>Ga0209066_10003145_pt1 | contig 19201 bp, 14 predicted proteins | sample All_14_2_FD_187198 | JGI IMG/M metagenome (GOLD analysis project Ga0209066, IMG submission 187198) | Freshwater microbial communities in response to fracking from Pennsylvania, USA - Allegheny Zone_MetaG_DW_15 (SPAdes) (version 2) ... | reverse complement strand
CAATAAAACCCCAAAGGGGCAAGCAATAAAACAATTCGCAATACCTTTCGCCCTCACCAAATTGCGATTCATGCAACTCAAGATTTTCAAGGATTACGAAGCCCTATCGGACTACGCCGCAGACGCCATGCTCGCCGCCGTGCAACAAAAACCGGACTGCCTCATCGGCATCGTCTCCGGCGATTCTCCCCGCTTGGCCTATGATATTTTTTGTGAAAAATGCCAAGCAAACGGCGTGGACACCAGCCAAGTCTGCTTTGCTGGCTTCGATGAGTGGGTGGGCATTCCGCCGGAGAACGAAGGTTCCTGCCACGCTTTTTTGCACCGCCATGTGTTCACGCCGCTTGGTTTGCCGGAGGCGAACTACCATGTTTTCGATGCGATGGGCGACAGCCTCCAAGACGAGTGTGAGCTGATGAACGCCTTCATTGCGGAGCGGGGTGGCCTTGATTTGCTGCTGGTCGGCGTCGGCATGAACGGCCATATCGGCTTCAATGAGCCGGGCGTCGATTTTGGGAATTATGCCCACGTGCAGTTGCTGGAGGACATCACGCTGAGCGTCGGGCAGAAGTATTTCCAAGCGGCAACGGAACTGAAATACGGCATCACACTCGGCCTGCGGCATCTGATGGAGGCGAAGCAGGTGCTGATGTTGGCCAACGGCCAAAAGAAAGCCCCCGTGATGAAAAAAGCCTTGGAAGGTGAAATTGGCAATAAAATTCCCGCCAGCATCATCCGCTCCCATCCGCACAGCGAGGTGCTGCTGGACGAAGCCGCTGCGAGCGATTTGTAGTTTTAGGGTTGATAAGAAATTGATAAGGGTTGATGTTACCAAGGACACCATCAACCTTTATCAACTTTGTATCAACCTTGCACAGCGTCAATTCACTGAAAAAACAGGCGCTTCCGTGTTCACGCCAGAATAAAAAGTGAGCAGGCTGATGGAATATTTCATGAAACGGGTAAGCGGCAACTGCGAAATCAACTTCAGCACGTCCAGCTCAGAATTGGCGTTGATGGTAGCCCAAATCTTGGAATTATCGAGGGAAAGTGCGTAGTTGACCAATTTTCCGTCTCGGAAGAGCTTGTTGATTTTGGCCCGCTGGTGCGGAATTTGGCGCAAAAAATCTTCAGACAACACTTTTGGTAGTGAGAAATCCACCATGAATTGGTATTCCTGTTGCATTCAAAAAACTGTTTTGGAAGTCAGAAATTGTAGGTCTCGGTGTGTGTTCTTAGTGTTCTGTCCAACTCCGCCAAAGGGGTTTCCTTTTTAGAGGGCGCAAATGTATAAGAAATTTTTGCCTGATACTCCCTGTGGAAATTTATTTTTTCAACAACTTTTTCGAAAGAAACCATGCTTGTTGCTGGTTCTTATGGCCATCTGGATTTAGTCAGCCCTTAAATCCCTATTCCCTATCCATGCTGGCTGTTTCCCATTTCCTCGGCCTTTTTCAGAAGCCATTTCCACTCCGGCAATTCGTTCATGGCGAGTGCCTTTGATTGAACGGCAGCGAGCTTGTCCTGTTGCGGAATGTATTTCGATTTATAGAGGTCATTGATCAGCACCAAAAAGATGCGGTTTGCTTCCAAATAAGCCGGAGAAATGCTCTGCTGGTTCCTGGAAAGCCAAGTGGAAAAGCTGACGTGCATGGCCTCAAACCGTGCATCATCATTTTGCTCAAAATAAGTTTTGAGCCGGATGCGCCGCTCGATGATTTGGTTGTAGGGTGTGTCTTGCGGCACAGACCCGGGGCCTTCCAGCAAATCCAAGACCGCTGCATATTCCCGCATTTCAAAAAGCAACATTGCTCGGCAAAGCCGCCGCCCCGTGTCTGCCTCCGGCAGAATGCGTTCATAAGCATCCATGAAGGAACTCGCCCAGTCCGGTTTCCCGACCAACAGCGCCAAGGTCACGATATTCTTGAACATGCCCGGCGAGAGGGTGGCGCCCCGGTCATAGACCCTGTTTTCTACCAAAAACCGATGCCATTCAAACTGTTCTTCGTAGCGTTGGGCCTTGTCGGTGAAGCATTTTTTCACATTATTCAACAGGAATAGCGTGAGCATGAGTAGGTCCGAAGCGGAAAGCCTTTCGCTCAGTTCCAATACTTTCGCTTTCAATTTTTGATAATGCTGCTGGGTTTCCGCCTCGCTGCTCGATACCAGCAATTGGTAGGTCTGTGTCCACAACTCCAACATATTGGCATAGCCCGCCTGCTTGTCCATTATTTTTGGGATGGCGGGGAGGATATGCTCCAGCAGCCCATAATCGAAATGGTAGCGGCCACCGAGTATTTTCGCACGGTTCACCATCAGGCTCGAATACATCAGCTTTTGGGTGAGGTAGAACAGGTCGAGCGAGTCGGAGGCTGTCTGGAAGTTCACGTCGGTGACGAAATCGTCCTCTTTGGCGCTTTTCATGCGGCTGATGGTGTCTTCCAAGAGGTAAAGCTCCCGAAAAAAACCGATGTCCATCGTTGGCCGCAAGAGGTGTATCTGCTCCATTTTGGAGGCGTGCAGGTCGAAGTCGTGCAGCAGGTTTTCCTTGTCGTAAAAGCGGAGCAGCGAGAGGTTTTGCTGGAATTCGTCCTCCGTGCAAGCCTTGACATAAACATAGTTTTCGAGCAGTTTCAGCAGCTTCGAGCGCAGTTTGCGAAGCTTCGCTTCCTCAAAGTTTTCTTCGGGAAAAAGCATTTGGAACAATGCCGCCTCGTCCATCCCTGCTTCATCGTACATTGGGGCAAAACCGCCCAGCCAATCAAACAGCTTTGTTATCAGCGGATTGGTATTGAAAAAAGGCGAGGCCAAAAAACGGCCAATATCACGCACTGCCGCCCTGTCAACGACCAAAACCCCATCCACCGATGTGGTCGTAATTTTCTCAAGTACCCTTAACAACTTCGTCTGTTTCATGCGCTGGTAATCCTGAAAACACTTCGGGGACAATTCACCAAAATTGTAATTGCCCATGCGGGTCAAATGTAGCCACCTTTGGAAAACTTTTACTTCACTTAAAACAAACAGCTTTATGAACTTCTGCACCAAACCTTTTGCCATTATCAAAACATGCTCGCTTGCCGTTGCTTTTTTATTGATTTGGTCATGTGCGAACTGCCCTGTGCCCACAAATGTCAATATCACACACACCTATGACAGCCTGACCGGCAACCTCACATTGAATTACACGTGGGACGCCGCCTTGAATTCCACGGGCTATCAACTTGAAATTACGAAGAACGGCGGAACGCCAGCCACGCAATCGGTTACAACCAACAGCTACTCAGAAACAATTACCCCGCCGCTCCCGCAAAGCATCAACACCAAAATCACCAATAAATGTGACCAAGCCGTATCCAGCGGTTACGTCGAAATTGGAATCAAAATCACCACGGTGGTAGCATCCGACACCACCGTAACTGTGGACGTTGACGTGCTTTAAACCAAAACAACCAGCCCTAAAATAACCAAACCCAAGAAACCAAAAATTTCATCCAGCTTATTCCCCTAATTAACCAAGCCATGCACCAGTTGGTGTACCGTATTCATGTTTATTTGAAAAAACCTTTAAAATCAAATGATTGCCGGGCCACAAACTTGTTAACCTCAGTTGTTTGTTGGCCCGGCCTTTTTTGACAATATAATGCGAGCCGCCAAATCATGGGCATGGTTGATATGGGTTGATGAAGTTGATAATCAACCTTTTATAAACCTTTATCAACTCTTCATCAACCATGCACAAAAACTTGGCGGCGTGAGCTATAAACCTCCCCAATATGCCACCCCCCAACGACCTTCATACCACACCAAACGACGAGGAAGCAATGAATGCAGCATTGGCTAATATTGCCACCGACCAGCTTTTACACGAAAAAATGAAAAACTGGCTGCTCAGCCAAGGTGGTACAGCCGAAGAAGCTGACCAAATCCTCCAAGAAGCGCTCGGCCTACTCGAACGCAACCTCCGCCTCGGCAAATTCAAAGTGCTCAGCGCACTGGGGGCCTATTATTTTGGCATTATCCGCTCCTGCTGGCTCGACTGGTGCCGCCGGAGAAAATCCTCAAACGGTGAGATTGATATGAGTTGATAAAGGTTGATATGGGTTGATAATCAACTACATCAACCATTATAAACCTTACAAACCCATATCAACATTTTTAGGCCCTCACCAACCCTCCCAAATATTGGCTAGGCAAAAGCCTTCACGCCATACAGCGCTTCCCGTTGTGCCCGAACCTTGTCGGATTTGATATAATCGTCAAAGCCCATCAGGCTGTCCACATAGCCCTTCGGCCCGATTTCGATGATGCGGTTCGTCACCGAGGAAAGCAAGGCGTGGTCATGCGACGTCATGATGAGGTTGCCCTTGAAGTCCACGAGGGCGTTGTTCATGGCCGTGATGGATTCGAGGTCGAGGTGGTTGGTAGGCTCGTCGAGGAGCAGGAAGTTAGGGAAGCGCAGCATCATCTTGGAGAGCATGCAGCGCACTTTTTCACCACCCGACAGTACGCTGGACTGCTTGTAAACTTCCTCGCCACTGAAGAGCATCCTGCCGAGGAAGCCCCGGATGAACATCTCATCCTTTTCCTTCGAAAATTGGCGGAGCCAATCAATCAGGTTCAGGTCGTTTGAGCCGGTGAAGAATTTCGAGTTGTCGTTTGGCATGTATTCCACGGTGATGGTCTGGCCGAACTCGACGGTTCCGCTGTCCGCATCCACCTCGCCCGCCAGCACTTCGTACAGCGTGTTCACAGCCGTGGTATTGCGGCTGAGCAGGGCAATCTTCTCGCCCCGGTTCACCGTGAAATTCAAATCCTTGAACAAGAAATCGCCGTTCTCGTCCCGTTTGCTGAGGTTCGTCACCCGCAGCAACTGGTCGCCCGGCTCCCGCTCCATGCGGAAATTGATGAACGGATACTTCCGGCTCGATGGCTCCATCTCGTCAATATTGAGCTTTTCGAGGGCTTTCTTGCGGCTCGTTGCCTGACGGGATTTGGAAGCGTTGGCGCTAAACCGTGCGATGAACTCTATCAACTCGGCCCGTTTTGCCTCGGTCTTTTTGTCCTTTTGCGCCCGCTGCTGCGTCATGAGCTGGCTCATCTCGTACCAGAAAGTATAGTTGCCAGAGTAAATCCGTATTTTCTTGAAGTCAATGTCCACCATGTGGGTGCAGACCATGTCGAGGAAGTAGCGGTCGTGCGACACGACGATGACCGTGTTCTGGTAATCGGCGAGAAAATCCGCCAACCAGGTGGCCGTCTCCGCATCGAGGTCGTTCGTAGGCTCATCGAGCAGCAGCAGGTCGGGATTGCCGAAAATCGCTTGCGCCAGCAAAACCTTCACCTTCTCGGGGCCGGTGAGTTCCTTCATCAGCTTGTAGTGCAGGTCTTCCTTGATGCCCATATTCGAGAGCAGCTCAGCGGCATCGCTCTCGGCAGTCCAACCGCCCATGTGGCCGTACTCGTTTTCGAGGTCGGCAGCACGGAGGCCATCCGCCTCGCTGGCATCGGGGTTCATGTAGATGGCGTTCTTTTCCTCGGCAATGCGGTACATCTCTTGGTGGCCCATCAGCACGGTGTTCAGCACTGTCTCCTCCTCGAAGGCAAAGTGGTTCTGCTTCAAGACCGCCATGCGGTTGCCGGGGTCAATGCTCACGCTGCCACGGTTCGGCTCTATTTCGCCGCTGAGGATTTTCAAGAAGGTGGATTTGCCCGCCCCGTTGGCACCGATGACGCCGTAGCAATTGCCACGGGTGAATTTCAGGTTCACATCATCGAAAAGGACTTGCTTGCCGAATTGCAAGCTGACGTTATCTACGGTTATCATGTTTGCTGTGTTTGTGGTGGTTTTTTTTGGAAAAGGCTGCAAATGTAAGCAATTAGAGGGATTTGGTTTTTTACAATTACAGTTTACGGTTTACGATTGCTGTTGACCACAAACCAACGGTCAGCAGCCAATCCCCTTCCCATTAATTTTTTCATAAACCAGCGTTAAGGCTTGGCAAAACCCTTTTTTGGAAAAGACAAACAGTTTAACCTTGTCTTCACAAATCATTCCTGTTCCACAATTTGATTTTTTAACGCTTAAATCTACGAATATGAAATGCTCAATCATTACATGCTTATTGCTTGTGGCTACCGCATTGGTGGCAAACGCACAATCTGAATCCGAAGAAACCAACTACAATGACTTATCGGAAGTGCGGAAAAACAATTTCCAAGTGGATGTTGACCTGTCCAATATCCTGGATGGGCTAGCAGGCGCAGGCTTAGTACTGAAAAAGAAATTTGACCCTGGGAAATTTGTCTCGGTCAATTCCATAAGACTTTTACGGGCGAGCTTGCGAATGAACAATACCGTCAGCTTTCAGAACTATTTCAAGGATACACTGGCCAACACCAACTATCCTAAAACGAACCTGGATATGCAAATCGGACTGGGCTTGGAGCGCCAGTATATCCACAAAAAATTCGTGCATTACTATGGCATTGACCTCATAGCTGCGCATTACCAAAGTGACAATGTCTATTTCGGCTATGGCGGTGGCAACGTTGCTTATTTCGTGAATTATGTCTATAAATACCGCCGGAACAGGATAGGCGTAAACCCATTCTTTGGCATCAAATACTACTTGACCGACCGATTTAGCCTTGGTATCGAAACCGGGTTCGAATTGTCATACTATCGCTTTAAGGACGAAGAATATATCAGAAGCTGGAACGTGACACAGGATGGGAAAATTGAAAACTATAGTGCGACAAAGGTCGCAAATACGAGATTTTCTGGACTAACAACCAGTTTCAACAATGTCCGGTCAGTGACGGCGGGCTATACATTTTAGTGATGACATCTAAAAAAATGAGGCTGTATCGGGTATTTGGTCTGCCAATAAATTGAGCGACCACAAATTCCCGATACAGCCTCATCCAGAATTTCAACATTTTGAAATTCTTGCTATCACTCTGCCCGCAGCGACTTCACCAGCGAAGTACCTTTTCCATCCACGATGCGATAGAAAAATGTGCCCATTGGCAAGTCCTGAATATCCACTTTCAGGGTATGGGCACCTTTTTGCATCGGGCCGGACTGCAAGGTTTTCAGGAGCTTTCCGTCCTGCGAAACGATGTCCAACTGCACATTGCCATCGGCAGCGAGCGTGAAATCCAAGGTCTGGAAATCAGCGGCAGGCACTGGAAAAACGCTCAACTCATGCGCCAAACGGCTGGAATGCAATTGCGCAGCATCTACCTCGCCGGGGTTCACCAAAAGGAAAGTGATATTGCGGGCATATTCGATTTCCTTGGTATCATAGCTTTCTTGGACGATATATGATTTCATCATTTGCAGTTCTGCCTCGTTCGGCATATTGTTGGTATGTCTTGAAACGATGGGCAATATGCGCAGTATCATACTGAAAATCAGCAAATCGTTTTCCTTGTAAACGCCATCAATCAGCTTGTCGTAGCGCTTGGCCATGTCACGGGCCGCATAGAAAGTGCTGCGGTCTTGTTTCAGAAACTGCACCAACAGCGACGAACCATTGCCATGCTGCATATCCAATAAATCAATGGCATCCAAGTTTTGCATTTCCTTGAACATATCCGCTGTCTCCTGATTGAAAGTCGGATACAAATTGCCCATCGGCTCCATTTTCGCCAATTCCACCTCGGCATATTGCACATAGCGCTCACGCAGCCGCTGCAAAGCCAGCCTATCTTCGTTGCTGATATTCGGTTGAATGCCTGTCCGTATATTGGCACGCTCTGGCTTGTAATAATCCTTCAGGATGGAAATAACCAAACGCATATCCTTCATTTCCTCCTCCAAATTGGCGGATATTTCTTCCTCGTAGCTGTTTTCAATTTCATTGGAAATCTCCTCCGCATCTTCTCCTTCGCCGCTATATTCCCAATCAGCCTGTGCCTCTTCGGCTTCGATTTCCGCCAGACGAGCCTTGTATAGTTCAAACTGCGCTGGCGTGAGCATTTCTTCCAAGGCTACCGCCATCAATTCCTCAGAAGTATCGTTTTCGCCTTTCTCAACCATATCCGCCTGCCTTTCAGCCAAGCGCTTTGCTTGTTCGGCTGTGATGTCAAGGTACTCATATTCCGAGCTATAATAATTGGCCAAATTCTTTACATATTCCTCCCTGCCCTGCCTTTTCACGGGATTATAAAAATCCTTCAACAACTCCTTGTCCCCAGCAGCCAGGCGGTTCAGTTTGTCCAATTGTTCGGTGGTCAGGATGGCCTGTATCTTTTCTTCCATTTTCTGGAAGTTCTGGTCGTCGGCGGCCTTTTCGTCATCGGGATAGAGGAAATCCAGCACAACCGCAGCGAAATCCTGCTGGTAGGCAGCTTTCGCCTGCTCGACGGCTTCCCGTTGCTCCTTGCTGGCCGCAATGATTTCAAAATTGAACTGGTTGTACTTGCCGTACAGCTCCTTGGTGTGGCCACTGAAAGGCGTATTGAAAAACTGCTGCGCTTTCACTGGCTGCGCAAAAGCCAATACGGTGGCCAAAAGGCCAATGGAACAGAGGTGCTTCAAACTTTGCATAGAGAATGATTTTGGTGATGATGAAAGATAAAAGCCATACGAAGATAGGGAAGTCCGCCGAATTTGATTGTATTTCACCCAAAAAAATTGGCATCTATTTTGAATCTACCCCGTTTACGGCTGACGTGTTATAAAAAATTGCGCCAGCTACCCTTCCCTCCAGTTTTGCCCGAATTATTTAGGACATAGGTTTAGACATAGTTTTTCAAAACTCACAAAACAAAAAATATGAACAAGCTTTATCTGGCAGTTGCCGGATTATCACGGTTGTGTAAATTCACCTGTCCCGTCCTTTTCTTCCTTTTCTTTTTTTCCAAGGGCTACGCCCAAACGGTCACGAACGGCGACTTCAACGCCACTAGCTCCAATTGGACTTCCTGCTCGAACAACACCGAAGCTTATGCCTACGAAACCAGCTATGGCGGCTCCAACAGCAGCAACCACGTCGCTGAACTGGATGGCAACGGCACCAACAACACTTCGGACGACATGAAGCTTTGCCAGAGCATCTCCGGTTTTGTCATCGGGCAACAATACACCCTGGATTTTTTGGCTTCGAGGAGGAGCACCAGCGGCACACCGAACACCGTCAACATCACAGTCACCGTCAATGGCGGCGCACTTTCGCAGACGGTTTCACGGAACAATACCACCTTCTCCCTGACGCCGGAATCCTTCACCTTCACGGCTACCCAAACCACCCACCTGCTGAGCTTCGCACCTACTTTCAAAAGCTCGTTGGGCATGATCGTGGACAATATTTCCATCATCAGCCTGGCTGGCCTGCCCGTGGAACTGAGCAGCTTCAATGCCAAGCCGATTGGATGCGAGGTACAGCTCGACTGGACGATGGAATCAGCCGAGAACTTCAGCCATTTCGAACTGGAAAAAAGCTACGATGGCCGCAACTTCGCCCGGCTGGCCGTCATGGATGCCACTGGCATCACCACCCGCAAAGCCTTCCACTTCACCGACCTGGAACCCGGCAAGAGCAACTATTACCGCCTTAAGCAAGTGGACTTGGACGGCAGTTCTACCTATTCCAAAACCGTTGTGACTATCGTCGAAGGTTGTTCTGGAACGGCTGCCAGCCTTCTCGTCTATCCCAATCCCGTCCAGCAAAACCGGTCACTTTTTGTGGATTATTCCTCCAATGCACCAAGTCCCCAGCTCTTTGTTTTCAATGCGCTGGGAAAAATGGTGCGCAGCATCGCCACCAGCGAAGCGGAAAACACGACCGTGGAAGTGGACATCTCGCAACTCGACCCCGGCATCTATTTCATCGGCGACCAATTTGGGAAGTCCGTCAGGGTTATCGTTACGGATTGATGAGGTTGATAAGGTTGATAAGGGTTGATGTTGGTTGATGAGGTTGATAATTACCCGGGGAACCATCAACTTTATCAACCTTATCAACCAACCCTCATCAACCCATATCAACCTAACAAAATAAACATAACCTATTAACAGGTGCTTCGGCCTATTGCCGGGCACTTTTTTTATTTCTTACCTTTCGCAACTGCCCATGGCACCCGTTTCACTGGCCTTGAAAAACGGTAAACTGTTTTGCATTTCCCATAATTATCGCTACCGCAACAACAAAAGCTGCGCTATCTTCGTACCGAAGATTTCAGCACCAACTATAAATCCGCTTTCTGATGAGACCAACTTTATGCTTCGCCTTCCTCTTCCTCCTCCGTTTTGCGCAAGCACAGGATGCACCGCCGACAAAGTTTATCGTGGGAGTGACCCTAAACTACGTCAGTTCGCACACCAAAGCCATTGATGGAGACCCAAATTTCCCCATCCACTACAATTCCAATCTAGCCTCCATCAACCCTTATTTCGCCTATCGGCTGGGCAGCCATTGGGCACTCGGCTTTCAGGGCAGTTTGGAGTACCTGAACTTTAGCTACTACATCCGAAGCCAAAGTGAAGACCTTTACACCTCCACTAGTACCTATTCCGTCGGGCTATTCGACAGGTACTATGTGGGCACGGACAATGCCTTGCAGTTTTTTCTGGAATCCGGTGCCGTCTATTCCCGCTCGGAAAGCAATTCCGAAGACCAGTTCTTTATCTTTTCCCCCTACAAATCCAGCAAGGAATTCACCGCCTACCTATCGCCCGGCATCACTTGGTCCGTCTCCAAGCGCATCAACCTGATAGGCCGCTTCGGCAAACTCAACTATACCAAAGGCAACGGCACCCCTCGACAAGCATTGGAATCATCCACCAACTATGACTACCTCAACCTCCAACTCAACGGCAAAACCCTCTTCCTCGGCGCTGAGTTGAAGATTTGAGGGGGGTTGGATTGCTGGATTGTTTTATTGTTAGATTGCTTCCATCAACCCTCATCAACCCTCATCAACCTCATCAACCCCTATCAACCTCATCACAAAATCATCATCATGAAAAAGCTACTCCTCGCCGTCCTCCTTCTCAGCCCCATCGTTAGCCTGTTGGCACAGGAAAACGGATTGAAAAACGTCGTGGGCGGGCGCATCAACCTGCTCCTGCTGAATGGTGCCACCTATAACAACGGCCAAATCACCCAGACGGGATTCGAAAGCGACAAGGTTCGGCTGATTGACCTGCAACCCTACGCCGCATGGGCCGTCTCCAAGCGCACGCTGCTGGGCTTTGAATTGGGCGTGAACAGGACGCACTCCATCACCACCTCGAAATTTTTGGAACCTTTCCAGAGCAACACCTATTGGTCAAGCTATACTGCGGGGATCTTCACGAGGCACTACCTGCGGCCACAGGCCAGGTTCGGCCTTTTCCTCGAACCAACCCTCGGCTTTTCCTTTTCCAAACAAAAAGAGAAAGACTCCGGCGGCAATAAATTTGATTTATACAAACAGAACCAAATGCAACTGAGTGCAGCCCCCGGCCTTGCCTACCAAATCTCCGAGCGTTTGGGCCTCTTGCTGCGGATAGGCAGCGTCGGCTACTTACATAGCACGCTGCAATACGAAGCCTCCGACAAACAGACCTCCAATGGCTTCCAGTTCAATTTCAGCTTCACGAGCCTCACTTGGGGCATCGAGTACCGCTGGGCAAAAAAGGTGGAATAAACTGGTTTGACCAAATCCGCAAAGCCCCAAAAATCCATCGGTTGATTGTCAAGCAAATCCCTGCTTTGCCCATAGGCGGCGAGTTTCCCAATCCCCAAAACCCAAATCTATTTTCCCCTCCGATTGAACCTCTAGTACCCACCTTCGTTTTACCATTTCAAGAAAAAATCTGAGGATTTGGACAACACTATGCTAAATGGCCAGCGGTCACCACTGCTGTCCCCAGCCTGCTATTGCCCAACCCCAAAACCGAAAGCACAAAAAAACCAAGAAGAACCCCCAAGCGGGGCAATCATTAACCATTAAAATGTACTTTAAAATTATGAAAAAATCATTTTTCCTCGGCATTTGCTGCATGGGACTTTTCCTGACAGCCAACGCCCAACAACCGACCACCATCCGAGCGACCAGCACCAGCAACGTCACTACACAGGACTACGAGCACATGCTGGAAAGCGCTCACAACGTCGGTTTCCGTACCTACGTCATCAATTCATTGGGACTGACGGAATCACAAATCAAGGCATTCGACCCGATGTACCGGGACTACATGAGCAAGAAGAACGAGCTGGCCCAAAAGAAAATGAAGCTCTACAACGACTACCTGGAGGAAATCGCTGAGAACGACTCGCCCCGCAACGAGGAAAACGACAAGGAAGAATTCATCGAGGACTACCTGGAAGTGGAAACTGCCGAAAGCAAACTCCGCAAGGAAGCTTTCGACCGCATGGAAGACGTCATCACTGCCGACAATGCACTGGGCTTCCTCCTGCTGGACGACATGGCTGCCAGCCATCTTTACGACCAGATGCTTTACCGCCATTTCACCCCTTATGTGGTCGTCATGGAAGGCAGCAATCCGAACCCCACCAGTGGAAACGTCACAGGCAGCACCCTGAACGAAAAATACAGCAACAGCAACGAAAATGGGATGAACAACAGGGAAATGACCAATTACCCCAATTCAACCAACACCCTGAGTTCCCCCAATTCAACCAATTCCCCTAATTCAACCATGTCACCCAGTTCCGCAAGCCCAACCACCACGGCCAAAGGCACCACTGCCCGCACGGCCAGTGCCAGCAGCCGCTACCGCACCGACATCACTACTTATTCCAGTTGGGCCAAAAGCACCAAGGCCAATGTGGGCGGCTCCCATCAATACACCCGTGATGGCCTGAAAAGCGCTGTGACCGCCATCGGTTCATTGCGCATGGCCTGCAACGGAACTGCCGACAATGCCTTCGAATCCAAGAAGAACAAAATCACGCAGAACTGCAACAAACTGACCGAAGACCCGCATTCCACGACGCATCCGGCCCTCATGCGGGAATCCTTTATCCTAGTGGCAGATTTGCTGAAAGAAGTGCAGCAGCAGTGCAGCCACACCAACAGCACCAACGCCGTGAACCAAGTGGCAGATGCTGCCCGGAAACTCGACTTGGGCAAAACCACCGATTCCCAAGCGGCGCTTATCCAGGATTTCTTCAAAAAGACCCAAATCGCCATTGACGACATGGCCGACGATATTTCCTGGTCGAACAATTAAGCCATTGCGCCATTGGTCATTTGCCTACGACTTCCATGACCAGTGCGACAAAGGCTTTTGAATAACCTGATAAAAGCTAGAAAACAATCGGCGGCAGTGAGCTAGGTGCTCGCTGCCGCTTTTTTATTTAAAACTGTTTCTTAGCTGTACCCTAGCGCCCTTGTTTGCAGCATCCTGCTTCGCAACAACACATAAGCACAGCTCACCAAATGCTTGGTCATACCATACACCAAGCGGGTCAGCCATCAAAATCCAAACTCCTCATTTTGCGCCATTTTGTTACCTATTCACTTTGTTACTTAATCCGTTTTTTGTTTCTTGCGCCAAGTATTAGCAGCCCATTCAATCATGCTAATCCGAATGCGCCATGGAAAATACAGCTCAGATTGACGAGGAAACCCTCGACCTACAAACTCCTGCATACAATAGCAACGCCGAACCCGCCACGCAACTGGAATTTAAGCTCAGGCTAAAACGCCGAATCCTTGAGGACGACGAATACTACCTATCTACTCGGACCTATAATGTCTGCAAAAACAACGGCCTGCTCAACGTCGAAAAACTGATGGAGTACTACCAGCTCCACAAAGGCTTCCGCAACCTGAAGAACATTGGCCTGATGAGTAACGAGGAACTTATCGGAATCTGCAAACGACACTTGAATGCACCTAAAACAACGAAAAAGGAGCCTGCAAACCTGCCGCCCGTCGCCCCAAAACTCGAACTAACGGCGTTCCAGGAAAAATACATGGACGGCCTCGTCCAGCAACGGATAGGGAAGCTCAGTGTCCGTTCAAGAAACTACCTCAACAATTTATTCCAAGGGCAAATCAGCTTCAAAAAAATCTTCGACACCTTCCTGGGCAACGACCAGGGAGAGGCTCCCTACGTGCGCAATGCAGGTGTTAGAAGCAAAAGTGAAGTATTACTGTTCGCAAAGGGGCTGCACGTTGATTTTGAGCAAATAAAGGAACTTGACGAACTGTCCCTGAAGGAACACCAATTCCGTCAATTCCTGAAAAGGCAACTGGGCACAGGCCCAATGGACCTGGAACTGCTGGTACAATCCTACCTCGATGGCAATTTCCGTTTCTTCCAATTCTTAGACCTCCTGTTTCGGGATGGCCAGCTCATAGACCAGAAGAATGCCACGATTATCCTACGGTTTTTCACCCACCCAGCGAACAACGAAAAACATAACCAATTCACGGTTGGCAACGAACTGGGCCTGAGCCGGGAACGGGTGCGGCAACTATACGCACAACTCCCCGAAACCATGGCGAAACTATTGCAGCAATTGGCGCACGGCGAAGGACTTCTCGACCAGTTCAGCCATTATGGCTGGCACTTGGCCGACGACCTCATCCTCGTGACCGATGACACGGTGCAAGCCATCAATCAGACCGAAAACGTCAAGTTCAGCCAGCGCTTCTATACCCTCGTGCTTTGGGTGCTCCACGGCAAGGAACACAAGCTCCTGAAGGGAAGATCCCTGAGCTGCGAATACGATTACCTCATCAAGAATGACCTGTACGATAGCCTGAACCTAAGAGCTCTTTTCAATAACATGCGGGAATTGCTCCATGAAAAACCCCAATCCCCAAATGGCCCCCCATTCTCCCAGTTCGTACAGCAGGCCATGCACAATACACGTAAGGCACCTTCCAAGCGGCTGCTCGCCGTCTGCAAGCAGCTCCTTCAAAATACTTTCGCAGAAAGCATCCAGATACAGAACGATGGCCAAATCATTTTCCGCAATTTCAAACCTGTTCAAAAAATAGAACTGCTGATAGCCGAAATCCTACAGCAAGCCAACAGGCCCTTGAAATTGGAAGAAATCCATGACTTGGTAAACCAGCAACTCGAAGAACCCAAGGCCATCGGCTCAATCCATTCCTACCTCTTGCGCTTTAAATACCTGTTCATCTATTTCGGCAGAACCTTTACCTTCGGCCTGCGCCAATGGGAAACCCAATTACAGGGCATCAAGGGCGGCTTTATCAGGCAGATGGTACATGATTTTCTCGAACAGCAGGACAAACCCACCCACATCAACCACATCGTATCGCACGTGCTGCAATACCGCCCTAATACCAACAAACACAGCATCGTCAGCAACCTCAGTCTCTCGCATTCCCCAGCCTTCCAGTACTTCAAGAATAGCTATTACAGCCTTATCAGCAAAAAACACGCTCCCCTGCCCGTGCCGCCCACCTTCACCCAATCCAGGGAACTACACGACCGCATCCATCGGCAGGTATGGGAAGCTGGCATCCTCCATGTGACCGACCTCCTCGACCAACTTTCCGAAAAATTCCAAATCCCCGAAGAACAGCTAGACCAGGCACTGGAAGCCCTCCTACAGGAAGGCAAACTGCAAATCTCAGCAGACGGGATGCTCACCCCCGGTTACGGCAACCAAAAAACGAACCACCGCCCGAAGGCATGAATTTTTTCATCCAAAATTATTTTGCAATATCAAGCCGCTTGTGTTACTTGCGCCCGCTTTGTTAATTCAATGAAATCAACCATCATCAACCCTTATCAACCCTCATCAACCTTTTATCAACCATTATCAACCCCTATAAACCGTTATCAACCCAAAAAACACCGACCGAAGCACACCCAACACACATACTGGAGAAAACTGCAAATGAAACCGACGGCGTGAGGACGACCGTGGAACGAAGATTTACTAATCTTTGAAAAATTAGTAAACCTAAGCCCTAGCCCGAACTTAAACCAACGTTGCCCAGACAATGGAAATTCAAAATTTCCTACCGAAACTAGCAAAACTGAACCGAGCCAACGTAGCTGGCAAAGGAATGGCCCCGCACAAGCCCATCCTGCTGCTGGCACTCGCCGACTGGTTCGAAGCACATGCACCGACCGAAACGCTTTTGCCCTTCGATGAAGCCCTCGTGCGGCTTTTCAAGGAGAACTGGAACCTGCTCGCTCCATCCAACTACCCGTACAAACCCGACCTGATTACCAAGCCCTTTTACTACCTGCGGAGCGAAGGCTTCTGGACGCCGATGGACCAGAGCGGCCCCATGCACGAAGGGGAAAACCGCTCCATCAAGAAACTGATGGCCATGAACGCCGCCGCCCTGCTCTCCGACGAAGCCTTCCGCTGCTACCAAAACCCCGTGGACCGGGAACTCATCCGAATGAAGCTGCTCGATACCTACTTCCCCGAAACCAAGCAGCGCTACATACAAGCCAAGGGAATGGACGGGCTGATACTGGACATAGAAGCGGACATCCTGAAAGAACCCAGCGAGGCTCCCCGCTATGGGAAAATAGTGCGGGGCATGAAGGAGCGGGAGGGCTTTATCCGTCACCAAAAATTCGCTGACAACCTACTCTATCAATATGATTACACCTGCTGCATCACCGGACTCTGGGTAGCCAATGCGCCCATGGTAGAAGCCTGCCATATCAAGCCGCACTATCTCTGTGGCATCAACAGCTTGGACAATGGCCTTGCGCTCTGTCCAAACCTGCACACTGCCTTCGATGCGGGCCTGATTAGCCTCTCCGACGACTACGAGGTACTCGTGAGCGAAAACCTACAGGAAACCGAAACAGCCTACAGCCTGAAAAAGCTGGAAGGAAAGAAGATTCGATTGCCGAAGGAGGAAAGGTTTTGGCCGGGGTTGGAGTGGGTGAGGTGGCAGAGAGGGGGATTTTCCTGAAGGGAAATAACAATGAAAATAGTCATAGAATTAACACCACGGACGCTTGAAGAAAATTTTTGGTTGCTGACTTTTGGTTTTTGCCTGCTAATTTGTTTCTTGCGAGCCTAAAGGATGGTTAGGTCAGAATAATATCAAAAGTACAATATAGAAATATCTGAAATGGAAGGAATCCTAAAACTCATTGAAACCGAAACAGACGGAAAATGCTACAAATCTTTTAGGTATTGCGCTGACGAAGAATTGCGTATTCCTACCATTACTTACGAAGACAATCAAACATTCACAATCAAGGATAGGTATGGAGAAACAGATTCAACGCTTAAAGTAACTAAAAGCCTCTTACCGCTTGCAAAAAAAATTCAACAAGACAAGCCTTTGTTTCAGTTTTTTCTTGACGGTTCAAGAAGAACTTATAAGATAGATGATATTGAAATCAACAAGAAAATTTTCCCTGTCATTGCAGGGCAGGTAGGTGTTGCCTGCTGCGAAAGAAAAAGCCCCAGTAAGTTCAAAGCTGCTGAATTTGATAACAGTTTGGTGTTGTCGCTTCCAACAGCAGCAAATCCAAATGCAAAAAACCCCGAACTATTTTTCAACCTTTTGAAGGACAAAATCAATTCAACCAATCGTATCAAAAGCTCGCCAGTAAAATTTTCTAAGGTACTGTCGTATTCATCAACTCTAGATGAAGGGGAAAAATTTGAGCACAAAGGAATTGCCCAAATTCAAAATGAAATGTACATAACTGAAGTGAAAATTGTGGCTTCACTTTGGCAAAAGAACTTATTGAAGGAAGATGCCTACTTAATTAAGGATGGTTCTCTTGCATATTCTAAAATGCAGACAGGGGATTTTAGGGAACTTACCAAAATAAAGAATAATTACAAGCGAGTAATCGGTATTTCAAAATTGTTCAATCCAGAATTGAGTAAGGATAAAAGCGGAAAAAGCAATGCTAATAAAATTGCGAACCTTGGGTTGTATCACAGAACACCTGCTTACATGCATCAAGATAGCTACTCAGGTGATGCCAAATTTGCTATATGGTATCTGCGAATTAGAGATGCTAATAGAACAGACAGTCCATTTGCAGGGGTAGTCAAAATTGAAAAAATTTTAGTTACAGATGATGAAATTGCAAATGGGTTGGACACAGAGGAAGTTGACATTATTTCAGCGAACATCATCAATGAAAGGAACCCCGTTTGTTATGGAAATGACAGCCGCTGGGCAAACCATCTATATCCGGTTTATCTAACCGAGCGATTTATCAAGAGCCAATACCTTGGAGACATTCACTTTATGAATTTATTTTAAATGAAAATAGGAAAAATTCTAGCAACCGAGAAAGTACCAACCACTGTAGACATGTTCTATTTTTGGACGGACAAAGAGCTTATACTTAGACCTTTCGATGTGGTCAAAGTAAACCACATCAAAGAATCTGTCACTTTTGGTGTAGTTGAAGAAATCTCACATCTAACTGATTCATCTAGCTTTTTAGCTGGATACATCTCTAGCGATTTTGGCGATGTTGCAGCACAATCTTATACACAACGCATAGGTATGAACTATGTGAAAGCCAGAGTAGTTGGCAATGACAAGAATATTTATACCCCAGTATTAGATGGCTATCCAGTTTCACTTGCTAATGTTGATGATGTTAAGGAAGCATTGGGATTGAAAAATATTGATAATAAGTTGCCGTGTGGCTATTTAGAGATGTATGAAGCTCCAAACAACATCACAATCCCAGTGCATTTCAACTCAAATTTCCTTATCGGCCCAGAAGGTGCGCACTTGAACATTTCAGGCATTTCAGGACTCGCTGCAAAGACATCCTACGCAATGTTTTTGCTAAAAGCTATTCATGACCAGTATTTGGAAGAAAAAGAGAATGGTGAGACCGTTGCTTTTGTAATGCTCAATGTGAAAGGTCGAGATTTATTGGCTATTGACGAAATAAATGAAGGATTAACAAGGGAAGATGAAAAATTTTACAAAATGCTTGACATGGGAACTGAACCATTTCAAAATGTAAAATATTTTTACCCATTCGCAGAAAAGCCTTCAATTGCTGCCACTCATGGTAAAGAGAAAGATATAAAAATGCAAATGGAGTTGGACAAAGCTTTCATTTACAAATATCGTTTTCAAGAAGATAGGGATAGCCTAGGAATGCTGTTTGCAAATATAGATGACCCACAAGGAACGATGGATTCTATTGTAACTCTTATTGAAAACGGAGATGAAAACTTCAATAGAATTGAAAATTGGACTGATTTGCTCGCAGAATTGAAAACTCGCTGTG
>Ga0209066_10003141_pt1 | contig 19219 bp, 14 predicted proteins | sample All_14_2_FD_187198 | JGI IMG/M metagenome (GOLD analysis project Ga0209066, IMG submission 187198) | Freshwater microbial communities in response to fracking from Pennsylvania, USA - Allegheny Zone_MetaG_DW_15 (SPAdes) (version 2) ... | reverse complement strand
GAATTTAAGCGATAACAGTTGTCGCCTACTCTTTGTTCGATACCTGCAAATATTTTTCCAAAGCCATGGTCATGGAAGGCGTTTCCGGTTCCGGTGCCTTGATGTTGGGGTAAAGTCCGTGGTCGAGCACGGCTTTCAAGGCGCTTTGTCCAAATACTGCAATGCGGGTTGCTTTTTGTTGGAAATCGGGGAAGTTTTCGTAAAGTGCTTCGATTTCCAGCGGGCTGAAGAATGCGATGATGTCATAGTAAATGTCTTTCAGGTCGCTGAGGTCGCTGCTGACGACGTTGAACATGACGGCCTCCTGATAATTGATGCCGTATTCATCCAGTACGGAGGTAATCTGCTTGGCACCGAGGTTGGAGCAGGGCAACAGGAATTTCTCCTTATCCTTGTGCTTCATCAGGTAAGGCTTCAAATCCTGGATGGAGCGTTCGCCTGAAAACACCTTCCGTTTCCGATAGACAATGAATTTCTGAAGGTAATTCGCAACGGCATCCGTCAAGCAGAAATATTTCGTTTCCTGCGACATCTTGATGCGCATTTCCTCGCACAGTGCGAAAAAGTGATCAACGGAATTCTTGCTGTTCAAGATGATGGAAGAGAACTCGTCCGGTCTGATGCGCTGCTTTCGGAACTCTTTGGCGGTGAGCACTTCAACGTGGATAAACGGTATCCAATCAATCTGTAGCTCATATTTTTTTTCAAGTTCGTAGTACGGAGAACGCTCTGGTTTTGGTTGAGAAACGAGAATCGTTTTTACCTTCTTGTGGGCCTCCACGTATGTTTTACCATTTACAACGTCCATTCGAAGTAGGAGAATTTTGGTTGTTTCAAAATAAAGTAAGGTCAGCTAGCACCGTAAGCTCCTGTCATTTTGAGAATAACAAGGATGGGGGCGATTTCGACGGCGCAAAGATACAACAAAAAGTGAAATTTGTTTTCAACGAGAAAGCGGTTGGCGATGAACAGCCCCCGCAGCCCCAGAAACAGATAGATGAGGCCTAGCAATCCCAATGCTCCGTACACGACTATTTTGGTGGTGCTTTCCGGGGCGTAGGCGATGAAAAGCACGATGGGAACCAGTAGCAACCCTATCACAATATTGAAAATCATGATGGTGAACTGGTACGTGGCCACCTCCTTCCCAACCGGAAAGACAAACCCTATCAACCATAGCACAAAGTGCCTTGCCACAAAGAAGCCGGCCAAGCCTCCCACGCAAAGCAGCAGGGAGTAAAGGTTGGTGGCGGAAAGCGGAATGCCAAAATAGCGGGCTGTCAAAAAGGCGAAAAGGCCGGCATTGATGAAAAAGAAGAGGTATAAAATGATGTAGGCCAATGCCAAGCCAGAGCTTTGTTCCCGGTGCAGTTGGTGCAACATGTTGTCCCGTACGAATGCTTTCCAAATTTTCTCGATCAAAATCCTGAAAATTGTGACGATGAGTGTCAGGATGATGAACATGACCAAGATGGACACGAACAGGAAGCGACGGTAATTGGTCTCTTTTTCCTTGGCGGTGAGCTGCTTTGGCCTGTTGTCGGAGCGGATGATGAAGCCCGGCCCCTTGGCAGGCTGGCCAGGTTTTGCGGTGGCAATGATGTCAAACGGGTTGGTGGAAACAGGCACAACCTGTGTCGTGTCCACGGGTGCTTCCAAGCGTGGCTGAAGCTCAAATGGGTTGGCATCCTGCGCAATGGCAAAAAAACCGCCTAGCATCAGCAGGGCTGCAACGTAAAGCCTTTTTATGTGTAAAAAAATCGTCATGCAGTGTTTGCAGCCGCAAAATTAATCGTTCTGTCGGCGTTTTATTAAAATCTTTGCGGAGAGGCTTAGTTGCCCTTGCTTGTTAAGGTGGTGTTAACCATTGTTTCAAAGCAAGAGCAAGCATCTATTTTGCGGAGCAGGAAGTAAAAAACCAACCAAAACGCAATGTCGCTGGTTGTTTTTGGGGTGTATTGGACAGTTTTCCAGAAAAGCTTCCACACGAATTGGAAAGATGAAAAATTCAGCAATCAACAGGGTGGTAATTTTTGGTGCTTTGGCCATCATCGGCATCATTGCCATACAGGCTTACCTGCTGATGAACACCTGGGATGCGCAGGAAAAAGCTTTTCAGGAAAAAGTGTTGATAGCCCTGCAAGGCGTCGTGAAGCAGTACGAGAAACTGGGCAAATCCATCAATGCCTACGACATCATCAACCAAATGACCTCCAATTACTGGGTTGTGAACATCAACGACGTCATCAACCAGCGCAGCCTGGAGCACTTTCTGAAACATGAGTTGGAAGGTGTAGGGCTGCGGGAGGATTTCGAGTACGGCATTTACAACTGCGATACACGAAAGATGATTTACGGGAGCTACATCAGCTACATGCAGGACGAACCTAAGCAAAAGCAGGTGGAAGATGCCAAGGCAGAGCAGCTTCCCGTTTCTGCCAAGTACACCAACCAAAACTACTTCGGTATCCGCTTTCCGACCCGAAACTCCCAGATTCTCAGCAACATGCGCCTCACGCTGATTTTTTCTGGTATCCTGTTGGTGACGATTTTTTTCTTCCTGTACGCCATGTCCATCATCCTGCGGCAAAAACGCCTGTCGGAAATGCAGAAGGATTTCATCAACAACATGACGCATGAGTTCAAAACCCCCATTTCTACCATTCGAATTTCCACGGACGTTTTCCTCAAAAGCCCTGAAATCATAGCAAGCCCACGGCTCTCGCAATATGCCAACATCATTCAGGAGCAGAACCAGCGCCTCAACAACCAAGTGGAAAAAGTGTTACAATTGGCCAAGATAGAACGGGGCAGCTTTAAGCTCAACAAAGAGGATGTTGACCTGCACGAACTTGTGCAGAGTGTACTGGAGGGGATACGGGTGCAAGTCGAAAAATTAGGTGGTACAGTGGACTGTGAATTGGGAGCCAAGCGCCCGCACATTCAGGCCGACAAGCTCCACTTGACCAATATCCTGCACAACCTCGTGGACAATGCCACGAAGTACAGCAAAGGAAATCCCAAGATTATCCTTCGGACAAAAACAATTGACGACAACCGTATCCGGCTACAGATAATTGACCACGGTATCGGCATCTCGAAGGAAGATCTTGCCAAGGTTTTCGAGAAGTTTTACCGGGTGCCTACGGGCGATATTCACGATGTGAAGGGTTTCGGTCTCGGGCTTTTTTACACCAAAAACATCTGCGACGCTCACGGCTGGAAAATCAGCATCGAAAGCGAACAAGGCAAGGGGACTACCGTATCAATCATTATTTAATATGCAAACAAAACCTCATCTGCTCTACGTTGAAGACGACGAAAGCCTTGGCTTCGTGACCAAGGACAACCTCGAAATGCAAGGCTATGACATCTCGCATTGCACTGATGGCAAGTCGGCATTGGAGGCCGCCAAATCCGGCAAATTTGACCTTTGCATCCTCGACATCATGCTGCCCGAAATGGATGGTTTCGCTGTGGCCGAGGAAATTCGCCGCTTCAACGCCGATATTCCCATCATTTTTCTTTCGGCAAAATCACTCAAGGAAGATAAAATCAAGGGCCTTCGCCTAGGTGCCGACGATTACATCACCAAGCCGTTCAGCATTGAGGAGCTGATTCTTAAAGTCGAGGTCTTCCTGCGCCGTCGCAGTGTCTCCAACGGAACTGCCACTGCCAACCTTTATCACTTTGGCAACTACGAGTTTGACCACAAAAACCTCGGCCTCTCCTACAACGGCGAGACCGAAACCCTCACCCAGCGGGAAGCTGACCTGCTAAAATACTTCCTCGACCACCCGAACCAGGTCGTAAAACGCTCCGAAATCCTTGAAAAACTATGGGGCGAGGACGACTATTTCATGGGGCGCAGTCTCGATGTGTTCATCTCACGCCTGCGCAAGTACCTACGCCACGACGAAAAACTCAAGGTGGAGAACATTCACGGCGTAGGCTTTAGATTTAATATGTAATTTTTCATTCTTGGCACGATTCTTGCAATTTTCTCACCGAACATCCGTAGTAAGAAAACCCGGAAGGGGCTTTTATTTGTTTTTTTAGGTGATTAAACCTACTAGAGAAACTGTGAACAAAAAGGGCTGAAAAAAGCCGACACTCCCGCACACTTCCCAATATTTTTCACTCCACAGTTCCCAGCAGGCACCACGTATCCACCTTTTTCGCTTCCACACACCTGAGGTCCACTCACTTTTTCGCATTTGGGGCAAGCAATTTATTTTCCCACACCACACACTTAAAACTTTGGAACACAACCATTGAAACGCCGGGAGGCATTTCGTATTTGGGTTGCCCATGACTATTTCGCTTTGTAATGAAAGTGTAATGTCTTGATAGTCAATATACTATCCCAAAAATCGAAAGATTTTTAGTCGGTTTCAAATTCGGTGCAGGCACTATTTTTTAAGTGGCCCTGCACTTTTTCCCAAAATTTGGACAAGTTTCTTTTTGGGAAAAAGGAAAGCTGATTGAAACCCAAAAGCCGGATGCCCCCTATTCCCGGAAAGTGGTCGGAAGCGGTGCCTCTCAGGTGGCTTCCGGCTGCTTTTTTGAACTTGGTGAGAAACTTTTATTGTAACGCCAAACACTCAGTCCTCCGCAAACAACTCCGCCGCAATCCCATCCGCAAGGAATTTCCCTTGTCTTGTCAATCTGAAAACATCACCACAGCGCTCCATCGTCCCGTCTTCCAAGAAAGTTTTTGCACCTTCGGCAAATTGTGTTTCAAAGCCCATTCCCTTGATTTTCAGCAAATTACAACCCCATTTCGTGCGCAGGCCCGTCATCACGTACTCATTGTAGCGTTGCGTGGGCGTCAGCACCTCCCGTTCGAATGGCACTTCACCTGCTGTCAGCGAGCGGATGTATTGCGCATTGTTTGCCACGTTCCATTGGCGGCTTACCCCATCGAAGGAATGGGCTGATGGGCCGATACCCAAGTATTTTTTGCCCTGCCAATAGCTCGAATTGTGTCGGGAATGCCAGCCTTGTCTGGCAAAATTGCTGATTTCGTACTGCTCGTAGCCCGCTAGCTCTGTTTGCGCCAGCAAATGCTCGAACTGCTTCGCCGCATGGTCGTCATCTACAGGTGGTGCGGTGCCTTTTTTCACTTGGTGGGCGAGCGCAGTCTTCGCCTCCACGGTCAGGCAGTAGCAGGAAAGGTGCGGCACGTTCAGGCCAATGACCGTTTCGAGATTTTTCGCCCATTGTTCGTGCGATGTGATTGGTGAGCCGTAAATCAGGTCAACCGTCAGGTTTTCAAAGCCCGCCGACTGGGCATTTTGGATGCAGGCAAGCGCCTCCGAGGCGTTGTGCGCACGGTTCATGAACCGCAGGTCTTCCTCCGAAAACGACTGCACGCCGATGCTCAATCGGTTCACAGGCGTTTGTCGCAACTCATTGATTTTTAAAGCAGTAAGGTCGTCGGGATTTGCCTCCAGCGTCACTTCCAGCGGCTGCGCCGAAATGGGGTAGTGCTTGAATATTTCCCCAAAAATCAAATCCAAATCTCGCTGGCCAAGCAGCGAGGGCGTGCCACCACCGAAGTAGATGGTTTCCAATGGTTCGCCGCCGAGGTAGTCCTTCTGCTGTGCCAATTCACGGCAAATAGCGGCCACCATTTCGTCCTTCATTTTCAAGGAAGTCGAAAAATGGAAATTGCAGTAGTGACAAGCCTGCTTACAAAAAGGAATATGTAGGTAGAGTCCGGCCAAGGTTGTTTTTTTCATGGTGCAGGTTCCCGCACCCAGCGCCCTCGACCGTCAAATATGAATCGGCCTATTCGCAGTGGCGGCCAACGCAGCCTCTTTCAGAGCCTCCGTATAGGTCGGGTGGGCATGGCTCATGCGGGCGCAGTCCTCGGCGCTGGCCCGGAACTCCATCAGCGCCACTGCCTCCGCAATCATGTCGGCTGCACGGGCTCCCACCATGTGGACGCCGAGGATTTCGTCGGTGTCCTTGTGGGCGAGCATTTTCACCATGCCTTCCAAATCCATGCTGGCACGGGCACGCCCAAGTGCCTTCATCGGGAACTTGCCCACTTTGTACGGGATGCCAGCAGCTTTCAGTTGCTCCTCCGTCTGACCGACACTGGCCACCTCCGGCCAAGTGTAAACCACGCCGGGGATGAGATTGTAGTCAATATGCGGCTTTTGCCCAACGATGGTTTCTGCTACGAAGACGCCTTCTTCCTCGGCCTTGTGGGCCAACATGGCACCTTGCACCACATCGCCGATGGCGTAGATACCCGGCACATTGGTCTGCAAATGGTGGTCAACAGCGATGCGGCCACGCTCGTCCTTGGCCACGCCTGCATTTTCCAAACCCAAATTATCGGTGTAGGGCCTGCGGCCAATGGCCACGAGGCAGTAGTCGGCATCGATGTTGAATTTATCCTCGCTGTCCCGTTTCTGCACTTCGACCGAAACGCCCTTTTTAGTCGCAGTCACGGTGTTCACTTTGTGGCCGAGGTGAAACTTGAAGCCAAGGCCCTTCAGCACCCGCTGGAGTTCCTTGCTGCAATCGCCGTCCATCGTCGGGATGATGCGGTCCATGAACTCCACCACCTCGATTTCGGTGCCAAGGCGGGCATAGACCGACCCCAGTTCCAGGCCGATGACGCCGCCGCCGATGATGACCATGCGCTTTGGCACGGCGTCAATGTTCAGTGCTTCCGTGCTGGTGATGATGCGTTTTTTATCATAATTGAATGCCTCCGGCACAATGGGCTTCGAGCCGGTGGCAATGATGGTTTTGTCGGTTTCGATTTCCTCCGTGCCGCCATCCAGCTTCGCAATACTGATTTTATTGGCCGTCACGAACGAACCGTGGCCTTTAAAGACATCAATCTTGTTTTTTTTCATCAAGAAATCAATGCCCTTGTTGTTGGCGTCCACCACCTCGGCCTTGCGCTTGATCATTTGCGGCATGTTGACCTTGAGGCCAGTAACGCCGATGCCATGCTGCTCGAATTTGTGCTTGGCATTGTGGTAATGCTCGCTGCTGTCGAGCAGGGCTTTGGAAGGGATGCAGCCAACATTTAGACAGGTGCCGCCGAGCACGCCGTAGCGCTCGATGATGGCGGTCTTGAGGCCCAACTGGGCACAACGTATGGCGGCCACATAGCCGCCGGGGCCGGAGCCGATGACGGTAACGTCGTATTTCATGAAATGGATTGTTTGATTGTTGAGATTGTTTGATTGTTAGAACTGCTGGAAAACAATCCAACAATTAAACAATCAAACATTTTTTATTCGCCACCTCCTCCACTAGGCGGAGCTCCACCGCTTGGCGGATTACCGCCACGACCACCGCCGCCGCCACGACCGCCACGGCGGTTCTTGCCGCCACGACCGCCACGGTTGCGACCGCCTCCGCCGCCTTCTCTCCGTTCACCGGATGGGGCAGTTGGGTCCTGACCAGGTTGCTGAGGTGGTCTTGGAGGGCGAGGTTCTTTGGGTTCTCGTGGCTCCCTCGGTTCTCTTGGTTGTTGCGGCCTGTCCTGTGCTTGGCTGTCGCCGCCTCCACTTGGGCGGCGCTCACCACGGCCACGGTCACGTCCCCTTCCTCTGCCACGGTTTTCACCTTCACGTTTTTCGGCAGGTGGGGCATCTTCGCCACTGGCTTTATTCTCTGGCCGAGCTTCCCTTGAGCGGCCTTCGCCACCTCGGTCGCTACCGGGCTTTTTCTTTTTCTTTTTCTTGCGGCGCTCATCCATCGGCAGTTCGATAACGTTGGTGAGGTCGCCAGCGTTGTATTCCGGCTCGTCGTCGCCAACGTTGGTGTTGTCGGTGACGAGTGCCAAATGGTCAAGGTTCTCTGGCAGGTCGCCCCGCTTGATGGCGTCCCGAACGGAGCGCACCTGTTTGATTTCAAGGGCAAACAAGCGCCCACGGCCCCTGTCTTTTTCGTAGCCGTAGTACATGAGGCCCTTGAAAATATCGGTTTTCACCAAAATGGCCATTCCCTCCTTGGTCTTGAGCTTGTCGGCGTCGTCGGGGAAGCTGGAAAGCGCTTCCATGTAGGTGTCCAATTCGTAGTTGAGGCAGCATTTCAAGCGGCCGCATTGCCCAGAAAGTTTCGCCTGATTGATGGCGAGGTTCTGGTAGCGGGCCGCCGCCGTGCCTACGGTTTTGTAGCTGGTGAGCCAAGTGGAGCAACAAAGCTCCCGACCGCAAGGGCCAAGGCCGCCCACCCGTGAGGCTTCCTGGCGTGCGCCGATCTGCCGCATCTCGATTTTTACCTTGAACTCCTTGGCGTACTGCCGGATGAGTTCCCGAAAGTCCACCCGGCCATCGGCGGTGTAGTAGAAAGTGGCTTTTTTGCCGTCGCCCTGGTACTCTACGTCGCCAACCTTCATGTTGAGGTTCAAGGTGCGGGTAATGGCACGTGCACGCACCATTGTTTCCTTTTCAAGGATTCGCACCTCTTCCAGCTTTTCGAGGTCCCGTTCGTTTGCTTTGCGGATCACCTTCGGGAAATAACCGTCCACGGGTACCCGTTTCTTGCGCATCTGGAGGCGCACCAATTCGCCGGAGAGCGAAATGCGTCCCACATCGCAACCTGCCTGCGTATCCACCACCACCATGTCGCCCGTAGTGGCACGGGTGTAGGGCTGGTTGAAGAAAAACGCTTTGCGAGAGCCGTTTTTAAAACTGACTTCCACTACGTGGAACGGGTCCACATCTTCGATTTCCATTGTCGTGAGCCAGTCGAAAGTATTGAGCCGGTTGCAGCTACCACTGGCGCAACTGCCTTTGCTGCCGCAGCCCGAAGGCGCTCCCGCTTCTTTAGAACCTACTGAACATCCTGCGCATGCCATATAATTGGAAATTGGGAAATTGAGAAACTGCTTTGTTTGAGTAGTTTGAAGTGTTTGAGTAGTTTGAAGTGCCGTGCGGCAAGTCAAACCCATCAAACTATTCAAACACATTCTAACCACTAATTTCTCAATATCTTATTTAGTTGAATGGAGGCATCCAAAAAGAGCAGCTTCTGGTTGGCGTTCCGTTCGATGTGGAACGAGCAATCATTGAAGAGCTTCGTGATGCGCTCGATTTGCCCAAACCCGATGATTTTGCTCAGGTTTTGGGCGGTTTTGAGTTCTTCCGGTAGCAGCCTAACCTGGTCGCTTCCGGTGGTTTTCAGGAGCATGTACTCCCGCATGAAATGCAGGGCGTACTGGAGGAACTGCTTTTGGTTTTCACGGCCAAGGTCGGCAAAAGTTTCCGTCCAAGCAGCCATTTCCACGCCATTTCCTTGGTAGCATTTGCGAAGCCAATCTAAAAACAAGGTTGAATTGTCCTTGAGCGGCTGCGCCGCAATGCTGAGTGCCTCGTTGAAATCGCCTGCTGCCAAATGGGCAATGGAGCGGGCTTTTTCCGAAAGCAATCCTTTCAAACGTATCAAACCCTCCTCCACCTCCTCATCGTGCAGGCGGTTGACCTTCACGAGTTGGCAGCGGGAGAGGATGGTATTCAAAATCAGTTCCTGATTTTCCGCTACGAGGATAATCAGGGTATCGTCGGGTGGCTCCTCGATGAGCTTCAGCAGGCGGTTGCCCTCCTTGCCGAGGTACTCCGGCAGCCACATCACAAGGATTTTGTAGCGGCCTTCGAAGGCTTTCAGGCTCAGCTTTTTGATGATGCTGACGCACTCTTCCTTGTTGATATTGCCCTGCTTATTCTCGGCCCCGATGCGCTGCAGCCACTGGTTCACGTCGAGATACGGGTTTTCTGAGAGCGCCTTCCGCCAGTCGGCGATGTGGTGGTCGCTGATGATGTTGCTGCCCACGGTCGGGAAGGAAAAATGCAGGTCAGGGTGCACCAGTTTTTCCACCTTGCTGCACTGGCTGCATTGGCCGCAAGCATCGCCATCCTGCTTGTTTTCACACAAAACATACTGCGCAAACGCCACTGCCAAGGCCAAATCGCCGCTGCCCGACATACCTAACAGCAAAAGCGCATGCGGGATGCGCTCGCTGTCTGCCATGCCCCGAAGCAGGGATTTGGCGGTGGTTTGGCCAATGACGTTTTGAAACTGCATTGCGTTAAGCGGTAGCTTTGAATAAAAACTGGCTGTTTGAAGCCTGATTCAGTGTTTTTGTTCAAAAACAACAAACAAGACCGCCAAAGGTAGGAAGGATTGACGATTTACAATTGCCCCTCATTCGTTCGGCTTGCCTCACAGCTCCCTTTTCCACAGCCGCCCTGCAATCAGCGTATTGAAAATCGTGTCCTGCAAGCTGCGGCTCACGGGGATTTCCTTGCCCTTGATGATGAGATTGTTGCCGTCCACCATGTCAATTTTGTCCAAGGCGACAAAGTAGGAGCGGTGTACCCGTAGGAATTTGTCGGGCGGTAGTTCTTTTTCTAACTGCTTGAGGGACAGTAGGGTTAAGTAGCGTTTTTGTTCGGTATGGATGAAGACGTAGTCCTTCTCGCTCTCAAAATACAGCACGTCGGCGAGTTTGATTTTGATGAACTGGCCATCGCTTTTGATGAAAAAATATTCCGGCCCAGCGGCGGGCGGGGCTTCGGCTGGCTTCGGCTGAAGGTTCTGCCGCAGCATTTCGAAATGCGACTGCGCCTTGTTCGCTGCCTTCAGAAAGCGTTGGAACGAAATAGGTTTTACCAGATAATCCAAGGCATTCAACTCAAACCCCTCAATGGCATAGTCCCGATAGGCCGTGGTGAAGATGACGGCGGGTGGGTTTTCCAGCGATTTCACAAACTCGATGCCCGTCAGGTCGGGCATTTGGATGTCGAGGAAAAGCAGGTCAATTTTTTCGTGGTGCAGGACTTCATTGGCCTCCACGGCGCTTTTGCAAGTGCCAGCAAGTTCCAAAAACGGCGTTTGACTCACGTACCCAGCGATGCCCTTGCGGGCCACCGGTTCATCATCCACGACTAAGCATTTTATCGTCATTTCAAATTGATTTTCAGATTCGAGGTATAAGTCTCACCGTCGTCGTTGAGGGTGAGTTGGTGGCGGTTGGGGTACATAAGGTCAAGGCGGCGTTGCACGTTTTTCAGGCCGATGCCACCTACCCGGTCGGGGCGGCGGTTGTTCAAGTTGATGGTGTTTTGGGTGGTAAAATCGAGCAGGCCGTCTTTCACCGACAGGTGGATACTTATTTTGTAACCCGTGGAATTTGGGCTGTATTTGAAGGCATTTTCAACGAAAGGAATGAGCAGCATGGGCGCTATCACGTAGCCGTGTACCCGTTCGGGCAGTTCGCAGTGGAGGTCGAGCAGTTCCTCGTCGTGGCGCATCCGTTGGAGTTCGATGTAGTTTTCGAGGTAATCCACTTCCTTGCCGAGGTCAATCCAATCCTTGTTGTAATCGTAGAGCTGGTGGCTGAGCGTGTCGGAAAACTTGAGCAGCGCTTCCTTTGCCCGCTCGTCCTCTTTTTGTTCCATGAGGAAATAAATCATGTTCAATGTGTTGAAAATGAAATGCGGGTTGATTTGCGACTTGAGCATTTCCAGCTCGCTTTCGAGGTTTTTTTTCTCCAATTGCACCGCATAATTGTTGCGGTCGTGCCATTGCTGGATGAACTTGAAGGCCGTCGTGAACGCCACGAGCACCACCGTATCCACAGACAGTGTGAAGGTGCCTTCCCAAGAATAGTAGTAATCCTTCGCCGCCACGAACTCCCGCATGAACACGTTCACCAGCCAAGAGTTGAGCATGATGACGGCGATGATGCTCAGGATGTAGTACAGTGGCCGCCGCTGCTTGATAAAGAACTTCGGGATGAGGTAGTAATAATTGAAATACACGACGCCCATGGAGCCGAGCACGGTGGGCAGGTTGTAGGTGTCCCGGAACTGCGAGATGAAAACCACATCCTGCATGCTGGCGAAAATCCAATACATCAGCCAGAAGGCCAGGTGGAAGACCACGGAATTGACCGGATAGGATTGTGACTGCTGGTCCATTTGGCAAAGGTAGGGCGAAGTTGGCAGTTGAAGGAGCGCAGCGAGTTCATCCCAATGCGGCACGAATCGGGACGGCGGTAAGCCTTCGGTTTTATATTCGAAGGAAAAAGCTATTTTTGACGCAAAAATCTGATTTACAACGCATTGCAAAATCGAAAATTCATTTGTCATGGCAAAAAGAGCAATCCCACTCGTTGACCTCTCCAAGTTTACCGAGGGCACCCCTGCGCAGCGCACCGAATTCGTGGCCGAACTCGGTAAAGCATTCCACGAAATCGGCTTCGTGGGCGTCGTCAACCACGGCATTTCAAAGCAGTTGATTGATGATTTTTACCGCAGCAGCCGGGCGTTTTTTGCGTTGCCGGAGGAGGTGAAACGCCAGTACGAAATACCCGGTCTAGCAGGGCAGCGGGGCTATACTTCCTTCGGAAAAGAACACGCCAAGCAGTCCACAGTGGCGGATTTGAAGGAGTTCTTCCAGATTGGCCAAGAGGCTGGCGATGAACCAGTGCCATCGGATCACTATCCGCCCAACGTGGAAGTAGCCGAGCAGCCCGACTTCCTGCACCTTGGCAAGGAACTGTACCGCAATTTTGAGAAATCCGGCGGACAACTGCTTCGTGCCATTGCCATTCACCTCGGCATTGGCGAGGAATATTTTGAAAAGCACATCCACCTAGGCAACAGCATCCTACGGGCTATTTTCTACCCGCCCATCACCCAGGAACCCGCCTCGGCCATCCGGGCCGAGCAGCACGAGGATATCAACCTCATCACCCTGCTAGTCGGCGCCAGTGCTGGCGGCCTCCAAGTGCTCACGAAGGACAACGAGTGGCTGGAAGTCGTGCCGGAGCAGGACGAAATCGTCATCAACGTCGGCGACATGCTCCAGCGCCTGACGAACAATTACCTGAAATCCACCACTCACCGAGTCGTGAATCCACCACGGGAGGAGTGGCACAACCCCCGCCTCAGCATCCCGTTTTTCCTGCACCCTCGCAGCGACATGGACTTGAGTTGCTTGCCTTCGACCGTGACGGCCGAAAACCCACTGGCTTATGAGCCGATCACGGCTGGGGAGTATTTGAACGAAAGGTTGCGGGAGATTGGGTTGAAGAAGTGAGGTGGGGGTGGGGAAATGAAAAATGGGGTTGCCTGTTATGGGCGACCCCATTTTTTTGGTAACTAGTATCGAAAAAGACAATACGAGACAGACTATTTCAAGTTTTGTCAAATATATTTGCCCAAAATAAAGCTACATGAAAATTAGAGCTACTCTCGCCGTGGTCTTTCTCTTTGCGTCAATTGCTATGGCGCAGCCTAGTTTACTTTTATGCTTATCTGATGCAGATGCTGTCGGATGGCATCCCTCTCAAAAAGAAAATGAAGGTGTGCAGGAACGCTCTGTCAAGGTGATTCCTGTCGTCGTTCATGTGATTTACGAGCATGATTTTTTGGATATTCCCGATAATGAAATTCAAAGCATTATTGACGCCGTTAATCAAGACTTCAGAAGGTTAAACGCAGATACGGTAGATACGCCTGACGCCTTCAAGTCAGTTGCTGCCGACACTAAAATTGAATTTGCATTGGCAAGTTTAGATGTTGGTGGAATGCCAACAACAGGCATTACGCATAAAAAAGGTACGTTCAATTGGTCGGGAAATTTGTTCAGTACAAATGTCATGAAGTTCGACACCCTTGGAGGGACTTCGGCATGGGATACTAAACATTATCTCAATATCTGGATATTGGGCACGGAAAATCTTGGAGGCATTTCTGGCGTTGCACTTTTTCCACCTGCACATGGGAGCGAGATTGATGGCGTCACTATTGGAAATGGCTTGAACGGTCAATTTATAAAACTTCGGCTAACGCATAATTTGGGTCATTACTTGGGGTTGATGCATATTTATGGGAATGGGCTTTCATGTTCAACGCAAATAGGAGGCTTTGACGGCCTTACAGATACTCCCAACCAATTTCAAAGTTCTGCCCTCACCCTGCCCGATGATTGCCTAAGTTTTCCAACTACAGATACCTGTTCCTCCCAGTTTCCAGGCATTATGTTCATGAATTACATGGATGATTCCCAGCCTGATTGTTCAAACCTGTTTACACAACAACAAGCAGATGTTATGAATTATGTTGTTGACTCTGTGCGATATTCCTTATTGCAGCCTTCTATATCCTCAATCCACTTTATCGAAAAAGCTGGCTGTTTTAAGATTTGGCCCAACCCTACCGACCGTTATTTAACTGTCAATTTTGATGGCACATTAAATGGAGCGAGGGAGTATCGTTTTTTTGATGAATTGGGACGACTTGTGCTCAAAATTGAAACTGAAGAAGCTGTTTCCAAACAAGACGTTCTGGATGTTTCCAAGCTTCCGTCAGGAAGCTATTGGTTAATGATAGATGCTGGAAGTACCAAGTATAGAGGACGGATTGTTAAATTGTGAAAAACTTTAACCATAGATACTTGATGCTGTGAGACTGTTCTAAAAATTGTGTCAAAGTTATAATCACAGTTTTTTAATCCCCACTTAATACCCGCATGAACAGCAGCACCTTACCTTTCGCCCTCACTAAATCTGAAAACTTCATGCGTAGTTTTTTTACCATTGCCTTGGCAGTTCTTGCGGTTCGGCTCATGGCCCAAGCACCGCATTCTCATACTCACGACCGCAGCATTCACTTCCCCGATGCGGGTGGTTACAAGACCCTCGTCTGCGACTTCCACCAACATACCGTTTTCTCCGATGGCAGCGTCTATCCTGACATCCGGGTAGAGGAGGCGCTGCGTGACAGCGTGGATGCCATCTCGCTCACCGAACATTTGGAGTACCAACCGCACCAGCAGGACATCCCACACCCCGACCGAAACCGGGCCTTTCAAGTAGCGGAAGAGGCAGCCCGCCCTTCTGGCCTCATCGTGGTGCCTGGGGTCGAAATCACAAGGGAAATGCCTCCGGGACACAACAATGCCATATTCATCCAAGATGCCAATAAAATTCTCAAAAACGATGCGTTGGAGGCTTTCCAGGAAGCGCACCGCCAAGGTGCTTTTGTGTTTTGGAACCACCCCAACTGGACGGCGCAGCGGAAGGACGGCATCGCCACCCTGACCGATATGCACCGCAATTTCATCGCTGATTCGCTGCTGCAAGGCATTGAGGTAGTGAATGACCTCAACTATTCCGACGAGGCCCTGCAAATCGCCCTCGACAACAACCTGACCCTCATGGGCACGTCCGACATCCACGGGCTGATTGATTGGCAGTTCAAAATATCGGAAGGTGGCCACCGCCCTGTCACACTTGTTTTTGCCAAGGAACGCACGGCAGCGGCCATCAAGGAGGCGCTCTTCGCCCGCCGCACTGCCGTTTGGTTCAACAACCTGCTAATAGCTAGGGAACGGGAAATGCAACCGCTGCTGCAGGCCAGTATTGTGCTGGAAAAAGCAAGCTACATAGGCTCCACTTCCGTGGCAGAGGTGGTGCTCCGCAACAACAGCGATGCCGAGTTTTACTTATTCAACACCAGCGCTTACACTTTCCATGAAAACGCCGACCTCATCGTGCTGAACCCGAATGGTACGACCACATTGCAAGTAAAAATGAAGGAGCGGGTGCCCAATTTTGCCCTCAGTTTTGATGTGTTGAATTGTGTGACTGCCCCGGGCAAGCACCCAGCTTGGAATGTGTCGGTGAAGATTCCATGAGGCGAAATGCCACTTGCCAAAACGCTTGAAAACTGACATTAAGCGCCCAAGATTATCGAAATCTTGGGCGCTTTTTTTTATCAATTCCATTCAGCGAAATTCTCGCTAACATCCTTACCTCAGGATGCTTTTGCCAAAAAAACCTACCTTCGCACCGTACGCCAGAACATACATGCCGGATAACTGTTAGTCTCAAATTCACGGCAAACCCAGTCTTTTTTACATGGCAAAGAAATCGTCACCCACTACTCCTAAACTTCCCAAAGAAGCAGCCGCCCCGTCAACCGTCCATCGTCAACCGTCCACCGTTGACGACGATGTCATCGAAATCATCGGTGCCAAGGAGCACAACCTAAAGGACATTTCCCTGCGCATTCCCCGCAACAAGCTTGTGGTCATCACGGGCATCAGCGGTAGTGGCAAGTCGTCGCTGGCCTTCGACACCATCTATGCCGAGGGGCAGCGCCGCTACATGGAGACCTTCAACGCCTACGCCCGCCAGTTCCTCGGCGAAATGGAGCGCCCGGACGTGGAGCAGATAACGGGCCTAAGCCCCGTCATTTCCATTGAACAAAAAACAACGGGCAGGAACCCCCGCTCTACCGTCGGCACCATCACGGAGGTGTATGACTTCATGCGCTTGCTTTATGCCCGCATTGGCGAAGCCTACTCACATATCTCCGGTAAAAAAATGGTGCGCTACACCGAGGAACAGATGCTGGACGAAATTATGGAGCAGTTCAACGGCAAGAAGGTCATGCTGCTCGCCCCCCTCGTGCGGGGCCGCAAGGGCCACTACCGGGAGCTGTTCGACCAGATGCGCAAGCAGGGCTATACTAAGATGCGGGTGGACGGCGAGGTGCTGGACATCACCCCCGAAATGCAGGTGGACCGCTACAAAGTCCACGACATCGAACTCGTGGTGGACAAACTGAGCGTGGCCAACGAGCGGCGGGAGCGCATTTCTGGCTCCATGCAGACGGCACTGAAAATGGGGAATGGCTTGATTTTCACCCTTGATATTGATTCAAATGAGGTGAAAACGTTCTCCAAGCACCTCATGGACGCCGATAACAGCCTTAGCTACGAGGAACCCAACCCCAATTCCTTTTCCTTCAACTCGCCCTATGGCGCCTGCCCCACCTGCAACGGCCTTGGCCAAATCAACGCCGTGGACCTGGCCAAGGTCATCCCCGACGACACGAAGAGCATCAACGAGGAGGGCATCGTGCCTTTCGGCGAGGTGCGGGACAATTACACTTTCAAGCAGCTCAAGGAAATTGGGAAGCAATACAAATTCACGTTTGATACGCCCGTGAAGGACATCCCCAAGGCGGGCTTGGACATCATCCTGCACGGCGGCGGCGAACCCATGAAACTGCCCTCCATCAGCAGCGACAACGAATGGGTGTTCAGCTTGGCGCAGGAAGGTTTGTTCAAACAACTCAAGCGCTGGTACGAGGAAACGGGCAGCGAAAAAATCAGGCAGTGGGCCGAGGATTTCATGACCGTGGACACCTGCCCGACCTGCAACGGACAGCGCCTCAAGGTCGAGAGCCTGCACTTCAAAATTGCGGAGCGCAACATCGCCGAACTGGCCGACATGGACATCCAGGCCCTCGCCGATTGGATGGACGAACTTGACAACAAGCTGACAGACAGGCAGTTAACGATTGGAAAAGATGTTTTGAAGGAAATCCGCCTGCGCATCGGCTTCCTGCTGCACGTCGGGCTGGACTACCTCTCGCTCAACCGCACGGCCCGTACCCTCAGCGGCGGCGAGAGCCAGCGGATTAGGCTCGCTACGCAAATCGGTTCGCAACTGACGGGCATCACCTACATCCTCGACGAGCCGAGCATCGGCCTGCACCAGCGGGACAACCAGCGCCTCATCCAGGCCCTGCGGGAACTCACCGACATCGGCAACACGGTGCTGGTGGTGGAGCACGACAAGGACATCATGCTCGCCGCCGACTACCTGATTGACCTCGGCCCCGGTGCTGGCAAGCATGGCGGCGAACTCGTGGGTGAGGGCATCCCCAGTAGTTTTGCCCAAATGAACACTCTCACGGCAGACTACCTGAACGGCAAGCGCCAAATAGAGGTGCCGAAGAAGCGGCGCACGGGCAACGGCCATCACCTCGAACTGACGAAAACCACGGGACACAACCTGAAAAATGTGACCCTACGCCTGCCGCTCGGTACTTTCACTTGCGTAACAGGCGTGAGCGGCAGCGGCAAATCCTCGCTTATCAACGAGACGCTGTACCCGATTTTGCGGCAACATTTTTACAAAAGCGTGCAGCGGCCACTGGCTTTTGGGGAAATAAAGGGGCTGGAACATTTGGACAAGGTCATCGAGATTGACCAGTCGCCCATTGGCCGCACTCCCCGCTCGAATCCCGCCACCTACACCAATCTTTTCAGCGAAATCCGCAACCTGTTCACGGGTTTGCCGGAGGCAAAAATCAGGGGCTACAAGGCCGGGCGGTTCAGTTTCAACGTGAAGGGCGGCAGGTGCGAGACCTGTCAGGGCAGCGGCCAGCGGGTCATCGAGATGAATTTCCTGCCCGATGTCTATGTGGAATGTGAGACCTGCCTAGGTCGCCGCTACAACCGGGAGACGCTGGAGGTGCTGTACAAAGGCAAGAGCATCAACGACGTGCTGAACATGACGGTGGAGGAGGCGACGATTTTCTTCGAGCCTGTCCCGAAAATCCACCGAAAACTGAAGACGCTGAACGACGTGGGCCTCGGTTATATCACGCTCGGCCAGCAGGCCACCACCCTCAGCGGCGGCGAGGCGCAGCGGGTGAAATTGGCGGAAGAACTCTCCAAAAAGGATACGGGCAACACGATGTACATCCTCGACGAACCCACCACGGGCCTGCATTTCGAGGATATCCGCCACCTGCTTCGGGTGCTGAACAAGCTGGTGGAAAAGGGCAACACTGTCCTCGTCATCGAGCACAACCTCGACGTGGTGAAAACAGCGGACTGGATCGTGGACATGGGCCCCGATGGCGGCGGTCGTGGCGGCAATATCGTGGTGGAAGGGACGCCTGAGACGGTGGTGAAGAAGAAAGGAAGTTTTACGGGAGATTTCTTAAAACATGAGCTATAATGTCCCTATTCAAGCCAGCTATTAAATTCTTCTTATTGCTTGATATTGTTCTACAAGCAATAATCATATTGGCAACGATATTGACCTTTTTCTGTAGTTTGATAGCTATTTCGGAATCAGCGGATTACTATTTTATGGTAGGCTTTATATGGCTTGGTGTTTTAGGGATTTACCAAGTTTTATCAGCGCTTATTTTTGCAATAGCAACAAAGGATATTAATCGAACTACTTATTTTTTTGCCTCAATCCTAATTGTTCTTGGAATGTTCGCTCTCAACAGTATAGCTTCAGAGTCTGATATTTTTAAATGGTTGATGTTATTGCCAACTTTAATGGGTGGTTTTTATTTCTATTATAGTTTAAGGTTTTTAAAAGTGAAATTAAAAAAAGAGGGTAGTACTACCTTTCCCCCAT
>Ga0209066_10003140_pt1 | contig 19231 bp, 20 predicted proteins | sample All_14_2_FD_187198 | JGI IMG/M metagenome (GOLD analysis project Ga0209066, IMG submission 187198) | Freshwater microbial communities in response to fracking from Pennsylvania, USA - Allegheny Zone_MetaG_DW_15 (SPAdes) (version 2) ... | reverse complement strand
GATAGTTGGCAGTCAGCCCGCAGCCTTTTAGCCTGACTCTGATAAAATGAAAAAAGGGTAGCATTTCTTACAATGCTACCCTTTTTCGTTTCTACAAGTGGCTGCCAACTACTTCTTCACCACGGTATCATCCAACCGATTGGCCATGCGCTGGATGGCGTCAATGATTTTGTCCAGTTGCGGTGGGTAGTCCACGTATTGGACGCCACGGCTGTCCTTGCCCCAGATGGCGATAGTGACCATTTTTTTATGTTCCCCGTATGTGATGGCAATGCGCAGCGGGATGGGCGTCGGCTTTTCGCCCTTGCGTTTTTGGCAGTGCTGGTCGGGGCAGTCGTAGGCACGTTCGAAGTCGAAGAAGCCTTGCTTCAGCACGAAGTCGGCGAACATTTCCAGTTCTTCCCTGGGTATTTTTTTCTTGGTAACCAGAAGGCCGTTGTGTACGCTCTGGAACTCCTTGATGAGCTTCCCGTCGGTTTTTATTTGGATAAAATCCTTCAGCACGGGGTCAATGCCGCCATAGTAACCACCGCCGATCAGCTCGATGTGTATGTAGGTGGGAGCAGGCCCGGCGGGCTTGTCGTCCTTTTTGTCCTTGCGGCGCAAAAATGCCAGCCAGTCCTTGTTTTTCTTTTTTTTGCCAAAACCATTGCCCTGCTGCGACTTGTCCACGTCGGCTTCCACCAGGATTTCGGGCAGTTCGTTGGCGGGCTTCACGAAGGGGGTTTCCTTGCTGTCCACCCGCACGAAGTGGTACTGGTACTTGCCTTTGCTGTTCTTTTGGGTGAACTCCAACACCAGCACCGACTTGTTCAGTTGCACGATTTCAAACTTGTTGACGTGCTGGAAACTGTAGAAAAGCGAGCGGCCGTTCATGCTCCAGTTGCCCGTTGTGAGTTTGCCGTTGAGGAATTCCTGGTAGGTGTAGTCGTAGCGGAAGTAGAGGAAAAACTGGTAGTTCTGGTCGGCTTTGTGGATGATGGTGTTCGATTCGGCGTGGAGGGTGTAGGTGTACCGCCACTTCGATTCCACGAAGAGCCGCTCGTCAGGCGCATTGAAAACGACCCCAGCCTCCTGTGCGGTTAACTGCAAGAAAAAGGTAGCAAAAAGGCTTATGCAGGCCAAGCGCCACCACATTGCATTTCTCATGGTAAAATAGTTTTGTCCGTAAAAACTGGGGGATGCACTGCAAAAAGCTAACCACGTTAGCTTGCGCAATTTATATTACAAAAATATGGGAAGCAACTCAAAGGCAAAACCATTTGCTGGAAGGAAAAAAAATCCCGCCCTCATTTCGAGAAACAAGGGCGGGACAGGTGGGTTGTGGCCTGCGCATTACATGCCACCCTGCGTTACAGTCAGGATTACTCGCAGGACAATGCCAAGCGCCATGCCGCCAAGCGCTGCGTAGCACGCAGTCTGGGCGGATTTAGGCTCTTTGTCCTTTTTTACGAAGTAAATGATGGCACCCGCCAATGGGATGCAAAATGAGAGTACCATGAGGCCGGGGTTGAGTTTGTCTTCCGGCCCACCAGTTGGGTTGTTGAATTCGTCTGCCATGATTCAATATTTAGTTGATGAGTGATAAAATCTTGTTTCCGATGATGGTGCCCACGATGCAGACCAGCGAGACGATGCCCACGCCAGCCAACATACCCGTAGTAACCCTCCGCAAATTATTGCTTTCCACCCGTAGGAATGCCTGCACCAGCCCGTCAATGTACGTAGGGAGCAGCAATGCCAGCGTGACCCAGATATTCAGCGAAAAAACATCGAATAAAAAAAACGGGTAGGCCAAGTATCCGATGTGGATGCCCGTACACCTAGCGCATACCGGAAACTGCTTGCCCTTCCAGAAAAAGGAACGCTCGGGCTTGCGGTGGCAGTAGGCAAATTGCAGGACGGGGAGGCTCATGTGCTCGTAGTATTTATACAAAATCGGAATTAAGGTTCACGAAGCTGTCCTCTACCACGTAGGTCTTCGAAATGCTGTCGTGCCAACCAGTGGGCCTATCGCCGCCGAGGAACGAAAACGGCTCGAATGGGATGAAACGGCAAAAGGTCCGGCCCACGATGTTCAAGAAGCTGGGCGGTTTGCCCTCCTCGTTCACGACCCTAGTTTTGGTGATGAATTTGCCCGGCGTTTTGCCCCAGAAATACTCGAAAATAATGTAGTAGCCGGGGATGATAGCAAGTGCCAACAAGGTGATGAAGGAGCCTACTGCACTGTTTTCAATAGAATCGGTAATTGAGGCGCTGACAAAGATGCTGCCGTAAAACATGCCTGTTCCAACGATTCTGTCAACGATGAAGTTTGCGAAGCGGAGGCCCGTGGTGGCCGCAAATGCCCGTGGGTGCTGTTGCTGTGGAGGCGAGAAGTCGAGAATGTTATCCTGATTTACCATTTTGCTCGGTTTTGAATTGAGAGAAGCGCTGTGCAATGTTAAGCGGCGCTGCTCCTGCACTTTATTTAGTTTGAGTGAGTATGCGTTGGGCTAAAATCACGCTGCTATTTACGTTTTTTTCATAAAAAAACACTTCTTTTTTTAAAAACTGTATTCGCCCATCCACCCACGAAAAATGGATACTTTTGCGCAGCCCCGCAGCCAGTCATGTATGCCAAACAGCGCTTGAACCTTCCACTCAAAATAGCCCGGCGATACCTGTTCGCCAAAAAATCCACGAATGCCATCAACATCATCACGGGCATTTCGGTGGTGGGCATTGCCGTTGGCACGGCGGCGCTGGTGCTGGTCATGAGCGTATTCAACGGCTTCGAAGACCTCATCATCGGCATGTTCAGCCGCTTCAACCCCGACGTGAAAGTGGTGGCTGCCGTCGGCAAAACCTTCGAGCCGGACTCCGCCAAACTAGCCCAAATCACCGCCCTGCCCGGTGTGGCGCTCGTTTCCGCCACGCTGGAGGAAGTCGCTTTTTTCGAGTACGGCGAGAACCAGGACTTTGGCGTGGTGAAGGGTGTGGACGACAATTACCGCAGGGAAAGCGGCATTGATTCGACCATTTTCGAGGGCATTTTCAAGCTGAAGGACGAAGAGCGCAACTACGCCATCCTCGGGGGCGGTGTGCGCAGCAAATTGCAGGTGGATTTTGAGGATCCCTTTGCCCTGCTCAGCATTTACATGGCCAAACGGGAGAAAACCGCCAGCCTCGAACAGCCCTTCAAAAAGCGCATCGTCAGTCCAGCGGGCAGCTTCAAGGTGCAGCAGGAATTTGATGAAAAATACGTGCTCGTCTCCCTCGAATTTGCGCAAGACCTCCTCGGCGCCTACAACGAAGTGAGCGCCTGGGAAATAAAACTCAAGCCCACCACCGACCCAAAAAAGACCATCGAATCCATCGAAAGCATACTCGGCAAAGACTTTTTGGTGAAGGACCGCTTCCAGCAGGACGAATCCTTCCTGAAGCTGATGAACATCGAAAAATGGATGAGCTTCGCCCTGCTCTGCCTCACGATTGTGCTCGTCGCCTTCAACATGATAGGCTCGCTATGGATGATAGTTTTGGAGAAAAAAGCCGATGTCAGCATCCTGAAAAGCATGGGCGGCACCGACAAGCTGGTGCGCAATATCTTCATCGGACAGGGCCTTTTGCTCTGCCTAGCGGGCTTGCTCAGCGGGCTGGTTTTTGCCATCATTTTATTTGCGTTGCAAAAAATCTTCGGGCTGGTTTCCATCCCCGAAGGCTTCGTGGTGGATGCCTACCCCGTCAGCATGAGGCTGCTGGACGTGCTTGCCGTGTCGGTGGTCGTGATGGCCATTGGGTTGGTCGCCTCCTTGCCCGCTGCCCATCGGGCCAGCAAAATCCCAACGCTGGTGCGGGAGGAGTGACGAAGGGGGGCATTGAGAATTTGGAAAATGGAGAGAAGTGCACAAGTGGCTGATTTTCAGGCTGATTTTTCAAATTTCTAATTTTGAACAATTTCCACCATCCCCATATCTTTGCCCACTTTTTATTGATCACATTTGTTTTTTCCTTGAAAAAATGGACGACTGGGAACTTGATTTCGAATGGCTGAAAGTGCGGCACCTGGTGAAGGACGCCTTGCAACGGGACGTGCTGCCCGACCTGAACGCTATCCTGTTCATGATCGGCATTCAGGAACTGGGGCGCTGGAAGGCCAATTTTACGAAGGAAGAAAAGCAAGACCTGATGCACATCGCCGTCTGCAACCTGATGAGCTACGATGGCTACTACGAGTTCAAGGGGCGGGATGCCGACGGCTGGCCGCACTACGAGGCCGTCAAGGCATTTACCCAAAAGGGCATGAAGACGCAGGAAGTGTACCTGAAGGAAAAAATTATCCAGTATTTCCGGGAGTGGCAGGCTGCGCACGGCAAAACTGGCACGACAGATGAAGGCTTGCAAAGCGATGCTGCCCTGCAATGAAACTCAAACCATTTTCCAACTAAAAGATACATCATGAAAAAGTACATCCTTTTGTTTTCGCTGGCGCATATGCTGTTGCTGCTGGCCTGCACCAACAACGCCCCGACCGACAACGCCACCGCTGCTCCCGCTGCGGAAACACCCGTGGCCACCACTGGCGGTGATGCGATGGTGCTCATTTCCACCACCATGGGCGACATCAAGGTCAAGCTCTACGACTCCGCACCGGAGCACAAAAAGAACTTTCTGAAACTGGCCAAGGAGGGCTACCTCGACAGCACGCTGTTCCACCGTGTCATCCCCGGTTTCATGATTCAGGGCGGCGACCCCGACTCCAAGCGGGCCATGCCCGGCCAACCGCTCGGCATGGGTGGCCCCAACTACACCATCCCTGCCGAAATCGGGGCGAAACACTTCCGTGGTGCACTCTCCGCTGCACGGCAACCAGACCAAGTGAACCCTGAGAAACGCTCCAGCGGCTCGCAGTTCTACATCGTGCAGAACGGCCCCTTGCCACAGGCCCAACTCGACCAAATCGTTCAAATGAAAGGCCCCAATTTTTATACCCCACAAGAAATTGACTATTACCTGAAAGTGGGCGGCTACCCTCCTCTCGATGGTGATTACACCGTTTTCGGACAAGTGACCGAGGGCTTGGACGTGGTGGACAAAATCGCCAACGCCCAGCGTGACCCCCGTGACCGCCCGATGCAGGACATCCGCATGACGGTGAAGGTGCTCAGTGAGTGAATTTTATGGGTTGATAAGGTTCATGGCTTTGGCAAAGGCGTATTTTCTGCGCTTTATCATTTTCAATGAACTTTATCAACCCGTATCAACCAAAATTAATGTTCCGTTTTTTTCTCTTTTTAACGTTCTTTGGCCTTGCGGCAATGGCACTTTCCTGCGGAAAACCAATCGCTGATTTTACATTTGCCGACGAAAAATATGTGGCACCTGTTTCGGTGAATTTTGACAATAAATCCAGGAACGCCGACCAATTCCAATGGGATTTTGGGGACGGAGACACGGCAAAGGTTGCATCTCCCAGCCACGAGTTTGGCTCCAGCGGAAACTACGCCGTGCGGTTGACTGCCAAAAAAGGCAGCAAGACCTCGACCGTTGAAAAGCGGCTGCAAGTGACGGCCCCCGCTGCCTGCTTGGTGGAAATCACAACGGACTACGGCACGATGCTCGTGCAGCTTTCCAACGCCACCCCGCAGCACCGGGACAACTTCCTGAAACTGGCCGACGAAGGCTATTTCGATGGGATGCTGTTCCACCGGGTCATCGAGGGCTTCATGATTCAGGGCGGCGACCCCGACTCGAAGCGGGCCAAGCCAGAGCAAGCTCTGGGCATGGGCGGGCCAGGCTACACCGTTCCTGCCGAGTTCGTGGACTCGCTGGTACACGTGAAAGGTGCTCTCTGTGCCGCCCGCCAAGGCGACCAGATGAACCCACAAAAACGGAGCAGCGGCTCGCAGTTCTACATCGTTCAAGGGAAGCCCCTGTCGGTGGACGAGCTGAGCCTGATGGAAGCCAAAAAGGGTTTTCGGTACACCAAGGCCCAACGGGACGCCTACACGAGCATTGGCGGTACGCCGCAGTTGGACAGGGAGTACACCGTGTTCGGGCAAGTAGTACAGGGCTTGGACGTGATTGACAAAATCGCTGCCGTGGAAACTGACGGACACGACCGCCCCAAAGTGAATGTGAAATTTAAAATACGGGTTATAAAATAGGGTTTTAGGTTTTTAGCGTGCAGGGTGCACATCTTGCTAGTTTTTAAGTCAAAACCCAGCGCAAAATGGTAAAAACATGGAAACGAAAAACATACTCGGCATAGACGTGGGTGCCTCCGGCATCAAAGGTGCCATTGTAGATTTGGAAAAAGGCGGCTTGGCCACGGAGCGAGTCAAATTGGCGACGCCAAAACCTTCCACCCCGGCAGCCGTGGCAGACGTCATCGTGGAACTGGTGAAAACCATCGGTTACGAAGGCAACCTGATTGGCTGCGGCTTTCCTTCCATCGTGCGGCATGGTGTGGCGTTCAGTGCCGCCAATATTGATGAAGCTTGGATAGGTACCGACATCGAAAAGCTGCTGAGCGACGCAACGGGCAAGGAGGTAATTGCTATGAACGACGCCGACGCCGCTGGCTTGGCCGAAATGCGCTACGGCAACGGCATCGGCGAAAAAGGCGTGGTCATCCTCATCACGATTGGAAGCGGCCTCGGCTCGGCGCTGTTCTGCAATGGCCAATTGGTGCCGAACACGGAATTTGGCCACCTCTACCTGCATGGCTGGGTGGCGGAACACTACGTTTCCAACACCGCCCGCAAGAAATATGACATGACTTGGGAAGGTTTCGGCAAGCGCTTTAACGAGTACCTGATGCACCTCGACCGCTTGTTTTCGCCGGATTTGGTGATTCTGGGCGGGGGGATTAGCAACGAATTTCCCCAATTCGGTAAATACATTGATTCGAAGATGAACGTTACCACGGCTGCCATGTTCAATCATGCAGGAATCATTGGGGCCGGGCTTTATGCTTATGAAGCCAAGTTTGGTCAGGTACTGGCAACGCCCTCGGATGGTTTATAACATTAAAAAATGAACAACATGAAGATGCTAAAAACCACGGCGTTTATTTTTGGCCTTTTACTGGTGGCCACGGCTTGTAATAAAAAGCCGAAGTCTGGCTTTAAGACGGTTAAACTGGACGAATTTTTTGAATTGAAAATGGAACAGTCAATCGTATTGGCCGACCAGGATTTCAAGCTGACCTTCACGGGCGTGCCGGAAGAATCCCGCTGCCCGAAATACACCAACTGCATCCAAGAAGGGCAGGTGCGCCTGACGATGGTAGCAGTGATAGACGGGACCAACCATCCATTTGAGTTCACTCGCAGGGCCAGCGAAAAGGGCAATAATACGGCCACCATTGGCAAGTATAAAATCCAGCTATATGATGTGCAGCCATTTCCTGAGAGCGAGAAAACGATAAACCTCGTTGATTATAAGGCACGTATGGCGATAAGGAAAGTCAATTGATTTCTTACATAAACAATAAAAAAGCCACTATATTTCGCATATAGTGGCTTTTTTTATATCACCCAGAGGCCCATTTCACGCATGGTCAGCCATTCTTCCGAAATCAGAAACTCCAAGAAATTCTGGTTCATGTGCTCCTCATAATCTTTTTGCAGCTCCGCAAAAGTCATGGGTGGGTGCGGCCCGATTTGCAGTTGCGGCAGCACATCCACCAGCCATTGGGCGAGTTCGGGTGAGGTTTCCAGCTCCCAGCTTTCCTTTTTTTGATGGAAAATAAGGCGGGCCACGCCTTCCTCGACCAGCATGGCAATGGGGACTGGGCCGTTCCAGGCCACAAGTGCAGTCGGGCGGGGCATTTTATCATCGAACTCTTCAATACTCTTGCGGATAAACGACTTTGGAACCTTCGGCTTCGGCACCGGGAAATCAAACCAGTCTGCCAACCGGAAGTCGAAGCAGACGCCGTGCATGTAGTTGAACAGCGACTTGCGCAGCCCCTCCCCGAACAGGTCGTGGTCGGCACCCGTGGGGTCCTCGTGCCAGCGGTCGTTGTCGGCGAAGCCAGCGAAGGCGGGGCCAGTCTCCGCCACCCCGAAGGCGGCGGGGTCGAGGCCGACCGGGCTGTGCGCCGTCATTGCGAAGCGGTGCCAAAACCCGGACTGCACCACGCCCGCCTCGAAGAGCTGGCGCACCATTTCGAGGGCGTCCATGGTCTCCTGCGCCGTCTGAGTCGGGAAGCCGTACATCAGGTAGGCATGTACCATGATGCCCGCCTCGGTGAAGTGGTGTGCCACACGGGCCACCTGCGCCACGGTCACGCCTTTTTTCATCAGGGCCAGCAGTCGGTCGCTGGCCACCTCCAGGCCCCCGCTCACGGCGATGCAGCCCGAAGCGGCGAGCAGTCGGCAAAGGTCGTCGGTGAAGGATTTCTCGAAGCGGATGTTCGTCCACCAAGTGACGGTGAGGCGGCGGCGCAGGATTTCCAGCGCCAGGTCACGCAGCAGGGCGGGCGGGGCGGCCTCGTCCACGAAGTGGAAGCCCGTCTGCCCCGTCTGTGCGATGATTTCCTCGATGCGGTCGCAGAGTAGGGCGGCGCTCATGGGTTCGTACCGCTGGATATAGTCGAGCGTCACGTCGCAGAACGTGCATTTGCCCCAGTAGCAGCCGTGGGCGAGAGTAAGCTTGTTCCAGCGGCCATCGCTCCAGAGGCGGTGCATTGGGTTCACGATTTCGATGACGGAGAGGTAGCGGTCGAGCGGCAGGCCAGCGTAGTCGGGTGTGCCTGTTTCCCGTTGCGGGATGTCGAGTTCGGTGTTGATATTATGATAGCATACCACGCCGTTTATTCTGGAATAAGTGCGCTTTAAATTTGCAACCTCTTTTTCGCCATTTATATGCTCGATTAAATGCAATAAAGGCGCTTCCCCATCATCCAAGCAGATGTAATCGAAATAATTAAAAACACGAGCATCGGCGAGGCTTCTAAGCTCGGTATTGGCGTAGCCGCCACCCATGATTATTTTTATGTGGGGGTAAAGTTGCTTCGCATATTGGCCACATTTAAATGCGCCATATAAATTGCCGGGGAACGGCACGGTGAGGCAGATGATATCGGGTTTTTGCTCTCCAAAGGAGCAAGCCGCAATATGGCGCTCCAGCACCTCTTTTAATACCGTTGCAATGAACGAGTCGGGTGCTTGCAGTTCCCGCTCCATTTCATCAAAACTGGAGGCCGTGCTGCCAAGCCGCTCGGCGTAGCGGCTGAAGCCAAAATGTGGGTCCACCACTTCCTTGATGAAATCGCCCAAATCCTCTAAATACAGCGTGGCAAAGTGCCGTGCCTTGTCGTGCGTGCCCATCGAGCCAAAAGCCCATTCCAGGTCTTCCAGATGGTCGAAGCGGCTGGCCTCCGGCAGGTAGCTGCGGCTGCAAATGGCGTGGGCGAGGGTCGGGTTTTTGTTCTGGAGAAAGGTGATGACCGGGCCAACGGTGGCGAGGTAATCGTCCTTCAATGCGAGTATTCGCTCGGCATTATCGGATAAATCGGTGGGCGGTTGCGCCTCCACCGTTGTGAACATCCTTTTCAAGCCTGCCTTCGAGAACACCTCCAAAATCACCTCGATGCCCAAGTCGGCCTGTGCGGAGGGGAATCCCTTCGTGTTCAGGAATCCCTTCAGGTAGGCAGTGGCCGGGTATGGCGTGTTCAACTGCACGAAGGGGGGCGTTATGAAAAGTGTTTTTTTCAAATAAGCAAATTTGATCCGGTGCGAAGGTAGGAAGTTGGCGGTCTTTTAGCGCAAGCTAAGTTCAAAACCAGCTTTCGTCCGATTCGTTCCCGCCATCTTAAGCTACAAATGATGCCTGCATCATCCCCGATGAAGGACTGCACTAACCATACTTTGTGACGTCTTTAGGTGCGCTGTATGATGTCTTACAGCGCGCTGTACGACTGCAAAACCATACCTGTGTAAAGTTACACACCCATACTTAAGACATACATACCCACACCTAATACATGCATACCCTAGGGTTATGTAAATCACACAGGTACCCTTATGCAGTCGTACATCGCACTGTAAGACTGCACTAAGTGTACTGAGAGACGTCACCAAGTGTACCTAATGCACGCTGCACAGGTGTGGATATGCATGCATTCAATATGCAAAAGACTGCATACGCTATACTTATTTTGGACATTCCGAAAATGTACGAAAAACGCAAGGCAATTTGAAAACTTCTTCCTGATGCGCCAAGCTAATCGGGCAAGTTACAATTTATTTCAAGGAAAAAATCGAGACCTGCAGCACAAAACCTTGAAGGGGTTGGGGTGTTTTCGGCATTTGGGCGATTGCCAAAAACTGCTTCCGCAAGGACTTTGCGTTCAGGATGCTCTGCTCCAGTTCTGGCGCTTTATAGCTGGTGAGGAGGTTAATGCGCTCGTTGCAACGGTTGATTTGTTCGAGCAGGTTGCCAAGGTGGCGAGGGGATATCAGATATTGTTGCTGTGTTCCATTTTTGGATTAGTTTTCACGCCACCGCAAACTCCGTATCCTCCCGCATCACGGGCGCATGAAACCCGATTACCAACTCCTTTTTCGGTACGCCCGCATCGAGCAGCATTTGCCCAATGATGAGTTCGGTTCCGTCGTGGTGCAGCCAAACCTTGCCATCCTGCTTGACTTCGATATGAGCGATGCAACCGTAAATGCGGTGCTGTCCGTCCCGCCAGCCATTGTTGAACACCATGTATTGACCATGCTCCTCGTCGGTGATAACCTGAACTTCAAAGTCTTTGCTGTTGCCTAAACGTTTACCCAGGTCACGAACAATATTGCTTGCGATGTGCTTGTATTTTTCTATTTTTTCCATGCTACAATGCTTTTTCGTTTGATGTCGTAAACGATGATTTTGACTTCGTGGGCGTTCAAAACCTTTTGACTAATGGGTTCTTGAAATAAGCCTTCATAAATCGGCACTGGAACTGCCAAAAACAAGATCCGCTGAGGTTCAACTTCTTCCAAGGCTTCCTTATAGAACGAAAACTGCCCAACCGCTCCATAAAATTCGTACAATTCCGACAAACCAAGAAAGCTTTTTATCTCGACGGCGATGACTTCTTTCCCCTTTTGTGCCCCAATGAGTTTTTCTGCACCAAGGTCTATCTCGACTGGACGGGCAAGTCCAGACAGCCGCATAGGGTCGTGTGTAATTGTCCAGCCATCGTCCATCAAAGCTTGTTTTACCAGTTCGTGGTATCTGTCTTTTGCCATAGTCCGATTTTTCGTTTACAAAAATACGCTAAGTTTTGTCCAAACGCCTGATTTATAGGCAAATAAAAAACGGTCGGGCACTCCCGCACCCGACCGCCCAATATCTATGAGAAAAGCTTAATTTTCTGAAACCAAAATCGCCTCTTCCACCCTCGGTGCCCGGAACACCACGTGCCCATCGAACACATCCAGCACGACCTTGCTCTTGGGCTGCACCTTGCCGAGCAGCATCTGCTTGCTCAGTTCGTTCAGCACTTTTTTCTGGATGACCCGCTTCACCGGCCTTGCGCCGAACTCAGGATTGAAGCCCTCGTCGGCGATGTACTCGGCGGCTTGCGGGCTGATGGTCAGCTCGATGTCCTGGTTTTTGAGCAACTCGACCACATGGCGCAGTTGCAGTTCCACGATGGATTTGATGTCCTTCGCCGACAGCGGCTGGAACATGATGGTCTCGTCAATGCGGTTCAGGAACTCTGGCCGCACGGTCTGTTTCAGCAGGTTGAACAGCATATCCTTCGTGCTTTCCACCACCTCGTCGTGGTTCGATTTGTTGATGGTGGCGAAATTCGCACGGATGAGGTCGCTGCCGATATTGCTCGTCATGATGACGATGGTGTTCTTGAAATTCGCCGTCCGGCCCTTGTTGTCCGTCAGGCGGCCATCCTCCAGCACTTGGAGCAGGATGTTGAACACGTCGGGGTGCGCCTTTTCGATTTCATCCAACAGCACGACCGAGTAAGGCTTGCGGCGCACGGCCTCCGTGAGTTGGCCACCTTCGTCGTAGCCCACATAGCCCGGAGGCGCACCGACCAGGCGGCTCACGCTGTGACGCTCCTGGTACTCGCTCATATCAATTCTCGTCATCAGGTTTTCATCGTTGAAAAGGTACTCGGCGAGCGCCTTGGCCAGCTCCGTTTTGCCCACGCCCGTCGTTCCCAAAAACAGGAACGAACCGATGGGCCGCTTCTCGTTCGAAAGCCCCGTGCGGCTGCGCCGAATGGCGTCCGAAACGGCCTCCACGGCCTCCTCCTGACCCACGACCCGCTTGTGAAGTTCTTCCTCGAGGTGCAGCAGTTTTTCCTTGTCGCTTTGCAACATCCGGGTGACGGGGATGCCCGTCCAGCGGCTCACGATTTCGGCGATGTCCTCGGCGTCCACTTCCTCTTTCACGAGGAGCTTGCCGCCTTCCTGCATTTCTTGCAGTTTTTGGTTGAACCCATCGAGACGCTTCTGAACGTCGGGGATTTTACCGTAACGAATCTCGGCCACCTCGCTGAATTTGCCTTCCCGCTCCAAGCGGGCAGCGTCCAGCTTCAGGTTTTCGATGTCCTCCTTGGCCGATTGGATGCCGTTCACGACTTCCCGCTCGCTCTCCCATTTGGCTTTGAGGGCGTTGCGTTTTTCCTCCAAATTCGCCAAATCTTGGTTGATTCGGGCGATTTTCGGCTCGTCGTTTTCCCGCTTCATGGCCTCCCGCTCGATTTCAAACTGGCGGATTTTGCGTTCCACTTCGTCCAATTCTTCGGGCATGGAATTCATTTCGAGGCGCAAACGGGCGGCTGCCTCGTCAATCAGGTCAATGGCCTTGTCCGGCAGGAAGCGCTCGGTGATGTAGCGGGTGCTGAGTTGCACCGCCGCCACCACGGCCTCGTCCCGGATGGTGATTTTGTGGTAGGTCTCGTAGCGTTCTTTCAAGCCCCGCAGGATGGAGATGGCGTCCGTCTCCGAAGGCTCGTCCACCGTCACGACTTGGAAGCGGCGTTCGAGCGCCTTGTCGCTCTCGAAGTACTTCTGGTACTCGGCGAGCGTGGTGGCGCCGATGGCCCGGAGGTCGCCACGGGCAAGGGCCGGCTTGAGGATGTTTGCGGCATCCATCGCCCCTTGGCCCTTGCCTGCGCCTATCAGCGTATGTATCTCGTCAATGAACAGGAAGATGCGGCCCTCGGCGCTCAGCACCTCCTTCACCACGGCTTTCAGCCGCTCCTCGAACTCGCCTTGGTATTTTGCTCCCGCAATGAGCGCACCCATGTCGAGGGCGTAGATTTCCTTGTCCCGCAGGTCTTCCGGCACGTCGCCATTGACGATGCGGTGTGCCAGGCCCTCGGCAATGGCCGTCTTTCCCGTTCCCGGTTCACCGACCAAAATCGGGTTGTTCTTCGTGCGCCGTGCGAGGATGTGCAGCACCCGCCGAATCTCCTCGTCCCGCCCGATGACGGGGTCGAGCTTGCCCAGTTTGGCCCGCTCGTTCAGGTTCACGGCGTATTTCGATAGCGACTGATAAGTTTCCTCGGCGCTGGCGGAGGTCACTTTGCTGCCCTTGCGCAGGTCGTTGATGGCATTTATCAGGCCCTTTTCGTTCACGCCGCTGTCTTTCAGCATTTGTGAAACGGAGTCTTTCACCATTAAAATGGCCAGCAGCAGGTGCTCCAGCGCCACGTATTCATCCCCGAATTCCTTCAGCAAACTGTTCGCCCGCTGGATGATTTCGTTGGTGGTTCGGCCCATGTACTTGCCCGCTTCGCCCGGCGCCGTGGTGGTCGGGTAGCCTTTCACGATGCTGTTTGTCGCCTTTTTCAGTACCTCATAATTGACGCCGAGTTTTTTGAAAACAAAGGGCGTCACGTTCTCGTCCACCTCCATGATGGCGGCGAGCAAGTGGCCCGGCTCAATCTGCTGGCTGTTGTTTTCCATCGCCAACTGCTGCGCCCGTGTGACGGCTTCCTGCGCTTTGATGGTTAGATTGTTTAGGTTCATAACTTTAGGTATTTGAAATTGAGTGTTGGGTTGATTTACCCGCTACACAATCATTGTTCTTGATAAAAACGGTTTACAATGCGGGTGGTTCAAGGGGTGTGCCATGTGATTTATCATCGGATTTTGGCGGGGAATTGGAGATGTGGGGTGACATTTTGGCGCAAAAGCGTGAAATTGAGGTGACAGGGTGTCGGATTGATACTTTGTTTAAAAGTTGTCATCGTAAATGAATGTGGCTATTTTTGTGCACTAAATCTTAACTCCATGAAGAATGGTTTGTTGATACATCTTCTCTTTTTGGTTTTCTTAGCTAAACCCAATGCTCAAGATAACCCTGCAAGATTGAGTATTGAATCATTTTATGAAGATGAGGGTCCTATAATTTCCAAAGAGTATAGACCAGAAAACTTCAAAGGGGTTATGCCCGGTGACCCTAGCACTTATTTAGAGCGAGGTATTGAGCAGCTTGATGCTAAGTTTTATAAAGAGTCGCTAACCGATTTCAATGAAACAATCCTGTTGGCTCCTACCTGCGCCACCTGTTATTATTACAGAGGACTGGCATATTTACTAATGGATAGCCTTTCACTAGCCAAGCAGGACTTTAAAACTGCTATCTACCATGACGTAATGATGATTCAAGCTTATAATAACTTGAGCAGTATTTATTTTCAAGAAGAAAAACTTGATTCAGCTGAATTGATGCTAGAGAGAGGAATAAATTTTTATCCAGCATACTTGCCCACTTATTTCAATCTTGGTTATTATAAACTTTTGGATGGGAAACAAAATAAGGCTACTAAATTATTTGATAAATGTTTGGAGCTAGACTCTTGCCATGCTTTGTCAGCAATGATGAAAGTGTCAATATTCATGTACGATGGCAAGCTGAAAGAAGCAGAAACATTGCTTGACAAAATGGGGAAATGCAACCATGATTTCACTGATTTTTACTTAATGAACTCCGTAGTGAAATACGAAAGAAACAAAATCAAGGAGGCGATAGCGGAAGTAAACAAAGCGATAGAATTAGAAAGTAAATACACTTACTATTTCCTGAGAGGCTTGTTAAATGTTGAAAACGAGCAGTATGAACTTGCCATCGCAGACTTCACAAAATCCTATGAATTAAACTCCTTGGAAAGCAAAGACCATGGCGGAAGTTACGGGTATAGAAAAAAGCAGCTAGACTATCAGGGTATTCTTGTGGAGTTCTCCAAAAAACAGAATAATTTTAGCAAAGAAGAAAAGGCATCCCTCCAAAGTGGAATTTGTTATTTGATTTCGGAAGAATATGCTAAAGCTATTAGCGAGCTAAGAAAGCTTAAAAGAATTGATGAGAAAAACGATTTTTATTATTTGCTTTTTGGCCTAGCTAAGGAGAAGACTTATGATTATAGAGTGGCTAAAAGCAATTACGATAAATGCTTGGAAATCAACAATAAGAACGCAGAAGCTTACAAACGCAGAGGACTTGTGCTTCAACGAGACGGAGAGTTTGTTGAGGCAATGAACGATTTCAACGCAATGTATGCAATTAACCCAGAATCTTCGGAGGCCTTAAAATACAGGGGAATAGCAAAGATGTTGAATAAAAAATATGATAATGCGTTGGCCGATTTCAATGAATATGAGGAAAAATTTGACAAGGATAGTGACGTATATTACAATATGGGCCAATGTCAGATGCAAATAGGGCGAATAGAAGAGGCTGTCGAATCGTTCAAAAAAATACTGAAACTGAATCCGAAAGATTTTGAGGTGGCTTTTCAAGTTGCTCAAAACAATTATAGTCTTGGCAAATTAAACGAGGCCCTTGAAATGTGTGACAGCATTTTGAATAATCTGCATTGTCACGTCATGGCAGCCAACTTAAAAGGTGTAATTCAGATGGACTTGAAAGAATATGAAGCAGCGCTATCAACATTTAAATCTGGCTTGGCCTGTTCGCCCTATTATGCTGATTTTCATATCAACAAAGGTATCGTCTTAATAAAAATGGGAAGGCATGAAGATGCCATAAAGCAAATGGATTTTACACTCACAATTGTCCCCAATAGTGGTTTAGCCTACTTGATAAGAGCACAAGCAAAGCATAATATTGGTGACAAATCAGCTTGTAAGGACATTGATAAAGCTATATCTTTAGGCATTAGCATTAGTGAACAGCAACGTAACGCAGTCTGTAAATAACTTACTTCTCCACGAAATGACCGCCCGCCACCTCCTCGACACGAACCTGGCGGTTCCGCCGCCCGAAACCACAACTTAGCCAACGGGCGATTCCCCCCTTTCGACTGCAAAGACTGCCAGCGCCTCTCAGAAAATGGTTATCCGTTTCAGTTATCATGCAATGGCTGTTTTTAGCTTGGCCAGCTCTGCTTTTAATGTAAGGTTTTCTGCTTCGAGTTTTGCCAAATAGGCTTTTTGCGGAGCAAAGGCCACCTCGATATCTTCCACGGTGTAGCGGGGCGTGATATGCTGCGGGCAATTCCAATCAAAGGCCTGCACCTCCAACACCAGCATCCTTTCGGGCCGATGGGGGTAATCGGCAGGATCAATCCTGTCAAAGAGCGAAGGGTCGTCTGCCAGTGCCACTATCCGGGCCTTGGCATAGATTTTCAGCCGGGCACGCTGTGGGTACGACACCATGATGAGTGCCACGTTCGGGTTGGTTTGCAGATTGCCCATGGTGATGTACTGCTTGTTGCCGGTGAAGTCCACGAAAGCGAGGGTCTTCGCATCGAGTACTTTCAGAAAGCCCGCAGGGCCTCCCCGATGCTGGATATATGGGTAGCCATTTTCGCCAAAAGAAGCCATGAAAAAATGGTCCTGGTCTTCGATAAATTCGATTTCATTGCCACTCAAACCCTCCGTTACCTGCATTTTTTCCACTCGGTCGTAAGTCCGGCGACTGCCATTTTCTTCTTGCAAGGCTTTGGCGGCATCCGTGAATGCGAGTTTTGAATAATTCATTTCATTTGAATTTCCGGTCTTTTTCCTCAATGGCGAGGTCGTTGATGCTGGCGTAGCGCTTTGCCATCAGGCCATTTTCATCAAACTCCCAGTTTTCATTGCCGTAGGCACGCCACCACTGGCCATTTTCGTCGTGGTACTCGTACTCAAAGCGGACGGCAATGTGGTTGCCCGTGTGTGCCCAGTATTCTTTTTTGAGCTTGTACTGTTGCTCCTTTTGCCATTTTGCCGTGAGGAACTGCACGATTTCCTCCCGGCCGTTGAGGAACAAATGGCGGTTGCGCCACTCGCTGTCAACGGTGTAAGCCTTGGATACCCGCTCCGGGTCTTTGCTGTTCCAGGCATCTTCGGCCATTTGGATTTTTTGTTTTGCGGTCTCTTCGGTGAATGGGGGCAATGGTGGTCGTTGATTTTCCATCTCGAAAAAGTTTGTTGATGAATAGCCCTCTGACGGGTGCGATACCCGCCAGAGGGCCTGCACGGTTAATTCTGGTTAATCAATTGGTCGAGGCTGGCGGTCATGGCAGTTTTGCTTTGCAGCCCGACTTGTTTGCCCGCAAGTTCTCCTTTTTTGAAATACAACAAGGCGGGAATGCTGCGGATACCAAAATCAGAGGAAATCTCCGATTCAGTGTCCACGTTCACTTTGGCGATGACAGCCTTGCCTTCAAAATCGGCGGCGAGACTCTCCAATGACGGGTGCAATGCCTTGCAAGGCCCGCACCAATCGGCGTAAAAATCCACCAGTACCACATCGTTTTCTTTCAGGGTGGATTCAAAATCGGATTTGCTCAAATTTTTTAACATGGCTTGAAAATTTTATGGGTGAAAAAATGGGATAGGCGGTTACCTCATGGGGGCAGGCCACCGCCGATGTCCCTTTAGTTTAGGCGGCAACTGCTTCCAGTTCCTGCGCCAATGGGAAGTCAATCGCAAACTGGCCCACGCCGTGCAGGTAGTTGCTGATGATTTTGTCGCCAATGACCATGAGGATGTCCACGACATTGCCTTTGTTGTAGCCTGCGGCAAACAGGTTCTCCACGGTCTCAGCGGAAGGTTTGCCCCGGTTGATGGTCGTTTCTTGGACGAACTTCACGAGCGCATCCAGTTTGGGGTCGAAGCTAGCCTCGCCACTGCGGATTTCCAGGATTTGCTCGTCGCTGAAGCCGTTCATCTTGCCCAAAACCGTATGAGCGCTTTGGCAGTAGCGGCAGTCGTTCACTTGGCTCACCACGAGGTTGATGACCTCCCGCTCTTTGGCCCGAAGGCTGCTTTTGCGGTTTTGGAGGGCGAGGTAGTCGCCAAGGGCGGTTTCGCTGTGCGCAAAACTGGCGTAGAGGTTTGGCACGAAGCCGAGTCCTTTTTGAAGGTTGTCGAAGATAGCCTGGTTGTTGGCGCTCACTTCGTCACGGGTTGGAACATTAAACTGTGTCATCTTTCTGCGTTTTTTTTAGTTAGAAAATCTTTGTTTAAATGATGACACAAAGATGGGGGCAGGCCGAGGGGCGAGGTTAGGCAGGGATTCCCGAAGGCTTGGCAATTCTTCCCGAAATCAATTTTGTTCCCGAAAAGCACTGGGCGACATGCCCTCCTGCGTCTTGAAAAAGCGGGAAAAAGTCTGCACGTCCTCGTAACCAATGGTGTAGGCAATCTCGCTGACGGCTTGGTCGGTGTAGCGCAATAACCTGCGAGCTTCGAGCATTTTACGTTCGTTGATGATTTGCAGCGGCGTCTTTGGGCTGACTTGGGCGAAGAGGTTGGACAGCGTCTTGGGCGAGCGGTGGAGCAGCTCGGCGTAATCGGCGACGGTGTGCTTGGTCTTAAAATGGGACTCCACCAAGAAATTGAACTCACGCACGAGGTCGAGGTTGTTTTTTGCCAACGGTGCAAGCTGGCGCTGCTCCTTGTAGAGCCGGGTGCAAAGTATCAACAGCCGCTTGAGCATCATCTGCAGCATCTCGATTTGCAGGTCATCCTTCGATTGCATTTCTATCAAAAACATTTTCCATAGCGTGTCGAACTTCTCCAATTCGCTCTCCGGGATGCGGAAAACTGGCAATTGCGAAGCACCAAAAAACAGGATGCCCCGGCAGCCCACCTCCGAGTCGTGGTCAATGATGCAGAAAAAAGGGCGGTTGAAACGTACCATGCGCATGGAGGTGACCGCCTGCACTTCCGTGTGGTGAAATTCGGTCAGACAAATGACTTCGTTATTTTGGAAAACATAGTCCTTGCCGTCAATCTTGAGGCGATTGCCATCGGCGGTCATC
>Ga0209066_10003138_pt1 | contig 19233 bp, 16 predicted proteins | sample All_14_2_FD_187198 | JGI IMG/M metagenome (GOLD analysis project Ga0209066, IMG submission 187198) | Freshwater microbial communities in response to fracking from Pennsylvania, USA - Allegheny Zone_MetaG_DW_15 (SPAdes) (version 2) ... | reverse complement strand
TACTTATATAAAAAATTGATGTTATTTTTTTTGAAACTATCAATTCTATTATATTTAAATCTCTATCAACATAAATAAAAAACTTTACAGAAAGCTTAAGTATTTCTTCAAAATTCTCCTCTCCCGCCTGCCTCAATCTATCAAAAATATCAGCCTTCGGAATTGCTTTTATTCTAACTAGAGCCTCTTTCCCCGGCTCCCTGTAAAATCGAGATATTGAAGAACGCCCGCTAACGCGCACAGATTTCCATGCCGTGACCCGCTCCTCAAGGTCAATCTTTTCGTGCTCGCCGTGACCTGGTTCACCTACTACAAAATCCATATCCCTAGAATCTAGTATCTCCATAATTTTTGTTTTCTTACTATTAAGATGAAGTCCTTCATCTGACAAAAGCTCAGTCAGAATCTCAATAGATTTAAATGCCTCTGCTCTAGATTCGCAAAAAATCCTAAAATCATCTACATATCTAACAAAATTTATTCCTTCCTTTCTCAAACTATTATCTACACCAAGAAGCACCGCCTCAGAAAGAATGCGACTTGCGTCCGCACCTACGGGCATTCCAAAACTTCTTCTATCCCCAGCCCACTGGAGCAAAATCTCCCGAACCAATTGGATATATTTCATATCGCAACCAATATTCTTTAAATGATTTTCAAGTGTGTGTATTCCTATTCTATCAAAGAAATTAGATATATCCGTCACAACCTTCCATTTCCCAACATTTTCTCTTGATAACTCCCCGGACCGCGCCCTAAAACTATCATAGCCAAAATTCTTATCAAATACTTCGTCCTTACTATCAGAAATCCTATGTGAATGAACTATGTTATCACATTTTGGGATGCGTCTTTCTTCTATCTTCGGAAACAACAGATATGCCAAAGAAAGATATTTAACGGCATCAAAAGGATCCAACCAAACTACCTGTCTAAAAGTAAACTGATCCTTTGGAACAAGGCTCTTTCGCGCTGCCCCAATCGACTCCTTATGTAAATTTGCTGCCTTCAAAAAATTAATTGTCTTTGTTCTAGCTTCCTTCCGAAATTCATCCTTGTGGTTTTCTAGTATGGTAGCCTCTATTGATTTAGAAAATATTGGCGGCTTAAATACATCATCTGCCCCCTTTTCGAGGATTCTATTTATCGCGAGATCAGCCGCATTACTCAATTTATCAAATTCTTCACGAGTCATGGGCACACTCATGGTCGGTTATAATTTTGATATTCCCACTATACCTATAGATTTAGCGCTAAGATAGCATAAGCAGGACAGGTCTTTGCCCGCCCCGTTCAGCCATGCAACAGCCGCGCGGCGGAGGTGACGACTTTCATTCCCGATTTGGAACTCGCGCGCGCCTGCCGGATTTGTTCCGCCAGATCGGCGCGGAAAGCCGCAAGGGTCGCCTCGCGCTTGGCCATGGCCTGCGCATGCGTATCGCGCATCAGCTTCGCCAGAGCGCGATCACTGGGCTCGAATGCTGGGTCCATCAGATTATGGCGCATGTCCCACTCCTTGCTATTGCCATTAGGCATGCGGAACGCCCAAAGGTTTCAACGCCTAATCCATGCTGGCCGATCCCAGCGTGGTGGATGATCTGACCCGGAACCGCGCCGGGAAGTAGGCGGGCGGCCGTTCGGTCGGCTGTTGGAAAAGCCCGCGCCCTTCGAGACGGCCTGTCGGCCTCCTCTGGATGCGGGCTTATTCTTTTTCTGCCCCTCACCCTGAGGAGCCCGCAGGGCGTCGCGAAGGGTAAAAGCCCCCCTTCCCGCCTTCCCCGCTTGCATCCTATAAGCCGGGGCATGACCTATGATGCGATCATATTGGGGGCTGGCGGGGCAGGACTGCTGGCGGCGGCGACGGCGGGCCAGGCGGGGGCGCGCGTGCTCGTGCTGGACCATGCCGATGAGCCGGGCAAGAAAATCCTAATTTCCGGCGGTGGGCGCTGCAATTTCACCAATACCGGCATCGCGCCGGAATGCTTCCTGTCCGACAATCCGCATTTCGCCAAATCGGCGCTGAAGCGCTATACGCAATGGGATTTCCTGGCCCTGGTTGAACGCCATGGCATCGCCTGGCATGAGAAGACACTGGGCCAGTTGTTCTGCGACGGATCGGCCCGCCAGATCGTCGCCATGCTGCTGGATGAATGCGACAAGGGCGGGGTCGAGCTGCGCCTGTCGACCCCGCTGGGGGAGATCACCCATGCCGATGGGCGTTTCACCGTGGCGGGCGCTACGGCCCCCAAGCTTGTTATCGCCACCGGCGGCCCGTCCATCCCCAAGATGGGGGCGACCGGCATTGCCTATGACATCGCCCGGCGCTTCGGGCTGGAGGTCGTGCCGCCGCGCCCGGCCCTGGTTCCCCTGACCCTGGGACCGCAGGACGAGGATTTCCGCGCCATCGCCGGTGTCTCCCTGCCGGTCACGGCACGGACCGGCAATACCAGTTTTGCCGAGGCGGCCTTGTTCACCCATCGCGGATTGTCGGGGCCGGCGATCCTGCAGATCTCCTCCTACTGGCAGCCGGGTGAGGAGATCAGCCTGACCTTGGTGGAGGGTTCGGCGGCAAAACTGCGCGAGGCGCGGAGGCTGACACCGCGCGCCCAGCTGAAAACCGTGCTGGCGGAGTACCTGCCCCGAAGGCTGGCGGAGGTTCTGGCGGATCGCAGCGGGGCCATGCACGAGCTGGGCAACACATCGGATGCGGAGCTGGGCCGCGTGGCGGATATGCTGACGGCACTGACCTTCCGGCCCAGCGGCACGGAAGGCTATGCCAAGGCAGAGGTGACGGCGGGCGGCATTTCCACCGCCGGCCTGTCGTCACGCACGATGGAGGCAATACACCTGCCGGGCCTGTATGCCATTGGCGAGGCGGTGGATGTGACAGGCTGGCTGGGCGGCTATAACTTCCAATGGGCGTGGTCGTCGGCCGTCGCCGCCGGAAAGGCCATCGCCGCCCAACTCCGCTGACCGGGTCGGCAACGACCCCGCAGTGCCGCCACCCCGTCGCACCTCCGACAAAGCTGCGGCCTGCGGGTCAGGTATCGGATGTCAGGTCGTCGGATCAGCCTTAGCGGATTTGCCACCTTCCTGCGATACGATGGCGCCAAGGACAATCGCCAGCACATGCATCACCGTCGGGATGAACGGTATGAAGACCAGGACAATATCGAAGACACCGGCGACCACCGGAAAGACGACAAGCCACGGCTTCCCGATTCTACGGCCCCGGAAGAACGCCACGACGCCCATGACCGCGAAGCAGATCAGGAACATGAAGGTGCCCGCGCCACCAATGCCATCGGTCTCCAACCCGCGCGACGCATTGTCGAACGCGGCGCCGAAGACGGCGAACCGGATCAAGTAGGTCGGTATCATGAACAGCATGTAGAGGATCAGAAAAACAGCCAGATTCATGTCCTCGCCCCTCAACCCATGAATAATTATCCCATCCGTATTCTCTACCGAACCTCCCTCCTACCATCAATGGTTATTTACCGACCCACCGGAACCGTATTAGCCGGGTGTCACCCCGGAGCGCCGCCCCACGCGGAAACTACACCCCGGAAATCGGCTGTGGCGGCAAGCGCGCCCCTTGTGGCGGTCTGGCCCTGGCCCCGCAGGAACAGTAAGCTCTTGGTCCGTCATATGGGCCAATCGGGAGGCGAGGCCGCAAGGCTTCGGCGAAAGGGAATCAATGGACGCGCTTTCGTTGGGGCAATGGCTTGATCTGATCGGCATCTTCGTCTTCGGCATATCCGGCGCGATGCTGGCCGTGCGTCGGGGGCTGGATGCCTTCGGCATCGCGGTGCTGGCGGTGGCAGCCAGCCTGGCCGGCGGATTGCTGCGCGACATCGCCCTGGGGGCAACCCCGCCCGCCGCATTGGTGGACAGCCGCTATCTGATCGCGGCCCTCGGTTCCGCCGCCTTCACCTTCTTCTTTCATCGCCAGATCGAACGGGTGACGCGACCCGTCATGGTGCTGGATGCGCTGGGGCTGGGCCTGTTCGCGGTCGCCGGCTGTCGCAAGGCGCTGTTATTCGGGCTGGAACCCCTGCCGGCCATTCTGCTGGGCGTGTTGACCGCCGTCGGCGGCGGTGTGGTGCGCGATATACTGGTCACGGAAACACCGCGCATCCTGCGCGAGGAAGTCTATGCCATGGCCGCCCTGGTCGGGGCCGCCATGATCTATGTAGCCGATAGCCGCGGCTACCACCCCTTCTGGTCGGCGGTGGTCAGCATCCTGGCCGTCTTCGCCATCCGGGTGATCAGCGTTTGGCGCGGCTGGCGCGCCCCCAAGGCGCCGGGGTCGGAATGATGGCGCATAGACGGCGGACCTTACGGTCTGATCGTTCCAAATCTGGCAGGCTCCGGCCCGCCTGATCCGCACCAAAGGAAGCAACAGCGCCAAGCTTTTCCCTGTCCTGGTATTTCTGGGCGCTGCTATCGGCCGGCTTCGCGGCCCTGACCGCCATTCTGGCAAAGGTCGGGATAGAACAGGTCCATTCCGATGTCGCCACCTTCGTCAGAACCCTGGTGATCGTGGCGCTGCTGGCGGGCATCCTGACCATAGGCAATGGCTGGCAATCGATCCGCACTGTCCCACACCGCTCCATTCTGTTCCTTATCCTGTCGGGCCTCGCCACCGGCGCTTCCTGGCTTTGCTATTTCCGCGCCCTGAAACTGGGGGATGCCGCGCGCGTGGCCCCCATCGACAAGATGAGCGTCGTGCTGGTGGCAGTATTCGGCGTGCTGTTCCTTGGCGAGCAGTTGAGCCTGCCGAACTGGCTCGGCGTCGGACTGATCACCGCAGGGGCTTTGCTGGTGGCCTGGAAGGGCTGACAGGCCGGCCAGGCCCAGGAATGGGTACCGAGAACCCGCGCCCCGTATCCGCGCGGAACTCGGGGCCTGCCTATAGGCAAACCCTGCGCCGGGTGCGTTCGCATGCCGCTTCCGGTTGTCGTTTCGGGCATGGAGCCACTATTTTACCATTCGACCTGCATATTCTCCGCCTGGACGCCACCGCCATCAACCATGCGTTAACGCGTGGTGTTGCAATGAAGGTACCCAGGGATTGGTTATCGTTTACCGTTTCCTGGTGCATGAGTGCGCCGCCAAGGAGAAGACCACATCATGACCATCTGGCGGTTCCCGGACAGGACAAGTCTGGAACTGTTCAACCTTGCCTCGACTCCATGCTGGATATTCGATGTCGCCGCACATGCCATGTGGTGGGCCAATCGGGCGGCGTTGACACTGTGGCAGGCAGAGAGCCTTGAGGAATTACTTGCCCGCGATTTCTCGACGGACAGCCCGACGGTCCGCAAACGGCTTCGGCAGGTGCTGGACCATGCCACCCCGGGCCAGCCGGTGCGCGACCGATGGACAATCTATCCGCGAGGAAAACCCGTTTCGGTACAGTTGGCCCTGACCCCGCTGCGGATCGGCGAACCCGAGCATGAAGGCATTTTGCTGGAGGCATTGACCTCCGCGCCTTCCGACAGCGATCTTGAGGACCGCCGCCTGATCGAGACGGTCCGCTACACCGCCATCATGATCAGCCATTTCACCCTGGACGGCGCGCTGGTGGCGATGAACCCCGCGGCAATCCAGGCCTATGGCACTTTACCCGCCGAAATGGGCCAGACCGGCCATACCTCCACGCTGCATGCACGTTTTCCGACGCAGGAACTGGCCACTCAACTCTTGGCGCGCTGCATCGCGGGCGAAGAACCTCAAGGGGATTTCCAGGTCAGGACCGCCCAGGGCCTGCGATGGCACAAGATCACCCTTCATCTGGGGCGGGACACGTTGAAGGGGGCTTCTGTTGCCATTGTCGTTGAAGAAGACATCACCTCCCTGAAGCAGGCGGTGCTTGCATTGGAACGCCTGAATGAAACGCTCGAAGAGAAAGTTCAGCTTCGCACCAGTGACCTGAAAGCGGCCACCCGGCGCGCGGAACAGGCCAATATCGCAAAGTCGGATTTTCTGGCGCGGATGAGCCATGACCTGCGCACCCCGCTGAATGCCATTCTGGGCTTTTCCGAAATACTCACCACGCCAAGGCTGGCCGATGTCGCTGCCCGGAACTTCCCGCGATACGGTGCCAACATTCACGGCGCTGCGAATAGTTTGCTGGGGCTGGTCAACGATCTGCTGGACCTGTCCAGCATCGAAGCCGGCAGATACCCCATCCATATCGAGATGGTCGAGCCGAAGGCGGTGGTGCATGAGGCGCTGCGCCTTGTCCTGCCCGGCTTCGCAGAGCGGAGGGTCGACATAGAACGCGCAACCGACACTCCGGACCATATTTGGACCGACCGCCGTGCCTTGGTGCTGATCCTGAACAATCTGATCTCGAACGCACTGAAATTCACGACAGCTGATAACCGGGTGATCGTGCGGCTCTATCCGATGTCCGATGGCAAACAGTGTCGGATCGAGGTCGAGGATGATGGCCCCGGCATCGCCCCGGAGGACCTGGAAACCGTTTTCGATCCCTATTTCCGTGGAAACGCCATGATAGCCAGACTGGCACCTGGCACGGGGCTGGGTTTGTCGATTTGTAGAGAACTCGCAAAGCAGTTGGACATGGACCTTACGATCCACTCGAACGGGTATTGCGGAACAACGGTCAAGCTCACGCTTCCGGAACGCGTGGATCGCGCCAGGCAGAGCAGCGCCGCCAGCACGCCCACCTAGCCGTTTGCCCGTCGTCCATGGAGTGGAAGGCGGGCCAGAAGCGCGGTTTACGCCTTGCCCGACGCAGTTTAGGATTCTCAAATACAGGGGGAAGCGATACGCGCTCAGGATCGGTACAGACTGTCAGGACACGTTATGCCGCTTTGGTCCGACCCAAGGGAAATCACATCCCCCCGCGTTCAGGCGTTTCATCAGTATTGGTTGTCCATTCGCGCGGCAGGCGAGGATTTGCCACGCCGCAGTGCGGTCGACCCCTGCGCCATTCCTGCGCTGTTGCCCTATATCGTGATCACAGATTTCCGCCCCACACCACTGCATGTGCGCTATCGCCTGGTGGGAACAAGAGTGGTGGAGGTGTCGCGCCTGGATTTTACCGGCATGGTGCTGGAGCAATGCGGCTTCCAGGCGGAAGAACCCGATATCTGGTTCACCGCCTATGGCCGCATCGCCGAAACGCGCGCACCGGTGTTTGGCCGGGTGCATATCCCGTATAATAGTGTGAACGGCCATCTGCCGCTGACCGAGGAATTCGCGATCTGCCCTCTGACGCGCGACGGACGAGATATTTTCCAATGCATTGCCATCGAAGATTATCTTGGTGCCGATGACGACCTTCCCGCCGAAGAAATCCGTCCAATGCGGGCGTTATGACACCATAGCTGAATACCATGACTATGGAAGTTTCCTTTCCAGTAACCAAGCACTCATACTTTCATTCTAAATTGCATGGCGTTACGGCTCGGACCGGCTATACATCCGCGTTCGATCACAACTTTCTTATATAATGCTGGGGTAGGATGATGGCTGAGTTGGCGTCTGCGCGATTGGATACACCGCATACCAACGCGATGTTGGATGCAGTCAAAGCGCTTGCGGGAGCGCGCGATGCCCTGGACGCAGCCCTGCCTGGAATCCTGCAGGACTTCTACGCCTGGGCAGCCAAGGATCCGGAACTCGCCCCATTCCTGAAGAACAGTTCCCGCTCCACCACCGCTCTGGCCCAGGCCCAGCGCAGCCACTGGAACGGGCTGCTTCGCTCCGGCGCGGATGCCGCCTTTCAGGAGCGGGCCCGCATGATCGGCCATATTCACCAGCGCATCGGCCTGCCGCCACGCCTCTATATGGCTGGCTACGACTTCGTGCTGAAGCGGATGCTGAACATCCTGGCCCGACGCAATCGTTTCAGCGGCAAGCGGGCCATTGCAGAAGCTTCGGCGCTTCTGTCGCTGATGATGCAGGATATGAGCGTGGCGCTCGGCGCCTATTCGGAACGCGACGCACAGCTGTCGGCAAGCAGCAAGGGCGATGATTTCGCCGACGGGCTGCTGGATTCCTCCGTCCAGGTCTCGATCGAAGTCAACGAAGCCGCGATCAGCGCGGTGCGCATGCTCCATGCGATTGAACAGGTTGACCGGCAGGCGCAGGGAATCAGCGCCGCAGTCAAGCAGACGGTAACCGGTATCCAACAGATTTCCCAAACAAACCGGGACGTGACCGAGATCGCACGCGCGGCCGACCAGCAGGCCAAACAGGGCGCGTCGACCGTGCGCGATGCGGAATTGCGGATGACGGATATCAACCGCGTGGTCGCGTCCACCGCCGCCCTCGTCAATGAATTGGCGGAATCCTCCAAGGCCATCGGCGCCATCGTAGGTACAATCGAGGAGATCGCAGGCCAGACCAACCTTCTGGCCCTGAACGCCACCATCGAAGCGGCCAGAGCGGGCGAAGCCGGCAAGGGCTTCGCCGTGGTCGCCGGCGAGGTGAAATCACTGTCGCAGCAGACCGCCAAGGCAACCGACGAAATTCGCGGGCGGATCGGCACGCTGGTCACCGAGATGGACCGGATTGTCGCCTCCATGCGCCAGGCCAATGACGCGGTGGAAAGCGGCCAAACCGCCATGCATGACGTCTCGGACCGGATGACCGGCCTGGCCTCGGCCGTGACGGAAGTCACCGTCCGGATGGAACATGTCTCCTCCATCCTTGGCGAGCAGACCACCGCCGCCAATGAGGTTGCCGGCGGTGTGGCGCGCATCAGCCAGGAAACCGGCAGGAATGTCGACGATCTGGGCCATATGACCGAGAACATGCGTCGCATGGAAAGCCAGATCGGACAGCAACTGGCGAAGTTCATGGAATATGACGTGCCGCACAAAGTGCTGCGCATCGCCAAGGCCGACCATGTGATCTGGAAGAAGCGGCTGGCCGACATGCTGGCCGGCCAGGCCACGCTCAAGCCAGAAGAATTGACCGACCATACCAGATGCCGGCTGGGCATATTCTGTTATGGCCCGGAAGCCGCCCGCTATCGCGCCGCGCCATCTTTCCTGAAGCTGGAAATCCCGCACAAGGCCGTTCATATGAACGGGATCGAAGCGGTCCGCCGCTACAATGCGGGCCAGTTGGAAGCCGCCTTCCAATCCATGGCCCTGGTCGAGGCGGCCAGTATCGAAGTGCTGGAACTGCTCGACAAAACTGTGCAGGAAATGGATGCAGGATTTGCAAAGACAAGCGGGTTCTGACCCTGATTGCACGACTTTCCGGCCAAACCCGTTGCCATCGTATCGGTGATGGACGAAAGGCTTTCATTATCATAGGATTATAAAGAGGGGATGGCGGATCAGAGCCTGCAAGGGCCGCAGATGTACCGGCGGCCTGGTCGATGAGGACAGAGATATAAATGGCGAAACCCGTTACCCAATTGAAGCAGGAGCGTGACCAGCAGGCAACGCTTCTGCGATCCCTGCCCAGCGACAAGGATGATGCGGCCAATGCCGTGCGTCGCCGCATCACCCAGCTGGATCGGCAAATCCAGGCCATGGAAGCGCCGCCACCACCGGAAAAATCCGGCCCACCCTGGCTGCTGATTATCCTGGTGGTGACCGTTGCGCTGATCGGCCTTGCCTTCCTGGGCGGATATTTCGGCGGTCAGGCCGTGGGTCGATAACAGCACCCAGTCTATCAGAAAAACAAAATGTCGCTGCCCGGTCAAAGCCAGACAAGGGCTGTGTGTTTCCGTGTGAAACGTAGGCGGGCTGCGAGGGCTAATCTCCCGTGCTCCTCGAAAGCACGCGGGTTTTCCCCGGATTTCCCAGCGTCCCCCTCCCCGATGCTGAGACAGGCCCAGGGCCTGTCTCAGCCTGCGAAGAAGAAAACACCTCTCCGCATCCAATGAACCCGGAGATAGTCCCGGTCCAGATCAGTCCACGGGTTCAGCCGGGACGATCGGTGGCAGATTGGCCTGCTGCATCAGAACGGCCAGTGCATCTTCCTGGCCCTGGGTCACGGTCTGGGACGCGCTCCCTTCACCGGAATCACCCCCGGAAGACGGGAACAGATCCTGCCAATTCTCCGCCGCCAGCACGTCATCAATGCTCAACACGCCGGAATGGCCCTCGACCTGGACTTCCAGATGTTCGACCCCTTCGATCGTAACCCCCAGGCTGTCCAGCCGAACCGGGCTGATGTCTCCGCTGTCAAAGGCTTCCTTGGCAGCCGCCAGATCAGCCTTGAGGTCAGACAGCCGATCGGCGAAGGTTTCATCCAGCATGAAGCGGACGGTATCCTCGCCCTTACCCCCGACAATGGTGGCATCAATCACCGCGCTGTCGCGCAGGTCAATCGCGGCAAGATCGTTTCCTGTGCCCAGATCGACAAAATCACTGCCGTCGTCGATCAGCACCACATCATTGCCGGCCTCGGCATAGATCCGGTCACTACCCGTGCCACCGGCAATGGCATCGTCGCCCTTGCCGCCATAGATCGTGTCGTTGCCGCCGTCTCCATAGACGAAATCATTGCCATTCCCGGCCAGAATGAAATCATTTCCGTCCAGGCCGTGGATTTCGTTCAGATTGCTGTTGTCGACCAGCACGTCATCGCCATCGGTACCGACAAGCCCCGGAAGTTCCGGCTCCCGATACTCGTCGATATCGATCAGCACGCCGGCTTCGTCGCGCAGTTCCAGCACCTCGATCCCGCTCAGCGACAGGTTCAGGCCGGAAATCTCGATCAATCCGCTTTCCGGCGGATTGGCTATGGCGTCCGCCAGATCAAGCAAGGCGGCGATGATCGCCGGATCGGAGAGGGCTGCCTGATTCAGAACCAAGCGCAGCATATCGACGCCCGTGCCGCCGATCACCTCATTGCCCTGGTCGCCCTCGGTGAAGCTGACGACGATGATGTCGTCGCCTTCCCCACCATCCAGCACATTGCTGCGCATGGAAGAACCATTGCCGACCAGCGTATCATTACCCGCGCCGCCATAAAGCGAATCACCGGTCTGGCTGCCGATCAGCGTATCATTGCCCGCCTCGCCATAGGCGATGACGCGCTTGTTCACGTCCGAGCCGTCGATGTAATCGTCTCCCGAGCCGGTGTAGAATTCCACCGTTTCGTCGGCGATATCGGTATTGCTCAGATCGCCGAGTGTGATCGCATCATCCGCACCGCCGGTGCTGATCGTCAGATGTTCCACCTCGTCCAGATAGACCTCGGACCCGGTGCTGCTTTCCGTCAGAACCACCTGGCCGGAGCTGTTGCTGCCGATCGCCCAGGTCGAATTGGAATTATAGTTGCTGGCATTGATCGCGAAGGTGTCATAGCCACCCGAGTTACCGGTGATCGATCCACTAAGACCGCTGCCGAAGCTGTACTCCATGAAGCTCTGGCCACCAAAGCCGCCGGAAATGCTGCGCAGCCCGCCGCCGGAGCTGGGGCTTGAACCGGTGCTGGGCGTCAGGATCGTCTGGGGCGCATCATAAGTAGGCCCGCCAAACCCCGAACCGGGATTCGAACCGCCGGGTGAGGAGCCGATCGGTTGCGAGCCGCTGCTGCCCATCCCGCCACCGCTCAGGGGATCGAGCACGCTCAGGAAGTCGGAATTGATACCACTGCCGCTGCCACCCAGGCCACCGCCCGCCGCCGTGTCCAGATCGTCCAGACCGTCCGCAATGGCTTCCAGATCGCGCAAATCCAGCGATGCGTCCTGTTGCTGGTCGTTGTCGCCTTCCTGCTGGTCCGGCGGCTGCTCGTTATCTTGATCCTGGTTCTGCTGCACCGGCAGTTCCGACAGGAACAGCAATGCATCGCCATAGATCAGCTGCTGCGTCGCCGCATCCATCTGGAAGATCGGGCTGGGTGGGGTCGACAGGGTCGAGACGACCGTCGAATCCCCGATTTCCGTCAACACCTGCTCACCGGCGTCGTTGCGTACCAGGACCGCGCCTTCGAACAGGGTCACCGTGGTTTCCGCATCAACCTGATCGACATTGACGGCGAAGCGTGTGCCGCGAATGCCGATGGTGGCGACCGGGGAACGCACCAACACATTGTCCGGGTCGGCCGCGCCGATCTGGCCCGAGGCAAAGGCAAAGGCGCCCTGGATCAGATCGAAGACCTGCTGACCGCCGCCCTGTCCGGAATCGAACACCAGGGTGTCGATCACCATCCGCCCGTTTGCGGCCATGGACATGGAGGAGTTATCGACGAAATTGATCCCGACCGCGCCATCGGCGCCGCTGGAAATCACATCATCCTGATAGATTGGTGAACCGGCCTGAAGCTGTTCTTCCGTACCATCGGACCGGGTGACGACCACGGTTCCGCGAATCTGGGTGACCTGCCCGACCGGGTCGCCGAGGGCCGCGCCGGATGCCTGGGCAAATTCGCCCGGCGCCATCGGCCCGGCCAGTTTTTCCACCGTCCCGCCCAGCAGGCGCGCACCGCCATCACTGATCAGGTCGGGGGTCTGTTCCGCGCCGAAATAATTGACGATGCCAATGTCTTCCCCGATGCTCTCCGGCATCCGGACAAACAGATCAGGCCCAGCCCGCTCAAACTGCGCCTGCAGGAGCGCGTTGCCGTGCGGCACCACGATAGAGTCGGCCTGATCCGCATTGATCCAGAGGACCGGCGAGCCAGTTCCGCTATCCTGTCCTGCTGTGGTAGAGGCGCTCCCTCCAGCCATTGCAATGCACCTTTCGGCGTTTAAAACGCCACCCTCGCACGCACCCTCCATCACCTTTCTACATCAGGATGTGCACAATACCCAAGGCAATCGTTTCGATTTTTGGTGGCTTTTAGATAAAATTGAATCTTTCGGCATGCCTGTGTAACCGCGATCCAGCGCGACTTGCATCGCCATCCGATAAAGCCCCAAGATAACCCCATGAAACCAGACACTATAGATCCACGCGTCGCGGCCGCGCGTCAGGCCTTGGCATCCGGCAGGCCGGAGGAAGCCAAGCGCCTCCTTGCCCCGATGCTGACCGGAACCCGCCCCAGTGCGGAGGGTCTTTTCCTGCTGGCGGTCGCATGCCGCCGCATGGGGGATTTGCCCGATGCCATGGCGGCGTTGCGCAAGGCCGACCTGCTGGCCCCAGGCCAGGATTCCATCGCGTTCGAGACCGCCTCGCTGCAGGTGACCCTGGAACAGTTTCCCGAGGCCTTGGCCCGACTGGAAAGCTTGGCCACACGCCACCCGAGCGACCCTGCCATCACCCAGTTGCGCGCCGCGGTCCTGGTCCATCTCAACCGGTTCGGCGAGGGACTTGCGCTGGCAAGCCAGTTGCCTGCCGGCCCCGGCCGCACCGATGTGGAAGCGCGTGCCCTGCTGGCGCTCGGCCAGGGGCAGAAAGCGGCGGAAAGGCTGGCGGCCCTGCCCCGGCTGCATGCGTTCAAGCTGGTCGGCGGCCAACCGTCCGGCAGCCTGCCGCTCAGCGAAAAGGCGTTGCAATCCTGGCTGGGCGGCCCCGTCGCACGCCCTGAATAAGCATGGACGCCCGAGCAGCCGTCATCCCGTCGATGCCGTGCCCGCTTACACCATGCAACCGACATTGCGCCCGGCGATCACCTTCACCGCCCAGCGTGTCGGGCGCGTGGCCGCTGGATCGCCCCAGACGGTCAGAAGGGACCGATGCAATTCGGGCAGCGGATCATTGCCCGTCGCCTTGCGATAGGCTTTCAAACCTGACCAGGTATCGACCATGGCCGTCACCTGGTCAGGCAGCCAATCGCGTTCGATGCTGAAATCCGGCGCGGCGATCCGTTCGAAAGGGAAGGGAATTTCGCGATAATCGGTTTCCACATGGCGGCGTTCCGCCGGCCAATATGGCCCGGTCACATCGTTATAGAAGGCATCGATCAGGGCATCGACCGCAGGCGAGATGCGGAACATCGCATAGGTGACCGCCGCCAGCACCCCGTCGGGCCGGGAGACCCGGCGCAGTTCGGCATAGAAACGGTCGAAATCGAACCAGTGCAGCGCCTGGGCCACCACGGTCAGATCGACCGTCGCGGCTTCGATCCCGCTCGCCTCCGCGGGAGCGGTGCGATAGACGATTCTGGGATGGAGGCTGGCCGCCGCGATCTGGTCGGCGCTGGCATCCGTCGCAATCACCTGAGCGAAGCGTTCGGCGAGGCCCAGGCTGGCCTGCCCTGCCCCGCAGCCACAATCCCAGGCCAGCAGGCGGCGCGGCGCAATCTGCTCCAGCCAGTCATAGAGCGCGTCCGGATAGGTCGGCCTGGCCCTGGCATAGCTGGCGGAATTGCCCGAGAAATGATCCTTGAAACCCTGCATCCGGACATCCCCTTGCGCTCTTCATGGGCTCAGCTATCCGGCCAGCGCCGGTGTACCCAGAACCACTGCTCCGGCCGCTCGCGGATCCAATCTTCCAGCATTCGGTTGACCTCGGTCATGAAAGCCAGATTGGCCAATTGCTGGTCGGTTTCCTCGGGAAAGCGCATCGCCGGAAAAATCGTAACCCGAAACCGCACGCCGGGCAGCCGTTCGAGCCGGAGCGGCAGCACCCTGCAACGGAAGCGCGCTCCCAGCGCCGCCGGTGCAGTCGCCGTCATCGCCGGGCGCCCGAAGAAAGGAACCGGAACACCTTCGTTCAATTTCTGGTCGACCAGCATGCCGACGGGCTTTCCCGAAGCCAGGGCCCGGATCAGTGCCTTGGCGCCAAAGCGGCCCTTTGGCAGCAATTCGCCGGAAAACTGGGCACGCTCCCGACGAAACAACCGGTCCATCCAGGGGTTCTGCGCGCTGCGATAAACGGCGGTCAGACGCACGCCATGCATCGCGGTCAGGGCATTGACGACTTCCCAATTGCCCATATGCCCGGACACCATGATGAAAGGCTCGCCGCTATCGCGCGCCTCCTCCATGATCTCCAGCCCATGCACCTCGATCCGCTCCGGATCCCGACAAATTCGCATCAGATGCGGCCATTCACCGGCGCCACGGCCCAGATTGTCCCACATCCCGTATAGAATACCCTCCCTCTCCTGCTCGGACAGTTCGGGAAAGGCTTTTTCCAGATTGCGCCGCGCAACCTTATCCGCCCGCAGAAGCGGTCCGAAGGTGCAGAACATGAAGGACCCGATGGAGGAAGCCCAGGCAATGGGGAGCGCACGGCACAGCAACAGCGCCAGATAGATGCCCAGCGCCTGCGCCGGATAGATCAGATACCGTTTCAAAGCCCGCGCCGTCGTCATTCACCCCGTCCCAAAACCCCGTTCAACCAGCGATCAATGCCACCCTCATCATCGAATTGCAATGCAACGGGCAGCACGGCAACACGCTCGCGCCATATCCCTGAAAGGCGCATGATATCCTTTTCCGTCGTTACCAATCGCGCGCCGAGCCTTTCGGCATCCTGCGCCAGCGCCTGCAACTGCGCCTCGGTATAGGGATGGTGGTCGGGAAAGGTCCGCCTGCCGACCAGTATCGCGCCAATCTCCTCCAGGGAGGTGAAGAATTTTTCCGGCCGTCCGATCCCAGCGAAGGCAAGCAGGGGGGCGCTTAGCAATTCCGGCCCCGGGCGTGCCACCAACTGGCCCGTGAAACGGGTCCGCCCTGCCAGCAATCCTGCTGCCAGCCCTGTCTGGTCCGGCCCGATGATCAGACAGGCATCGGCCCGCGCCAACCCCCGCGCCGGAGTTTCCCGCAAGGGGCCTGCCGGCACGACCCGCCCATTGCCGATGCCATAGGTCCCGTCAAAGACCAGCAGCGTCGCGGTCTTGCGCAGACCCGGATCCTGGAAGCCATCATCCAGGATCAGACAATCCGCCCCGGCTGTCATCGCGGCGCGGGCCAGTTCGACCCGATCCCGCCCGACCCAGACCGGGGCGATCCGCGCCAGCAGCAGCGGCTCATCGCCCACCTCCGCCGCGCTGTGGCGATGCGGGTCGACCATTGTCGGCGCACCGGCCCTGCCACCATAGCCTTTGGACAGGATATGCGGGACCCGGTTCAGCCTTTTCACCCGTTCGGCCAGCGCCATGGCGGTCGGGGTCTTGCCCGCCCCGCCCAGCACCAGATTACCGACGCAGATCACCGGAAGGCCACAATCCACGCCGGGGCGGGAAGCAAGCCTGCGCCCCACACCCATGTCGTAGAGCCGTCCCAGCGGCGAGAGCAGGCAGGGCAGCGCGCCATCCTTCGCCCAGAATTCTGGCGCGCGCGCCATCAGCCTGCCCCAGTGCCGGACGGAGCCGGCAGGATCGGCAGCAGCGCCGCGCAGATACGCCCAACCGCCGCCGCTTCCGCCCGTGCGGTGGCAAGCGCAAGCTGGCCCCGCCGCGACCGTTCCGCAGAATCGTCCAGCAGGCGTCCAAGCGCTGCAGCAAGTTCATCGCCATCGGCCACCGTCTCCGCCGCCCCCACCGCCAGCAGCGCATCCGCGGCGGCGCGCTGGTTGGTCATATCCGGGCCGAACAGCAGCGGTTTGCCGCAATGCGCCGCTTCCAGGGGATTATGTCCGCCCAGCCGACCCGACAGGCTGCCCGCCAGGAAGACGATATCAGCCAGACGCTGGAACAGTCCCATCTCGCCCAATCGGTCGATCAGGAAGATGTCACTATGCGGGACCGGCTGGACGTCCCGCTCGCGGGTGGTTACCGACAATCCCGCCCGCTCCAGTTCCTGCCGCACGGCCAGCGCGCGCACGGGATGGCGCGGTGCCACCAGTGTCAGAAGCGTCGGAAAGCGTGCCCGCAAGACCCGATGCGCCTGTGCGACCACCGCCTCCTCTCCCGGATGGGTGCTGGCGGCAAGCCAGACCGGCCGATCTGCCACGGCAAGCCGCAGCGCTTCCAGTGCGGCCATGCCGCCTGCCGGCAGGGACGGCGCGCAGGCTGCCTTCAGCGTGCCCAGATAGGTGAAGGGCTTGTCGGGCGCAGACAGGCTCGACAGGCGATCCGCCGCTGCGGGCGACTGGGCCAGGCGGATCTGGAAGCGCGACAGAAGATCGCCCAGCGCCCGGCCTGCCCGAGACCAGCGAGCCCGCGAGCGTTCCGACATCCGCCCATTGACCAGGGCCAGCGGAATGGCGCGCGCATCAGCCTGCAGGATCAGATTGGGCCACAGCTCCGACTCGATCCAGATGGCGGCATCCGGTCGCCAATGGTCCAGGAAGCGGGCAACCCAGCGCGGATGGTCCAGCGGAACATATTGATGCAGCGCGCGGGCGGGAAGCCTCGGTGCCAGCATGGTGGCGGCCGTTACCGTGCCAGTGGTGAGCAATATATGCAAAGCAGGATCGTGATCCAGAAGCCCGGCCAGCAAAGGTTCAGCCGACACCGCTTCACCCACGCTTGCGGCATGGACCCATAGCAGCGAACCCGATGGGCGCGGCAGCGTCGCCTCCCCGCGCCGTTCCTGCAGCCTGGCGGGATCTTCCTTCCCGGCGCGCAGGCGCCGTCGCAGCAGCCCGTTCAAGATGGGACCAGCCAGAGCGGTAATGCTGCCATAGGCACGCAGAATCATGCCCGCGCCCCCTGTTCACCGAAATCCGACACGGGGGCCGGTTCGATCGGGGAGACGCCCATCAACCGGTCCGCTTCGGCGGTCAGCGCGGTCAGGCGCTCCTCCAGTTCCAGACGCAACCGTTCCACCGTCGCAGGGTCAGCGTCACGGGGAACCGGCAGCGGTGTCCCCCAGAGGACGAGGCCGCCGCTGAATGGCAGGGGAATGATGAAGCGGTCCCAGCTGCCGACCACCCGCCTGCGGCGGGCGGAATAGGCCACCGGCACGATGCACGCCCCGGAAAGCTTGGCGATTTCCACGATACCCGGCTTGACGCGCATACGTGGGCCACGTGGGCCGTCAGGGGTCACGCCCAGGATGCGGTTGGCGCGCAGGGCACGCACCGCCGACTTGACAGCGACACTGCGGGCCGCCCCCTTTCCGACCGGAATATATTCCATCCCGAACAGAGCCATGCACCGTCCTACCATCATGCCATCGCGATGGCCGGAAATCAGCAGATTGATGGCGCGGCGCATGCCGAGCCAAGCATAGGGCATCATCAAGATACGATTGTGCCAAAGCGCCACGACAATGGGCGTTCCACGCGCCAGCGCCTCGTCACGGGCCACATTGCCCTCAACCCGCCAGGACCCGGTGTAACGCACCAGCCAAATATAGCCCACGACCATCCAGGCCAGGATGATCTGCATCGGAGCAGAACGCAGCAGGGTTTTGAAGGGACGCATTGCTTCTTCAAGCGCGGTGGAGCACGACCTGCCTCGTCTAGCGCATCGAAGCGGCCGCGTCACCCGTCGAAAAACAGGGGCAAGGTTCGTCAGCCGGTCAGCGGCACCAGATTGTCCTGGAAGGTTTGCGCACAGGCGCTCCAGGAAAAGCGCAGCGCATGCGCCCGACAGGCCTCGCGATCCCTGCCCAGCGCGCCCAGACACGCCGCGCGCAGATCCTCGTCCAGCATGCCGACCGCCGGATCGGTCACCACATCGATCGGACCTTCGACGGGAAAGGCCGCCACGGGAACGCCGCTGGCCAAGGCTTCCAGCAGGACCAGGCCAAATGTATCCGTCCGGCTGGGGAAGACGAAGACATCCCCCAGGGCATAATAGCGGGCCAGTTCCTCGCCCTGCTTGGCGCCCACAAAGGTCACCTCGGGATAGGCCCGGCGCAACTGCTCCAGCATCGGCCCGTCGCCCACTACCAGTTTCGAGCCCGGCAGGTCGAGCTTCAGGAAGGCCTCCAGATTCTTCTCCACCGCCACGCGTCCGATATTCATGAAAATCGGACGCGGCAGTTCGATGACCCGCTCGACAAAGGGATGAAACTGTTGCGTATCCACCCCACGCGACCAGATCACAAGATTGCGAAAGCCCCGCTCTTCCAGACGGGCCTTCATGCTGGGGGTTGTCACCAGGGTCCGCGTCGCCTGATTGTGAAACCCGCGCATGAAGCGATAGATCCAGCGCTCCGGAATGCCGAAGCGCGCTTCGATATATTCCGGGAACCGCGTGTGGAAAGAGGTCGTGAAAGCCCAGCCCCGCTTTACACACAGCTTGCGTGTCGCCTGCCCGAGCGGACCCTCCGTCGCGATGTGAATGGATTCCGGCTGCCAGGCGTCCACGATATCCGCCAGCCCCCTGGCCGGAAACAGGGCCAGCGGAATTTCCGGATAGGTCGGGCAGGGCATGGTACGGAACCGCTCGGGTCCCACCACCTCCACCACATGACCAAGCGCCTCCAACTCAGCCCTGGTCTTT
>Ga0209066_10003137_pt1 | contig 19235 bp, 17 predicted proteins | sample All_14_2_FD_187198 | JGI IMG/M metagenome (GOLD analysis project Ga0209066, IMG submission 187198) | Freshwater microbial communities in response to fracking from Pennsylvania, USA - Allegheny Zone_MetaG_DW_15 (SPAdes) (version 2) ... | reverse complement strand
ACCAGAACTTCTGTCCTGCCTACAGGTGCCAGCGGCGCCAGCGTTTACCTCCCGTCCCCGATCAACTCAGGTGGGGGAGTTTGAGGTGGCCATCAGTGGGGGAGTTTGGGTGGCCGCCGGGGGCTGGCCTCTGGGTTGCAATCCTTCCGTGTTGCAGGGGCGCAGGGTGATTGAAGTGGGTCGCCGAGGCAAATACTTGGTTGTGTACCTTGATCAAGGCCTTCTTCTTGTGCACTTGGGTATGTCGGGAAGCCTGCGCTTTGATCAGGACTTGCCACTGCCAGGGCCTCACGACCATTTCACTCTCGTTACCACTCAGGGGCAACTCCGTTTGCATGACCCCCGTCGTTTTGGAGCAGTTGTCTTTGCCGCAGGTCCAGAGGATGCCATCGTCGTGAAGCTGCTTGGAAAACTTGGTGTCGAGCCTCTGTCCGATGGTTTTCTTTTGGCCCCGTACATCGCACGTATGCTTACAACCCGCGCTTCCATAAAGCAAGCTTTGCTTTCAGGTCGGGTTGTTGTAGGCGTTGGCAATATCTACGCCTGCGAGGCACTGTTTTTGGCGAGAATCCGGCCTTCCACTCCAGCCAGTTCCGTCAGCCCTCAGCGTCTGGAAGTTCTTTACCATGCCATTCGCTCTGTGCTCGGTCAGGCAGTCGCTGCCGGGGGAACCACTCTGCGTGATTTCTCCGGTGCTGACGGCAAGGCGGGACACTTTCAGACCCAAACGCTCGTTTACGGGCGTGAAGGCCTGCCTTGCGCCGTTTGCGGCACCGATGTACAACGCACTCTCCAGGGTCGGCGTTCCACCTTTTATTGCCCGGTTTGCCAGTCGCGCTAGACCCGCTTCACTGCCCCGACCAAGGGTGAGGTGTATATTGAACCGAATGCGGATTTCACGCCCTCAGCCATGAGCTTCAACGACAACTTCGACCAGCACAGCCGCTGGCGGCGAAACTTTTCTAACGCGCTGCAAACACTGTCCGACTGGCTCCGTGACCGCGACCTTCTCGACCCTGCCATTGCTGACCATATCGAGAGCTTGCGCCAGCGTGTTCTTCAAGACAAAGTGATGGTTGCTTTTGTCGCGGAGTTTTCACGTGGCAAGTCCGAACTGATCAATGCAGTGTTCTTTGCTGGCTACGGTCGACGCATCATGCCTGCCAGCGCGGGACGCACTACCATGTGTCCCACCGAGTTGGGCTATGACCCTGAAGAGCCACCCACTCTGCGCCTGCTTCCCATTGAAACCCGGTTGCAGACCCGTGCTCTCGTGGATTGGCGTCATCAGCCTGATGCATGGGAAACCGTTGCCCTCACAGTCAATGACCCTGAAAGACTGGCTGCTTGCATGGCCCGTGTCGCTGAAGTTCGTCGTGTCACGCCCGAAGAAGCCACTGCATTGGGTTTCTGGCAAACCGAGGGCGGTGCCGACAAAAGTTTGCTGGGAGTGGATGGCCTTGTCGAAGTGCCCAGGTGGCGTCACGCGATCATCAACATCGCTCATCCTCTGCTAAAGCAAGGCCTTGTTATCCTGGATACACCAGGGTTGAACGCGATTGGGGCTGAGCCCGAGCTCACCGTCAGTCTTCTGCCTCAGGCACACTCCATTGTTTTTATTTTGGGTGCAGACACGGGTGTCACGCAGTCCGATCTGCGTATTTGGCGAGAACACATCACCCCCACAGTCACCAGCCAAGCGGGGAAACTTGTGGTTCTTAACAAAATAGATACGCTCTGGGACGAGCTCAGCACGTCAGCCGCAGTACAGGAGCAGATTTGGCATCAGTGCGAGAGGTCGGCATCTATTCTGGACATTCCTGTATCACGAGTCATTGCTGTGTCTGCTCAGAAAGGGTTGGTGGCAAAAATCCAAGCCAATGACGCTTTGCTTCAATCCAGTCATCTTCCCGAGCTTGAGCATGTTCTTGTACACGACATCATTGGGCAACGGCGTCATCTGCTCCAGCAAGCGGTTGCCCAAGGGGTCGCTGAATTGGTTGCCCGTGTCACGCAGGTCATTCAAACGCGTAGCCGGGACCTCACCGAACAAATTCAGGAGTTGGAGGGTTTGCGTGGCAAAAATGCAGCCGTTATCCGACACATGCGTTTGCGTATCGAGCAAGAGCAGCACGACTTCGAATCTGGTAGCGGCCGGATTCAGGCCGTGCGCACAGTGCATTTGAAGCTTCTCCATGAAATGTACGCCGCCGTCGGCCAAGTCCAGGTCCGTCAGCAGGTTGCTGAGCTCATTGCACGCCTCAAGGAGCCAGGGCTCAAAATTGGCGTGCGCCGCACCTATGCGCAAACTTTTGACGGATTGCGTGGATTGCTTACACGCGCAGCCCAATTGAGCCAGGAAATCGGCGCCATGATTCAAGCCAGTTTTGTGCAGCTCAACACCGAACTAGGCTTTTCCTTGCAGGCTCCCCCGGCACCAGACCTGTCCCGCCAACTTCAGGAGCTGTCGCAGGTAGAGCAAAGCCACGTTCAATACCTCGGCCTGGGACAGACTTTCAAATTGGCCAATCCCGAGTTTTGTGAACGTCTTGGCCGGGCTCTTCTAAGTCGCTTGCGCATCGTTTATGAATCCGCTGCAACCGATCTGGAACTCTGGAACAAATCGGCTGCCTCCCAGTTGGACGGACAACTCCGAGACCGCCGCAGCAATTTCACTCGCCGGGTTGAGGCAGTGTCTCGCATTCAAGATGCGGCAGGGGGGCTGGATGATCGCGTCAACGAGCTCTCTGCACAGCTCGGGAGCTATGCAGGTATCCGCGCCGACTTGGTCCAGAGCACTCGTTCTATGCTTCATCCCGTACCAGCCGATGGACATGTCCCAAGCGATCAGGCTGAGGACGATACGCTGCCTGTTGGCTTGGATGAGGCCTGATGTCTGGCCTGGCAGTCATACCTCCGTCTTTGGATTTCGCTTACGCGATCACACAGTGGCAGTCTCTTTATGGCCGCCACGACTTGCCTTGGCAGGGCACGAGGGATCCTTATCGCGTGTGGTTGTCAGAAATCATGCTTCAGCAAACACAGGTGGTTACCGTTCTGGGCTACTACAGCCGTTTTCTGGAGCGCTTCCCCAATGTACAGATTCTCGCCGCAGCCGATCAGACTGAGGTCTTGGCTCTTTGGAGTGGTCTTGGCTACTACAGCCGAGCCCGGAACCTGCACCGTTGCGCCCAAGCGGTGGTGGCAGAGCACGGTGGGGAATTCCCCCGTAGTGCACAGATTTTGCAAAGTCTGCCCGGCATTGGACCGTCCACCGCTGCTGCGATAGCTTCCTTTTGTTTTGGTGAGCCTGTTTCCATTTACGATGGCAACGTCAAGCGTGTGCTTGCCCGCTACCTTGGGTTCGACGGGGATTTGTCTGTTCCATCCTCCGACCGACAGCTCTACCGGTTGGCCCAAGCTCTGGTGCCCACTGCCAGGCTCATCGAAGCCATGCCCCGTTATACGCAGGGCCTCATGGACCTTGGCGCCACAGTTTGCACACGTGGCAAGCCTGCTTGCATTGCGTGCCCGTTGCAGCAAGCTTGTGTGGCCCTGCGTTCGGGGAATCCGGCACACTTGCCGGTCAAAACCCGTCGCACGCGGCGCATAACCGTGGCTTGGTATCTGCTTGTGTTGCAGTTGCCTGGAGGCGAAGTGTGGCTGCAGCAGCGGCCTGGCAAAGGTATCTGGGCCTCTTTGCACTGCCCCCCTGTTCTTCTTTCAGAAGCGGAGTTGCTTGCGTGCATTGGGATGGACAAGAGCAAGGCGGTACAGGTGCTTCCTTCCATTACTCACAGTTTGACACACCGTGATCTGGTTTTGCATCCTTTCCTGTACCAAGTACTGGAACCTCCGAAGGAGTTAAACCCTTTTGCGTCAGGCCCCGGTATTTGGGTGGACCCGACTTCATTGAAGCATCTCGGCTTGCCGGCTCCGATCAGCAAGTTGCTGGCGCAACTGAGGCAGCCAGATACCTCCAGAACCTGATTCCATTTGAAGCGGGTGCTCAGGCGCCCAATTCGCGATGACGGTTTCTTGCCTGCCAAGGATCTGCAAAAGCCCGGGTTAACCACTCCACCAAGTACACCGATCTGTGTTGACCGCCTGTGCATCCAATGGCCACGGTCACATAGTTCCGGTGGTCTTTTTGCAGTTCGGGCAGCCAGCCGTTCAAAAAATCGGCTATTTGCCGCCCCATGCGTTCCACTTCCGGCTGTGCTGCCAGAAAGTTAGCCACCGGTGTATCTCGTCCGGTCAACGGTCTAAGTGCCCGTTCATAGTGCGGGTTGGGTAGCATGCGAACATCGAACACATAGTCTGCGTCCATAGGGATGCCTCGTTTGAATGCAAATGACTCGAACACCAGAGTCAGTCCTTTGCGTTGGTGTCCGATCAGTTCCTTGATCTGGCTTAGCAATCGGGCAGGACGCTGCAGGCTGGTGTCAATCACCAATGCCCGTTCCCGCAGTTCCGACAGCAACTCCCTTTCCAGTTGTATCGCTTCAGTCAAACCGTGCTCGACATCTCTATCGGTTTGTGTGGACAGTGGATGACCCCGCCGTGTTTCCGAAAAACGGCGCAGCAACGTGTCATCCGTGGCATCCAGAAAAATCGAAGTCATTCGAACCCCTTGGGTGATCAACTCTTCCAGTTTTCGGGGCAATCCAGGCAAAGCGGTGGCGCTTCGCACATCCACTGCCACCGCCAACTTGTGATGGCAGCCTGCTCGCTGCAGGTCAATAAATGGCCCCAGCAATTCGGGGGGCAGATTGTCTACGCAGTAATATCCGGCATCTTCCAGTGCCGCCAAAGCCACCGATTTGCCTGAGCCTGACATCCCCGTGATCAGCACCAGCTGAATATCATCCATGGCTTAACATCTCCAAGGCGTGGGCAAACGATGTTTCAGACTCGTGGATGCCTCCGAGCATACGAGCCAATTCCCTGATACGTCCGAGGTCATCCAAGTGCCGGGCGTGACTTTGCACACCCGCAGGGCCTATCTGTTTCGACACTTGCACATGGTGGTGAGCGCGAGCTGCGACTTGCGCCAAGTGCGTCACGGCAAGCACTTGGCGGTGGCTGCCCAGTGTGGCCATCAGTCGACCCACTGTGTGCGCAACGCTGCCACCGATGCCCGAATCGACCTCATCAAAAATCAGTGTGGGGCAGCCCCCCAATTGACTGGTGACCACTGAAATGGCGAGGGCAATGCGCGATAGCTCCCCGCCGGATGCCACCTTGATCACCGGCTTGGCCACTGCACCAGCGTGGCCCGCCACGCGGAACTCCACCAAGTCCTCGCCCGTTGCATGGGGTTTTCCCAGTGGCATCACATGCACTTCAAAGACGCCCCCGAGCATGCCCAACTGTTGCATCAAGCAGGTAACTTCTGTAGCTAACTTCCCTCCGCATTCATGCCGAAGGGTCGAAATACTTGCAGATATTTTCCGGTAAGCGGATTCACAGCGCGCCGCTTCTTGACGCAGTCCACTCACGTCTGTGGCGGTGGTCAGATCGACCAACCGCTGGCGCAATGCCGTGAGCACTTCAGGCAGCGCTTCGGGTGCGCAATGATGGCGTTTTGCCAAAGCGATCCATTGGCTCAGGCGGTTTTCCAATTCATCCAAACGAGCCGGATCGGCTTCCACATGACGCAAATAGGCTTGCAGATCTCGGGATGTTTCCTCGGTCAGAAGTGCAGCTTGGGCGAGAGCCTCTGCCATGGGTGCAAGTTGGAGGTCTTGGTGCACCCGCTGCTCCAGAGCCTGCCGTGCCCGCGTCAGAAGGCTGATCGCAGGTGTATCCGCGTCGTACAGCTGGCCCAGCGCCGTCTGTGCCGCTTCTGTCAATGCCACCACATTGGCCAGTCGGGCATGTTCTTCCTGCAGAGTGGCCCATTCATCGGGCTTTGGCGCCAGCTTGTCACCCTCCGCCAATTGCCACATCAGGCGCTCACATTCTGTTTCCGCCGTTGCAATGGTTCGTTCGGCTTTTGAGAGCTGGTCCTGAGCTTGTTGCCATGCGAGCCAGCAGTCCTGCAAGGCGTTTGTGTCAATGTTCCCATAGGCGTCCAGCAGTTCACGGGTGGTCTCGGGTTTCATCAACCCCTGCCAAGCATGTTGCCCATGTATGTCCACCAGCAGAGCGCCCAGTTCGCGCAGCTGGGTGGCTGTGGTAGCCGTTCCGTTCACCCATCCACGGCTGCGGCCTTGCGTGTCCACTGTGCGGCGCAGTAACAAGGGGCCGCCGTCGTGATTTATGCCTGCTGCCTCAAGCCATTGGATTGCAACGTCTGTCAGCTCAAACTCCACCGCAACTTCGGCGCGAGTCTGACCCTCTCTTACCAACGATGCTTCGGCTCGCCCTCCCAAGGCGAGTTGCAGTCCGTCTATCAGTATCGATTTGCCAGCCCCTGTTTCGCCCGTCAAGACGGTAAATCCCATGCCAAGGTCCAGGGTCAACTGGTCAACAATCACGAAGTCCGTCAGGGATATGCGTTGCAGGCTCATGGTGTAAGGATGGGTGTGTGGTGTTAGGTCAGGCCTTCATTCCAGTGCAATTTGTTGCGCAGCGTGTCAAAGTGATTCCAACCCACTGGGTGCAGAAGGCGCAGGCGGTGCGCAGACTGTTGCACCCGAATTTTGTCTCCATGCATCAGACTGGTAACGGTTTGCATGTCGAAGTTTGCGCTCACTTCGCGCCCGCCCATCACTTCCACCACGATCTCGTCTGCACTCGGCAGCACGATTGGCCGGTTGGACAGCGTGTGAGGAGCAATAGGGACCATCACCCAGCCGCCAATGGCCGGGTGGAGCAAAGGCCCTCCGGCCGACAAGGCATACGCGGTGGAGCCTGTAGGGGTCGAAATGATCAGCCCATCGGCTCTTTGCCTAGCCACAAAATGACCACCCACATCGATTTTCAGGTCAATCATTCCTGATGAAGCCCTGTTCACCACCACATCGTTGATGGCGATGCCTTCGAACACGCAAACGCCATCGCGCCACACACTCGCCTGCATCAGCAGACGAGGATCTTCTTCGTGGTTGCCGCGCAGCATATCTGCCAGTGTGGTGGGGTAGTCATCGAACGGTATGTCCGTCATAAACCCCAGCCGGCCCTGATTGATGCCAACCACAGGCACCCCGAAGCGGGCCAGATAGCGTCCCGCCCCTAGCATGGTGCCATCGCCTCCTACCACCACGGCCAGATCGCAGTCCGCTCCCATGCGCTCTATCGGCAGCGTTGGGTACTGTGTCAACCCTGTGTTCAGGGCTGTGTCATGCTCCAGGGACACATCACAACCCTGATTCAGCAGGAAGTGCGCAATTTCATCCAGTGCAGCCCGAGTGCCGAGTGTCTGGTATTTGCCCACAATCACCACGTGCCTGAACTTCACAGGTTGTGATCTCAGGCTCCGGTTCGCATTGATGGGCGGCAAATTCATGATCAAATTACAACACAGCCACCCGCACACACCATGCTAGACAGTCGCGCCAAGTTACTTCTCCGGGCCCTGGTCGAGCGCTACATTGCCGACGGCCAACCTGTGGGGTCTCGCACCCTGTCCAAGGCTGCCGGCCTTGATCTTTCGCCTGCCACGATCCGCAACGTCATGAGCGATCTTGAGGAGTTGGGTCTGATTGCCAGTCCCCATACTTCTGCAGGCCGAATTCCGACTCCCAAGGGCTATCGCCTGTTTGTGGACACCATGCTTACGGTCCGGCGTGAAGCACTGGATCTGTCCGCTGAGTTACCGGCCTCCATATCGCCAGATCAACCCCAGCGGGTCATCACCAATGCAGCCAATCTGCTATCCAGTCTGTCGCATTTTGTAGGGGTGGTGATGGTGCCCAAACGCAGCACGGCGTTTCGGCACATTGAATTTTTGGGGCTTTCCGAGCGCCGCGTCTTGGTCATCATCGTTTCTCCGGACGGAGATGTCCAAAACCGCATCGTCCACACCAATACGCACCTTTCGGCCAGTCAGTTGACTGAAGCTTCCAATTTTCTCAATACTCATTACGCGGGTTTGGCTCTTGATGTGGTCAAAGACCGTCTTCGCCTTGAAGTTGATGATTTGCGCAGTGAGATCACTACCCTCATGCAGACTGCGGTCGATGCCGGAGTGCAGGCCTTGGAATCTCAGGCTGAGGTCGTTATTGCAGGAGAGCGCAATCTTCTTTCTGTCAGTGAGTTTTCCAGCGATCTGGGTAACCTTCGCCGTATGTTTGATCTGTTCGAACAAAAAGCTCAGCTTATGCAGTTGCTTGATGTTTCCAGCCAAGCAGACGGTGTTCGCATATTCATTGGCGGAGAAGGGCAGGTCGTTCCGTACCACGACCTCTCTATTGTTTCTGCCCCCTATGAGGTCGATGGCGCTGTCGTGGGGACCCTGGGTGTCATTGGTCCCCAACGCATGCCCTATGACCGCATGATTCAGATCGTGGACATCACTTCCAAGCTGGTCAGTAACGCACTCAGTCAGAACAAGTAGCCCACAGCGCATACAATGCCGCCGCAGCCGGGGCGTTAGCTCAGTTGGTCAGAGCAGAGGACTCATAATCCTTTGGTCGAGTGTTCAAGTCACTCACGCCCTACCAAGTTTTTAAAAGAAGAAGTATTAAAAGTCGTGTTACAATCATGGCTTCAGCGGCTGTAGCTCAGCTGGATAGAGTACTTGGCTACGAACCAAGGGGTCGTGGGTTCGATTCCTGCCAGCCGCACCATATAAATCAACCACTTAGGTCTAAAGCCTAAGTGGTTTTTTTACGTCCGTATCATTTGGTAAGACGAATCAAATTCTTTTCATGAGCAAGGCTTTCACCCGGGAAACGGAACAAAACGAAGATGATGGTGATGTCTCACCGTTGCCCCCTGTGGCTCAAGGCAAAAATTACATCACCCGCGAAGGCTATGACCGTCTGCGTGCCGAATTGTTTGAGCTTATCGACAACGAGCGTCCGAAAACCGTGGAGGTCGTGCATTGGGCGGCTAGCAATGGCGACCGATCTGAAAATGGTGACTACCTTTATGGAAAAAAGCGATTGCGTGAAATAGACCGGCGCATCCGTTTCCTCACCCGACAGCTTGAAATTGCTGAGATCGTCGACCCTTCTGTTCACAAGGGGTGTGATCAGGTGTTTTTTGGCGCCACAGTTACCTGTGAATTCGTCGAGGATGGCCGTCAAGTCACCGTCACTATTATGGGTATTGACGAGGCAGACAGCGCCCGGCAGCAAATTTCCTGGGTGTCGCCATTGGCGCGGTCATTGCTACGCGCCCGGGTGGGTGATGAGGTGATGCTGCATACCCCTTCTGGCTTGCAACCAGTTGAGGTGCTGGAGGTGCGCTACGACTGAGCCTGCTCTTTTGAGTGTGTGATGCGTTGAGCGCGTAGCACTGAAGCGGTTCGCTTCAGCGCCCGCAGGATGTGGGCCATGTGCTCACGGTCGCGTACTGCCACGGCGAAGCGAAGGTCGGTGGCGTGTTGTAAGCGTTCTTCACTCATGTCTACGTGGGTGATGTCCGCTTCGGCCGCAGCCAGGGTGGACGCCACCCGAGCCAGCACCCCTTTGCCATTTTCCACGGTGACAAGCAGTGCAGCTTCAAACGCACGTGTGGGTTCATCGGACCATTCCACCTCCAGAAAGCGTTCGCGGTCACGTGACAGCAATCGGCGGCCCACACTGCAGTCTTCAGTGTGAACCACCAACCCCTCCCCGCGCCCCAAGTATCCAACGATACGGTCACCTGGAATGGGATGACAGCAGGTGGCGTACTGCACCGAACCGCCTTCACTTCCGTCGAGTGTGACAGTGCCTTGGCTGATGGATTCTTCTTGTTGAGGGGAGTAGCGTTCTTGACTGATCAGCACCATGTCCGGTTTGACACCTTGCTCTGTCAGCAATTGCGCCAGCTTTTTGCTGACCATGCCTGCAATGCGTTTTCCCATGCCAATGTCTGCAAGCAATTCGTCTTTGTTGCGTGTGCTGGTGAAGCGCAAAAGTTTGTCCCAGACGCTTTGGTATTCGCCCAGATCACTTGGGAGCTCGGCAATTCCTTCGATCCGAAGGGCTTGGGTCAGCATTTTTTCGCCCAGCGCTCTGGAGTCGCCCTGAGCCATGGTTTTCAGGTGATGGCGAATCTTGGAGCGTGCACGTCCGGTGCGCACAAAACTCAGCCATGCTGGATTGGGCATCGGTGTGTCTGCCGTGATGATTTCCACCACATCTCCATTGCGCAGTTCCGTGCGAAGGGGCATCTGTTCGCCATTGATGGTTGCAGCGATGGCGCGATGCCCAATGTTGCTGTGAATGGCATAAGCAAAATCCACCACGGTGGCTCCCCGTGGCATAGACATGATTTTGCTCTTTGGGGTGAACACATACACCGCGTCGGGAAAAAGATCAATCTTGACATGGTCCCAGAACTCGGTGGCGTCTTTGGTTTCGTGCTGAATGTCCAGCAACGACTGTAGCCATTGTGTACCCAGTCGGTTGGCGGCCTCGCTGTCTGGCGAGGCGGCTTTGTATAGCCAGTGCGCGGCCACGCCTGACTCTGCCACAACGTCCATTGCCGATGTGCGTAACTGAAATTCGACGTTGGTGCCGAAGGGTCCCACCAGAGTGGTGTGCAGCGACTGATAGCCATTGACCTTGGGAATGGCAATGTAGTCTTTGAAACGCCCGGGCAGTGGCTTGTACATCTGGTGCAGGACGCCCAATGCTGTGTAGCACTGCGAGAGGTCTTCGAAAATGACCCGGAAGCCGTACATGTCGGTGACTTGTGCAAAGGTCAGGTGCTTGTCATCCATCTTTCGGTAGATGGAGTACAGCGTTTTTTCCCGACCCAGCACTCGGGCATGAAGCTGCTGTTTGTCCAGTGCATCGCGTACTTCGGTTTGTACTCTTGCGATCAGGTCTTTGCGTCGAGAGCGTGAGCGTTGTACGGCTTTGGACAATATGGCATACCGCCAAGGGTGCAGGTGTTTGAAACAGAGGTCCTGAAGCTCGCGAAACGTAACGTTCAAACCCAGTCGATAGGCGATGGGTGCGTATATGTCCAATGTTTCCCGCGAAATCCGGCCCCATTTGGAGCGAGGCATGTCACCCATGGTGCGCATGTTATGGCTGCGGTCGGCCAACTTGATGAGAATCACCCGAACGTCGCGAGCCATGGCCAGCAGCATTTTGCGAAATGACTCTGCCTGGTTTTGCTCGCGGGTGTCAAATTCCAGCTTGTCCAGTTTGGTCAGTCCGTCGACCAGTTCCGCAACGGGTGCGCCAAAGCGCTGAATCAGGTCCGACTTGGAAATGCCGCAGTCTTCCATCGCATCGTGCATCAGCGCTGCCATGAGTGCTTGCGCGTCAAGCTTCCATTCTGCGCACTGCACGGCCACTGCAATGGGGTGGGTGATGTAGGGGTCGCCATTTTTGCGAAGTTGACCCAGATGGGCCTGGTCGGCAAAACGGTAGGCTTGTCGAACGGCTTCGATGTCTGCGTCGGACAGGTAGTCGAGCTTGGCTGTCAGGGCAGCAAAGCTGGCCGCAGCCGCGTTGGCGGCAGCCATAGTGACCGGGGGCGAAGAAAGCGGGGCACGACTCATAGCTCTACTGTAGCGCGCCCATGAAAAAAGCACCGCAAGCGGTGCTTTTTTCATGGGCGCTCGAAACTTTTTAAGTGGGCACTTTTTTCAGCATTTCAAGGCCGACTTTGCCTTCGGCAATTTCGCGCAGTGCTGTGACAGCGGGTTTGTTTTTGCTGTCGACCTTGGGCGAGTGACCTTGACTCAGCATCCGCGCCCGGTATGTGGCCGCCAGTACCAGCTGAAAGCGGTTGGGGATTTTCTCGAGGCAGTCTTCAACGGTGATACGGGCCATGTGTGTTCGCGTGGGCGCGGTCTCGGTGGTGGGTCAGGGAATTTGCAGATTGCTGAAGGTATCAGCTCGGGCGCGACGTTGTGCGGAATACTTCAGCCGTTGGGCATGCACGATCGATTTGAGATCAAAAAGCGCCAACTCAAAACGTTCATTGATTATAACGAAGTCAAATTCCTTGACCTGAGCCACCTCCTTGGCCGCATTCTGCAAACGCGTTTCAATCACGTCGGGAGAGTCTTCGCCGCGCCGCTGCAGGCGTGATTTCAGTTCCGCCCAGCTGGGAGGCAGTATGAAGACCAAAATGGCGTTCTGGAAAATCTGCTTGACCTGAATGGCCCCCTGGTAGTCGATTTCCAAAATGATGTCCCCACCCTGGGCAATTCGCTCTTCGATGGCGTGTTTGGAGGTGCCATAGCGGTTGCCATGCACATGAGCCCACTCCAAAAAGGCACCTTGCAGAACCATCTGATCGAACTGGGCGTTGGACACAAAATAGTATTCGCGTCCATGCATTTCCTGGCCACGGGGCGCACGGGTGGTGTGAGAGACCGAGTGGCTGAGCCGGGCGTCGACTTCCATCAGTGCGTTGACCAGGCTGGATTTGCCTGCTCCGCTGGGGGCCGCCACCACAAACAGATTGCCGGGATATTCCATGAGAGATCCTGTTGCGTCTGCGCGGGTGTTATTCGAGGTTTTGCACTTGTTCGCGCATTTGTTCGATCAGCACTTTCATATCGACCGAGACGCGGGTGAGCTCCAAGCTGGATGATTTGGCCCCCAAGGTGTTGGCTTCCCGGTGCAGTTCCTGGATGAGAAAGTCCAGCCGTTTGCCCAGTTCGCCGCCAGCTTTGAGCAGGCGTGTGATCTCTTCCAAGTGAGATGCCAACCGGGTGAGTTCTTCTGCCACGTCAATGCGAATGGCATAGGCTGTGGCTTCTGCCAGGGCTCGGTCGTGGGCTGCGTCTGCGTCTGAGTGGGCTGCCGCAGCCCCCAACGCTTCCCGCCAGCGGTCCAGGAAGCGTTGGCGCTGTTGCTCCACCAGTTGCGGCACCATGGGCTTGGCCTGTGCCACCAGTGCTGCCAGTTGTTTCACATGACCTGCCAGCATGGATGCGAGGCGCTGGCCTTCCCGTGCGCGGGCGTCTTTCAAGGCAGCCACGCCCAAATGGGCGAGTTTCAGCAATGCTTCGGGCAGTCCCACCGGACTTGCAGTCTGGCGATTTGTGAGACTGAGTGCCTCTGCCACAGAGAATGGGGCTGCGGTGGGAAGCCACGCCTTGATGCTGTCTTGAATGGACACGAGTTTTTGCAGGTCTGCTGTGGTGGGAGTCTTCAGGCCACCTTCCTGGCGGCCTTCCAACCAAGCGCGGATTTCCACTTTTCCTCGGCGCAGTTCGTGGCCCAGCAATTCGCGCAGCGCAGGCTCTGCACCCCGCAACTCGTCACTGAGTTTGAACGACAAGTCGAGAAAACGGCTGTTGACGGAGCGCATTTCCAGCCCCAGCGTGGGGCGGGGCGGGGCATCGGCGGGGGCCGGACCACTCTGCAAGGTGGCGTATCCGGTCATGCTGTAAACTGCCATCGGCTCTGTCCCTTAGGGTAAAAACTGGCCCTCGCGATCCTTGTCGATCACCCCACGGGCTCAAAAACTCGATTATGTCAAAGGTTAAACCCGCCTCACTTCCACCAGAGACGGTCATTGGCGGCTACCGCATTGTCCGCAAGCTGGCGGCAGGGGGATTTGGCGTGGTTTACCTGGCGCTGGATCCGCAAGGTCAGCAGGTGGCCGTGAAGGAGTATCTGCCTGCCTCGCTGGCCACGCGGGGGCCAGGCGAGTTGTTGCCTCAGGTCCAACCCGACAAGTTGTCTCTCTATCGCCTGGGGCTGAAGAGTTTTTTTGAAGAGGGGCGGGCGCTCGCCCAGATCTCGCACGCATCGGTGGTCAGCGTGCTGAATTTTTTCCGTGAGAACGACACCGTTTACATGGTGATGAACTACCTGGAGGGGGCCTCTCTGCAGGATTTCATCATCACGGCGCGCGAGTTGAAGAAGCAAAAGGTGTTTCGCGAGTCCACCATCCGTTCCCTGTTTGATGAGGTGTTGCGTGGTCTGCGCATTGTTCACCAGCACAAGATGCTGCATTTGGACATCAAACCGGCCAACATATTTGTGACAGATGACAACAAGGCCGTGCTGATTGACTTTGGTGCCGCGCGTGAGGTGCTGAGCAAAGAGGGTAGCTTTATCCGGCCCATGTACACACCGGGTTTTGCGGCGCCCGAGATGTATCGCCGCGACAGTGCCATGGGTCCGTGGACCGACATCTATGCCATCGGGGCTTGCATGTACGCCTGCATGCAGGGCTATCCCCCCAACGATGCGCCGCAGCGCCAGGAAAAAGACCGGTTGTCACTCGCTTTGTCACGGTTGCGCGGCGTGTACTCTGACAACCTGATCGAAGTGGTGGAGTGGTGCATGGCGCTGGATCCCTTGGCTCGCCCTCAGTCGGTGTTTGCTTTGCAAAAGGAACTGAGTCGAGAGACCGAGCGCAGCTATACCAAGCTCACCATGGCCGAAAAAATGCGTTTGCAGCTCGACAACCTGCTGGGGACCGACGGCAAAGCCGTCAAGACCAAGCCTGCCACCGGTAAAGCGAAATGAAGTTTTCGGTGTTTCAGGTGAGTCGGCGGGGTGGTCGCAGCAAGAACGAAGACCGAATGGGGTATTGCTACACCCGCGAGTCTGGCTTGTTTGTGCTGGCCGATGGCATGGGCGGGCACCCGGACGGAGAGGTGGCCGCGCAGCTGGCGTTGCAAACCGTGTCGGCGTATTTCCAAAAGGCTGCACGCCCCACGGTGGATGCGGTGCCAGAGTTTCTGGCCAGCGCGCTGATGGCGGCTCATCACCAGATCCTCCGTTACGCGGCGGAAAAAGGCATGCTGGACTCACCTCGCACCACGCTGGTGGCTGCGGTGGTCGAACGGGGGGTGATCCACTGGGTGCATTGCGGGGATTCGCGGCTGTACCTGGTGCGCGATGGCGAGTTGGTGACCCGAACGCGCGACCATTCTTTCAGCGAGCAGTCGCATTTGCAGACGCGCCCGGAGTTTTTCAACCGCAACATCCTGTTCACGTGTCTGGGGTCACCGCAGCGGCCCATCTACGACCTGTCTGGATCGGTGTCTTTGCAGCAAGGCGACAAGATTCTGCTTTGCTCCGATGGTCTGTGGAGTCCCTTGGGCGACCAGGAAATTGTCAACCACCTGGCGGCTTTCCCTGTGGCCCAGGCGGTGCCGGAGCTGGCCGAGCGGGCGTTGCGAAAGTCGGGCAGTGGAAGCGACAACGTCACCGTGTTGGCCATGGAATGGGAAACGCCCGACGTGTTCGAGTCCACCCGGGGCATTTCGACCGACAGTCTCGGCGAAGGCGTGTTCCAGTCCACGATTCAGGGTGGTGGGGGCATGGAAGCCGCTGACACCGTGCCGTCGGAGTCTGATGACGAATTGGACGATGCCGCCATCGAGCGTTCCATTGCGGAAATCAACGAAGCCATTCGCCGAACGGCTGCGCGCCGCGTTTGAGCGGCTGCCTGTTTGCTTTTCATTTGTTCACATCCATGACCTCTTTTGTTCGTTCGGGCGGCCGCGCCGCCGACCAATTGCGCCCTGTGCGCATCACCCGCCACTACACTGTTCACGCCGAGGGTTCGGTGCTGATCGAGTTTGGCAACACCAAGGTGCTGTGCACAGCCTCGCTGGAAGACCGGGTGCCACCGCACCAGAAGGGCACGGGCGAAGGCTGGGTGACGGCCGAATACGGCATGTTGCCGCGTGCCACCCACACCCGCAGCAGCCGCGAGGCCGCCAAGGGCAAACAGACCGGTCGCACGCAGGAAATCCAGCGGCTCATTGGCCGCTCGCTGCGCGCCGTGTTTGACCTGAAACTGCTGGGCGAGCGCACCCTGACGCTGGACTGCGACGTGATCCAGGCCGACGGCGGCACCCGCACCGCAGCCATCACCGGTGCCTATGTGGCCGCAGCCGATGCCGTGGGCACCCTGCTGGCCAGCGGCGCGCTGAAGCAGACCCCCATCAAGGGCCCGGTGGCCGCCATTTCGGTGGGCATCGTGCAGGGCACGCCCTTGCTCGACCTGGAATACACCGAAGACTCGGCGTGCGACACCGACATGAACGTGGTGATGACCGGCGCGGGCCATTTTGTGGAAGTGCAGGGCACCGCCGAGGGCGTGGCCTTCACCCGCACCGAAATGGACCAGCTGTTGGCCCTGGCGGAAAAAGGCGTGGCCGAGTTGGTGGCGCTGCAAACGGCTGCAATGGCAACTTAAAGCATAGCTGCATACGCTTTTCTGATAAGCGTTTTTGGCACTTTTTGTATAGAAAATGAAACTCGTACTGGCATCGAACAACAAGGGCAAGCTGGCCGAGCTGCAAGCCCTGTTCGCGCCTCTGGGCGTGGAGCTGGTGCCGCAGTCGGCGCTGGGCATCAGCGAGGCGGCCGAGCCGTTTCATACCTTTATTGAAAACGCGCTGGCCAAAGCCCGGCACGCCGCGCGCGAGTCGGGCCTGCCCGCCGTGGCCGACGACGCGGGCCTGTGTGTCGATGCTTTCGGTGGTCAGCCCGGCGTGCAAACCGCCTACTACGCCACCCGCTTTGGCTACCCCAAAAGCGACGACAACAATGTGCGTGCCCTGCTGGAGCAAATGCAGGGCGTGGCGGACCGCCGCGCAGCGCTGGTCAGCACCCTGGTGGCCGTGCGCCACCCCGACGACCCCGAGCCCCTGGTGGCCGTGGGCCGTGCGCCCGGTCTCATCACCACCGAGCCAGTGGGTGAACATGGGTTTGGGTTTGACCCGGTCATGTTTTTGCCCCAGTTTGGCCAGACCTTTGCCCAATTGCCCCCCGACGTGAAAAACGCCCACAGCCATCGGGGCAAGTCCAGCCGCCAGATGGTGGCGCTGATGCGCGAGCACTGGTTTGGCTGACATCCCCATTCAGGTGGAGGCCTCAGCGCCTGCTGACAACCCGTTTGACGTGGTGCACCTCATGCGCCCCGGCACACTCAGCCTGGCCGCGCTGCCGCCCCTGTCGCTGTACATCCACCTGCCGTGGTGCCTGAAAAAGTGCCCATATTGCGATTTCAATTCCCACGAATTCCACCCGCAAAAAGGTCATAAAGGCAGTGCCGATGCCCTGCCCGAGCAGGCCTACCTGGATGCACTCTGCGCCGACCTGGAAGCCTCGTTGCCCCTGATCTGGGGCCGCCCGGTGCACAGCATTTTCATTGGGGGGGGCACACCCAGCCTGTTTTCGCCAGCGGCCATTGACCGGCTGCTGGGCGACATTCGCGCCCGGGTGAAGCTGGATGCCGATGCCGAAATCACCCTGGAGGCGAACCCCGGCACCTTCGAGCGCGACCGCTTCCGCGCCTACCGCGCGGCGGGTGTGACGCGCCTGTCGGTGGGGGTGCAAAGCTTCAACGACGGGCATTTGGCCGCACTGGGTCGCGTGCACAACGGTGCCCAGGCCCGAGCCGCGCTGGAAGAAGCGGCCAGCACCTTCGACACCTTCAACCTTGACCTGATGTACGCCCTGCCGGGCCAAACGCTGTCCCAGTGCCAGGCCGATGTGCGCACCGCGTTGTCGTTTGCGCCGACCCACCTGTCGGTGTACCACCTCACCATTGAGCCCAACACCCTGTTTGCCAAACACCCGCCCAAGGTGCCGGAAGACGACGATGCGTACGACATGCTCGACGCCATCACCGAAGCCACCACGGCGGTGGGCATGGACCGCTACGAAATCTCGGCCTATGCCAAGCCGGGCCACCGCTGCTGGCACAACTTGAACTACTGGCAGTTTGGTGACTACCTGGGCCTGGGCGCCGGTGCGCACAGCAAACTCAGCTTTGCACACCGCGTGGTGCGCCAGGTGCGCGCGCGCGAGCCCAAGCTGTACATGGCGCAGGCCCTCGCAGGCAACGCCGTGGTGCAGCACAACACCGTGGCACGCAACGAGCTGCCGTTTGAATTCATGCTCAACGCCCTGCGCCTGCGCGAAGGTGTGCCGCTGGCGCTGCTGACCGAGCGCACTGGCCTGCCCGCCAGCGCCTTTGCCGCCGCGCTGGCCGAGGCCGAGCGCCAAGGATTGCTCGCACGCGACTGGCAGCGCCTGTGGCCCACCGAGCGGGGGTTTGACTTTTTGAGCGATTTGCAGGCACTCTTCCTGCCTTGAGCGACCGTTTGCAGGCCAGTCCTGCCAAGTCGTTTCTGCTGCAGGACCACAGAAAGGGCTTCCATGTTCACCGTATTCGGCACCGGCGGCACCCTGTTCAGAGGGCCTTTGGAGGACTTGCAGCGTGTGTCGCGTGCCCTGGGTCTGGCACGCACCCAGCGGATCGACCCACTGCGGGAGCACCAGGACCAAATGGACGCCCAAGCTTTTGGCCATCCTCCCGCCCAACCCCAGCGCGGTGCCGGGCATGCCCTCGGCCAACAGGCTCGCCACGAGTACGCCCGGGTGCAGCAGCCGCCCCCGCCCGTTCGCCATCCTTTGCAAACGGTGCGCGATGTGATGAGCACGGCCGTCACCTCGTTGACCGACACGGCAACAGTGAAGGATGGCTGGCAGGCACTGCTGGACGCCGGGGTGGGACAAGCCCCCGTGGTCAACGCAAAGGGGCGGCTGGTGGGCTTGCTCACCCGGGCGGAACTGCTGAAACTCGACCGCTTGCCCACCCCCGATCAGGCGGCGCTGGTGTGGCGGGTGTGGCTTATGCAGCCGTTGACCGAGGTCATGATCAGCCCCGTGACCGGCGTTTTTCCAGACACCGACATCCGCCGTGTGGCCCGGGTGCTGCTGGACACCGAGTTGCCCGGGTTGCCGGTGGTCGATGCCGACGAGGTGCTGCTGGGTTTCGTCTCCCGCAGTGACCTGTTGAAGGCCGTGGTCCACGACCCGCCGCTGGATCTCTGGAGCTGACGCCCTTTCCCCTGGTGGTTTTCCTGTGTGCGGCCGCCGCTGTCAGAGTTGCACCACCGCCTCGCCCCATCCGTCGAACCGCACGCGCACCCGTTGGCCCCGCTCCACTGGCGTATGACCCGACCAGTTGCCTGTGGTCACCACCGTTCCCGCCCGCACCACTTGTCCGTGCCGGGTGGCGTGCCGCAGCCAGGTGGGCAGCACCCAGAACGGGTCGCCCAGTAAGCGTCCGGCCAACCCATATTGACGGCGTCAGAAGGCTAAAGGTCAGAAGGCTGAAGTCGCGTGCTGAGCAGGCCGCCAGCGATGCGGTAGTAGCTCGTCGATCCGACGGTTGGGCCAAGTTGG
>Ga0209066_10003136_pt1 | contig 19237 bp, 14 predicted proteins | sample All_14_2_FD_187198 | JGI IMG/M metagenome (GOLD analysis project Ga0209066, IMG submission 187198) | Freshwater microbial communities in response to fracking from Pennsylvania, USA - Allegheny Zone_MetaG_DW_15 (SPAdes) (version 2) ... | reverse complement strand
CTCGTTGGTCTTGGTCTTCTTGCCTTCCTGGACCACGAGCTTGCTGTCGATGATGCGCTCGAGCAGCGCCGGGAACACCGCCTGCAGCGGCATCGAGCGATACTGCTGCGGCAGCGACTGCTGCGCGATCTCGAGCTCCGAGAGACGGATCTGCTGGCCGTTCACGATGGCCACGACCGGATCCTTGATCGTGGCCGGCGCGGCGGCGGCCGGCGGCTTGGCGGCGGGGGCCGCCGGAGCGGCCGGAGGCTTCGCGGGCTGGCCGGCCGGCGGGGTCTGGGCCAGGACCGGACCCGCGAGGAGCGCAACCGCGCCACTCAGGAGGGCGAGGCGCAAGGAACGCAGGTCATGACTCATGGCGGACTCCAGCAGATTCATTCGTTTCGAAAGGCGCAGACCGTTTACACAGGCCCTGTCGGGCCAAGCAAGCGCCGCCTCCCCGGCAAGCTGCGTGATGACGTTGAATTGCGGCACTTTTTCGTGAGTACGGCGTCCATGTCGGGGCGATGACACTTTGCGGTCCGTCGGCCGGCGCGCCTGCGGTGGTCCGCTGCGTTGACACTCTACCGGCCGCTCTCTATCTCTCACAGGAAGGGCGGGCCGCTGTGCCCGCCTAAGTCATTAGAATTTCGAGGTTTTCATGCTTGGCGCGCTTGCCCGGACACTCTTCGGGACGGCCAACGACCGGATCGTCAAGGGCTTCGACAAGCCCGTGGCGAAGATCAACGCCCTCGAGCCGGAGTTGGCCAAGCTTTCCGACGAGCAGCTGAAAGGCAAGACCGTCGAATTCCGCGAACGCCTGGCCAAGGGCGAGACGCTCGACGATCTTCTGCCCGAAGCCTTCGCCACGGTCCGCGAGGCGGCCAAGCGGGTGCTCGGCCAGCGCCACTTCGACGTCCAGCTCAAGGGCGGCATGGTCCTGCACCAGGGCAAGATCGCCGAAATGAAGACCGGCGAAGGCAAGACGCTGGTCGCCACCCTCGCCACCTACCTGAACGCGCTCACCGGCAAGGGCGTGCACGTCGTCACCGTGAACGACTATCTGGCACGGCGCGACGCCGAATGGATGGGCCGGGTCTACCGGTTCCTCGGCCTCACCGTGGGCATCATCGTGCACGAGCTCGACGACGAGCAGCGCAAGGCGGCCTATGCCTGCGACATCACCTACGGCACGAACAACGAGATCGGCTTCGACTACCTGCGCGACAACATGAAGTACCGCCTGGACGCGATGGTCCAGCGGCCCTTCAACCATGCCATCGTCGACGAGGTCGATTCGATCCTGATCGACGAGGCGCGCACGCCGCTCATCATCTCCGGCCCGGCCGAGGATTCTTCGGAGCTCTATCGCCGCGCCGACACGGTGATCCCCAAGCTCAAGGCCGAGCATTTCGAGAAGGACGAGAAGAACCGCACGGTCGTGCTGACCGACGCCGGCATCGAGGCGGTCGAGGAGATCCTGCGCGCCGACGGGCTGCTGCCCGAGGGCATCAGCCTCTATGCGCCGACCATGGTCTCGGTGCTGCATCACGTGACCCAGGCGCTGCGCGCCCACAAGCTGTTCAGCCGCGACGTCGACTACATCGTGAAGGACGGCCAGGTCGTCATCATCGACGAGTTCACCGGCCGCATGATGCAGGGGCGGCGCTACTCCGAGGGCCTGCACCAGGCGCTCGAGGCCAAGGAGCAGGTCGAGATCCAGCGCGAGAACCAGACGCTGGCCTCGATCACCTTCCAGAACCTGTTCCGCATGTATCCGAAGCTCTCGGGCATGACCGGTACGGCGCTGACCGAGGCCGCCGAGTTCTCGGAGATCTACAAGCTCGAGGTGGTCGAGATTCCGACCAACGTGCCGGTCGCCCGCAAGGACGCCGACGACGAGATCTACCGGACGCAGGCCGACAAGACGCGCGCCATCGTCAAGCTGATCGGCGAATGCCGCGCGCGCCAGCAGCCGATGCTGGTCGGCACCGTGTCGATCGAGAAGTCCGAGGAGCTGTCCGAGGCCCTGACGAAGGCCGGCATCCCGCACAACGTGCTGAACGCCCGCTTCCACGACCAGGAAGCCCAGATCGTCGCCCAGGCCGGCCGGCCGGGCGCCGTCACCATCGCCACCAACATGGCCGGCCGCGGCACCGACATCCAGCTCGGCGGCAACGTCGAGATGCTGGTGCAGCAGAGCGTGCCCGAGATCGCCGCGAAGTTCCCCGACGAGGCGGCCCGCAACGCCGAGATCGCCCGCGTCGAGGCCGAGATCCGGGCCGGCGTCGAGCGCGACCGCGCGATCGTGCGCGAGGCGGGCGGCCTGTTCGTGGTCGGCACCGAGCGCCACGAATCCCGCCGCATCGACAACCAGCTGCGCGGTCGTTCCGGCCGCCAGGGCGATCCCGGCGCGTCGAAGTTCTTCCTGTCGCTCGAAGACGACCTGATGCGCATCTTCGGCAACAACAAGGTGCTCGACTGGGTCCAGAAGAAGGGCATGGCCGACGACGAGGCGCTGACCCATCGCTGGCTGAACAAGGCGCTCGAGACGGCGCAGGGCAAGGTCGAGGCGCGCAACTTCGAGATCCGCAAGAATCTGCTGCGCTTCGACGACGTGATGAACGCCCAGCGCCAGGAAATCTACAAGGAACGCATCGAGCTGATGGGCACGGAGGACGTGTCCGACACGGTGGCCGGCATGCGCCGCGACGTGGTCGACTCGCTCATCAAGCGCACCATCCCCGAGGGTGTCTATGCCGAGCAGTGGAAGGTCGGCGAACTCAAGGACGACATCCAGCGCATCTTCGGCCTCGACCTGCCGGTCGAGGACTGGGCCAAGGAAGAAGGCATCGCCGACGAGGAGATCAAGGCCCGGCTGAACGATGCGGTCGAGCGCGTCTTCGCGCAGAAGTCGGCGCAGTACGGGCCGGACGTCTGGCGCCAGGTCGAGAAGAGCGTGCTGATGCAGATCTTCGACCAGAGCTGGAAGGACCATCTGCTGCATCTCGACCATCTGCGCCAGGGCATCGGCCTGCGCGCCTATGGCCAGAAGGATCCGCTGAACGAATACAAGCGCGAGGCCTTCAACCTGTTCAGCGACCTGCTGACCAACCTGCGCGAACAGGTCGTCACGCTGCTGGCGACGCTGCAGATCCGCATGGAGCCGCCGCCGATGCCGGAGATGCCGTCCAACATGCACGAGGTGCACGAGGACCCGGCCCTGGCCGCGGCGATGAGCGACGATCCTGCCTACGATCCGGCCGATCCGGACGGCGGCGGCGTGGCGACGCTCCACCGCCCGCGCCCCGTGGCCAAGGGCCCGGTCGATCCCAACGATCCGGCGACCTGGGGCAAGGTCTCACGCAACGCGCTCTGCCCCTGCGGCTCGGGCAAGAAGTTCAAGCATTGCCACGGGCGCGTATAAAACCCTTATTTTATTGACTTTTACATACGCAAAAGCGGTTGCACAACAGTTGCACACTATCAAAATCGCTGGAAAAGTTGCGCAAAAGTTGCACAAAACCCCAGCCACTTTGGTGACGTCTCCAGCTTGTGAGAAGTGCCGTTTCGCTGCGTAATAGACGAGGGTTTTAACAGGCCCCAATACAAGCGTCAGACAGGTGAGAGCTTAGCGTAAAAGTGGTCAGCAGCATCGCACCCCCGCCCTAGCTGCTGGCCACTTTTCTTTCCTCTTCGTGAGTATCGCCAAGCAGCACTATTCGCATGTCGAACCATGCTGATGTCAGTCAGCACCCTGCAGACTGCCCCTTCAGATTGACCTTTCGCGGCAATCGAGCGTAAGCAGCTTTTACGCATGGACGATGAGCGCAGCCTGTTCGCAGGCAAGGTCAAGATCTACCGCCGTAATGGCTGGTGGCACACTCGCATTCATTTGGGCGGCAAGCAGTACCATCGCAAGGCACTGCGCACAGCCAATACAGCTCTAGCGGAAGAAGCTGCTCGCAAGCTTTACTACGAGACCCAGTTCAAGCAGCAAGAAGGTCTGCCTATCAAGTCGCGCTCGTTTGAGCAGGTGATTGAGGAGTACGTCGCCCATCACGAGCGCAGCAACGAAATAGGGCAGAACATTCGCGACAAGCAGCGAGGCGAATACACAAGCGATGGAATGCTGCGGAACATCAAGCGGGCCGCACGCTTTTGGAAGGAGTACGCGGGAAAGAAGTCCATCCTCGCAATAGACGACAAGGTGATGGCTGGCTTCGTGCCCTTCCGCAGAACCTACTATCACGATTTCAAGGTGCTGCCTCGTAATGCCAAGCTGCATCCAACAGACAAGGAAGTGGCCTTCAACGTGATGATTGGCCGCTCCATCCTAAAATGGGCTCAGCAACAGGGATACCGCGGCAAGGCTCCGCTGCCAGCATTCACATTCACGCCAAAAAACAAGCTGGTTCGCCCGGCTTTCACCCAAGCAGAGTTCAAGAAAATCCGCATGGCTCTGCCCAAATGGGCTGCAGAAGCGGAGAACGAGCACTGGCAGCAATCACGCTGGCTGCTGCACGACTACGTTCTAGCGTTGGGGATGAGTGGTCTTCGTCCCGGCGAAGCGAACAACATGACCGTTCGCGATGTGGAGCTGTACGAAGAAGGTGGAAACAACAACATCACCCTGCGTGTTCGCGGCAAAACCGGCGCTCGTCGCGTGGTCCCCCATCACGAACTCAAGCAGGTAATTGATGACATGTTGGACCGTCGCGAGAATGTTCGCCCCACTTCATGGCTGTTCGCGATGCCAAATGGTGAACGGATCAAGACGCTGATTGACCAATTCAACACCTTCCTCAAGGCCATCAAACTCACACATAGCAGCATGGGAGAGAAGTACACGCCTTACAGTCTCCGCCACTATTACGCCATTCGCTCGCTTGAACGCTCAGACGTGTATGATGTAGCCCGCAACATGGGTACCAGCGTGCGAATGATTGAACAGTATTATGGGAAACATGCCATTACAGCAGAGCGCGCCCGCAAGCTGAGCGGCTATCAATCGGAGCCGCAGCGCCCTAGCAATCCATTCGTTCGCGCGAGCAAGAAGAAGCCCACACGAAACGATAACTGAAAGCTCTCCAATATCAGCCCTTGTCCGCAGTGCTGTGCCTTTGATCAGCTGCATCGCAATCAAACACAGCCGCATTCATGCTGCGGAGCATCGCCGCTAGCCCTTCGTCACCACCAAACAGCTGTTTCATGCGAGCCAGTCCTCCAATCGAACTGAACGGAGGCATCACGAACCGGAATGTTTCCCACTGCTCAACGTCCGCAGCGTTAGCCTTGATCTGCTCGCCAATCATACGCAAGAGACGTAACTGGTCGCTGTTTGGATTGAAGCGCTCCAGCCATTCCTCAAAACGCAGCGCGAGGCTGTTGGCCCGGGCTTCTACGGCAGGCTCTTGAACAAAGTTGCCGTTGTCATCCATCGTAACCCAGTCACGACTTGCCGGATCAATGTGGTCGTTCACATCGAGCACCAGTAGCTTGCGTGCGGTTTGCGGAGGTGTTTTCGGCCCGCCGATAACAATACCGCCTTCGCCTGCTGTCTCGTCATCGTCGCCGTGGTAGTCAGTCACGCCCACGAAATCGAACATGGTGAAGTTCTTCTTGCGGATGTGGTCCGCCTTGCGTGTGCCTCGCCCGCGCATCTGCTGATACAGGATCGCGCTCTTGGTAAAGCGTGCCATCACAAGGTGCATTACTTCGGGGCAGTCAAAACCCGTATCCAGCATGTTCACGCTGACTAGGATTTTGGGGAACTCATCCCGTTTGAATTGCTTGATCAGCGTCCTGGCGTCCGTCGTATCGTCGTGCCCCATGTCACTGACAATGAAGTCCGCGTAGCGTGTTTCGGGCGTGGGCTTCAGGTGCGCGAACTCAGCATCGAACATCTGCGCAAGCGTCTCGGCATGTCGCTTGGTCACGGCAAACACGATGGCTTTGCCAAGCTGTGGCGCCCGCTTCACTCCGTCTCTGCCCGTGTATCCGTTCTCCAATACGTTTCTGTATTCCCGGACAATGGCTCTATTGCGCTCGGGGATGGTGAACTTGCGCTCCAAAGCAGCAGGGTCTACCTCTATCGTATCGTTGCCAGCAAACAGCTCCTCGAACTCGGCTCTTGTCTCCGCATCCATTGCCGACCAGTCCAGTTCGTCTCGACGTACAGGGAATCCACCCTCTGCAGCTGTCTTGACCGTTTGGGCCTTGTAGATTTGATAGGGGACTAGGTGCCCTTCATCGATAGCCTCGCGCAGCGTGTAGCGGAATGTTGGCTGCTCAACTTCGAAAAATCGCAGTGTATCGCGAATAAACGCACCATCCTCAGCGTCCGCGATATCCTCGGGCGTCGCAACACAGGGAGTAGCCGTTAAGCCGATCTGCACTCCATCAAAATGCTTCAGCACGCCGCTCCACTTGCCGTAAATGGATCGATGACATTCATCCGTTATCACGAGATCGAAGTAACCGGACGAATAGGAAGCGTACTCGCTGATCATGGTTTGCAGTGTGGCAATCGTGATCAGTTGACCGACCTGCTGCTTGCCACTTCTCAACACATAGGCCGGGTACTGCGGCAAATGCTCTGCAAACGCATCCTCCGCTTGTCCAGCCAGCGTAATGCGATCCACGAGAAACAACACACGACCAACCCAATTGGCTTCAAACAAGCGCTTGATCAGGGCTGCAGCTGTGCGCGTCTTGCCTGTGCCCGTCGCCATCTCAACCAGTAGCTTGCGGCGACCTTGTTCCATCTCCCTGCAGACCGTATCGATGCAGAGCATTTGGTAGTCACGCTCCACAATGCGCTTGTCGATTTCAATGCCAGTCGGAGCTGTACGAATAGCGCGGGCAGCCACTCGACGCTCAAGGTCCGCTTGGCTGAAGAATGTCTTGATCGGGCGTGGGTGTGCTTCCGCCGACCAGTCCCAAAACCGTATCTCTTCGCCATTCGTTAGGAAGATGAACGGCACATTGAGCTTGGTGGCATAGCTCTTGGCCTGCCCGGCTGCTTCTGCTGGATTGATGCTGGCCTTTTTTGCTTCGATAACTGCCAGCGCTCGACCATGTCGATCACACAGAACGTAGTCAGCTCTTTGTCCATCGGGCAGCACATGCTCGAAGCGCACACTCAAGCCATCTGTCAGCTTCCAACCAACATCGGTCAGCAGAGCATCGATCTTGGCGCGGGAGAACGCTTCGTTAGACATGGCTGGCACTCTCAATCGAACCAAGCTCCCGCCCCAATAGTGCTTCCGCAGCCGATTGAGAAAGACCACTTGCTTGCTTGCTCAGGCGTACAACTCCATTCACACACTTCGCCGCCTCCGCAAACGCGGCCTGCTCGTTCTGTGCTGCTATTGGAAGCTTCATCGCGAGCAGCTTGCTTTGGGAGATATTGCGCATGGAAGCGCTCGTTCCGCTTGAAAGACGACCCAACGTTGCGCGAACGAACTGGTTTTGCAGCAATGCCGACATATACTCGGCCGCTATGCCTCGCCGCCAAGTAATCCGCCATAACTTATCAGGCAACAAAGTTCGGCCGTCGGTATCATCTACAATAGTGGTCGCGCCTACCAGCTCAACAGTGTTCGCTCGGGAGAATAGAAAATCGTCTTTCTTAACGATGTGCTCGACAGGTGGTGTGTAATCATCGGGAGCTGGTTTTCTTTCAAGCTCCCTATATTGACCGCTCGTCACAGCACTCACTTTGAGGATTTTGAAATCGTTAAGCCCGGTGCCTGCGGAAAGGTTCCTGCCAGCCTCAATCCTTTCGATGACTGCACCAAGCGGTTGCATTGGCAGATTGTGCGGATTGGCGTCAGGATCGCCAAACATGTCCACGAACAACGCGGGAATGATTTCCCGTGCCTTGGCTTCCGCTTGTCGTCGCAGCTTCTGGATCGACGCAGCGCGATCTAGAATGTCTACGATCCGCCGCTGCTCGGACAGCGGAGGTAGTGGTATCTTCAGCTGGGCAAGCTTCACACCCGTCAAATGTGCGATAGTGGAAGTGCTTGTATGCTCCAGTAGACGCCCGGTCGATGCGAGGAAAAAGAACTGGGCCTGCAGGTACTCTGGCAGGCATCGGTTTGGGTCTGGCCGCAGGCGATGGAGAGCCTTTTGGAAGTAGCATTCTGCTAACTCACCGCGCCATATCGCGCAGCGTCCTACCTCACCGCCTTCGCATACCAACAGATCACCTTGTCGAAGCGCGAAAACTTGTCTTTCGCTATCATCGAAATCCATCTCGAGCAGATCACTCAGGTCAAATGTCCCCCATCGCACGTTAACGTTTCGCAGATATGGACGCGGATTGGCACCGCTATTGCGCTTCTTGTCGAGCATCTTGCCCAACCGCGCGTCACAAAACTCTGCAATAGAAACCAGGGGCCAGCTCACTTCTTTCCCTCGCTCAAGCTCCCGATCAAGGCATCAATCTCGCTCAGTATCTCTGTCTCAATGGCCTTGAGTTCGTCTAACAGCTCTCGCGGATCACGATGCTCGACCTGTGTCCTGCTAAGCGGCCGATAGCGTCCAGCTGACAGATTGAAATCGTTGCTGCGCAGCTGGTCGACAGTGGCGAACCACCATTTCTCTGTCCAATCCACATCTTCCTTGCGGGCAGCCCATTTCTTCGCACTGCCAGCCTTATCCGCATACGCTGCTTCCAATGCAGGCAAGTCATCATCTGCAATAACGGCCTCATGCTGCGCATCGAGGGCATAACCGTCATCGTCGGCATGTAGGAACATGACTTCTTTCGTGCGTCCGCCCCGTGCGAAGAACAGCACTGAGGTCTTGACGCCCGAGTATGGCTGGAACACGCCGCCCGGCAAGCTCATGACAGCATGAACCGTGTTGTCCTCGATCAACTGCCGACGCAGTTCTTTGTGTGCGCCCGTTGAGCCGAAGAGCACTCCTTCGGGCACCACAACGCCTGCTCTACCACCCTTCTTCAGTGCGTTGAGCATGTAGCGCAGAAACAGGATTTCCGTGGCTGTTGTCGTGCCGACTTTCACATCATCGACAATACGGTCTTTGTCTACCTTGCCACTGAATGGAGGATTGGCCAGCACAACATCATAGCCATCGAGCGGCAAACCGAGCTTGGCCATTTGATCGCGCTCAAGCGTAGATGTCAGTACGTTGCGCTTGAGGATGTGAACACTGGGCAACCCGCGCAGCGTCAAGTTCATGGTGGCAAGCCGGACCATTTTCGGATCAACGTCGTTGCCATAAAATGTACTGTTTACCAGCACGCTAGCAGCCTTGGCACTCAGCTTGTCACCCCAACCACGCTCCACTGTCTTGCCGTCCAGCTCTACTGTCTCACGACCACTTGCCGACGAATTGGCAAGACGGATGTGATTGTAGGCAGCGACAAGGAAGCCCGCTGTTCCCGCTGCCGGGTCGTACACTGTCTCGCTTAGCTTGGGATCGACGATGCGCACGATAGATCGGATGATGTGTCGTGGTGTGCGAAACTGGCCAAGCTCACCAGCCTGCTTGATCTGCTTCAGCACATGCTCAAACAGATCGCCCTTCGTGTCTCCATCGGCTTGGTCCAAATGCAGGCTGTCGATCAGGTTCACGACCTGGGTGAGCACGGTGGGCTCATCGATGCCCAAACGCGCTCCGTCCATAAAGTTCATGGCACTGCGTTCAGCAACAGTCGTGTAGAATGGAAAGACCTCGTCACGAACCCAGCGAACCAAGCCCTCGCCAGTCATGCCCTGCGCCCAAGTGCTCCACCTCAGTCGCGTCGCCGGAACAGTGGTCTGCTTTTTGTCGGGGGCGTTAAGCGGGTTCTTAACAGTCCAATTGCCCGCAAAGACGCTGGTGTATTCCTGCTTTGTGGCTCGCGCCTTCAGCTCATTGTCAGCGTCAATGCCCTCCAACAAGTAGAAGAAGAACAGGTAGCTCAGCTGTTCGGCATTACCCAGCGGGTCAGGATAGCCGCCACCAAACAGATAATTTCGGATGCTGTCGATACCACGGCGAAGCTCTGCAGTCAGTGCCATTGAACGCCCACTCTCCACACACGCTCTAGATGTACCACTAGAGCCTGCACATTGTCACCACATCGACCTCAGCAGTTACCAGCGATATCATCCACACAGTCTGGACTACACGCTCGGGTATCAGCTGATCGAGTAGAGTTTCTATTCTATGTGAATGATGGTTGTGGATGCGCGCGTCAGCGTCATTTGGATATTGTTGTTTTGACTTCTGGATTCTTGTGTTTGTTGGCTGATTGATATGTGTTTCTACATTTAAGCAATACTTTAGCTTAAGCGCGCTGCACCGCAACGCACCTGCTCACTCTGCTTTAATCGTAAAGCGCTTGTCTGCAGCACATCGTACTACATCAAGCCAGTTTCGTGCTGATCTTCTCCGCGAAACTGTCGCTATTGTAATGCTCTTCTCTACGAATGTATCTCGTCCAGCCCACTTCGCTGTCTATCAACTCAATCTTGCAGTAGCTTCCTGCCTCGCGCAGTTCTTGCCAGTGCCAAGCTAGCCTTTCGCCAAACTGCTTCGCCAAATCCGCCAGTCCCGCATCCTGCCGCCAGTCCGCATCTTGTATGTCCAGCTGCACCGCACAGTGCAAATGCCAGTTGCGTGCTGCCGCTGCATCTCCATGCCAGTAGCACATGCGCTTCAGCCGCTTGTTTTGCCGCCGTACTTGTCCAGCGCCGTACAGCTCGCAATCTACACGCTGCCAAAACAACCGTGCAGCTCGCTCCGCTCTCTCTCTGCTAATTCCGCTCACGCAATCCAGCGTCAGCGCCAAATGCCATCGCTCAGTCAAAGCCCATTGCGCAAATCCTTCACTTGCATTGCGCATCTGTCTTCTTGCTTCGGCTGTTCTCGTTTCTGCGGATATGTTTTTTGTCATGGTCAATGGTTTTTGAACAAGTATGCTGAATTGCTCGTGCGAATTGCAATATTCGGCGCAGCAAAATGTTCAATGCTCTCGCAGTTCACCTTTACGTCCATTTTCGTGGCTTTGGTGGCGCAACGGAGCCGCTTGGCTTGATTGGTGCGCGCGGCTTTGTAGGTGCGCGAGGTTTGATGTAGCCACGAAGAGATCGCTTCGGTTGCTTCTTTTTCTTTGGAGGCTTAGGAGGACTAGGCCACTGCGGTTTCTTTGCTACTGGCGCTCTTTTGGCTTTTTGGCGCCTATCGCACCTGCAAGTGCTGAGTACAGCCCTACACGCAGCACGACACTGCGATGCTGAGCTGGCACTTCGTGGTCCAAGTGTAGATTGCACGCCTGTAATGCGGTGCGCTTGTTGTTCCAGCAGCTCCCATATCTTCATGACTTACTTACCCCAAAACAGCGCGCAGCAAGCGTTTAACACTGCGCAACGCTTGCTTACTGCGACTGCCCGCTACTCGAGTAGCTGAGCGCGCCCAAAAGCGCTGTAGGAGCTTGTTTTCGCCGCTTGCGCTGGTTTTGTTAGAAGATCACTCGCTAGCAGCGCTGTGCGCAACAAGATCAGCCGCAGGATCGGGGTCGTTCAAATAGCCACGATCTGTGAGTGTACTGTACGAGCCATCATCGCCCTAAACGACCACGATTTCTGCCGACATTCTGGATATCTGAGCCTGTTTCTGGTCGTCCTTTCAGCTATCGGCCAGCAATTTAGCTACAGCACAACAAACAAAGGAGATGTGCTTTGACGTTCTTGAGTAAGCTAACCATCACCCAGCTGAAGCGGCCCACGAAAAGCACGCCGCAGGAGCAGCGGCGCAACAAGCTGATCGTCAAGCTGGAAGAGCAGCTGGCTCTTGCCGAAGCCCAAAAGCAGGGCAAGCGCTACGTGGTCATGAAGAGCGCATGGACGCGCGATGATAGTGGAAACAAGCAGAAGGTGCAGCGCGAGAAGATCGTGCGTCCGTGGTTTTGGCCCGACGCCAACGGGCTGTGCATGGTTGTGAAGTACGGGAGCACTGCCCTTGAGTTGGCCAAAGGCAAACGTGCGGTGACTGTTCCCAGCATCGACGCTGTTCCCGACGCAATCAACACCGTGATTGCTGCTGTGAAGGCAGGCGAACTGGACAATGCGGTGGAAGCAACCATTGCAGCTGGCAAGAGCAAGATGAGCAAAGGCTAGCTTGCGGGATGGAGCTGGATCCGACGAGCTTCAGCTCCCCTCTGCAGCGTTATGAGGAGCCCTTGTCTGTGTCCAAGGAACCACGTCTAGGACTGAGCTTCGCCATTCTATTCGCGGCAATGTTGCTTGTGGGCGAGTGGATTGGGTGGCGACGGATCGCCGTCCTATGGGTCCTTCTCTTTGTCGGCTCTCTCATTTTCAAGCTGCTGCGGATGACCACATGAGCAGCTATCCATCACTTGGCGATCAGATACTGAATGCAGTTTCGATCAGCGTGGTCCTAAGTTGCGGTGGAGTTTTGGTCGGCGCGTTTTGGATGATGTTCATCCGCATATTCCTGTCCCTGGGCATGCTGATGATCTTCTTGGCATGGCTACAGTTCATCGACTTCGACGGTAGCTGGCCAGCGGATCAGCCCATTGAGCGTGAGTTCTATCAGCGACGCACACGAGCCGATGAGCAGAGGATTTGGACGCGCGTTGGCGACAACATGACTGACAGCGATTGGCGAGACTACCACCGCTGTCGTGACGTCAATGTCTGCGTTCGCCGGTTCGCGGGAATGCGTCACCCATAGTTTTGGTAGGGGCTGTCGTAAATAAAACAGCATGAAGACCTATAACATTCCACGAGATGCTACGGCCGCACAGCGCAAACGGATGCTCAAGCGCATCCAACGCGCGCTACAGGCTGCACTGAAACGCATCGAACGCACCAAAACCTAAGATAATATGCATTTCATTTGGTTTGAGCTAACCGCTTGAAATCGAACGCAGATTTGCTGGCTGTCTTCCCGGTCGTCCAACCGGACCAAACGAAACTAACGTGTTGAGCATCAACTGTTAGGTTTTGGAGCGTTGGCAAGCAAATGGCACAGGCGAAGACACTCACAGCACACGAGCTGCGCAAAGTGCTCAGCAATCTCCCCGTCAATCACTACCGCGTGCGCAACAGGCTCATGCTGCTGTTGACGCATTGGGCTGGCATGCGCGTTGGGGAAGTTGCTGCGCTACGGGTCAGCGACGTTCGTGCAGCTGATGGAACGGTGAAGCCCGAAATCCAGCTCGATGCTGCGCAGACCAAGGGCAAGCATGCACGCACGGTGTTTTTGAACGACAGGCTGCGCAAGGAGATCGCGGCCTATCTCGAGACGATCCCTGGTCGTGGTCCCGACCGTCCATTGTTCATGACGCAGAAGCGCTCGGGCTTCACAGCCAACGTGCTCTGCCAAACGCTGAATGGGCTCTACAAGCACGTGGGCATGAATGGTGCTACCAGCCATTCGGGCCGACGTAGCTTCATCACTACGCTGGCAAGCAAAGGGATTAGCGTTCGTGTGCTGGCGTCACTGGCTGGACATCGTTCCATCGCAACGACCCAGGCTTACATCGATGTGAATGACAACATGAAGCGAGCGGCTGTGGAGCTAGTATAGTGCGCACAATAGCAGTATTGAGAAGTTGCACAACAGTTGCACAAACGACAAATAGCTATATAAAATGCCGTGTTTATTGGGTTTTCTCGTTTACGTTAGCAGTTCAAGCACTGCCACGGACGCGTCTGAGGCTCACGAGGGCCGACGACGTATTGAGCGCGCCGGACACACCCCCGGTCAGAGCGGAGGCAGCGCCGTGGCCAGCGGGCGGTCCGACAGGCGCACCAGGCCGCCGAACGGCTCGGACAACTCCAGGAGCAGGAACAGCGCGGCGGCGATCGAGAACGCGACCAGCGCGAGCGCCACGATCGAGGTGTGCTTCAGCGGCGAGAACAGGCAGAAGCTGATGAACAGGCACACCATCCATGCCGACAGGATGAAGATCAGGGCACCCGGCAGGTCGGGCTGGGATCGCTCGTAGAGCCGCAGGCGCGATTGCGACATTTCGGCCGCGATCTGCACCGCCTGCGCCTTCAACGTCACCTGCATCGCATTGGCCGGCGCGAGGCTCAGAAGCGCCACATAGGCCTTTTCGCCGGCCGAGTCCGGCAGGACGAAAAAGTTTTCCGTCGGCCGTGACCAAAGATGCCCGATCGCCTCCGTCAGGGCCGGGCGCAGCAGGGCGCGCGCCGGCTGAGCCGGCTCGCCGTACAGCCGCAACGTGTTGTCGAGGTTGATGACGTCGGCGGCGAGGGTGCGCAGGTCGTTGCGCTGCGCCTCGTAGATTCCGTACGAGGAGCTGATCAGGAGGCTCAGCACCAGGGCCGCGATGCTGGCCAGCAGCGCCATGCCGAGCCGCACGACCTCCTTGGCCTCGTTGTCCAGCATGTGGTCGGGCACGCGCCGGCGCAGCACCGAGCCGAGCCAGGCGCCGCCCAGCAGTGAGAGGAACACGGCGGCACCCACCGCCAGGTCGCGGAAGGAGCCGGTCATCGGGGAAGGAGGTTAACCCTCACGCCGCCATCCTGCCAGGGGCAACGGAACTTCGGGCGATCGGGCAGTCGGGCGTCACGCGATCACCCTGCCAGCGCGCTCCCGCGCCATCAAGTCCGGGGGGCGAGGATTCCCGCCTCGCGGGAATCGCTCCGCGCAGCGCACGTCACGCTTCGAGCTCGGGAGTCTCCGGCCCCACGACCTCGGATCCGGCCTGTTTCGCCAGCCACGCCCGGGCCCTGCTCTCGGTCTTGAACAGGGCGGCAGGGCGCTTCGACGGCGAGATGTTGACGAAGCGCTTGAAGGCCAAAGCCACCGCCTCGTCGCGTCCCACCACCGCCAGCGGCCCGCTCGGAAAATGTTCCGTGTAGGCACTCAACCGGGCCCCCATCGCCATCACGTCGGCATCGTCATAGACCGGCTTCAGGCGGGTCGCATCGAACAGCTTCGAGTAGGCGAGCGCATTGGCGACGACCAGGGCGTCGAAATGGGCCTCCATCTCCTTCAACGTCACTTCGCCTTCGGCGATGACGTGAATGAGTTTCTGCGAATGAAGAATCTCCCAGCGCAGGGGCATCGTGCGTTTCCGGCATCCGGTGGGGGCGGGCGGCCGAGCCTATAGCCGACCCCCACCCGCTCGCCAAAGCCTGTTTGTCGGATGCACGACCTCGGCGCGTTCAAATTATGGCGATTGACGTTTGTGAACGTTATACTGTAACTCATTACAGTATAACATTTTTAGGCGGAGATCGGCATGCACAGGTTCGGCGTATCCACACTGGCCCTCGCAGCAGGTCTTTCGGCGCTGACTCCCGCGATGGCGCAGACGCCGCCCGCGGACCCGGCCCAGCCCGCCCAGCCGCAGGTTCCGTCGGACGGGCTCTCCATCGAGGTGGTCGGCAAGCGGCTCGACCGCGAGCGCAGCGAGATCCAGCCGAGCCTCGGCGCCACCCGCTACGATTTCAGCAAGACCGCAATCAGCAACACGCCGCTGGGCGAGAACGCCACCCTCAACCAGGTTCTGCTGCGCGCGCCCGGGGTCGTGCAGGACGGCTTCGGCCAGATCCATGTCCGCGGCGACCATGGCAGCCTGCAGTATCGCCTGGACGGCGTGCAGCTGCCCGAGGGGCTGGCGCTGTTCAGCAGCATTCTCTCGCCGCGCTTCGCCGACCAGCTCTCGCTGATCACCGGCGCCCTGCCCGCCCAGTACGGCCTGCGCACCGCCGGCGTGGTCGACATCGCCGTGAAGTCCGGCACGACCAATCCGGGCGGCGAGGCCTCGACGATGGTGGGCTCCTACAACTGGGTCCAGCCGGCCCTGGAATATGGCGGCCGCTCGGGCAACTTCGACTACTTCGCGGTCGGCCAGTATGTCAGCAACAACATCGGCATCGAGAATCCGACGCCCAGCACCTCGCCGCTGCACGACTCGACCGCGCAATGGTATGCGCTGACCAAGCTCAGCGCCCTGGCCGACGAGAATACCCGCCTCAGCTTCATTGCCGGCGGCGCGAGCGCGCGCTACCAGATTCCCAACGTGCCGGGACAGACCCCCGGATTCTCGGTCAACGGGATCACCGACTGGAACAGCGCGGTGCTCGACCAGCGGCAGTGGGAGGACACGTATTTCGGCATCGCCTCGCTGCAGAAGAGCTACCAGAACTTCAACATGCAGCTCTCGGGGTTCGGCCGCTACTCCAAGCTCTCCTATCAGCCGGACGCGCTGGGCGACCTGCTCTACAACGGCATCGCACCCTGGTCGCAGCGCTCGAGCCTGGCCTTCGGCGTTCAGGCCGATGCGAGCTGGAAGGTCGCGTCGGCCCACACGTTGCGCGGCGGCTTCCTCGTCCAGCGCGAACAGGTCTCGAGCTACAGCCAGAACAATGCGCTGGGCCTGGTCCCCGACCCTGCGGATCCGTCGGCTCTCATCCCCGGCGACAGTCCGGTGGGCTTCAGCGACGGCTCGACGCTCGTCGGCTGGACCTACAGCGTCTATCTGCAGGACGAGTGGAAGGTCACGCCGACCGTGACCGTGAACTTCGGCGCGCGCTTCGACGCCATCTCCGGACAGATCTCGGAAAACCAGGTCAGCCCGCGCATCAACGTCGTCTGGGAGCCGACGCCGCAGATCAGCCTGCGCGCCGGCTACTCGCGCTACTTCGTGCCGGCGCCGCTCAACCAGGTCGGCTTCGGATCGCTCGCTGCCCGCATTGGCACCACGGCCGAGCCCGAGAATTTCGTGAACGATCCGGTGCGGGCGGAACGGTCCGACTATTTCGACGTCGGCCTCACGGTGAAGCCGGTCGACGGCCTGACCATCGGCTTCGCCGGCTACTACAAGTTCGCCGAGAACTATCTCGACAAGGGCCAGTTCGGCGCCCCGATCCAGCTGGCCTCCTTCAACTACGCCAACGCGCAGGTGAAGGGCTTCGAACTCTACGCCAACTACGACCAGGGTCCGTGGTCGGTCTACGGCAACCTCGCCTGGTCCAAGGTCAGCGCCACACGCATCAACTCCGCCCAGTACAATTTCTCGCCCGATGATCTCTCCTATATCGGCAACTACTGGATCGCCGCAGACCACGACCAGGGTTGGACCGGCTCCGCCGGCGCCGCCTACATCTTCAACTCGGGGACCGACCATGCGACCCGCGTCTCGGCGGACATGCTGTTCGGGAGCGGCCTGCGCACCAGCGTCGTGACGCCCAACGATACGTCGCTGCCGGCCTATGCCACGCTCAACCTGTCGGTGACGCAAAAGATTCCGATCAGCGGCAGCAAGGGCACGCAGATCCGCCTCGACGCGATCAACGTCACGGACGGCGTCTACGAGCTGCGCACCGGCGAGGGTGTCGGCGTCGGCGCGCCGCAGTACGGAATGCGCCGGGCCTTCTTCGTGACGCTCGCGCAAAAATTCTGACGCGCAAACGCCATGATGCGGGGAGGCCGGGCGTGGTAGAAAACACCATGCCTGACACCAGCCTCCCCTTCGTCCTGACCCTTCAGGGCGGCTCCAACTTCCGCGACCTCGGCGGCTACAGGACCGAGGACGGGCGCACCGTGCGGCGCAACACGGTGTTCCGCTCGGCCCATCTCGGCGGCCTGACCAACGAGGACCGAACCGCCTTGGGACGCCTCGGCGTCCGCACCATCGTCGACCTGCGCGGCGTCAGCGAGGCGGCCGAGACGCCGCACCTGATCGAGGGCCTCGCCTGCCGCATCGTCGGCGCGCACATCGAGCCCGGCGTCGGCGACAGGATCCGCGGCGCCGTGGCCGACGGCACGGCCAACCCGCACATCATGATGGGCTTTCTCACGGACCACTATCGCGACTATCCGCGGCGCTGCGCACCGGGCTTCCGGACCCTGTTCTCGACCCTGAGCGATGGCGAACATCGCCCGCTGGTGTTCCACTGCACGGCCGGCAAGGACCGCACCGGCTTCGCCTCGGCCCTCCTGCTCTCCCTGCTCGGCGTGCCATGGGAAACGGTGCTGGAGGACTATCTCCGCACCAACGAACTGTGGACCGGCCATATCGGCCGCTATCCCGAACTCGACATCGACACCCGCGCCGCCATCATCGAAGCCCGCACGCCCTATCTCGAAGCCGCCTTCGAGGTGCTGCGCGGCGACTTCGGCACGCCGGAAGACTTCGCCGAGAAGGCGCTCGGCCTCGACGCCGCGGCGCGCGAACGGCTGAAGGCGGATTTGCTGGAAGGGTGAGTTCCGCGCTACGCCTGTCGGCATGGCCGACATGCGCTACGACACTCCCGAGCCCTTCAAGGTCGACATTCCCGAGCGGGCGCTGATCGATCTCGACGAGCGCCTGCGCCGCTGGCGCCCGCCTACGGCCATCGAGGATGGCGGCTCCTGGGCCTCCGGCACCGATCCCGCCTTCCTGGCCGAGCTGGTCGACTATTGGCGCCACGGCTACGACTGGCAGCGCTGCCAGGAGGCCATCAACCAGTGGCCCAACTACCGGGTCGATATCGGCCCGCAGCGACTCCATTTCATCCGCGAGCCCGGGACCGAGGTCGAGGACGCGCCACGGCCGCTTCCGCTCGTGCTGACCCATGGCTGGCCGGGATCGATCGTCGAGTTCCTGCACGTGATCGACGTGCTGGCCCATCCCGAGGACCATGGCGGCGATCCGCTCGACGCCTTCGACGTGATCGTGCCGTCGCTGCCGGGCTACGGTTTCTCCGGCCCGCCGATCCGCGAGGACGGCACGACGGGCCCGATCGGACCGCGCGCCATCGCCGGCCTGTGGCACAGGCTCGTTACCGAAAAGCTGAACTACCAACGCCCCTACGGCGTGCAGGGCGGCGACTGGGGCGCCGTCGTCTCGTCCTGGCTCGCTTTCGATCATCCGCTGAAGGACGAGCAGGGCGTGCTCGGCCTGCATCTCAACATGATGGGCCTGCGACCGGGCATCGATCTCGCGACCGCCACCCTGAGCGCCGACGAGAAAGCCTGGCTCGCGAAGATGGGCGGCGCGCTCGACGACAAGACCGCCTACCAGCGCATCCAGGCGACGCGGCCGCAGACGCTGGGCGTGGCGCTTGCCGATTCGCCGGTCGGGCTCGCCTCGTGGATCGCGGAAAAATTCCAGGCGTGGAGCGATTGCGGCGGCGATCCGCTCAGGCGCTTCTCGATGGACACGCTGCTCGACAACGTCATGGTCTATTGGCTGACCGGCACGGCCGGCACCGCGACCTGGCTCTATCGCGGCGCCCATCTTCGCGAGCCAGGC
>Ga0209066_10003135_pt1 | contig 19238 bp, 17 predicted proteins | sample All_14_2_FD_187198 | JGI IMG/M metagenome (GOLD analysis project Ga0209066, IMG submission 187198) | Freshwater microbial communities in response to fracking from Pennsylvania, USA - Allegheny Zone_MetaG_DW_15 (SPAdes) (version 2) ... | reverse complement strand
ACGATGCGCCGACGGATACGTTGGACCTCGAATTGACGGGGCAGGGGCTGCACGGAATCCGCCGACAGCTCGCGGAGTTCGTCTTCAAGGTCCCGGCTGAGCGCATCCGGCTCCATGCGCCCGACGTCGGCGGCGGCTTCGGGATGAAGAACTTCCTCTATCCCGAATGGATTCTGCTGCTGTGGGCGGCCCGCCGCCTGAAACACCCCGTACGCTGGCGGGCCGACCGCGCCGAGGAGTTCGTCACGGGCGCGCAGGGGCGCGACATCGACGCGACGGCACGGATCGCTCTCGATGCGACGGGCCGTATCCTGGCGCTCGACGTCGCGATGGTCGCCAATCTCGGTGCCTATCTTTCGGGCAACGGGCCCGGCGCCTCAGTCGTCGCCGCCTCGACGGCGCAGGGCGGTGTCTATGACATCCCCGCGATCGCTGTCGACGTGCGCGGCGCCTTCACGAACACGGTGCCGGTCGATGCCTATCGCGGCGCTGGCAAGCCCGAGGCCAACTACATTGTCGAGCGCGCCATTGAAGCGGCCGCGCGGGCACTCGGCCGCGACCCGACCGAGCTGAGGCGGCAGAACCTCATCTCGTCCTTTCCCCATCGGACCGCGATGGGAATGGCGATCGACTCCGGCGACTTCGTAGCCAACCTCGATGCCGCCGTTGCACGCGTGCCGGGCTTCGAGGCGCGCCGCGCCGATGCCCGGGCGCGAGGCCGACTGCGGGGGCTCGGCTTGGCCTGCTTCCTGGAAACATCGCGCGGCGCGCCCAATGAAGGGGCGGAGGTGCGCTTCGAGCCGGATGGCAGCGTGATGATCGCCGTCGGGACCGAGTCGAACGGGCAGGGGCACGAGACGTCCTTCGCCCAGATCGCCTCGCGGCATCTCGGCCTGCCCATCGAGGCATTCCGCTACGTTCAAGCCGACACGCGGGCTGTCAAAAGCGGCGCGGGCCACGGCGGCGCGCGCTCGATGCACATGGGCGGTGCGGCGCTGGTCAAGGCCATGGACGCAGCCCTTGCGAAAGCGCGCCGGCTGGCGGCCCATCTCTTGCAGGCGAGCGAGCATGAGCTCGACTATGACCAAGGTGGCTTTACGGTGCGCGGCAGCGACCGTGCCATCGATCTCGCGTCGCTGGCAGCGGCCGCGCGAGAACCCGCCAATCTTCCGGACGGCATGTCGTCTGGGCTCGGCGAGCACGTCTTGAACATCGCCGACGTCTTCACCTTCCCGAGCGGCTGCCATGTCGCCGAGGTCGAGATCGATCCCGATACCGGCGCAGTCGAGTTGCTCGGCTATACCGCGGTCGACGACTATGGCCGCCTGATCAATCCGCTGCTGACCGAGGGACAGGTCCAGGGGGGCCTCGCACAGGGAATCGGGCAGGCCCTACGGGAGCACACGGTCTACGATCCCGAGTCAGGCCAGCTGCTCAGCGGCTCGCTGATGGACTACGCGCTGCCACGCGCGGCCGACCTGCCGTACTTCGACATCGAGCTCGTCGAGCGGCCGACCCGAGCCAATCCGCTGGGCGTCAAGGGTTCGGGACAGGCAGGCTGCATCGGCGCGCCCCAGACGGTGATGGCCGCCGTCCTCGATGCGTTGCGCCCGGCCGGTGTCGAGCGGCTGGAAATGCCGGCCACGCCGTTGCGCGTCTGGGAGGCGCTGCGGGCCGCGAAGCCGGTGCATTGAAGCGGCCCGCGGCCCAGCCGGCGCGTCCCGGCCAGCGTATTCTGGCGGGCATTCTCTTCATGTGTGGCGCCGGCCTGCTGTTTCCCGTCATGAGCGGCTTCGCGAAAATTCTGGGCGCCGACTACAATACGCTTCAGATTTCCTGGGCACGGGCCTTCGGGCACATCGTGTTCATGCTGATCGTCTTCCTGCCGCGTTTCGGGCTCGGCATGCTGCGCACGCGCCGGCCGGGCACGCAGCTGATGCGCTCGCTGATGCTTTTCACCTCGAACGCCGCGAGCTTCCTCGCCATCGTCTACATCCCGCTCGGCAAGGCCGCCGCGATCACCATGATGGCGCCGCTGCTGGTGCTGCCGCTCGCCTGGCTCGTGCTGGGCGAACGGGCAGCCCGCACCCACATCGTGGCGCTCGCGGTCGGCTTCGGGGGAGTGCTCATCCTGATCCAGCCAGGCAGTGCGGTGTTCCAATGGGCCGCCCTGCTCTCGCTGCTGAGCGCGGCCTGCTACGCGATCTACCAGGTCCTGACGCGCCTCATCTCGGCCATCGACACGCCGGAAACCTCGACGATCTACAGCTCGCTCGTGGGTAGCTTCGGCATGCTGCTCGTTCTGCCATTCGTATGGAAGACGCCGCACGGCGCCCGCGACATCATCTTCTTCTGCTGCCTCGGCGTGCTCGGTGCCATGGGCCATTACTTCGTCGCGCGGGCGCTTGCCTATGCACCCGCCAACATCGTGGCGCCGTTCCAGTACATGCAGCTCATCGGCTCGGTGGTCGTGGGCTACCTCTTCTTCGGCGATTTCCCCGATTTCCTCGGCTGGGTCGGCGCCGCCATCATCGTCGGCGCCGGCCTCTACATCGGCTGGTCGCAGCGCAAGCCCGGCTAACCGACCGTTACCGGCGAGAAATCGACGTACCAGCTCTTGGGGTGGACGTAGCCCTTCACCTTCGACGAGATCGCGTTCGGCCAGACGTCGTGGACGAACCAGACGAACACCGCCTCGTCGACCATGCGGGTGTTGATCTTCGCCAGCACCTTGTCGAGTTCAGCCGGATCGGACGTGCTGCGGGCCTCGGCGGCCAGCTTGTCGAATTCGGGATCGTTGATGTAGCCCCAGTTCGATCCCTTGGGCGGGACCTGCTGGCTGTCGACGAAGCGCATGAAGGCGTTGTGCGGGTCCATCGTGTTCCAGCTGACGTTGATGGCGCTGAACGACGCGGCTTCAGGCGCCTTCGCGCCCTGGCGCATGAAGTTGAGCAGCGCGTTCCAGTCCATCACCTGGAACTCCAGCTCGACGCCGACCTCGGCGAACTGCTGCTGGATGAACTCGTTCATGATCAGCGGATACATCTGGCCCGAGCCGGAGGTGGAGATGGCGACCTTCATCTTCAGCTTCTTCTGCGGACCGTAGCCGGCCTCGGCCAGCAGCCTCTTGGCTTCCGCCGGATCGTAGCGGATCTTGAAGGTCGGATTGCCGAACCACGGATGATCGGCCGGCACGCAGCCGACGGCAGGAGCGGCGAGGCCGTTCAGCAGCTTCACCATCGCGTCGCGGTCGATCGCCAGATTGAGCGCCTTGCGCACGCGGATGTCTGCCGTCGGCGCACCCGGCAGCATGCTGAGCGTATAGGGCCACATGTGCGGGATGGCGTTCGTCTCGATCTTGCAGCCGCCGGCGCGCAGCTTGTCGAGCGAATCGGGGGCGGGTGCCTCGATCCAGTCGACCCGGCCCGACAGCAGAGCGGCGGTGCGCGTCGAGACGTCGGGGATCGGCAGCAGCACCATGCGCTCGCTCTTGGGGATTCGTGCCTTGTCCCAGTAGTCGTTGTTGCGCTCCAGCTCGGCGCGCTCGCGCGGCGTCCACGCCTTCATCTTCCACGGGCCGGTGCCCGAGGGCGACTTGCGATAGGCCTGCCAGTCGCGGCCGACCTTCTCGAAGTTGGCCGGGCTCGAGATCGGAAAGCGGTTGAGCAGCGACGGCATGATCGTGTCGACGCCCCTGGTCTGCAGCTCGACCTTGTAGTCGTCGATCCTGCGGTAGCCGACCAGCGGCCACAGGGCCGCGAGCAGAACGCTGCGCCCGACGCGATCGAAGACCGGCGACTTGTCGTTCAGCGCTCGATCGATGCTGAAGATCACCGCGTCGGCGTTGAAATCCGAGCCGTCATGGAACTTCACGCCCTGGCGCAACTCGAAGATCCATTTGGTGGGATCGGCCGGGTCCTGGTACCACTTGGTGGCGAGGCCGGGCACCAGCTTCGCCGGGGCGGTCGCCGACGACAGGTCCCAGGCGACCAGCGGGTCGTAGAGCGTGTAGCCCATGAAGCGGATCCCTTCGGTGCCCTGGTCGGGCGCGCCGTCGGTTGCCGGGATGTCAGCCAGCGTCATGGCGATGCGCAGGGTCGAGGGTTGCTGGGCCTGGGCCGTACTCGAGCCCATGAAGGGAAGGGCGGTGCCGGCGAGAAGCGCGGCGCGACGGGTGAGCATGCGAAACCTCCGTGGTTCCGATGCGCGAAGCACGAAGCGAGCCACGGCGTGACGCGCTGGACGCGGCATGCTTCTTGCTGTTTTTCTGGTGACCATGGCCTCGTTGAACACGCTCACCGCCACCGAACTCGCGCAGAGACTGGACGCGGGAACGGCCACCGCCGAGGCGATCGTTCGCGATCATCTCGACCGTATCGACCAGCGCGATGCCGACGTGCTCGCGTGGTCGTATCTGGCGCGCGAAGGTGCCCTGCAAACCGCCAGGATGCTCGATCGCGGACCACGGCGGGGCCCTCTTCACGGCATCCCGATGGGCGTGAAGGACATCATCGATTCCTTCGACCAGCCGACGACCTACGGCTCGCCGATCTATCGCACGCACCAGCCGCTGGCCGATGCCGCGACGGTGGCGTTGGCACGAGATGCCGGGGCCATCCTGCTCGGCAAGACGGTGACCACCGAGTTCGCCAATCGCCACCCTGGGCCGACCAGGAACCCGCACAATGCCGCGCATACGCCCGGTGGCTCTTCGTCGGGCTCTGCGGCGGCCGTCGCGGATTTCCAGAGCGTACTCGCAACCGGCACGCAGACCGGCGGCTCCGTGATCCGGCCTGCCGCCTTCTGCGGCATCGTTGGCTACAAGCCGAGCTACGGCCACTTTGCGCCGGCCGGCATGAAGGCCAACACGGATTGGCTCGACACGATCGGCGCCTATGCGCGCAGCGTCGAAGACATTGCCCTGTTCCGCGCCGCGCTGATGGCGATCCCCTATCTGCCGGTCGCGAAGGTCGAGCGACCGCCGCGGATCGCGGTCGCGTTCACTCATCATCGCGACGAACTCTCGCCTGAGGGCACGAAGGCCGTGAACGATGCGGCGGTAGCCTTTGCAAAGGCAGGTGCCCAGGTGAAGGAAATAGAACTGCCCGCGCCGGTGCGCGACATGACCCGGGGGCAAAAGACGCTGTCGGCCTTCGACGGTCCGCGTGCCCATGCCGACGAAGCGCGGCGCTTCCCCGGCCTGCTGAGTGAAAGCCTGAAAAGGGACAAGCTCGAGGCCGGATCGAAAATCGATTATGCGACCTGGGTCGCTGCCCGCAAGCTTGGCGAGACCGGGCGCGCCGCCGTCGACTCGCTGTTCGATGAGATTGACGTCATCCTGACGGCCCCGGCCAAGGGCGAGGCCCCGCTCGGTCTCGGACATACCGGGGAGGCAACCTTCAACCTGCTCTGGACCTATCTCTGGATGCCCTGCGTGACCTTGCCGTTGACCAAGGGGCCGACAGGCCTGCCGGTCGGCGTGCAACTGGTCGGCCGCCAGCATGAGGACCAGGGCTTGCTCGATATCGCCGCCTGGGCGCGGAGCGTCCTGTCATGAAGGATATCACCGCTGTCGAAGCCGTGGCCGCCATCGAGGCCGGCACCCTGACCTCCGAGAAGCTGGTGCGCGGCTATCTCAACCGCATCGCCCAGCGCGACGGCATCGTGAAGGCCTGGGCCCATCTCGATCCCGACCAGGCGCTGTCCCAGGCGAAGGCCGCCGATGCGACCAGCGGCGGGCTGCTGCGCGGCATCCCGGTCGGCGTCAAGGACGTCATCGACACCTACGACATGCCGACCGTGCACAATTCGCCGATTTTCGAAGGCAAGGTGCCGTTCGGCGATGCGGCGTGCGTGGCGCTCTGTCGGACCGCCAATGCCGTGATCATGGGCAAGACGGTGACGACGGAGTTCGCCAACCGACATGCTGGCGCGACGACGAATCCGCACGATCCGGGACATTCGCCGGGCGGTTCCTCGTCCGGGTCTGCCGCCGCCGTGGCCGACGGCCATGTCCCGCTGGCCTTCGGCACGCAGACCGGCGGTTCGGTGATCCGGCCGGCCGCGTATTGCGGCGTGGTGGGCTACAAGCCGACCTTCGGCGATTTCTCCCGCGTCGGCATCAAGATGCAATGCCACTCGGTCGACACGCTGGGCCTGATGGCGCGCACGCTCGACGACATCGCCCTGTTCCGCGCCGCCGTCCTCAAACTCCCGCCGGTCCGGCTCGATCGGACCATCGGCCGGCCGCGCATCGGTGTCTGCCGTTCGCCGGTCTGGGACAAGGCCGAGCCGGAGACCAAGGCGCTGATCGAGGAGACGGCGATCCGTCTCGCCGACAAGGGGGCGTCGGTTGTCGACGTGGCCTTCGCGGCGCCCTTCGCGGACGTCATCGACGACCATGCCGCCATCACCGGCTTCGAGAGCGTGCGCAACTATGCCGACGAGCGGCTGCGCAATCCCGACAAGGTCAGCGACGAGCTGATGAACGGTCCGATGCAGCGCGGGCTCGCCGTTTCCTTCGACCGTTACGTCGCCGCCCAGCGCAAGGCGACGGCCTTCAAGGCCCATGTCGATTCGCTGTTCGAGAAGGTCGACCTGCTCCTGACGCCCAGTGCGCCGGGCGAGGCCCCGCAGGGGATCGCCTTCACCGGCGATCCGGTCTTCAATTCGATCTGGACGCTCGCGGGCACGCCCTGCGTGACCCTCCCGGCCGGCACCGGTCCGCGCGGCCTGCCGCTCGGCGTCCAGCTCGTCGGCCTGCGTCATGCCGACGATCGGCTGCTCTCCCTGGCCGCCTGGGTGGCGGCACATTTGAACTGAGGCGACGACATGCCCACGATCAACGGTGAACGACTGCTTGGCGACCTGCGGCGCATCGCCGACTTCGGCCGCTACCAGACCGGCGTGCACCGGCCGCATTTGTCGCCGCAGGATGTCGAGAGCCGGCACTGGCTCGCGGCACGGATGAAGGAAGCGGGCCTCGAGCCGGTGATCGACGGCATCGGTACCGTGATCGGCAAGAGCCCCAAGACCGGCCCGCGCATCCTGATCGGCTCGCACTCCGACACCCAGCCACGCGGTGGCTGGCTCGACGGTGTCATGGGCGTGATCTACGGGCTCGAAGTGGCGCGGGCACTGGCGGAAGATCCCGACACGGCGCATCTCGCCGTCGACGTCGCCTCCTGGGCCGACGAGGAGGGGCATTGGGGCCAGATGACCGGCAGCCGCTCCTTTATCGGCATCTTCTCCGAGGCCGACATCGACAAGGCGAAGCACCGCGACGAAGGCACGCCGATGCGCGAGGCGCTGAAGGCGGCCGGCCTCGAAGGCGTGCCGCGCGAGCATCTGGAGGAGGGCCGCTATCGCGGCTATCTCGAGGCCCATATCGAGCAGGGCGGCCTTCTCGAAGCGGGCGACAAGCGCATCGGCATCGTGACGGCGATCGTCGGCATCATGCAGTTCCGCCTGACCTTCAGTGGCATCCAGAATCATGCCGGCACCACGCCGATGCCGATCCGCAAGGATGCCGGCGTCGCCATGATGCGGCTCTACAACGACGTGATGGACAAGTTCCCTGCCATAGCCGGTCCGCGCAGCGTCTGGACGGTCGGCAAGATGGTGCTGGAGCCGGGCGCGCCCGCGATCGTGCCGGGCCGGGCCGAGATGATCCTGCAGTTCCGAGACGCCGACCAGACGATCCTGCGGGCCTTCGAGGCGAGGCTGATGGAGATCGTGGCCGATCACCAGAAGAACAGCCCCTGCACCGTCGAATGCGTGAACCTCTCGCGCACCCAGCCGCTGCTGATGGACGAGCGCTTCCTCGAGGCGATCGAGGAGTCGGCCGCCGTCCATGCGCCGGACAAGCACGTCCGCATGCCGTCGGGCGCGGGCCACGATGCGCAGGTGATCGGGCTCAGGATGCCGGCTGCGATGATGTTCGTGCCCTCGATCGGCGGCATCTCGCATCACTTCACCGAGAACACCCACGACGCCGACATCGTGCTGGGATGCCAGGTCTTTGCCGACGCCGCGGCGAAAATTCTGAAGGGAAACTGACGGACGACGGCGCTATCCTGATCCTCGTCGAGCGAGGAGCAGGGGATGTCGAAGGTCACGCGGGCCACCAAGGCGCTGGAGCAGGCGAAGGTCGCCTTCACCGTCCACACCTACGCCTACGATCCCGATGCCGACAAGGTCGGGTTGCAGGCGGCCGAGGCGCTTGGCGAGCAACCGCAGCGCGTGCTGAAGACCCTGATGACTCTCGTCGACGGCAAGCCCGCCTGTGTGATCGTGCCGTCCGATCGCGAGGTCTCGATGAAGAAGCTGGCGGCTGCCTTCAAGGGCAAGTCGGCCGAGATGATGAAACCGGCCGATGCCGAGCGCATGACGGGCTACAAGGTGGGCGGCATCAGCCCGTTCGGCCAGATGCGCGCCGTCCGGACGGCGATCGAGGCGGAAGCCATGGCGCACGAGCGGGTCTATCTCAACGGCGGCCAACGCGGTCTGCAGGTGCGCCTGTCACCGCGCGACGCCGTCGCGGCCTTGAACGCCGTGGTCGCCCCGGTGGTGGCGTAGCTGCGACGGCTACTGCGCGGCCGCAAGATAGCGGGCAAGGCCACCGGCCCGGTCGGGTGGCAGCTTCGAGGGCGTGGTGTTCAGACGAATGCCCAACTCGCAGGCCTCCTCGGCCGAGAGTTTCGCGAGGTTCTGCAGCTTCTCGAAGTCGCCCGGCGTGAGGCCTGCCTCCACCAGCAGTTCGCGCGCCTCGGTGTCGTTGGGCACCGGCGGCCGGGCGGCCCCGCTCGAGCCTAATGCGGTCCGCCCCGACCGATAGGCCTTTTCCATGGCTGTCAGCATCTGGCGCATCAGGTGCTGGCCCTGGGCATCGAGCCGGTCGGCGCGCTGGATTCCGATCAGCGCCAGTTCGCGGCAGGCGGCGACGTTGGTGCCGCTCAGGTGCCGCATGAGAGCGACGCGTGCGGCCAATACCGATTCGGCATCGGCGGCATCGGCCGCGCGCAGGGCCGGCACGATATAGGCAGCCCGCAACTCCCTCATCAGGACCAGCGGTCGCGGAGGCCCGTCGGTCGTCGGATTGCGCAGCTCTTCCTTCAAGGTGGCGCGCAGGCGTGCCTCGGAATCGGGCACGTCGGCCAGCACAAGCCCTACGAGCGGCAGCGTGCGCGCCTCGGTCATCGCATTGTCCACCATCTGGGCATCGTCGCCGGTCAGGGCTTCCAGCCCGTAAACCGCGCCGGCGGCCGCGAGGGCGCCGGCCACCATGCCCGCCGCCGAACGGATCAAACGCTGCCGGGGGGAGGCGGTGCGGCCGAACAGGTAGAGGGCAGTGGCGGCCACCAGGGCCACAACGATGATGACGGTAATCTTCTCCACCACACAACTCCTGTTCTCACGCGCGGGCCGACATGGTAAGCGCCCTACCCTGCCGCATGGATGCGGTGGAATGTGGGCAGACCGGACCGCAATTCATGCCGATCCATGTCGATGTCTTCCATCCCGGCCGGCTCGTGATGGTCGTCGTGCGCGGGACCTTCACCGCCGAGGACGTCCGCGTCGCCGTCATCCAGTTCCTGGCCAGCGACGTGCTCCACTATCGCAAGCTGATCGACATCGCCTCGCCGACCACCCCGATGGACAAGGCCGGAGCCCAGGCGATGGCCAATCTCGTCCTGGCGCAGACCGATGACAGACCGCGCGGCCCCCTCGCCTTCGTCGTCAGCCCGGGCCAGGCGGCCGAAAATGCCGAGACCTTTGCCAGGCTGACCGAAGGCAAGCGGGTCGTGAAGGTCTTTCAAAACCTCCATGAAGCCCGGAAATGGCTCGACGAGCAGTCGGGGCCGGTGGAACTGCGTTGATTTCCCCGGGACCGGACGGTGCGGTGCGCTACTCGAAGCAGCGGGCGCTTCGGATGGTGCAGGAGTTGCTGGGTACGCGCGCGTTGCACTCGTTCCACGCGGATCGTTCGGCCTCCTGCCGGTAGGCCGCCGCGCCATAACCCGAGGCCTGGCCGTTGTCGCTGTGCGCGTACGCGATACAGCGCTGCGGGGCAGCCATCCGGATTCGGCATTCCAGCGGGCCGCACTCCGCCAGCGCCGAGGTCTCGGCGGCCTCGCGCGTCGCCATGCCGACCGCGACGCCGAACAGCCGCTCATTGTCGGTCGCGACGGCCCCCCAGACTTCCTGAGCTTCTGCCGTCGCGGAGGTCGCGAGCAGCGTCGCGACGAGGATCGTGAACTTCCTGATCATCGGGTGTTCTTTTCGAGAAATGCGCGGACGCGGTCAATCGACTCCTGCAGGAACTGCGGTCCCCGCCAGTCCTTCTGGACCTCGATGTCGGGCGCGAGCGCCGCGATCTCGTCGCTGGTGTGCGCGGGATGCGGCTTGTCGGTGCCGGGCTGAAGCAGCAGCGGCGTCCGGCAGTTCCTGACGAAGTCACGCGTGACGGAGAAGACGAAGTCGCCTCCGAACATGTTCTCGCCGAAGCGCTGGATCGTGGCTTCGGAGATCGACGGATCGCGCGCCCGCACCGTCGCGCTGTAACTCTTGACGGCTTCATCCCAGGTATCGCGGTTTTCCCACAGGCCGATCGGATTCTGCAGGACCGCCGCAGCGACCCGGTCCGGCGCCTGTTCGATCGCCTCGAAACAGTAGCTGCCGCCGATGCAGCCGCCCATCACGGCGAAGCGACCGAAGCCCAAATGGTCGATCAGCGCCAGGTGATCGGCGGCAAAGGTGTGCCAGCCATGGTCGGGCTTCACATCCGCCACCGACTTGCCGGCATTGCGTTGGTCCATCGCGATGACGGTGAACCGGTCGGCCAGGGCAATCCGCGGATCCATCCAGGCGCGCGGCGCGCCGTCGGCGCCGGGTCCCCAGAACTCGATCGACGAGCGCAGGCCGCCCGGCGCGTAGAGCAGCAGCGGAAATCCGCTGCCATGGACCTCGTAGTGGATCTCGGCGTCGGGCCGCTTCAGGACCGGCATTCAGTCGCCTCCGTTGGATCAACCCTGCGGCTTATAGCCGATCGAATCGATGATCGTCTTCCACCGTGCGAGGTCGGCCGTCATGCGCTCGGTGAACTGAGCGGGGGTCGAGGTTTCGACGTCGAGCCCCAGTTCGACCAGCTTCTTCTCGATCTCGGGAATCGCCAGCACCGCCTTCAATTCCTTGCCCCAGGCGTCGATCAGCGGCGCCGGGGTCTTGGGCGGCGCGAAGAAGACGTACCAGCCGAGGATCGAGAGCTGCGGATAGCCGAGTTCAGTGATAGTCGGGATTTCCGGGGCGGACGTGGTCGGCTTCACGCCGGAGGTGAAGATGACCTTCACCTTGCCGGCGCGATGATGCTCCAGGAAGTCGGTGATGCCGCCGCAGCCGGCGGCGATGTGACCGCCCTGCAGGTCCGCGACCAGCGGCGCAGCACCGCGATAGGGAACCGGCTCAAGCGGGATGCCGACGGCCTTGCCGGCCATGACACCGAAGAAATGCGTGAAGGATCCCAACGCCGTCGTGCCGAAGGAGGCGCGCGTCGGGTTCTTCTTCAGCCACTCGATGTACTCCTTGAGATCGTTCACGCCGATGGTCGGCGACACGCAGAAGGCGGTCTGTACCGTACCGGCCAGGGTGATCGGTGCGATGTCGGTCATCGGGTCGAACGGCACACCGGGCATGGTGAGCTTCTGCACGATGGTAGCGGACGGCACGTAGGCGACGGTGGTACCGTCGGTCGGCGCATTCTTCAGGTCGCCCACGGCGATGGTGCCGGAGGCACCCGCCTTGTTGTCGATGATGACGTTGCGGCCGGTGCGCTGCTTCAGCGGCTCGGCGATGAGGCGGGCCATCACGTCGGTGCCGCCGCCGGCCGGGAAGCCGACCAGGATCTTCAATGGCTTGTCGGGCAGGCCGGTCTGCTGCGCGCGCACGCTGGCGGCGAGGGGCGTCGAGAGAGCCGCCCCGGTCATCAGGATGGATGTGCGCCGGCCGATCTTCTTCATTGTCATTCTTGTTTCCTCCACGACGTTCTTGTTCAGGACACCAGGCTCCATGCGAGCTCGGCCCGTTCTCGTGCGGACTTGCTCATCTTGATCGATTCGGGATTGGACGAATTGCCTTGCAGGCCGCGGCGGTAGACGCCCTGTGCGATGGCGGCGAGCCGGAACAGGGAGAAGGCGAGGTAGTAGTTCCAGTTCGGAATCGACGTGCGCCCCGTGCGCCGGCAGTAGGCGGCGACGTATTCCTGCTCTGTGGGAATTCCCAGTGCCGAGAAGTCGACCGTGGCGTAGCCGTGCGGCGGCTCCTCGAGATGATAGCCGAGGCAGTTGTATGCGACGTCGCACAGGGGATGGCCCAGGGTCGACAGCTCCCAGTCGAGCACGGCAACCACGCGGGGCTCCGTCGGATGAACGATCAGGTTACCGAGTCGATAGTCGCCGTGGACGATCGTGGTGGGATCGCCGTCGTCGGGAATGTTCTCGGGCAGCCACGACGAGAGCCTGTCCATGGCCGCAATCTCTTCCGTCTTGAGTTCGGCATACTGCCGGCTCCAGCGCGAGATCTGCCGGGCGATGTACTGTCCGCTGCGGCCATAGTCGCCGAGCCCGACCCTCACGGGATCGATCTTGTGGAGGCGCGCCAGAACGTCGTTCATCGAATCGAAGATGGCGGACCGCTCGGCCGGCGTCTGGTCGGGCATCGCCGGATTGACCAGGATGCGACCCGGCACCGCCTCCATGACATAGAACATCTGGCCGATCACGGTCTCGTCCGCGCACAACAGTCGGGCCGGCGCGACGGGCACGTCGGTGGAGGCGAGGGCGGAGATCACGCGGAACTCGCGATCGACCTGGTGTGCCGACGCGACCAGCTGGCCGGGCGGCTTCTTGCGCAGGACGAAGTCGCTGCGACCCTCCGTCATGTCGGCGGCGACGAAGAAGGTCGGATTGGAATGGCCGGAGTCGAACTGCCGGACTTCGAGGCCGCCGCGATAGCCCTCGAGCTTCTCGCGGAAGTAGCGGTCGAGGGACGCCACGTCGAAACGGTGGCGCTCCATCACGGGGACGGTGTCAGCGTAGGTCGGCATGCGGCGTCGAGCGTAATGGCCGTGCGCGTCCTTACGCAAATGCTGCATCCCGCAGGGAGGAACATACGGGAACTCGCCTTTCAAATGGGCGTTACTGGCGGATCAGCGAGGTTCCGTGTCCCAAAATTCAGTCCTTCGGGTGCCGACCGTCAACGTGCGCGGCGGTTCGGCGATACGCCGTCCGCTGATCATCCTGGCGGTCTGCGCCGTGGGCGTCGTGGCCTACCTGGCACGCGACTTCCTGATTCCGACCGCGGCCGCCATCGTCCTTGCGCTGATCCTCACGCCGGTCGCGAAGAAGTTCGAACGCATGCGGCTTCCGCCCACCGCCGCGGCGGGCGCCTCCGTCTCCCTGCTCGCGCTGGTGGTGGCGGGTCTGCTGGTGATCTCGGCGCCCGCAATCTCGAGTTGGGCCGAGCAGGCTCCCTACCTGACCTACACGCTGGAACGGAAGCTCGAGGGGCTGCGCAAGTCGTTGGCCTTCGTCAAACAGCTCACCGATCGTGTCGAGCAGGCGACCCAGGCGTCGCAACCTCAGGCGACCGCAAAGGAGGAGCCTCCCGCCCAGGTGATCGTGCGGGATAAATCGCTGGTGTCTGAGTTGATGAGCACCACCCCGGCGGTGCTGCTGCAGATCGGTTACGCCGCCGTTCTGTCCTTCATGATCCTGGCGCATCGCAACGACCATAAGCGGCAGATTCTCCGGGTGCCGCTCAACTTCACGACACGCGTGCGAATCGCACGCGTCATGCGCGACATCAACGACCGGGTCGGCACTTACCTGTTCGCGCTGGTGGTCATCTATTCACTGGTGGCTGTGGTCTCGACGATCGTGCTCGCCCTGTTGGGTTTTCCCAATCCTATCCTCTGGGGCGTCCTCGTGGGGCTGGCCTCTTTCGTCCCCTTCATCGGTCCGCCGGTCGCGATCGGTCTCGTCGCGTTCGTGGCCCTCCTGACCTACGACGACCTGATGCACATGCTGGCCGCCCCGGCGATCCTGGCGGCCATTCATTTCGTCGAATCCCAGCTGATCACGCCGACCTTCGTCAGTCGCCGCTGCGCGCTCAACACCGTCGCGGTCTTTGCAGGCGTAGCTTTCCTCGGATGGATGTGGGGAGCCGTTGGCGCGATCGTGGCGGTCCCGTTGCTGATTCTCGTCAGCACCGTCGCCGCGCACCTGCCGTCTCTGCGCTGGTTGGAAGTCCTGCTGTCGGAGGACCGGCCGGTCAGCGAGCGGCTCGCGGTGAAGCCGCCGCTCGCCTCCGTCACGCCGGTTCAGGTACGGCGACGCCGGGTCGCGACGAAATAGCTACCGCCGGCCAGCAGCCAGAACAGGCCCATGACCGCCGAGGCGCCGGCAGGATCGAGACGGCTCGCGAGAAATAGGTAAACAGAGAATGAGAGAAAAGCAGCCCCAACCGCCAGGGCGAGCGCCGCGCCGAGGGCGAGGAGAGCATTGGTCAACGCGTCCTGCGCCGCCATACGCAGCGAACGGGCCGCGACCGAACTGGCCGCGACCCGCAGGAGAGGGCCGATCATCGAGGGAGTTGCTTCCGGAGATTTCCGTGACTGACGTGCTGTCGGCCGGCTACTGCCGGCGACAAAGCCAGCCTGCGAGGAAGCCGATCCCGGCGATGGCCGCCAAGGTCGTCAGAGGACGCGCCTCGGTCTGCTCCACCAGCGTGTCCGTCGCCTTGTTCTTGAGGGCCACCGTGTCGTCGGCGATGGCCTTCGCGGTATCGCCGTACTTGGCGATCAACTCGCGCGCCGCCTTCAGAGTGTCCTCCACCGCCTCCTCGCCGCGTGCGACGATCGACTGGCCGGTGCCGTTCATCGATCCCGCCAGTTCTTCGAGCTGTGCCTTGAGGGCCGCGATCTCCTTGCTCAGATCCTTGCCGTTTGCATGGCTGGTCACGCGCATGATTGTCCTCCGGTGGGTCAGGGGAATGTCCGCTAGATAACGCTCGCGGCCTCGCCGAGGTTGCGCTCCTGCGCCCGGACGTTCGGAGGTATCGAAAGGCGCGCCAGGTCGGCGTCGCCGAGCGTGCCAATCATGACCCGGCAAGTTCGGCGGCTAGGCCTTGTGGTGGCAGACCACGCAGATCTTGTTTCCGTCGAGGTCCCGCAGATAGGCGCCGTAGTAGTTGGGATGATAGTGGGCCCGAAGGCCGGGCGCCCCCTCAACCTTGCCACCTGCAGCCAGAGCCGCCTTGTATGCGGCATCGACAGAGCCGCGGTCTGGAGCCTCGAGTCCGATCGTGATGCCGTTGCCGACGGATGCGGCCTTCTTGTCGATCGGATTCAGGATCCAGAGTTGGGGTCGGCCGCCTTCCGGGCCGTACCCGACGGCATTGGGATAGTCCATGTGGCGCACCAGCCCGAGCGGTTGCAGCAGCGCATCGTAGAAGGGCTTGGCTTTGGCCACATCGTTGCTGCCGATCGTGACGTGACTGAACATGACGTCTCTCCCGCTTGGGTGCCGGTCAGGATGCCGCAGCCGCGGGGCGGGGCAAGCCGAAATGATCGCGCAGGGTGCTGGCTTCATAGGTTGTCCGGAACAGCCCGCGCTTCTGCAGGAGAGGCACGACCTCGGCCACGAACACGTCGAGCATCGACGGCAGCAGCGGCGGCATGAGGTTGAAGCCGTCGGCGGCACCGTCGTTGAACCAATCCTCGATCAGGTCGGCGATCTGTTCGGGCGTGCCGGCGGTGGTGAAGTGCCCGCGGGCGCCGGCCAGATAGGCGAGCAGTTGACGCAGGGTGAACTTCTCGCGCCGGACAAGTCCGACGATCACCTCGGTGCGGCTGCGGGCGGCCTGAACCGTGCCTGGATCGGGGAAATCCTCCACCGTCAGCGGCCGGTCGAGCGGCAGGTGCGAGAAGTCGTGGCCGCCGAACCGGCCGCTCAGCCGCTTGCGCCCGACCTCGGGATCGGTGAGTTCGTTGAGCTCCATCGCCAGCCGCTTCGCCTCCGTCTCGGTCGAGGCGATCACGGGGCTGAGGCCCGGCAGGATCAGGACCTGCGCTGACGGACGGCCTTCCGCCGCCGCGAGCGTCTTGAGGTCGGCATAGAATTCCTGGGCGGTGGTCTTTTCCATCTGGGCGGTGAAGACCGCCTCGGCATGGCGGGCGGCGAAGCGCCGCCCGGTGTCGGAGGAACCTGCCTGCACGAAAACCGGCCGGCCCTGCGGTCCGCGCGGCATGTTGAGCGGGCCGGCGACGCGATAGTACTTGCCCTCGTGGTCGATCGGCCTGATGCGATCGGCGCGCGCATACCGGCCGCTCGCGCGATCGTCGAGCACGGCGTCGTCGGCCCAGCTGTCCCACAGCGCCTTCGCGACCCGCACGAATTCCTCGCCGCGCTCGTAGCGTTCGTCGTGGCTCACCAGACCCGCGCCGCCGAAGTTGCGGGCAGCCGGCGCGAGCCAGGAGGTGACGATGTTCCAGCCGACCCGGCCGCCGCTGATGTGGTCGAGGGAGCCGAACTGCCGCGCGAGGTTGAACGGCTCCGAATAGGTGGTCGAGGCGGTGGCGATGAGCCCGATCCGTTCGGTGGAGCCGGCGATCGCGGCCAGCGCCGTGATCGGCTCGAGCCAGGTGCTCGCGGCGTGGGCCACGGTGTCGGCCAGCGCCAGCTGGTCGGCAAGAAAGATCGAGTCGAACAGGCCGGCTTCGGCGCGCCGCGCGAGGTCGCGAAAATATTCGATGTCGGTCAGCGCGAGGGCTGAGGAGTCGGGATGCCGCCACGACGCCTCGTGATGGCCCCGGCTCTGGATGAAGAGGTTGAGGTGGAGCTGTCGCTTCATCTCCTCACTGTGCCGCCGGGGCGTAGACCGACGCAAGCTGACGCGACACGAGTCGGGCATAAAGGCCGCCGCGCGAAACCAGCTCGGCATGCGTTCCGCTTTCCGCCACGCGGCCCTCGTCGAGCACCACGATGAGGTCGGCATCGCGCACGGTCGAGAGGCGATGGGCGATCACGATGGTCGTGCGATCGGCCTTCAGCACGTCGAGCGCGCGGCGCACCGCCTGTTCGTTCACCGCGTCGAGATGCGAGGTGGCTTCGTCGAGGATCAGGATGGGGGCGTCCTTCAGGAAGGCGCGCGCGATGGCGACCCGTTGGCGCTGACCGCCGCTCAGGCTGGTGCCGCGTTCGCCGACGGGCGAGTCCAGACCTTGCGGGAGGGCGGCGACCAGCTCGCCCAGCGACGCATGCTCGATCGCGGCGCGCAGCTCGGCCTCCGTGGCTTCCGGCCGCGCGATCTGGATGTTGGCGCGCAGCGTGTCGTTGAACAGGTAGGTGTCCTGCGCCACGAGCGCCACGAGGCCGCGCAGCTCGTCGAGCTTGTAGTTGCGCAGGTCGGCGCCGTTCAGCGTGATGCGCCCCGAGTCGGGATCCCAGAAACGCATCAGGAGCTGGGCGGTGGTGGTTTTGCCGGCGCCCGACGTTCCGACCAGCGCCACCGTCTTGCCGGCGGGGATGGTGAAGCTCACGTCGGAGAGGGCGCGCCGCGTCTGGCCGGGATAGGTGAAGTTCACCTGCTCCAGCGCAAGCGACGCCGCGCCGCGCGCGGCCGGCACGCCGGGCCCGTCGAGGACCGGGATCGGCTCGTTGGCCAGCGCATAGACGCGGCGGGTGGCGCCCAGCGTGTCGGCGAGCTGCCGGCCGATCTGCGCGATCTCCGAGACCGGCAGGAAGGCCGACATCGCGAGGATCGTCATCAACGGCAGCAGGCCGGGATCGAGCGTCCCGCGCGAGGCCAGGATCGCGCCGACCACGACGATGGCGAGGCCGCCCAGGCCCGTCAGCACCTCCAGGATGGCGTGCTGCATCGTGAGCTCGCTGAAGAAAGGCAGGCGCAGCGCGATGTGGCGCTCCGAAAGCTGGTCGAGCTTGTCGCCGCGTGCGCGCTCCTGCTGGTTGGCGACGATCTCGCCGAGACCCTGCACCGAATCGACCGCGAAGGCGCCGAGTTCGCCCGCCGCCTCGCGCGCCTGGCTGCCCAGCCGATCGACCCTCTTGCGCATCAGGAAGGGGCTGAGGCCGACGGCCAGCAGGAACGGCACCAGCGTGATCGCCAGCCAGCCGCTTGCGGTGGCGAGCGCGATCACCACGGCGGCGGGAATGAGGATCGCCACGAAGGCCGGCGCCACCGTGTGGGCGAAGAAATACTCGACCAGCTCGATGTCGTGTGTGGCCAGCGCCATGAGATCGCCGGTGCGCCGCCGCGTGAGATAGGCGGGCGCCAGCGCGTCGAGCTTGCGGAAGGCGTCGATGCGCATCTCGGCCAGCAGGCGAAAGGCCATGTCGTGGGCCAGCCAGGATTCGAACCAGTGCAGGATGCCCGAGACCGGCGCGAGGATGGCCAGCGCGATGGCGAGTCCGCCATAGGGTTCATGGTTCTTGAGGGCGAGCACGATCAGCGCCGAGAGCACGCCGATGCCGATGAAGGAGACGACGCGCGCCACGCCCAGCAGGAAGGTCGCGGTGAGCTTGCCCTTCCACGGCATGATGACCTTCATCAGTGCCACCACGACCTGGTACCAGGTGAGGCCCTCGGCCTTGATGATGCCTTCGGTGACCGGCTTCACCGCGCCGCCCGAGGTGCTGGCCATCGTCTCGGCCCGTTGCGGCGCTGCCGGCGTGTCGAGCGTGACGCCGGCCTGCTGCTCGCGCGCCTGCTCGGCCATCAGCTGCGCATAGACGCCGCCCTGGGTCATCAGCGCGGCATGCTTGCCTTCCTCGGCGACATGGCCACGGTCGAGGACGAGAATGCGGTCGCAGTCGATGACGCTCGACAGCCGGTGCGCCAGGATGAGCGTCGTACGGCCCTGCATCAGCCGGTCGAGCGCCTCCTGGATCACCGCCTCGTTCTCGGCGTCGACGGCGGACAGGGCCTCGTCGAGCACCAGGATCGGTGTGTCGCGCAGAAGGGCGCGGGCGATGGCGATCCGCTGGCGCTGGCCGCCCGAAAGCTTGATGCCCTTCTCGCCGATGATCGTCGCGTAGCCCTGCGGCAGGCTCTCGATGAAGTCGTGGATGTTGGCGGCGCGCGCCGCGTCCTCCATCTCCTCGCGCGAGGCGCCCGGCCGGCCCAAGCGGATGTTCTCCTCGACCGTGCCGTGGAAAAGGAACGTG
>Ga0209066_10003134_pt1 | contig 19238 bp, 21 predicted proteins | sample All_14_2_FD_187198 | JGI IMG/M metagenome (GOLD analysis project Ga0209066, IMG submission 187198) | Freshwater microbial communities in response to fracking from Pennsylvania, USA - Allegheny Zone_MetaG_DW_15 (SPAdes) (version 2) ... | reverse complement strand
GTGGCCTGCGCCTGGGCCACGGCGTGTGGGATCTGGTGTTCCGCAAACGAGCCTGACGCCGACGCTGACGCCAGAAACAACAACGCGCCCCACGGGGCGCGTTGTGCTTTACAGTGCAGCCAGCCCGCAGGCCAGCCGCCTCAGCGGGTTCAGTTGCTGAACTTGTAGTCGGTCTTGGCCTTGGCCTTCAGGTCGTCGCGGAACTTGGCCATCTTGGCCTGCGTGCCACGCTGCATGATTTGCGCCTTGACTTCTTCGAACTCGGGGAACTGGGCCACGCGCTCGTCTTCCAGCTTGATGATGTGCCAGCCGAACTGCGACTTCACCGGGGCGCTGGTGACTTCGCCCTTCTTCAGCTTGAGCAGCGCCTGCGAGAACTCGGGCACGTAGTTGCTGGGGTTGGCCCAATCCAGGTCGCCACCGTTTTCGGCCGAGCCGGGGTCCTTGGAGTTCTTCTTGGCCAGTTCTTCGAACTTGGCGCCGCCCTTGATCTTGGCCAGCAGGGACTTGGCTTCGTCTTCACCCTCGACCAGGATGTGGCGAGCGCGCAGTTCCTTGGCGCCGTTGGCCGCCTTGATCTTGTCGTACTCGGCGCGGGCATCGGCCTCGCTCATCTGGTTCTTGGCCTCGAAGTCCTGGAACAGCGAGCGGATCAGGATGGACTGACGGGCGAACTCCATCTGCGTCTTGTAGTCGGGCGACGTGTTCAGGCCACGACGCTCGGCTTCCTGGATGAAGATTTCGCGCATGACGATCTCGTCCTTGACCTTTTGCTCCAGGTCGGGCGTGCGCGTTTGCGGCGGCTGGCCGGGCTGCTGGTTCTTCAGGATCTGGTCGATCATGGCGTCGGCGCGCGCCTTGGGCACGGCCTTGCCGTTGACGATGGCGATGTTTTGCGCGAATACCGAAGGTGCAGCCAGCGTGACGGTAGCGGCCAGTACAGCAGCCTTGGCGATACGAGAGATCTTCATGATGAGCGAAAAGCTTTCTGTAGAGGGTTCAGACGGGCTCGGCTTTGATGGCCAGGGCATGAACGCCCTGCGGAATCAAATCGCGCAAAGCATCATACACAAGGCGGTGACGCTGCACATGCGACAAACCGTTGAAGCAGCGCCCCCGTATCTGAATGGTGAAGTGCGTGCCGCTGGGGGCGCCGCTGTGTCCGGCATGGCCCATGTGGTCGGCCGTGTCGTCGATGACGGTGACGGACTCGGGCTGCAGGGCCTGCTGCAGCACCGCTTCCATCTGGCTGGCGGAGACGGATCCGGCGCTCATGCGGCGTCCTTCACGTCTTCGGTCATGTGACGGCTCAGGTACACGCCCTGCGCCAGGGTGAAAACCAGGGTCAGGCCCAGGCTGCCCCACATCTTGAAGCTCACCCAGGTGTCGGTCGGGAAGTTGAAGGCCACCCACAGGTTGAGCACGCCCATGCCGGCAAAGAACAGCACCCAGGCCCAGCCCAGCGTGCGCCAGACGGGATCGGGCACGTGCACCTGCCCACCCATCATCTGGCGCAGCATCTTCTTGCCCAGCACGATTTCGGTGATCAGGAAGCCGGTCGCCATCAGCCAGTAGATGACGGTGGGCTTCCACTTGATGAAGGTTTCATCGTGGAACCACAGGGTCAAGCCGCCCAGCACGACGACCACGGCCAGGCCCGCCCAGAGCATCTTGTCCACACGTTTGCCCAGAGCCTTGAGCACCAGAATCTGGAGCATCGTGGCGACCACCACCACCACGGTGGCCAGCAGCACGGGCGCCTCGGTCACGCCCACACTGCCGCCCGAGACGGCAAAACCCAGGTAGTGGTTCAGCCATTGCGCTGCCTGCTCCGCATTGCTGCCAGCCCACTTGTAGCTGGCAAAAAACAGGATGATGGGCAGCAGGTCAAAAAAGATCTTCATGAAATATCCGGCACGGGTTCAGCGGCCGCAGGTTGGTGCGCTCAAGGCTGGCGCGACTCGAAGTCTAGCGCGGCGGAGTTGATGCAGTAGCGCTCCCCCGTGGGCTGGGGGCCATCTTCGAAGACGTGCCCCAGGTGGGCGCCGCAGTTCTGGCAGCGCACTTCGACGCGGATCATGCCGTGGCTGGTATCGCGCACGCGCTCGACCATGCTGTCGTCAGCCGGTTGCCAGTAGCTGGGCCAGCCGCAGCCGGCGTCGAACTTGGTGTCGGATTCGAACAGCTTGACGCCGCAGCAGACGCAGCGGTAGTCGCCCTTCTCGAAATGGTCCCAGTAGCGACCACTGAAGGGGCGCTCGGTGGCCGCCTGGCGGGTCACCTGGTAGTCCATGGGTGAGAGTTGCTCACGCCACTCGGCATCGGTTTTCTCGACTTTGTAGGTACTCATGATGAACAGGACACCTCGATGGATTGCGCCCAGCTGGGCGGGAAGTCGGCATCGGCTTCGCAGCCGGGTTGCGCGTCAAACGGATGCTGCAGCAGACGGTGCAGGCGCTGCACCTCGCTGTCGTCTCCGCGTTGCGCCTGACGGATGGCGGTTTCCGCCATGTGGTTGCGCAGCACGTACAAGGGGTTGACGCGGTTCATGCGCACGGCGCGTTCGGTGTCCACGCTCTGCTCGGCACGCAGGCGCTGGGCATAGCGCACGGCCCAGGCATCAAACGCTTCCCGGTCCAGAAACAGATCGCGGATGCGGGCATTCTCAGGGGCATCGGGCGACAGGTCCGCGCGGAACTCAGCCAGGCGGCGGAAGGCAATCGTGAAATCGACACGCCCACGGGCCAGCAAGGTCAAAAAGTCCAGCGCCAGCCGCTGATCATCGGTGCGGTCTGCCGAGCCGTCACCAGACAGCGGCCGCAGACCGATCTTGGCGCACCAGCGCTCGGTCATGGCCTGGGGAAAGTGTGTCTCGTAGGTCTGCAAGACATCGACCACCACCTGCGGGTCGTCCTGAGCCTCCGGGATCAGGGGCAGCAGTGCCTGGGCCAGCGCACGCAGATTCCAGTAGCCAATCTGCGGCTGGTTGCTCCACGAATACCGTCCCTGGTCATCGGAGTGATTGCAGATGTGCTCCGGATCGAAGGCATCCAGGAAGCCAAAGGGGCCGTAGTCGATCGTCAGGCCCAGGATGGACATGTTGTCGGTGTTCATCACCCCATGGCAAAAGCCCACGCTCTGCCAGTCGGCCATCAGGCGGGCGGTGCGTTGCAGCACGGCGTCCAGCAGGGCCAGGGCCCGGTTGGGTGCGTCCTGCAGTTCGGGGTAATGGTGGGTGACGACGAAATCGACCAGGTCGGCCAGCACCTCGTGGTGGCGGTGGTGCGAGAAATGCTCGAAATGGCCAAAGCGCAGGAAACTGGGCGCGACCCGGGTGACCACGGCGGCCGTCTCGAAACTCTCGCGGCGCACGGCCAGGGGCGAAGCGCTCAGCGCCAGCGCCCGGGTGGTGGGAATGCCCAGGCCGTGCATGGCCTCGCTGCACAGGTACTCGCGGATGGACGAGCGCAGCACGGCGCGGCCATCGGCCCGGCGGGAATACGGCGTGGCCCCCGCACCTTTGAGCTGAATTTCCTGCGGACCCATGGGCGTGTCGAGTTCACCCAGCAGCAAGGCGCGGCCATCACCCAACTGACCGGCCCAATGGCCGAACTGATGGCCGCTGTACACGGTGGCCATCGGGGCCATGCCGGGCCAACGGGCATTGCCGGTGAGCACAGCCAGGGTGTCGACCCCGTCAGGCCCGGCCGCCTCATGCCACTGGGCGGGCAGCCCCATCTCTTGCGCCAGGGGGTCGTTGACGGCCACCCAGCGGGGCTGGGGCATCGGGTCACCCTCCCACGATGTGCCCAGCGGCACCTGCAAGCGGGCGTGCAAGGTCTCGCTGCGCTGCGCCAGGCGGTTGAGCCAGCGCTCGGGCTCGGGAGGCCAGGCGCTGGGCGTGACGCGGGCGCCCAGATCGGGGGAAAGGGTCTCAGACATGTGGCTCAGTGTAGACAAGGCGCCCTGCCCCTGAGGGGCGTCGGGCTAATGCTGTCACGACCATGTCCTAAGATGCGCGCACGCCGGCGTGAGGACATGCCAGCTTCTGCAAGGACTGTGACCGTGGACATTGTGTTGTTTCTGAAAGCCGCCGTGATGGGCATCGTGGAGGGCTTGACCGAGTTTTTGCCCATCTCCAGCACCGGCCACCTCATCCTGGCCAACGCCCTGATGGACTTTGGCGGCTCGGCCGGGACCGAAAAAGCCAAGGTCTTCGAGATCGCCATCCAGACCGGCGCCATCTTTGCGGTGATCCTGGTCTACCTGCAGCGCATCAAGGACACCGTCACCGGCCTGGGCTCCGACCCGGTGGCCCAGCGCTTTGCGCTCAATGTGATCATCGGTTTCCTGCCCGCCGTGGTCATGGGCCTGCTGCTGGGCAAGCTGGTCAAAGAGCACCTGTTCTCGCCCACCGTGGTGGCCACCACCTTCATCATTGGCGGCTTTTTCATCATGCTGGCCGAGAAGCTGACCGCGCGCTACCAGACCTCGCGCGTGGAGTCGATGGACGACATGACGCCGCTGGACGCGCTCAAGGTCGGCTTGGTGCAATGCCTGGCTCTGGTGCCCGGCACCAGCCGCTCCGGCGCCACCATCATCGGCGGCATGCTGATGGGCCTGTCCCGCAAGACGGCCACCGACTACAGCTTTTTCCTGGGCATTCCCACGCTGGTGGGCGCCGGTGCCTACAGCTTGTACAAGGAACGCGCCCTGCTCTCGCTGGCCGACCTGCCGCTGTTCCTGACCGGCCTGGTGTTTGCCTTCCTGTCGGCCTGGGTGTGCGTGCGCTGGCTGATACGCTACGTCTCCAGCCACAACTTCATGCCCTTTGCCTGGTACCGCATCGCCTTTGGCGTGCTGATCCTGGTCACCTCGCACATGGGCTGGGTCACCTGGGCGGAGTGAGGGCGCCATGAACTGCCGCCATGAAGCCCTGGCCGTGTTGCTGGAGGCCGCCCCCCTCGCCAAAGCGGCACGGGCCGCCGCCTTGTGGGACGCTGTGCAGGCCGACGCCACCCTGCTGCCCGACGAGGCCCAGCGCGCTGAAGCGCTCGCCCTGACCCCTGACCAGGAAGCCGCCATGCCCGGCCGGCCCGAGCGGCCGCATCTGGTGAGCGCCACGCAGGTGCCGGCCCGCTCGCCCTTCACCCCGGAAGGCCGCGCCGCCCTGCTCCACGCCATCTGCCACATCGAGTTCAATGCCATCAACCTGGCCCTGGACGCCGTCTGGCGCTTTGCCGACATGCCCGCCGCCTTCTACCGCGACTGGCTGCAGGTGGCTGGCGAAGAGGCCCTGCACTTCACCCTGCTGCGCACCCACCTGGAAAGCCTGGGCTCGCGCTATGGCGACTTCGACGCCCACGATGGCCTGTGGACCATGTGCCACAAGACCCGCCACGACATCGTGGCACGCATGGCGCTGGTGCCACGCACGCTGGAAGCCCGCGGCCTGGACGCCACCCCACTGATTCAGGACAAGCTCACCCGTGCCGGCGATTTGCGGGCCGTCGAGATCCTGGACATCATCCTGCGCGATGAGGTGGGCCACGTGCGCATTGGCAACCACTGGTTCCACCACCTCTGCCAAGAGCGGCAGTTGGATGCCACCGCGCTCTACCCCGAGTTGGTCAAACGCTACGAGGCGCCCCGCATGCGGCCCCCGTTCAACGAGGCCGCCCGCAAGGCCGCCGGCTTCACCGACGCCGAACTCGCCTTTCTGCTCGGCGAGGACTGACGCCCCTTCGGCTGCCTCGCGCCCCGTCGCGTCACCCGCGCGGGTGGTGCTTCTCGTGCAACTGCCTCAGGCGCTCCCGCGCCACATGGGTGTAGACCTGTGTGGTGGAAATGTCGGCGTGCCCCAGCAGCATCTGCACCACGCGCAGATCGGCGCCATGGTTGAGCAGGTGCGTCGCAAAGGCATGACGCAAGGTGTGTGGCGACAGGTGCTGCGTGATGCCCGCGTGCAGCGCGTATTTCTTGACCAGCTTCCAGAACATCTGTCGGCTCATCGCGTCCCCCCGCCCGGTCACGAACAAGGCGTCGCTCACCTGCCCGCCCAGGATCTGCGCCCGCGCCTGGCCGAGGTAACGCGTCAACCAGTCAGAGGCCTCCACCCCAAAGGGCACCAGCCGCTCCTTGCTGCCCTTGCCGGTGATGCGCAGCACGTTCTCGCTCAGGCCCACGTGCACGGACTTCAAGGTCACCAGCTCGCTCACCCGCAGCCCGCTGGCATACAGCAGCTCCAGCATGGCGCGGTCGCGCAGGCCCAGGGGCTCATCCGTGTCCGGTGCGGCCAGCAAGGCCTCGACCTGCGCCTCGGTCAGCGTACCGGGCAGGCGCATGCGCTGACGCGGGGCATCCATGCGCACCGTGGGGTCGTCGAGGGACAGCCCCTCGCGGGTGGCCCAGCGGTAAAAACGCCGAAACACGCTCAAACGCCGCCCCGCTGACGAGGGCAGCGAGCCAGCGTGACGGGCCGCCGCATAACTGGCCAGATCCAGCTCCGAGGCCGTGACCAGGGTGTGCCCGTCGGGTTGCTGGCGCAACCAGTCAGACAGGGCCTGCAGGTCGCGACGGTAGGCCGCCAGGGTGTTGCTGCTCAGGCCATCTTCCAGCCAGAGCATGTCGATGAAGCGATCCAGATGCGGATCGATCTGCACCTCAGGCCGGGGCACCGAGCAAGCCCTGTTTCATGCGGGGGTCGATGGCGTGCTCTCCCACGAAAATCTGCAACACCGCGCGGTAGAGGTCATCGCCCACCACTGGCTTGCCCGCCGCCTTGCCATTGCGTGACAGCACCAGGCCCTTGCCAGGCAGGTAATCCATGTCCACCACATCGCCGGGCATCAACTGACCCAGGCCGTCGAGTTGCTGGGCAAACAGGGCCAGCCGGTCGGCCAGGCGGGCCTGCACCTCGGGCGTTTCATGCCGCTTGACGCGGCGCAAAAGGGATTTGGTCAGCTCGTTGCTGGGCGCCTGCAGCATGATCTTCAGGCGCAGCCGGCGCGGGCCGGTCTCCGCCAGCAAGGCAGCGGCATCGCGGCTGGGCGTGGTGACGTACAGGCCAGCCACAAAGGCCTTGAGCCAGGCCACGCCGCGCAGCCCCAAGCCGTTGAGTTGCAGCTTGTGCTGCCCCAGCACCACGGTGTCGTCAAACTGCTGGCCTTCCAGCGTGGCTGCCTGTGCTGCGGTGACACCGGTGGCGCTCAAGGCCGCAGCCAGGCAGAACCCCAGCGCCGCACGGCGCCATGCGCCCACGCGTGGCCCATCGGTGGGGTTGATCATTGAAAACCTGCTGCGCCGACTCATTGAAACTCCGTGTGTGCCCCTCGGGCTCGCCAGAAATGGCAACCCGATGGTATCAACGCACGCAATTCCTTGTCAGCCGACCGGACGCCTCAGCGCCCGCTTTGCACGGCAGCCGCGCTCAGAAGGCTCGGGAGTTGTAAGCGCGGCGCACCTCTTCCAGCGCCTGCTCCAGACGGGCGGGCGTGCGCTGGGCGGGATCGGTCTGCGCCTGCCAGTCGGCAAAGGCCAGGGCCTGACGGCGCTTGAGCTCGGTCTCACGGGTGGCCGCGTTGGACTTGATTTCGTCCTCGGTGGGCACCGGCAAGACGGTGAGCACCTCTGACTGCCAGGCGTCCAGTCGAGCCGTGCGCCGCTCTGCGTCAGGTTCAATCTCCGCAATCAGGGCCGAACCAATCAGGACCGCCTCCAGCAAGGTGAAGTCGCCCCGACCCACGTGCGTCGGCAACTCGTTCATGAGCGCCTGCGCCGCACGACGCCGCCGTGAGGCCTCCTCGGCCTGATCGAGGTTCTGCCACGACTCAAAGCTGCGCTGGTAGCGGTTGTAATTGACGATGCGCTCGGCCTCGGCTGCGGGCACACCCACCTTGGCCAGTGCAGCCTGCAAGGCCGCCCAGTCGTCGCCCGAGACATCGCTGGGGCGCCCGTCCGAGAGCACGGCAGGACGCAGTTCCTCGGTAGGTTCCGGATTGCCGGTCGACGCTTGAGGCCAACCCGGCAGGCCTGAGTTGGACGACAACACCACGCCGCCGCCCTCGCCGGACGCGGAAGAGCCCGAGGTGATCCAGTAAGCCCCGGCGCCGATCACGGCCACCGCGACCGCCGCAAAGAGCACCAGTCGGGAAGGAGATCGCTGATAGTGAATCTTGGACATGGGCAGGAAGGTAAGCTGAGCAAGAACAATGGAATCGATTCTGGCAGGGTTCGCCTCTTGCGACGCCTCGAAGCATCCTGACTGCGGGTTTTACCCCTGCCCTATCATGGGGGGTATGCCTCTTCCGACAGAACTGCCGTGCCGCGCCATGACGCACGAGGATCTCCCTCATGTGCTGGCCCTGCAGTACAGCTGCTATCACCCCGACTTCCATGAGCCGCTGAGCGCATTTGAAAGCAAGCTCAGCGCATCCCCCGACACCTGCTGGGTGATCTCGGCGGGACCGGCCGCCATCCAGGCCTACCTGGTGTGCCTGCCGATTGCGGATGAAAACTACCCCCTGCTGCACGCGCCCGACTGGCAGCCCCCGATGCGGGCAGACGAGTTGTATGTGCACGACATGGCCATCTCACCTCTGCTGCGTGGACAGGGCGCCAGCCGCCAGTTGCTGCGACAGGCAATCACCCATGCCACCCGCCTGGGCCTGGCGCGCCTCAGCCTGATCGCCGTGCAGGACTCGGCCGCTTTCTGGGGTCATCTGGGTTTTGCGGCGCGCCCCGTCACCTCGGCACCTCTGGCGCGCAAGCTGGCGTCCTTTGGTGCGGATGCCATGCTCATGTCACACAACCTGCCTCAGGTCTCGGCTTCAGCCTGACCCTGGGGTGCTTTGACTGCGCTGCCGTTGACGGGTGCCATTCAGGGAATACCCTGGCGCTTTCGGGCCGTTCGGCCGAAAAGCTCATGGCACATTGAAGCATCGGTACAACTCAGCAACTCACGTACGGCATGTCATCTTCGTCTACCTCTTCCATGCTTGAAAACCGCACCTACGACGAACTCAACGTCGGTGACTCGGCCTCCCTCACGCGAACCCTGACCAAAGACGACATCGACGCCTTCGCCATTCTCAGCGGTGACGTCAATCCCGCTCACCTGGACGAGGCCTACGCACGCGAAACCCCGTTCCAGAAGGTGATCGCCCACGGCATGTGGGGCGGCACCCTGATCTCGACCCTCCTGGGCACCAAGCTGCCCGGCCCCGGCACCATCTATGTGGGCCAGAGCCTGCGCTTCATGCGCCCCGTCAACCTGGGCGACATCCTCACGGTCACCGTCACCGTCAAGGAGAAAAAGCCCAAGAACATGGTGACGTTGAGCTGCGAGAGCACCAACCAGCAAGGCAAGGTGGTCATCACCGGCGAAGCCGAGATCATGGCGCCGACCACCAAGGTGCGTCGCCCCCAGGCCCCCCTGCCCCAGATGCGACTGGACCGGCTGGAGCGCTTCGAGCAACTGATGTCGCTGGTGGACCGGACCCAACCGGTGCGCTGCGCCGTGGTCTACCCCGAAGAGCCTCACACCCTGATGGCCGCCATCGAGTCCGCCCGTGCGGGCTTGATCGTGCCGGTGCTGATCGGCTCACGCGAGCGCATCAGTGCTGTGGCCCAAGAGGCCGACCTGGACCTCAGCGACTGTGAGTGGCGCGATGCCGACACCGCAGTGCGCGCAGCCCATGTGGCGGTGGAGATGGCCCGCGCCAATGAGGCTGCCGCGATCATGCAGGGCAGCATCCCGGTGCACACCCTGCTGCACCTGGTGCTGAGACACGCCGGTGGCCTGCGTACGCCCCGCCGCATGTCTCACGCCTATGTGGCCGACGTGCCGACCTACTCGCGCCCCCTGATCATCACCGATGCCGAGGTCAACGTCCGCCCGCCCCTCGAGGACAAGCGCGACATCGTTCAAAACGCGATCGACCTGGCCAAACTCCTCAAATTTGAGACGCCGCGCGTGGCTGTCCTGTCGGCTGCAGAGCATTTCAACAGCAACCTCGAATCGTCCACGGACGCCGCTGTGCTGTGCAAGATGCATGAGCGCCAGCAGATCACCGGTGGTGATCTCGATGGTCCGATGACCCTCACGGCGGCGATCAAGCCCGAAGTCGCCAAGCGCATCTACCCTGAGTCGTCGGTGGCGGGCCGCGCCAACATCCTGATGGTGCCCAACCTGGAAGCGGCCAACATGCTGGTGCGCCAACTGGCCCACCTGTCGCACGCCGAGATCGCCGGCATCGTGCTGGGTTGCAAGGTGCCCGTGATCCTGAGCAACCCCACCGATGGGGCGCGCACGCGTGTGGCCTCGGTCGCTTTGGCGCGCCTGCTGGTCAAGGCTTAAGGCACCACAGGCTGGGGGCACCCGCTCCCAGCCAATGCAGAAAACACAAAAGCCGCCGGGCTTGCACCTCGGCGGCTTTTTTCTGACCCGATGCCGGCATCAAGCCGGCAACATCATCAGTTCTTGGACTGGTCAACCAGCTTGTTCTTGGCGATCCAAGGCATCATGCCGCGCAGCTGTTCGCCGACCACTTCGATCGGGTGCACGGCGTTCAGGCGACGGCGAGCGGTCATGCTCGGGTAGTTCGTCTTGCCTTCCAGGATGAACATCTTGGCGTATTCGCCAGTCTGGATGCGCTTGAGAGCGTTGCGCATGGCTTCGCGCGACTTCTCGTTGATCACTTCCGTACCGGTCACGTACTCGCCGTATTCGGCGTTGTTCGAGATCGAGTAGTTCATGTTGGCGATGCCGCCTTCGTACATGAGGTCAACGATCAGCTTCAGCTCGTGCAGGCACTCGAAGTAAGCCATTTCCGGAGCGTAACCGGCTTCGGTCAGGGTCTCGAAGCCCATCTTCACCAGTTCAACCGCGCCACCGCACAGAACGGCTTGCTCGCCGAACAGGTCGGTTTCGGTCTCTTCACGGAAGTTGGTTTCGATCACGCCACCCTTGGTGCCGCCGTTGGCAGCAGCGTAGGACAGAGCGATGTCCTTGGCCTTGCCGGACTTGTCCTGGTACACAGCGATCAGGGAAGGCACGCCGCCGCCCTTGAGGTACTCGGAACGCACGGTGTGGCCAGGGCCCTTGGGGGCGACCATGATCACGTCCAGGTCAGCGCGGGGCACGACCTGGTTGTAGTGCACGTTGAAGCCGTGAGCAAAAGCCAGGACAGCGCCTTGCTTGATGTTCGGGGCGACGTTGTTGTTGTACACCTCGGGGATGTTCTCGTCCGGCAGCAGGATCATGACGACGTCAGCGTTCTTGACGGCGTCATTGACTTCGGCCACCTTGATGCCAGCGGCTTCGACCTTGGACCAGGAAGCGCCACCCTTGCGCAGACCGACCGTGACGTTCACGCCAGAGTCGCGCAGGTTTTGGGCGTGGGCGTGGCCTTGCGAGCCGTAGCCGATGATGGCGACGTTCTTGCCCTTGATCAGGCTCAGATCGGCGTCTTTGTCGTAGTAGACCTTCATGTTTGTTGCTCCGTCGGTAGCTGTGGATGCCCGAAAAACCCGGGCAGGTTGTTCAAAGGAAAAGCGGGAGTGTCAGACTGCGGGCAGTCAGACGCGCAGGATGCGCTCGCCGCGCCCGATCCCGCTGGTCCCGGTGCGCACGGTTTCTAGGATGGCAGCGCGGTCGATGGCTTCGATGAAGGCATCGAGCTTGGACGCGTCGCCAGTCAGTTCAATGGTGTAGGTCTTGTCCGTCACGTCGATGACGCGGCCGCGGAAGATGTCGGCCATGCGCTTCATCTCGTCACGCTCCTTGCCCACGGCACGCACCTTGATGAGCATCAGCTCACGCTCGGTGTACGGGCCTTCGGACAGGTCCACCACCTTCACGACTTCGATCAGGCGGTTGAGGTGCTTGGTGATCTGCTCGATGACGTCGTCCGAGCCGCGCGTGACAATGGTCATGCGCGACAGCGACGGATCTTCGGTCGTGGCGACCGTCAGGCTTTCGATGTTGTAGCCGCGGGCCGAAAACAGGCCCACCACGCGCGACAGGGCGCCGGCTTCGTTCTCGACCAAAAGGGCAATGATGTGTTTCATGGTGATCGTCCTTGCGGGCTCTTGAGTCACTAGGGCGGTAACCGCAGCGCCGTGGCCTCGTAGTGCGATGAATGCGTTGTCAGGTGGGTCCGGCGGGGCTGGCCGCACAGTTCAGCAGACACCGGCAAGTGTCTGCCTGCTGTGCGCTTGCCCCTCGCCGGGTCTCGCTCAATGTCGATGGCTCAGAGTTCCTCGGAGCCCAGCAGCATCTCGGAGATGCCCTTGCCGGCCTTGACCATCGGCCACACGTTTTCGGTGGGGTCGGTGCGGATGTCGAGGAACACGGTGCGGTCCTTGAGCTTGATGGCTTCCTTCAGCGCGCCTTCGACGTCTTCCGGACGCTCGATCAGCAGGCCCACGTGGCCATAGGCCTCGGCCAGCTTGACGAAGTCAGGCAGCGCGTCCATGTAGCTGTGCGAGTAGCGGCCAGAATATTCCAGCTGCTGCCACTGACGCACCATGCCCAGGTAGCGGTTGTTCAGCGCAATGATCTTGACCGGCGTGTTGTACTGCTTGCAGGTCGAGAGCTCCTGGATGCACATCTGGATCGAGCCTTCACCGGTGATGCAAAACACATCGGCGTCGGGCTTGGCCAGCTTGATGCCCATGGCGTAGGGCAGGCCCACACCCATGGTGCCCAGACCGCCGGAGTTGATCCAGCGACGTGGCTCTTCAAACTTGCTGTACTGCGCGGCGAACATCTGGTGCTGACCGACGTCCGACGTGATGTAGTAGTCGGTGCCCTTGGTCAGCTCGGTCAGTTTTTCGACCACGGCCTGCGGCTTGATGACCTCGGTGGAGGTCTTGAACTTCAGGCAGTCGCGCTTCTTCCACTCGTTGATCTGGCTCCACCAGGCTTCCAGAGCCTTGGGCTCGGCACGCTGGGTGGACTCCTTGATCTGGGCGATCATCTCGATCAGCACGTCCTTGACGTCGCCCACGATGGGGATGTCAACCTTGACGCGCTTGGAGATCGAAGAGGGGTCGATGTCGATGTGGATGATCTTGCGCTCGACCTGGGCGAAGTGCTTGGGGTTGCCGATCACGCGGTCGTCGAAGCGGGCACCAATGGCGATGACCACGTCAGCGTGCTGCATGGTCATGTTGGCTTCGTAGGTGCCGTGCATGCCCAGCATGCCCAGGAAGGTCTTGTCGGAAGCGGGAATGGCACCCAGACCCATCAGGGTGCTGGTGCTGGGGTAGCCCAGCATGTTGACCAGTTCGCGCAGCTCGTTGGCCGCCTCACCCAGGATGACGCCGCCACCGGTGTAGATGTAGGGGCGCTTGGCCGTCAGCAGCAGTTGCACGGCCTTGCGGATCTGACCGCCGTGACCCTTGCGCACCGGGTTGTACGAGCGCATTTCCACCGACTCAGGGTAGTGGAAGGCGGTGGTCTTGAGCGACACGTCCTTGGGGACGTCGACCACGACGGGGCCAGGACGGCCGCTGCGGGCGATGTGGAAGGCCTTCTTCATGGTCTCGGCCAGGTCGGCCACGTCCTTGACCAGGAAGTTGTGCTTGACGATCGGGCGGGTGATGCCGACGGTGTCACATTCCTGGAAGGCGTCCAGACCGATGGCGGCCGTGGGCACCTGACCGGTGATGACCACCATGGGGATCGAGTCCATGTAAGCCGTGGCGATGCCGGTCACGGCATTGGTGACGCCAGGGCCGGAGGTGACCAGGGCCACACCCACTTCGCCGGTGGCGCGGGCATAGCCGTCAGCAGCGTGAACGGCGGCCTGTTCGTGGCGCACCAGCACGTGCTCGATGGTGTCTTGTTTGTACAGCGCGTCGTAGATGTAGAGGACGGCGCCGCCTGGGTAGCCCCAGATGTACTTGACGTTCTCGGCCTGCATGCAGCGGACCAGAATGTCGGAACCGTTGAGGATTTCGCCGCCGTGGGCGTGAGTCGTATCCATGATGATTGAAACCTTTCCGAATTTCTCTAACGAAAAACGATCGGTGCCCCTCTACACCACCACAACATGGAAGCTGTGACAGCAGCACTGCGGCAACGGATTGCCAGCGTGCTCGCCCTCATGAGGCGGATTTGGAGCCTGCGCGGCCTGCCACTGGTACGGATTGAACACACCAGACTCAGGCCAGATCGAGATGGCGCAAAGCTGGCATTATCGCACCCTTCATGCCAAATTCGCTCACGCACGTGATCGTGGATCGGGTCACTCTCACGCGGGTGCCATAATCGCCCGCCCAAACGATGTTCCCCGTGCCGTACCGTGCCTGATTTGCACCCTCCATCGCCGGAAGACACGCTCAACGACTTCCTCATCAGCGTCGAGCGACGTGCGTTCAAGCGCGCCGCCTACGCCGTGCGAGACGATGACGCGGCCCTGGACATCGTGCAGGACGCCATGATCCGCCTGTCGCAAAGTTACGCCGACCGGCCGGAGACGGAATGGCCGATGCTGTTTCAGCGCATCCTGTCCAACGCCATCCTCGACTGGTTCCGACGCCAGAAGACGCGCAACGCGGTGTTCACCAATATGGGGGACCTGGAGGCCAGATTCAGCGACGAAGATGGCGACTTCGATCTGTTGGCCGTGTTCAAGATGGACGACGTCGGCACGGAAAGTGCTGACACCACCGCCAGCCGGGCGCAAACCCTCGCCCAGATCGAAGAAGAGATCAACAAGCTGCCGGCACGTCAACGCGAAGCGTTTCTGTTGCGTTACTGGGAGGAACTGGATGTTGCAGAGACCGCCGAAGTCATGGGCTGCTCTCAAGGCAGCGTCAAGACCCACTGCTCTCGCGCCGTCCACGCTCTGGCCCAAAGTCTTCAATCACGCGGTATTTCATTGTGAACAACTCATCCACCCCTTCGCTGCCAGCCGCGCAACGCGACGCCCTTGAGGCACGCTTTGCCCTGCGCGTGCGAACGCGCCTGGATGAGGGTGCGCAAGCCCTGCCCCACGACATTGGCGAGCGCCTGCGTGTGGCCCGCGAGCAGGCGATCGAGGCGGCGCGCGCTGCCCGCACGGCCAGCCTGGTCGGCCAGAGCGTTTCGGTGCCTGTGGCCGTGGCGCAGGGTGAGATGAGCCTGGCCGGTGGCGCGGGCACGACTGGCCTGCCCATGCCGATGCACACCTGGCACGAGGCCGAGGCAAGCCGCGCGGCACCCCGTGCCCCCCGGAAACCCGAGCCGCCCCTGGGTTGGGCTTGGCGCCTGGCTCTGGTGCTGCCCGTGCTGGCCTTGCTGGCCGGTTTGTGGGGCATCCAGCGCTACCAGCGCCACGAACAGGTTGAAGCCACCACAGCGGTGGACATGCAACTGCTGACCGACGACCTGCCGCCCGACGCCTACGCTGACCCCGGGTTCGAGGCTTACCTGAGCCTGGACACCGACCCCGACGTCGAACGTTTGGTGGACGCCCCCGCAGAAGCGGACGGCGACTTGAGCACGACCGAGACCGCACCTGCGGTCGACGGCTTGTGAGAGGGGCGGCGCCATGAAGACGACGCAGCCCATCACGCGCAGCCCGCACCGGCTGGCCTTGTTGCTGGCCTGGGGCTTGGCAGGCGCCCTGATGATGGGCACCCCCGCACAGGCCGAACGCGGGCAGCCCCGAGGCGAGATGACCGTGGCCTTGGCCGGCGATGCGCCCGCCGACTGGCGCGCCCTGACGCCACAGCAGCGCGAGGTCTTGCGGCCCCTGGCCAGCCAATGGCCAGAGATGGACGACACCGCGCGCGCCAAGTGGCTCAACGTGGCCGGCCGCTACGAGCGCCTGCCCCGCGCCGAGCAAGAACGCGTGCGGGAACGCATGGTGCAGTGGTCTCGCCTGCCGGCACAGACCCGTGGAGAGGCCCGCCTGCGCTTTCAGCAGTCACGGCAACTGCCCCCCGACGAGCGCCAGCGCAAGTGGGAAGCGTATCAATCTTTGCCCGCTGAGACACGGGAGGCCTTGAGCCGCCGCGCGCAGCGTCAGGCGCAGCCTGTCGAACTCCCCCGCGACATGGCCGGCCCGCGCGAGGCACGCCAACTCTACAAGTCCCAGCAACGCCAGGAGCTGGAGCGCTCGAACCTGAAGTCCAATGTGGTGCCCCACTCGCCGCGCCACGTCCGCCCGCACCCTCAGGTCGTGGCGCCCGCCGTGATCAAGGCCGGACCGGGCGCGACCACGCGCCTGCTGACCCAACCGCCGGCCCCCCCGGCTCACCAGCAAGCTGGCATGCCCAAGATCAACAGCGCAGGCAGCTTCGTTGACCCGGTGACACTGATGCCGCGCAAGGGCGCCCAGGGGGCAGCCATCACGCGGCCCGAGCCTCGGTCAGACAAAAAGCGCTGAGCGCCCACCGAGCGCACCTGGGTGCTGGTGTATGGTTCGGGCAGTTGGCGTTGTGCCGGACCCGTTTTTCCTCATTTGTCCCGATGTCTTTCCTCACGATCCCTGAACAGGGCGGCCTGAGTGTGCAGGCCTGTGCCGAGCGTGCCCGTGGCACCGCCCCCGCCTTGCGCCGTCGCCTGGCCGCTTTCCTCTACGAAGGCGTGCTGCTGTTTGGCCTGGTCATGGTGGTGGGGTTGATTTACAGCATTGCCGTGGACCAGCGGCATGGCCTGCAGGGGCGCCAAGGCATGATGGCCGTGCAGTTTCTGGCCCTGTCGGCGTATTTCATGTGGATGTGGACCCACGGCGGCCAGACCCTGGCGCTCAAGACCTGGCAGTTGCGTCTGGTGACGCCGCAGGGCGGCCCCATCGCGCCGCTGCGGGCGCTGCTGCGCTACCTGACGAGCTGGCTGTGGTTCATCCCGCCCCTGCTGCTGACCTGGCTGGCTGGCTGGCACGACAAGGGCTCGATCACGGCTGCGGTGCTGGGCTGGATGGTGCTGTACGCGGCGCTGACCTGGGTGCTGCCCTCGCGCCAGTTTCTCCATGACGTGATCAGCGGCACCCGCGTGATCGACAACCGCAAACAGGTGCCTTGATGAGCTTGACCTTGTGTGTGTACTGCGGCTCTCGCGATGGGGACGACCCTGCGCACCTGGCTGCCGCCCGGGAAGTGGGCCGCCAGATTGGCACGCGTGGCTGGCGGCTGGTTTATGGCGGCGGCAGCACGGGCCTGATGGGCGCGGTGGCCGATGCCGCTCTGGCGCATGGCGCCGAGGCCATCGGCATCATCCCGGAGCGCCTGGTGAAGAAGGAGCTGGGGCATCCGGGCTTGACCAGCCTGGAGATCGTGGACAGCATGCACGAGCGCAAGCACCGCATGGCCATGCACGCCGATGCGTTCATCGCCTTGCCGGGTGGCATCGGCACCATGGAAGAGATTTTTGAGGCGTGGACCTGGCGCCAGCTGGGCTACCACCGCAAGGCGCTGGGCCTGCTCAATGTGGCGGGCTACTACGACCACCTGCTGCATTTTCTGGATGTCAGCCAGCAAGGCGGCTTCTTGTGGCCCGATGTGCAGGAGCTGCTGCTGGTGGACGACGACATCGACGCCTTGCTGGACCGCTTGGCCGATGAACACATGCGCCTGAAGGCACAAACGCCGCCCGACCAGCCTGAAACGGGCCCTGGCGGCATTTCGCCCGAGATCTGAGAACGGCGAGAACGCAAAAGGGGTGCCGAGGCACCCCTTGTCACATCAGGCCAGCAGCGATCAGAAGGTGATCAAACGGCGGATTCGTCGGTTTCGCCGGTGCGGATGCGCACGACCTGCTCGACGGGGGTGACAAAGATCTTGCCGTCGCCGATCTTGCCGGTCTTGGCGGCCTTGATGATGGCCTCGATGCAGCGCTCGACGTCATCACCCTTGACCACGACCTCGATCTTGACCTTGGGCAGGAAGTCGACCACGTACTCGGCGCCACGGTAGAGCTCGGTGTGGCCCTTCTGGCGGCCAAAGCCCTTGACTTCGGTGACGGTCAGACCGGTGACCCCGACTTCAGCCAGGCCTTCGCGCACCTCTTCGAGCTTGAAGGGCTTGATGACAGCGGTAATCTGTTTCATGGACATGGTGGGGTACTCCGGGTGAGTCAGCAAAAAAGGGGCAATGGCTGACGCCATGTTGCAGCGCAATGGGGATATTTAAGCACGGCTGTCGCCATATCGTCACGCACGGCGGGCTCAAAACCACAAGGTCAAGGCGTCAGGCGCGAAAGCGGGAGGTGATGGGGTAGCGCCAATCACGCCCGAACGCGCGATGGGTGATGCGGATGCCCACGGCGGCCTGGCGACGTTTGTACTCGTTGATCTTGAGCAGGCGGGTGACCTTGTCCACGTCGGCGCGCTCGAACCCTGCGGCCACAATGTCCTCGATGGACTGGTCCTGTTCCATGTAGCGCGCCAGGATGGCATCGAGCACCTCGTACTCGGGCAGGCTGTCCTGGTCGGTCTGGTCGGGGCGCAGTTCGGCCGAGGGGGGCCGGGTGATGATGCGTTCGGGGATGGGCTCGACCTGGCCCGCGGCGGCGGCCTGGGCATTGCGCCACCACGACAGGCGGTACACCAGGGTCTTGACCACGTCCTTGATGACGGCAAAGCCGCCAGCCATGTCGCCGTAGAGCGTGCAGTAGCCGGTGGCCATCTCGCTCTTGTTGCCGGTGGTCAGCACCAGAGAGCCGGTTTTGTTGGACAGGGCCATCAGCAGGGTGCCGCGGATGCGGGCCTGGATGTTTTCTTCGGTGGTGTCTTCGGCGCGGCCCACGAACAAAGGTGCCAGCGAGGTTTTGAAGGCTTCGAACTCGGGCGCGATGGCGATTTCGTCGTGGCGCACGCCCAGGCGCTCGGCCATGTCACGGGCGTCGATCCAGGAGATGTCGGCCGTGTAGGGCGAGGGCATCATCACGGTGCGCACCTTGTCGGCGCCGAGGGCGTCGACCGCGATGGCCAGCACCAGGGCAGAGTCGATGCCGCCCGAGAGGCCGATCAAGACGCCAGGGAAGCCGTTCTTGCCGATGTAGTCGCGCACGCCGCAGACCAGGGCGGCCCAGATCTCGGCCTCTTCGGACAGAGGGGCGGCGATGGGGCCGGTGACGGCGCCTTGCGGCTGCAGGGTGACGGGCAAGGTGGCCACTTCGAAGCTGGGCGCGCGCGCGCCGACCTCGCCCTGGGCGTTGACGGCGAACGAGGCGCCGTCGAACACGACTTCGTCCTGGCCGCCCACCATGTGGGCGTAGACCAGTGGCAGGCCGAGTTTGCGGGCGA
>Ga0209066_10003133_pt1 | contig 19245 bp, 20 predicted proteins | sample All_14_2_FD_187198 | JGI IMG/M metagenome (GOLD analysis project Ga0209066, IMG submission 187198) | Freshwater microbial communities in response to fracking from Pennsylvania, USA - Allegheny Zone_MetaG_DW_15 (SPAdes) (version 2) ... | reverse complement strand
GCCGCTACGAGGACCTCAGGGTGTCCATGCAGACGATCGGCAACAAGGAGGCGCAGGCCTTCTTCGGCAAGATGGCCGAGTTCTCGCGACTGCATCTGAAAGACGCGCTGCGACGCGGTGGCTTTCATGACATCCCCAAGCTGGAGCCCGACCAGTGGCAGTGGCCAGAGGGTGTGAGCCCCGAGCAGGCGGCCTGGGCAGGGGTTGACGGCTTCATCGACGCGCCCACGGCCTACCGGTTGGCCCTGGATGGTGAAGAGCGCAGCCAGTTGTTCTACGCCGCCATCGTGGCGAACACGACCGACTATGAGGTGCGTCGCATGGCCAAGTCCTTTGCCGAAGAAGAAAGCGAACACGTGGCCGAGCTGGAACGCATCATCGCTCGCCTGGCCGCCTGATCGCCACAGACACACCCCATCCAAACCATCCAAGGCCGCCCCGCGCGCCGAACCGGAGCCTCACCATGTCTCGCCCTGACCGCAGTGTTTTCGTCTGTTCACAGCAGCGCCCACCGGGCCACCCACGCGGCTGCTGCGCCGCACAAGGCAGTCAGGCTGTGCTGCAGGCCTTCTGGAAGGAGCTGCAGGAGCGCAACGCCTACGAGCAAGTGGGCATCACCTACTCGGGCTGCCTGGGCCCTTGCGACGGCGGCGTGAACGTGCTGGTGTTTCCTGACAGCGTGCTCTACAGCAAGGTCAAGGTCGAAGACGTGCCCGAGATCTTCGAAAAGCACCTGCTTGGCGGTGAGGTCGTGGCACGCCTGGCGGCGTCTGCGGGCAACTGGTGAACATCACCACGGGCGAGTCCTCGACGGACCTCTTCGGTGGCGAGGTGCCACCACAGGTCAAGGACCTGGTCGAGCAGGCACGCAACGCGGAAACGCCCGAGCGCGCACTGGCACTGCTGTGGACCGCGCAGGTCTGCGCGCCGGAGTGCCCCTCGCTGTACTACCTGCTCTACAAGTTCCATGCGCGCCATGCGGACTTTGAACAGGCTGAGCTGGCGGCACTCAAGGGCCTGGACATCGCGGCCGAACAAGCCCACCTGCCAGACGACTGGCGAACGGTCACATCCAGCATGGCGGACTTCCTCTCGCCTGGGCCAGCCCGGTTCTGGCTGTTCACGCTCAAGGCACTGGCCTTCATCCGCCTGCGTCGCAAAGACCCCGAGTCTGCCACGGCCTATCTGGCCAAGGTCAACGAACTGGACCCGCAGGGTGGTGCGGGGGCCGGTGTGATCGAATCGCTGATCAAGGGCAGTGAAAGCTGAGCCCAGCACCCGCAGAACGCTCAGGAATGCGCCAGCCGGCCACGGCGCACCGGGCCGGCACGCCGCTCGACATCGGTCTTGAGCCCCTGCCGCAGGCCCAGCAGGAACATGGCTTCGGTGACAACAAACAAGGGGCCTACCAGCAGGCCGACCAGGTCATCCACAAACGCGGGTTTGCGGCCCTCGAAGAAATGCCCGACGAACTGGATCACCCAGCCCACCAGAAAGCCCCCCACGCCCAAGGCCAGCCAGGTTTCACTGGACTGGGTCGCCCCCCATGTGCCAAACCACAGGGCCAGGCCCATCAGCGCGCTCATGAGCAAACCCAGGGTCAAGTCCAGGGTCAGATAGAACACGCAGGCAGCCAGCACGGTCAACAAGGCCGGCGAAACAAACAGGCCGCCCATGTGCACGCCGGGGCGCGCCAACAGGGTTGCCGTGGCCAGCACGATCATGGGGATGCCCACAAAGTGGGTCGCGATGTTGCGGACGTCGCGGTGGTAGCTCGCGTACTGTGCCAATTGCTCGGTCAGGGTCTTCATGTCAGGCTCCTTGTTCGGTATGCCTGCATGATGTCCAGATGCCCCGCCTCTGTATGTCAGGCACACGACACAAGCTCGCACGGCAAGCTGATTCAGCGCAACAAGGACCTGATTTCACCGGCCTGGGCCAGATAGGCCTGGGCCATCGTCAGCAATTGCGCCTGCACTGCCTGGACGAGCGCGGCAGGCGCTTGTATGGTCAGCAGGCCCTGCACGGGCCCCACCAAGGCCGTAGACAACACGAAGCTGACGGACACCAGGTCATCGAAGCGGCGATCGCTGGCGCTGGCCAGCATGTCACACAGGGCCAGTTGCACGCGCTGAGTCAGACGCACCACCACGGCTTCGCCGCCGACTTCTGCGGCCACCGCGTACAAGGCTCTTGATGCATCCACGTGCTCGAACTTGGCTTTCATGAAGGCAGCCACCACCGCTTCGGCCATGTCCTTGCTCGCCGCGCCCTTGTTCATGGCACAGGCCGCTTCCACGGCCTCCACAACGGACAGCAGGTGTTTCTCCAGCACCCCGGCCATCAAGGCCTGCTTGTTGGGAAAGTACTGATACAGCGTACCCACGGACACTCCGGCGCGCTCGGCCACACGGGTGGTGGTCAGCCGCGCCAGGCCACCAGCCAGCAAAACCTGAATGCTGGCCTCGAAAATGGCCTCGACCGTGTGAATGGATCGGGCCTGAACCGGCGCTTTGCGGGGCTTGAGGGTGCGCGTCGATGTGGCCATGGAATGCGAATTCCAAAAGTGAACAAAGCTTCATATTATGGCGTGACAACCCCCACGAGCTCGCCATGCCCACCTACCGAGACATCACCATCACACGACAAGCCCTCATCCCCGGAACACCGGACGAGGTTTTCCAGTTCATCGCCGCAGAGAATGTCTTGCCACGCGTGCTGACGGGCTATGGTCCCCTGCCAGGCGTTGTCGGCACATCCGGTCACACCGGGCCTTGGGATACACCGGGCTCGACCAGGGTCGTGCACCTGGCCGATGGCAGTCAGGTGCGCGAACAGATCACACGGCACGAGCCGCCAGGGCACTTCGCTTACAGGGTCTGGGACTTTGGCAACCCGATCATCCGGACTCTGGCCACGCAGGCAAGCGGTGAATGGGCCTTCGCGCCCGTCTCAGGCGGCACCCAGGTGAGATGGGCCTACACGTTCACGGCCAGCGACTGGCTGGCAGCCCTGCCCCTGTTTGCCATCACACACCTGCTGTGGCGTGGCTACATGCAGGTCTGCCTGGATCACACCAGGCGAGCCATGCAGACTCAGGCCAGAGCCACCATCGCCGCATCGGTTGAAATCGCTTCGGGCCGGTGACGCGGTTGCTCCCACAAGCCAGCCGGGTCGCTCAGGGCCGCCACCTGGATGCGCGGCGCCTGGGTCAGCACGCTGCCAAAGATCGTAGCGAAGGACACATCGGCCGCATCGCGCCCGGTGCCAAAGCGCACAAAACCCATGGGCACGGCTGTGCCAGAGGGGTCGAACATGTACCAGCGGTCACCCAGGAACACCTCGACATAGGCGTGGAAGTCAGTGGGGCCCAGCACCGGGTCGGCACCGTAGTCGATGCCGGTGGCAAAGCGTGCGGGGATGCTCAGCGCACGGCACAGCGCGATCATCAGATGGGCAAAGTCACGGCAGACCCCGACGCGGTCCACCAGCGTGTCTACCGCCGAGGTGGTGGAGTTGGTCGTGTTCTGCTTGAACTGCACATGGCTGCGCACCCAGTCCTGGATGGCCTTGACCCGGCCATAGCCCTGCGGCAGAGCCCCGAACTCGGCCATGGCCACCGCGCCGAGGCGATCTGACTGGCAATAGCGGCTGGGGTAGATGTAGTTCAGGGCTTCGGGCGGCAGGTTCGACACCGGCACTTCAGGCACCTGATCGGGCTGGGCCAGGTGGTGGTGCAGGTCCACAACGGCGTGGTAGTTCACCTGCAGGGGCCCCGGGAAGGCATGCAGACGCAGGTAGCGGTTGCGGGTGGCTTCGTCGGTGAAAACCTGCGGCGTCACAGCCTGGCTGATCTGCAGGCTTTCCTGGTGCACAGTCTGGCTGGCTGTGTGCGCGCAGTGGATGTTGAAGACGAAGTCGCCACCAGGCATGCCCACGTCGTAACGCAACTCAATCGACAATTCAATTCGGACCATGTTTGCTCTCGATGCAGATGGTAGGTTTCACAGGCGGACATCGCGCGAGGCAAAACGGGCTCAATACAAGGCAGCCCCGCCCTGGAAACAGGGCTGCTACCAGTGCTCATGAGGGCAGTCTACTCCCAAGCAAGCTTCAGACCAGTAGCCATCACCCCATCAGGGCTACGGCCTGTGCGTTGTGGGCGGTCGGCTTAGCGGCGCGCATTGCGCCGCATAGGCCGCACCAACATCACCCCGGCGAGCACCAGAATGCAGGCCTCGGGTTCGGGCACCGGCGCGGCGTGGTAGATCTCCAGCCCGACGAGGTTGGACACCCAGCGGCCCTGCTTGAGGTCGTTGGGCGCCACGACGCGGGCAAAGCCGGAGGACGTCAGGTCCTCGCCGTCCATCTGATAGGCGATGAGGTCCAGCAAGGGGTGGCTGTCATCCGGCGTCAAACTGTTGCCGAAGTCCGGAGACAGTTCGCCCATCGAGAAGGCCGCCTTGTAGCCGTCTGCACCGACTGCCACGACGTACATGTCAAGCAGGTCGTTCTTGACCGCGCTGTTGGTGGCCAGCCCGACGCTGGCGGCATTCAAAAAGGACCACAGGCTGATGCCGGTGTAGGTGTGACCGCCAACAGTCTGGGTGACCGATGCCAGCCCCTTCAAGGCAGCCAAGTCCCATATGGTGCCGGGGGTCTTGACATCACCGCTGACGGTGAAAGCGGTGCTGACCGCTGCGGCGCCGGTGTACGGGACCGTAGAGCCGGTGTTGAGCACCTGGATGCTGGTGACGTTCGACACATACCGTCCGCCCTTGGCATCAAGCGGCGCGGTCGTGCGGGCAAAGCCGTCGCCACCCAGTGGGGCCAGTGTGCCGGCGGTGGTCTCGCCCCAGGCGAGCAGGGCCTGCTCGTTGCCGAAATTCGGACTCAGCTCACCGGCCGAGTAGACGACCTTGTAGCCGTCAGTGGCCGTGACCAGCACGACCTTGTTCAGCACGTCGTTCTTAGCACCCGACACGGTGATGCCCCCTGCCCCGTAGCTGGTGTTGTTCAGCACGTTCCACAAGCTGGGGCCAGTGTAGGTGTGAGTCTGGGTGCCCGCACCGCTTGCAAAAACGTCCGTCTGCGTGACCTGGCTGGCTGGTGACCGGTTCTGCAGCGCACTCAGGTCATAGCTTCTGGGGCTGTCAACCTGCCCGAGGACGTTGAGGCTGCTTGATGTGGCGCCCCAGGCCGTCGGCCCGGCTACGGACATGAGGATGGCTGCGGCCAGGGTGCCCCATGTGCGGGCCGGTCGCACGTCGCTGCGGGTCAAGGTCTTGATGCTGATGGTGGTACTCATGCTGAATCTCCTGAAGCCAGGCGGGGCCGCGCGCCTGGCAGGTCGATGGGGCCCCAGGGCTGACGGAACGATGCTCCGCACGGTCCTGCGCGTCAAAATCGGGGCGGCATCTCGCACTGATCGCGGTCTGCCGCAGGCTGGTGAATGGCGCCGAACTCAGCCCTCACTGCGAAAAAACACCGGGACCGCCACGGTGTGCGCCTTGTCCGGCTTAGGGAACGGCGCCATGTCATCCACTTGGCGCAATGCCGCTTCATCCAGTTCGATGTGGCCGCTGCCTTTGGCCACCACCAGCGAACCGGGCAGGATGTCTCCCCCCTCCGTCACGGTGAAACGCACCAGCACCACCCCTTCATGGCCGGTGTTGCGCAGCTCGGCGGGATAGAACACCCTGGCTTTGATCAAGCGGCTCAACGCCGCGATGTAGCGGCGCAGCAGGTCGGCCTCGGTCGGCTGTGCCGCAGCCTCCGGGTTGAGGCTTTCTTGCTGCAGCGCGTTGCGCGGCCCGTCGCCACTGGCCTGCTGCGCCGGCGAGGTCGCCTCTTGTTGCCTGGGCGTGTCTGCTTGCCGTGGCACCTCAACCGGGCTGGGCGTTTGACGGACAGGCAGGGGCCGAGGTGGTACAGACTGGTCCTGCTGCCTGGGCGCCGACCTGGGCTGCGGTGGATCAGGCGTCTGCATGGCTGGCTGATGGCCCAGCATGTCAAACAGTGCCCCCGCCGACTGCGCGGGCAGCGGCCGGTGCTCGGACGCAAGCGGCCCCATCAAGCAGGGCAGCACCAGCACGGCATGCAACAGCAGTGACAGCCACAAGCACGGGCCCAGGCCAAAACGCGGTATCTCAACGCGGGCGTTCACTGCCGGATCACCTCGGTCTGCACGGCCACTTTGCTGAAGCCCTGCAGCTTGAGCGCATCCACCACATCGATGAAGCGCTGCAAGGGCACGGTCTTGTCAGCGCGCAGCAAAAAGGGCGTGCCCTTGTCCAGCGCGCCCAGCCTGGCATTCAGCAACGCGACACCGACCGGTTCACCGCCCAGATAGATGGCACCTGCCGCATCAATCTCGATGGTTTCAGTCTTGCGTGTGTCAGCCGATTCGCCCATGCTCGCTTTGGGCAGGTTCACCGGAATGCGGCCACTGGCGATAAAGCTGGACGTGGTCAGCACGATGGTCAACAGCACCAGCATGATGTCGATGAACGGCACCATGTTCAGGCCAGCGAAGGGCTCATCGTCCATGGGCGATCTCCCATTCGAGCAGCATCACCTTGGCCTTGCGCTGCAGGCTGTTGTAGAGCACGACAGCGACCAGTGCCACGCACAGCCCGACAGCGGTGGCTTTCAGTGCCAGTGCCAGCCCGATCATGATCTGGCCGGTGTCCAGGCTGGCGTTGTGCCCCATGCGGTAGAAGGTGAGCATGATGCCGAACACCGTGCCCAGCAGCCCCAGGTAGGGCGCGTTGCTCGCCACCGAGGCGATCACCACCAGTCGACGCGACAGCATCAACTCCAGCGACTTCATGTTGCCTATGGCCTGCAAGTCCAGCCCGCGAAAAAACACCAGGCGCTCCAGCGCAATGGCCACCACCATCACGCTCAACGCGCAGAGCAGGCCGATCACGCCGTAGTCGATCGCTCCGGAGAGCCATTCCATGTCCATGTTGCTCACTCCTGTCAAAACACCACCCCCGCCTGCAGCAAAACGCGTGTCTTGCTGCCCTCATCCACCCCATCCTGGCCAGGCCCCAGCTGGCGAGCCACCTGCATGCTGGCGATCAAGGACTGGTAGCTCGCGTAATAGCCCAAGCCGGCATCGCTCAGGCTGATCCCGTTGCCCGTCGTGTAGCTCGCGTCGTACAGCCGCAGCCGACCGTGGTTGGCAAACACCCCCAGTGCATGGGTGAGCCCGGCCCAGTTCGGTAACGCCCGGCGCACCTCCGCATCGAGCAGGTAGCCGTGGTCGCCCATCACCACCTCTCGATAAGCCCTCACGCCGTTGCTGCCTGACAGCGCCATTTGTTCGGTCCCATCCAGGTTCCTGCACAGGGCCTGCTGAGCCGTCGCCGCCAGGGTTGCGCTCCACTGATCGCTCAGCGCCAGCCCACCGCTGAAGGCCAGGTTGAACTTGCCGTAGCGCCCTGCTGTGTCCGGCCCTGCCCGGTTGTCCTCTTGTGCCTGCGCACCCTGGATGCGCAAGTGGCCCAGCGTCAGGCTCGCGCTGGTGCGCCCGTAGCCCGCACTCCCGAACAGGCTGCCCCAGGTTTCGTACACGGCCGCCAGCGTGGCCGCCCTGGCGTCACGTCCACTGGCCGTGCTGGCCGCACCGATTTCGTCGTGCATGTGCCGTGCAGCCAGGTTCAGGCTCAGGTACAGATTGCGGTCACGCGCACGGATGGCGGGGTAGCTCAGGCTGGCATCCACGGTCTCGGCATGGCCCGTTGCGTCCAGGACAGCGTATGGCCCGCTCAGCTCGTATCGGGTACGCGCCACAGCCAGATCCGCACGCAGCCCGCTGCCCGCCAGGGGTGCCGAATAGCCCAGCCGCCCGTTGTCCAGCCCGCCGCCGCTGGACCCCAGCGCACTGAGCGAAAGCCGGTCGCCGACGCCCGTCAGCGAGTGGATGTCCAACGAGGCGCTCAGGCGCTTGGACCCGGTGTAGCGCGAGCCCTGGTTGTCGGTCAGCACACTGCCACTGATGCGGGGGCCTGCGTCGACCTCGACCTCGACGTCCGAAAGGCCCGGCGATGCGCCCGGGGCAATGGACACACGCGGCATCAAGGCGCCCGCCAGATCACTGATCAGCAACATGGCCCGCTCCAGGCTGTTCGAGGCGACTGGCGCGTCTCCGTCAAGCGGCGAGAGCCTGAGAGACAGCACGCGGTCGTCCACCCGCGAGTGGTTCTTGAGCGACACGCGGCCGTATCGGCCCACCACCACACGCAGGGTCAACGTGCCATCACGGGCATCCTGACGCGGCACGTAGGCACGCGCCACGGGGAAGCCGCGAGCGCGGTACAGCGCGGTGACCCGTTCCACCGCCGCGTCGACCTCCCTCATGTCCAAGGCACGCCCGACATAAGGGCTCACCGCGACCTGCAACGCGGCTTCGGCGATGAAGTCTGCGCCTTCGAAACGAAAGGCCCTGACCATCAGCGTCTCGCTGCCCTTCAAAGACAGGGCGGGCGCCTCCTGTTCGACGATGACCGGTGCAGCACGCTGCGGCGGCTGCGGCGGGCGTGGGGGCTGCACCTGCTTGAGCGCCTCGCCGATGCCCGGTACAGGGGCGTTGCTCGGGGTGCCTGCCTGGGCAACCACCGGCGCGAACTGGGCGCACGCGAGCGGGCTGGCCAGCACCAGTACCTGCGTCAGGAAAAGAAGCCGCAAAGCGGGATGACCAGGTGGTTTCATCGAACTACGGCTTTCTGGCCTTCTTCTCGTCTTGCCCGTTGCCAGCTGCGGTGGCGTCCATCTCGTCGAGGTCGTACATGACGCCATCGACCTCGATGCCGCCGACGCCTGCCGACACACTGCGCGAGATCACGATGCTCCGCTCCAGCGCCTGCGCGACCAGGTTGCGCTGTGCAAAGGCTGACGGGCTGGCTGGCTGCGGCTGAGCCCGTGCGGACTGGCTGGCGGCTACTTTGCTGACATCGGCTTGCAGCTCGATTGGTGTGGCGTCCTGCGGCTTGCCGACTGTTGTCGGCGCCGGTGGCAGGACATTCACGTTCGCCGTCGCCACGGTGGTCGTCTCGCCGCAGACGCCTCTGGCTGCGCAGTAGCTCAAGTTTTCAGCCAACACGCCCAGCGCCGCACCGGGGCCACTGCCGCCTTGCCAGTGCACCTCATCCATGGACAAGGTACCCCGCGCCACGCCAGTCACCCAGCCGATGCCTTCCCCGATGCCGAACACCGTGCCATCGATCAGGCCGTGTCCGATGTGCGCGTCCAGGGTGCCACCGACAGCGCCGCCCACACCATCAACACCCCTCACGTTGCCATGCACCTTGAAGTCATCGAGTGGCCCGCCATCCAATGCCCCAATCACGCCGCCGACCGGCCCGGAGCCACTGCTCACGTCGCCCCAGGTCTCGACGTGCTGGACGGGGCCATAGCTGTGGCCGACCAGGCCACCGATCCCGCCCTCGCCAATCACATCGACGCTGGACCAGGCATCGGAGATCGCCCCGAAACTCAAGCCCACCAGGCCACCCATTGCCAGCCCCGGACTGGTTTCGATGATGCCTTTGACGTTGCTGATCGTGGTGATGGGCGTGCCCGATACCTTGCCGGTGCTGTAAGAACCAGTGATGGACGAGGTCTCACCCAGGTAACCAACCAGGCCACCCGCATAGACACCGTTGGTGCCGACCGTCACGGTGGTGTTGGCGTATGAGCCGCTCACCGACGAGGCCAGGCCGACCCAGCCGATCAAGCCGCCCACATACTGCGTTTGATCCAGGATGCCCGTGACCGTGCTGGCGGCATGGGCGTTGTCAACCTGGGTGTATTCGATGCTGCCGATCAGCCCACCGATCTTGCCGCCTTGCACGAGCGTCGAGGTGACCGCGCCCGTGGCGAACGAATGGTCGATGCGCATGGGGCTGTCCGCTGTGCCGCTGGCCTTGCCGATCAAGCCGCCAACCTGTGCGGGCCCTGCCACGGCGCCGCTGGCGTACGAATAAGAAACGACGCTCGCCGTGTCGTTGCCCACCACGGAGCCCACCAGCCCACCCACGCCGGCCCCTTGAGACAGCACGGTCGCCCCCGAAGTCACGCTGCCCAGGGCATGCGACTGGTCGATCACGACCCGGCCATTGGCCACACCCAGCAAGCCCCCCAGCCCCGCCCCTGGCGATATGCCCGTGCTCAGGGCGACATCCGCATAGGAACCAATGATCCTGGTCGTGTTACCTGCCGCATTGCCGATCAGGCCACCGACACCGCTGTTGCCGTTGACGCTGCCTGTGGCATAGCTGTTGATGACCGTGGCGCCGCTGGTGGCCGTGCGCCCCGACAACGCACCCACGCCGCCCGTGCCGGTGATGTTGACGCCTTCGAGGCCGATGTCCCGGATGGTGGCCCCGCCGTTGGCTGTCCCGATCAGGCCGACATAGGCCAGCCTCTCCAGCCGGTTCAGCGTCAGATGGCTGATGCTGTGCCCCATGCCCGCCAGCGTGCCACCCAGCGTATTGACCACCGAAGCGGCCCCTGTATGGCTGGCACTCCAGGCGCTGGCATCGATGTCCTGCGCCAGCGCGTACATGCCGCTGGCCGTGCCCGTGGTTGCCAGCTCATCCAGGTTGTGGATGAGCGTGACGCGCTGCCCGTTCACGCTCAAGGCCGCTTTGGCACCGGACAGCGTCACACTGCCATACACGCCGCCGCTGCTGTCCTGCCTGGCCACCAGTTCGCCGTCGGCATGGCGCTCGGCGCCGCTGTAACTGGCCTTGGTGCGCAGGTGGTAGTTCGATCCCTCCGCAGGCGCCAAGACGCTGCTGCCATTCCAGCCGCCATGGTTCAACGCCAGACCGGCCTCTTCACCGCTGGCGCTGATCGCCGCGTTGATGTGGATGTCATGCTCGGCTGCCAGTGCCAGCGTGGTGTCGCTGTGCCAACTGACCGCGTCGTTGACGTGGATGTCGCCTTGGCCCGTCTGCATGCCGGCGCCAGACCTGATGTCAACGTTGTTCAGTTCAAGCCGGCTGGACAGGCCCGCACCGGTCATGTCCCCGCCAGAGGCCGCGATGGTGAAGTCCACAGGGTCGATCAACCAGTGCCCGGTCTGCCCACCGCTTGATGCCGTGGTGATGACGGCGCTGTCGGCGATCTGCACGCGCTGACCCGATGTCTCGATGAACCCGCCGTCTCCCTCTTGCGCTGCGCTGGCGTCCAACGTGCCATCGATGCGGGTCTCTCCCCCATCGGCATGGACGACGATCTCGCCTTTCAGGTCACCGATCGTGCGCGCCTGCACCAGGCCACTGTTGTTCACCTGGGCGCCAAGCAGTTCGTCAGCCGCCTTGGCGCTGAGGATCACCTTGCCGCCATCAGCGATGATGGCGTGCCTGTTCTCGACCAACGCGTTCAGCGCGCCTTGTTCGATGCTGACGCTGAGCAGCGAATCACCATTGAAGTTGAGTCGGATGCGCTCGCCGGCAGCCAGCACCACTGTGCCCAACCGGGCCACGATGACGCCCTGGTTGGCCACCTCCTGGCCCAGCAGCGCCACATGGCCGCCATCGGTTACCGCGATGGTGCCCTGGTTGATCACCGAGCCTGTGCCCTCCGCGCCGTGTCCATTGGCACGGAACACGTAGCTGCCCGCGTCAAAATCCTCGTCGCTCAAAGTCAGCGTGCTGGCCACCAGACCGGCCGTCTGGACCGAACTGCCCGGTGCGAACAGCACGCCATTGGCGTTGATCAGGAAGACACGGCCATTGGCCTTGAGCACCCCCTCGATCACGCTGCGTTCATTGCCAATGACCGTGTTGACCGTGATGGCCGACGCAGCAGGTTGATGGAAGATGACCGTCTCGGCCGGCTTGATGCCGAAGCCTTGCCACTTGATCAGTGCCGTCTGGCTGACCTGGTCAATGGTGGTGACCGCACCCGTCTGGTTGATGCTGGCCGCGCCTCGGGTGACCACGCCACCCGTCGGCGCTGCCATGGCCGGCCACGGCCACCCAGTCATGGTACACACCAGCGCCCCCACCAGCGCCGACAAGGGTATGGTGCTTGCGGCTTGCATGGTCGAGCCCAAGCTCATGAACGCCTGCGCCGCCGCGCCACGATGACCATCAGGCCGATGGCCACGCCCAGCAACGAGACCGATGAGGGCTCTGGCACCACGGCGGCCACATCGCCGTCCATCACCGCCCAGGCATACATCGGCACGCCAACGTCATCGAAGTACTGTTGACCATTGGAGAGATCCAAGTAGAACGCTTGCACATCCCCGAATATGTTGGTCGGCGCAGGGGTGCTGGACCAGTACGGGCCCGACTTCAGATTGATGATCGCGCCATTCGGACCCACGCCATCCAGCTCGCCACCGGTCGACCCATCGCGGAAGATGCCGCCAGTGCTCGGGGTGGGCGTTCCGACCCCCGTGCCCGGGTTGATGGCCTTGAACCCCAGGTTGACGTAATACATGTAAGCCAGTTCGCTGTAGACCGTGTCCGCCTTGCCATCGGCGTCCAGGTCCACGGCCGTGCTCACATTGAAACCACAGTCCTTGCCAGTCAGCGAGGTGGCGGTGTTGTCACAGGCTGCCCTGCCAGGCTGGTTGATGATGGTCGGCAGGCGCCAGTCACTCCAGGTCACGTTGCGCACGGTGTCGTGGTAGTCCAGTTGGGCCGCCCAGTCCGAGGCCCGTCCCTGCTCCATCGCGCCATAGGGGTCCATCAGGATGCCATCGCTGTAGTGGCTGGTGAAGGCGTAGTTGGCATCGGCCAGCCAGGTGATGTCCAGGAAGTCGTCATAGATCAGACCGCCGCCACGGTCAAACAAAGTGGCATGCGATGCGCCGCTGCCCAAAGCACCCAGTGCGGCGGCCAAGGCCACGGCTGCGATCTTTCTGCTGCTCATGATGATTTCTCCAAAGTTGAGGTTGAGACTGGCCAGCACCCCTCACACGGGGCGTTTCGATGGCGATGCGATGAAATGTCAAGACGGGAATCAGCTTGGACAGGGTCAGAGTCCGCCATAACCCTTGCCGTCCAACCATTGGTTCCAGCTCTTGCCGCCACCCAGGCCTGCGTTGACGGTGCTCGGGTTGAGCAGGTTCATGAACTGCCACAGCTCTCGGCCCACTTTGTTGCGGCTCGGGCTACCCGCGTCCAGCAACACGCCCCATTGCGCGATCGGGTAAGCAGGGAAGGCGATGTACTCGGTGTCGCCCCCCTCCCGGATCTGCGCCAGCGATACCCAGCCTGCTTTGATGCCGCTGCCAGCGCACTTTGCTGCCGCATAGGTAAGGTCGATGTTGTCGTATTGACAGACACCCGGCTTGCTGCCGATGGGGGGTGCCGAGCACGTGGTCGCACAAACACCCGAACCTGTCACGCTTGTCAGTGACGGTGCTGCCGTCGGCCACTGGCCCATCGCTGTGACGATGGTCTTTGCCTGCTGCCCGTACGGTGCCGCACTCGGCAGTGCCACGCCGATCGGGGACAAGTAGGACGGATAGCTCATGGCGATCGGCCCTGTGCCGCCCGTTCCGGCTGTCGCAGAGTAGTAGACCCCCTCCGGCGAACCAGCGGTACTCGCCACGAACAGCGCGGCAGCCGTGAGTTGCGGGTTGAACTTCTCTATTTCATTCGGGTTCAGCAACAGCGCAGGTATCCCCTTCGCGTAAAGCAAGGGAGAACTGATGGTGTACTTCTTGGTCAGCGACGAAGCCAGTTGTTTGGGCGCCGTTTCGTTCGCGGCCAGAAGCAGGCTGTACTTGTAGCCAATCGCTGCCGAGAGCCATTCACCCGTGATGGCGGCAGGGTGGGCCGCATAGGACCCGCTTGGGTAGCCCACCGTGCCACCTCCTGTGATTTCCTGCATCAGATGGCCGGTCGCGTTGTGGCAGATGCCGATCGCATCAAAGTCGTATCCGGCTGAGACCATGAAGTCCTTCACCAAGGAGATGGCCGGCTGGTAGAAGTTGGACGCGATGGCAACCGTCGTCAGCGGGAAGGGAATCGTCGAACCGAGACTGCTCGCGTTGGCCGCCGTGATCTGATGGGCGGCCAGGCCGCTGCCATCGTCATACACGACGGAGCAGATGGTGTCGGCAGCATGGCTTGGCATCGCGCCGAGTCCGCCAATCGCCATGGCGATAAAGACTGGAATGTGTTTGAGACGGAAGTTCATGCAAAGGCTCCTGAAAAAACAAGGAAGGAAGCGGACAGGCAGCGGGTGCCGACGCGCTGGCGAGCGAGGCGTTCGTGCGTTCTGGTAAAGGGAGCGATGTACCGCTATCTACTTGTGTTGATAGCGATATCTATGCCAAACGTCGCGCTGTTGCATGACGTGATGCCCAGGCACACAGGTCATGCCTTGCCTCTGTAGCAAATAGGAGATTTCCGACTCACAAAGGGGTGCTTGGCAACGCATGACGCATGCCCTGCAAGCGGATGCCGGCTTGTTCGATATATACCAAAGTAAACAATGAACGTAGGGATAACGACAATAGCCCCCCACCGCTCGGCGCTCGGCCTGAACGCAAAGATCAGCCGCGCAACAAGGCCGCACCCTTGATCTGCGCAAACACGGCTTGCCCCTCGGCCAGCGCCAGGGCCTGAGCCGAGCGCTGTGTCACACGGGCCAGCAGGTGCTGCCCCTCGGTCAGACGCAAGCGCAACATCACGCTGCCCACCCCGTCAACGCGTACATCGTCGATCACGGCAGGCAGGATGTTCAAGATGCTGCTGTCGGCTGACTGTGTCAGGCTCACGCTCACATCGCGCGCCAGCACGCGCACCCGCATGCGCTGCCCCACTGGCGCGGGGCTCTGGCCTACCCACAGCATCGGTGTCGTTTCGCCCACCGTCAAAGCGCCATCGATCAAGGCCAGTTGGCTCAGCCCCTGATCAGGCACATGCCCCACCACGCACGCCTGCAGCACAGCGGCGGCGTCCTCCAGTGCGCTCAACGGAGTGTCCAGGCGAGACATCACGGCATGGATGCCCCCTTCGGCCTGCACACGCCCTTCGCGCAACACCACCAGATGGTCAGCCAGGCGAGCGGCTTCATCGAGCGCGTGCGTCACATACACGATGGGCACGCCACCTTGCCCCAGGGTTTCAAGATAGGGCAGCACCTCGGCTTTGCGAGCGGCATCGAGCGCCGAGAGCGGCTCGTCCATCAACAGCAGCGCCGGACTGGTCAGCAAAGCACGCGCAATGGCCACCCGCTGGCGCTCACCGCCCGACAGCCCCTCAGGCCGACGCGCCAGCAAATGACCAATGCCCAGCAGTTGGATGGCGTCGGCAGGCTGCACCTTACGCGCCTCGGGTGCGATGCGCTTGTAGCCATACAGCAGGTTGGCCTCCACACTCAGGTGAGCGAACAGGCTGGCCTCTTGAAACACCATGCCAATGGGGCGGCGATGCGTGGGTAGCCACTGGCCCCAGGCATCGTCCTGCCAGACCTCATCACCCACAGCCACCCTCCCCTGTGCCCGGCTCAGCCCCGCCACAGCCCGCAGCACGGTGGTCTTGCCGCAGCCAGATGGCCCCAGCAGCACGCTCACACCGCGCCCGGGCAGACACAGCTTCACATCCAGTTTGAAACCCGGGTGAGCCAGCTGCAACTCGGCTTCGATCACGTGGGCAGGCCTCCCAAGCCTTGCAGACTGCGACCCTTGCGGCCATTGAGCAGATACAGGACCAGCATCACCCCAAAGCCGAACAGCACCATGCCGCCAGCCAGGGCATGAGCCCGATCCAGTTCGCCCGCTTCGACGTGGCCATACAAGGCCACCGAGAGCACTCGGGTGGCACCTGGAATGCTGCCCCCGATCATGAGGACCACACCAAACTCACCCACCGTGTGGGCGAAGCCCAGCACGCTTGCCGTGAGAAAACCCGGGCGGGCCAGCGGCAAGGCCACACTGAAAAATCGGTCGAGCGGACTGGCCCGCAAGGTGGCCGCCACCTCCATGGGCCTGGCGCCCATGGCCTCGAAAGCCTGCTGCAAGGGCTGCACGACAAAGGGCAAGGAGTGCAGCACCGATGCCACAACCAGGCCAGTGAACGTGAAAGGCAGCCGCCCCCAGCCCATGAACTCGGTGAAGTGCCCCACAGGCCCATGAGGCCCCATCAGCACCAGCAGGTAAAAGCCGATGACCGTGGGTGGCAAGACCAGCGGCAAGGCCACCACGGCGGCCACAGGCCCCTTCAGCCATGATCGGGTGCGCGCCAACCACCATCCCAGCGGTGCGCCCACGGCCAGCAGCAGCACCGTGGTCAGCGCAGCCAGCTCGGCCGTCAGGCGCAAGGCAAGGAGGTCGTCAGCCCAGGAGTCCATCGGCACCCAAAGTCGCTACACAGCCCATGCGCTCAAAACTCGTAGCCATACGATTTGATCACCGCCCTGGCCTTGTCGCCCTTGAGGAACTTCAACAAGGCCGCCGCAGCCGGGTTGTTCTCACCCTTCTTGAGCAAGGCGGCATCTTGCAAGATGGGCGTGTAGTACTTGCCTGGCACCACCCACCATGAGCCGACAGCAGGCTTGTCGGGCGGCGCCACCTGAGACAAGGCCACGAAGCCCAGTTCGGCATTACCGGTGGCCACAAACTGCTGCGCCTGGGTGATGTTGTCACCCAGCACGATCTTGGGGCTTACCTTCTCGTACAGGCCCAGTGCCTTCAGGGTTTCGACACCCGCTGCACCATAGGGTGCAAGCTTGGGGTTCGCCAGAGACAGGTGGGCGTAATCGCCCTTGCTCAGCACCTCGCCATTGGCGTCCACATAACCTGGCTTGGCACTCCACAACACCAGCTTGCCCTTCGCGTAGGTGAAGCTCTGCCCCTTGACCGCCAAGCCCTCGGCCTCAAGCTTCTTGGGCGTTTCGTCGTCAGCAGCAAGCAGGACCTCGAAAGGCGCGCCCTCCTTGATCTGTGCATAAAACTTGCCGGTGGAACCTGTGATCACCACGGCCTTGTGGCCAGTCTCGGCAGCAAAGTCAGCCGAGATTTTCTGGAAGGGCCCGCCAAAGTTGGCAGCCACCGCCACCTGAACCTCATCAGCACGGGCTGACCAAGCCAGCGTGGTCAGCAAACATGCTGCCGACAATTTGAGCAACAAGCCTATGACCGGGCGACGCATCGTATTCATCAGGTACTCCTTGTTAGCAGGCTTGATCAGCCCAAGATTGACAAAATCACACTCGAAGATTTGAAGATGGCGCACGCACGTTGCCCCACTTCCAGCCCCAGCGAAGCGACGGACTCACGGGTCACCACAGACGTGACTGTCTTGCCGCTACCCAGGTTCAAGGTCACCTCGGCATTGACAGGCCCATCCATCACCCGCTCGACCGTGCCCCACAAATGGTTGCGGGCGCTGGTGCGCATGCCCTCATCGGTCAAAAGCAACACCGCAGAAGCCTTGACCAGGGCCACGACCTCCATGCCAATGTCGATTTCGAGTTGCTCGGCCGAATCCCGCGTGATGACGGCCACCAATTCATTCTGGTTGTCCAGGCGCAGATAAACCTCGTAGTCCACCTCGCCTTCGCGCAGGCCACTCACCGTGCATACGAATTGATTGCGTGCACTGGTACGCATGGCCATGCGGCGAAGCAACTGCTGGAACGACCGCATGTTGCCGGTGTCCATCTCGCCCCACTGGGACATCAGCCGGTCCAATGCGATCTGGTATTCCGCTTCAACTGCGCGGTACAGCCCCACCACCTTTCGGCCATGGTCTGTCAGTATCGTGCCGCCACCGTGTTTGCCGCCCGTGCTGCGTTCGACCAGTGGCTGGTCGGCCAGGTTGTTCATGGCGTCTACCGCATCCCAGGCGGCCTTGTAGGACAGGGGCACATGCTTGGCCGCTTGAGAGATCGAGCCATATTGCTCGATGGCCTCCAGCAGCCGAATGCGCGTGTCGCCGAGGAAGGCGCCCAGGTCTGTCGACACCTCCAGCTTGCTGACCAGACGGGGGGCGGTCTTCTTGGCTGCTCGGGCGGAAGTTGTACGGCGGGATGTGGTCATGCAAAGCAGTGGTTGTCTCGTTCACGACAATGCGACATAACGCAGCTTCACCCATGCTCCGACATCGCACGCATACGTTGCAAATGGCCCAAAACGCACCATGAAAGTAAGACGCAATCTATCGGTTATGTCTGGCAACCATACAAGTGGAACACCTAGACTGGCTTGGCTGTGTCGCTTTTGTCGTATATATGTGTTTATAACGCAAACAGCGTGCCAGCGCCCCTCGAAACCAGCAGTCACAGGATCAAAAACATGAAAGTCAGCGCACGCAACGCCTTCAAGGGCAGCATCACCGCCATTCACCCTGGTGCCGTCAACGCAGAAGTCACACTCAAGACCAAGGGTGGCGATGTACTGGTCGCCATCGTCACGGAAGGCAGCGTCAAGTCGCTGGGGCTGGCCGTCGGCAAAGAGGTTGTCGCATTGGCCAAGGCCCCCTGGGTCATGCTCGCTGCCGGTGACAACAAACTGAAGTTCAGTGCACGCAACCAGCTCAATGGCAAGGTCTCTACCTTGGTCAAAGGCGCCGTCAACAGCGAAGTGGGCATCACGTTGCCGGGTGGCACCGAAGTCTTTGCGGTGGTCACCAATGAGGCGGTGGCCGAACTCAACCTGGCTTTGGGCGCCGCCGCAAGCGCCATCATCAAGTCAAGCCACGTGATTCTGGCCGTTGAAGCCTGATTGATGTGAGTCAAGTCAGCGAGGCATGCTCTCGCTGAACGCGTAAAACGCGTAGGACGTGCCTGCGTCGGCATGGCAATTGATGATGCGGTGAATCAGCCAGCGCCCATCGCGCATGCGCCATGCGGCCAGGTCCTCGCTGTAGCCTGGGCGCCCTTGCCTGAGTGCATCTCCTGCAAGGCTGCCTATGTCGACTTGAAACCGATAGCGGCAGTAGCAGGGTGCCTCTTCTTCGTCGTAGCCTACCCAGCGCTCGGCACCAGCATCCGCATCACGGTTCACATCGACCCACAAGGGGCCGATGGTCAAGCCTCGCCATAGTTGTGGCACACGCTCCGCCCAGTTGACCTCACGCCCAAGGTGCGAGGCACGCTTGACGCGCTTCTGTGACTCATCGTCATATTCAGATATATATAACGGTATCCGCATTTGATCACCTGAAACGATGCGGTTGTAGAAAAAGGCGGATGACAGGCCCGTCATCCGCCTTGGGTCAGGTCACACCGTGGCAGGCGCGTGGGTGTAGCACTTCTTGGGACAGA
>Ga0209066_10003132_pt1 | contig 19249 bp, 6 predicted proteins | sample All_14_2_FD_187198 | JGI IMG/M metagenome (GOLD analysis project Ga0209066, IMG submission 187198) | Freshwater microbial communities in response to fracking from Pennsylvania, USA - Allegheny Zone_MetaG_DW_15 (SPAdes) (version 2) ... | reverse complement strand
GCCAGCGTGAAGAGCCCGTTTGCCATGGTGCAGGAAATTCGCGAATGGTTCGACGGCCCGGTGGCCTTGTCGGGCTCCATTGCATCGGGCGGTGCCGTGCTGGCCGCCCAGGCCATGGGTGCCGACTTTGCCTACATCGGCTCGGCCTTCATCGCCACCGACGAAGCGCGTGCGGTGGACGGCTACAAGCAGATGATCACCGAGAGCAATTCGGACGACATCGTCTACAGCAACTTCTACACCGGTATCCACGGCAACTACCTCAAGGGCAGCATCAAAAACGCTGGCATGGACCCGGACCACCTGCCCGACAGCGACCCGAGCAAGATGAACTTTTCCACCGGCGAAGGCGCCAACGCGGCCAAGGCCTGGAAAGACATCTGGGGCTGTGGCCAGGGCATTGGCGCCATCCGCGAGGTGGTGCCTGCGGCCGATCTGGTGGCGCGTTTTCAGCGCGAATACGCCGAAGCCAAAGCGCGTATTTGCGGCGGCTGAAACCGCAGCCTGCAGAAAAAAACCGACTTGCAGGTCGGTTTTTTTTCGCCTGCAGGTGCTTGCGGGTTCAGGGCTTGAACAGGTCTTTCAGGGTGGCAGGAAATATCGGCGGTCCGGCGTATTGCGTCTGCCATATCAGAACGTGTCCAGTTATTCTCATTTTGAATAGAGCTGGTCCTTGACGAATTGGCTGCTCGGCAAGTTGCAGTAGTCGCAGTAGCCGGAGCTTCCAGCTCCGACACCCCTAGACTGAGCCTAATGTGCCCCGAGTAACATGCTAACAACAGTCGGCTGCCAGCCCGGCTGGCTGATGTAGCCTCTCCGGGCCTGTCCGATCGCACAACGCCCATGCCTCTTTGATCAACCTAGAAAATTTATGGAAAACGTTTTCAATTTTCGAGACCAGTTGATTGCTGAATACAGCACCTTTTCTCGAAGTTTTTCCAAAATTTGTGCGTCTGACATTCAAGAAAAAGTCGAGACCGAATACAACAAAGGTCGTTATTGGCCCGAGCCGTTGATTCAGATAAATCCCAACTATCGCCGCAGCACAACCGTGCAGCAGTTGGCATCCAAGGGAGTTTTGCATCCAGCTTGTTCCGAACTCTTCAAGGCCAAAAAACCCGAGGGTACGCCTGTCGATTTGTTCCTCTACGAACACCAGATGCAAGCGCTGGCCAAATCCAGCCAGAACAAAAGTTACGTGGTCACCACCGGCACGGGTTCCGGCAAATCGCTGTCATTTTTCATTCCGATCATTGACCGTATTCTCAAAGCCAAACAGCAAGACCCCAAAGCCCGCACACGCGCCATCGTCATTTACCCCATGAATGCCTTGGCCAACAGCCAGCTGGAAGAGCTCGATAAATTTCTGTACGGATATCCACCCGGTCAACAGCCTTTTACCGTGGCCCGCTACACCGGTCAGGAAAAAGCAACCGAGCGCGAGCGCATCAAGAACAATCCACCCGATATTTTGTTGACCAACTTCATGATGTTGGAGTTGATCCTCACCCGCCACGAAGAAATTGACCGTGGTGTTGTCGATCATTGCCAAGGGCTTGAATTTCTGGTGCTTGACGAACTGCACACCTACCGAGGCCGTCAAGGTGCAGACGTGGCCATGCTGGTGCGTCGCCTTCGCGAACGTTTGCAAACCCCCCACATGGTGTGCATTGGTACATCGGCCACCATGTCGTCTACCGGCACGCAAGCCGACCGCAACAAGACCGTGGCCCAAGTGGCCTCCAAGCTGTTTGGCACCACCATCACCGAAAACGATGTGATTGGTGAAACCCTGGACCGCGTGACCAATGCCGGAAAAAACGTCGATGCTGTCAAGGCGCATCTCAAATCTGCACTGAGCCAACCCCATTTTTCTTGGGCAAATTACGCTCAATTTCAAGACGATCCTCTGGCCATTTGGGTGGAGTTAACGCTAGGCGTCGAGTTACCCGCCCACGAAGCGCCGCGCCGCGCAAAGCCCATGACCGTCAAGGACGCTGCCAAACGCCTGTCTGGCGATGCCGACTGCGACTTTGAAACAGCACGCAAGGGCTTGCAGGCATTTCTGGTGGCTGCGCATGAAGTCAAAACCGAGCAGGGGCGTCCGCCCTTTGCCTTCAAGTTGCACCAATTCATCAGCGGTCCTGGCAAAGTGCTCGCCACGCTGGAGCCAGCAGGAACACGCCACATCACCTTGGACGCCCAACGATTTGCACCCGGCAGACAAGATGAGGGAACGCGGCTCTACCCAGTTCATTTTTGCCGTGATTGCGGGCAGGAATACCATCCTGTTTGGCGTTCTGGTCAAGCACAACAAGAATACAGCCCGCGTGAAATTGACGACATATCTTCCGAAGAAGACGAAGACGCTCGGTATGGCTTTCTCTGCCCCCAGACCACTGGGCAAACCTACACCGGTCAGCTCGAAGAATTGCCAGAATCTTGGCTGGATTTCAGCAAAGCCGAGCCCAAAGTCAAAAGCACCTACAGACCGTCGGTTCCTCAGCCTGTGACCTTGGGGCCAGATGGCCTGCACTGTCGTGGCGGTGAAGATTTCTGGTTTATTCCCGGCAAATTCAGGTTTTGTTTGCGCTGCGGCTTGACCCATGAAGTACACGGCAAAGACATCAACCGCCTCGCCAGCCTGTCTGGCGAAGGTCGTTCTTCGGCCACCACCATTCTCACGCTCACCGCCATTCGGCAACTGTTTGCAGACGGTGAGCCGCAAGCCGACCAACCAGACCCGAGAAAAATTCTTGGCTTTACCGACAACCGGCAAGACGCTGCCTTGCAGGCGGGCCACTTTAACGACTTCATCTTTTTACTCACCTTGCGCTCAGCGCTTATTGGCGCGCTTCAAAACAACCAAGGTTTGCTCACTGAAGAAGACCTGGCCAACCAAGTCTTTAAAGCCTTGGGCTTTGACAAAGTCGACTTGGGCACGCTGACCGAGTACCTCAAGAATCCCAAAATCATGGGCCTTGCGCGGCAAGACGCCCAAAAGACTCTGCGTTTCATCATGGGCTATCGGCTGTTGCGCGACCTGCGCCGTGGCTGGCGCTTCAACAACCCCAACCTGGACCAGCTCAATTTGCTGAGCATCCAGTACCGAGGTCTTGAAGAGTTTGCAGCGGAAAAAACCCTGTTTGCAGCCAACCCTGTTTTGTCCCAGCTGTCGCCCCAACACCGCAAAGACCTGTCCACTCGCCTGTTTGACTACATGCGCAGGGGCTTGTGTTTGCAAACCATGTACTTGGACGCGGTTGAGCAAGAGCGCGCCAAGTCCCTAGCTTTTCAGCATTTGAACGACCGCTGGGCTTTTGCTTACGACGAAAACCTGGAAACGTCCAAATACCTGATCTTGGGCAAGCGCCCCGAATACCGTGGCAAACCCCGCACCGACCTCATCACCGGCGGCTCCCGCACCCGCCTGCTCAAAGACATCAAGTCGGCACCTTTTTGGAAAAACCACCCCGCCGCAGCCATCACCGCCAGTTGGAAAGACCTGCAATGGACCGTATTCGTTGAAGATTTGCTCAAGGCGGCAGCCCTTTACGGCTATGTTCAAAAATTTGACATCGACACCCACTTGCTGGGTTGGCGCCTGAACGCCAGCAGCATGGACTGGTTGCTGGTGCGAGACGAAAAGCTCGGCGCTGCAACCCGACACAACGCATTTTTTCGCAATCTGTACCTGGCGGTTGCGCAAACCCTCAAGCAAACGCATCACGCGCTGTTCAACTTCGAGGCGCAAGAGCACACCGCCCAAGTCGATGCGGGCCGCCGCCAACTGCTGGAGCAGCGCTTCCGCTACACCGCCAAAGACCGCCAAGACTGGGCCGACAACCCCGCACACGATGTCCCCTTGCAGCGTTTGCCGGTCATGTTTTGCTCCCCCACCATGGAGCTGGGTGTGGACATCTCGGCTCTGAACACCGTCTATTTGCGCAACGTGCCGCCCACGCCAGCCAACTACGCGCAGCGCAGTGGCCGCGCAGGCCGTTCGGGCATGCAGGCGTTGGTCATTACCTATTGCGCTGCGCTGAGCCCGCACGACCAATGGTTTTTTCACCACGCCAGCGACATGGTGCACGGCATCGTCAAGGCGCCCACACTCGACTTGGCCAACCGCGACCTGGTGGAAAGTCACCTGCATGCCATCTGGCTCTCAGCCGCGCAAGTTCAGCTCGACACCAGCATTGCTCCCATGCTGGAGCTGGACCAAGAAAACCAGCCACTCAAACCTGCCTTGTGGCAAAAAATCAGTTCACCCGAAGTCAACCAGCGCGCGGCCCACAGTGCCCAGGCGTTCATGAAACAGGTGGAAGCGGAGGTCAAAAACAGCCCGTGGTTTTCCGCCACGCACGCGCAACAAACCATTGACCGCGCACCCGAAGACTTCTCCAAAGCCTTCCAGCGCTGGCGTTCACTGGTGGAAGCCACGCGCAAGCAAATGGACATGGCCAACGCCATCACCCAAAGCTACACCAGTACCCATGTTGAAAAGACCAATTCACAGCGCCGCTACGGTGACGCCGCCAAGCAATACGCCTTGCTGCTTAAAACCGGCAACGCCCAAAACAACGACTTCTACACCTACCGTTACCTAGCCAGCCAAGGCTTCTTGCCCGGTTACAACTTCCCGCGCCTGCCCCTCATGGCCTGGATACCCGCCAAAGGTGGCGGCGGTGGCAAAGACGATGATGGCAGCATGGTCAGCCGCCCGCGCTTTTTGGCGCTCTCTGAGTTTGGCCCGCGCAGCCTCATTTACCACCAGGGCCGCATGTACCGCGTGGTGCGTGCCAAGCTCAACGTGGGCAACACCGACCACATCTCTGGCAGCAGCCAGCTCGCTACCGTGTCCAGCCGCGTGTGCAGCGCCTGCGGATACGCCCACATGGGCCAGGTGGATGGTGGCGATCCGATCGTGGACCGTTGCGAAAACTGCGACGCCTTGCTCACCGACGAGGATTGGGTCAAAAACCTCTACCGCATCGAAACCGTGGAAACTGTGGCTGTGGAGCGCATCTCCATCAACGACGAAGACCGCCAGCGCCAAGGTTTCGATTTGCAAACCACCTACAAATTTTTACCTGGCCCCGACGGCAAGATCACCAACGTCAAGACACGCGTTCAAGCCAGCACCGACCCCAACGAACCCGCACTGGCGGAACTGACCTACGCACCCTCAGCCCTCATTTGGCGCATCAACCGGGGCTGGCGCCGCCGAAAAGACAAAAACCAACTGGGTTTTTTCATCAACCCAGTTACAGGCCAATGGAGCAAAAAAGACGAGCCGGGCGCAACCGAAGCCACTGAAGCCGAAGACACCCTGCTGGAGAAAGTCCCGAACCAGCAAATCGTTCCCTTTGTGGAGGACTACCGCAACATCCTCATCTTGCAGCCAGCGGTCCAGTCGCTCAACAAAGAAACCATGGCCACACTCCAAGCCGCGCTCAAACGCGGTATCGAGATGACCTACCAGATCGAAGAATCCGAATTGGTGGCCGAAGCCCTGCCCACGCAAGACGACCGCAAAGCCATCATGTTTTATGAAGCCGCCGAAGGTGGCGCAGGTGTGCTCACCCGGCTTGCCACCGAACCCCAGGCCTTGGCCCAAGTCGCGGCGGCTGCTCTGAAACTGCTGCACCACAACGAACCCACCGGCCCTTGGCGATTCGACGACCTACCCACCTTGGAGCAACTTGACCCAAACGGCCACCACATTTGCGAAGCCGGGTGCTACCAATGCCTGCTGTCGTACTTCAACCAGCCCGACCACGACAACATCAACCGCCGCAACGAAGAGGCCCTCAAATTGTTGGTCGCCATGGCCAATGCCCAAGTGCTGCCGGTGCAGCCCACGGCATCGCCTTGGCCCAGCACACTGGCACCCAACGCTGGGGCACCCGCAGCCGCCATCGCCAGCCAATGGCTTCAGGCCTTGCAGTCGGGGGGCTACGCCCTGCCAGACCTTTGGGATGTGCCCGTCACAGGCACCCAAGCCCAAGCCGATGCTGTTTACAAAGCCGCCAGGGCCGTGGTGTTCCTCAGCCCCGTCAGTGACGACACCATTCGCCACCTTCAGGACAAAGGCCGCAGCGTGCTCCTGATGACCGACCCCGCCCAATGGCCCGCACAGTTTGCCGCCCACCCCACCGTGTTTGGCGCAGCCCACCACAACAACCCATGACCACAGCCACGCCCACCCAAGCCCACTTTCAGCCAGGCAACCTCGTTCGCGCCCGTGGGCGCGAATGGGTTGTGCAGGTTGACGTTTCATTGGACGAAACCACCAACCTCTTGCGCCTGCGCCCATTGGGTGGCTCCGACGAAGACACCATCGCCCTCATCCCCGAACTGGAACTCACCCCCGTAGAGCCCGCCACATTTCCGTGGCCCAACCCAAACCAGCCCGGCAACCATGCCGCCGCGCTGCTCATGCGCGACGCCCTACGCCTCAAGCTGCGCGCCGGTGGCGGCCCATTCCGGTCCTTCGGCAACATCGCGGTGGAACCCCGCGCCTACCAGCTGGTGCCCTTGCTCATGGCCCTGCGCCTCAACACCGTGCGCCTGCTCATTGCCGACGACGTGGGCATTGGCAAAACCATTGAAGCTGGCCTCATCGTGCGCGAGCTGATGGACCGTGGCGAAATCAACCGCTTGGCCGTGCTGTGCCCGCCACACCTGGTGGAGCAGTGGCAAGGCGAACTGCTCAGCCGCTTCAACCTGCAAGCCGTGGCCCTCACATCCGCCAACGCCAGCCGCATTGAACGCGAGTTGCCGCACGGCGTCAGCCTGTTCGACCACCACCCCATCGCCGTGGTCAGCTTGGACTACATCAAAAGCGAACGCCACCGCGAGCACTTTTTAAGCATTGCCCCTGAATGCATCGTCGTGGACGAAGCACACACCTGTGCCAGCAGCGGCACGGGCAAGCAGCTGCGGTTTGAGCTGTTGCAGCGCCTGGCCAAAGACGAAACGCGACACCTGCTCTTGCTCACCGCCACCCCGCACTCGGGCGACGAAACCGCGTTTTACAACCTGCTGTCCTTGCTCAACCCCGACTTTGCGCAACTGCAAAACCGCACCAGCGCACAAGACCCACTGCGCCAACAACTGGCCCGACACTTTGTGCAGCGCCGCCGCAAAGACATTGTTGAGTGGCAAGCCCAAACCCAAGACCTGCGCGGCTTTGCCCGCCGCATGAAAACCGAACAAACCTACAAGCTCACCGGCGACTGGGGCGCGTTTTTTGACAACGTGCAAACCTACTGCCGCGAAATGGCCGAATCCATTGAAACCCACGAACAAGGCCAAACCACCGGGCAAGCCCGCCTCATCTGGTACGCCACACTGGCCCTGCTGCGCTGTGTGGCCTCGTCGCCCGCCGCTGCGGTCAAGGCGCTCACCACCCGGCTGCAAGGCAAAACCAGCGCCGACCTAGAAGCCCAAGCCGACGACTTGCTGGGAGACGACCGCCTGCACGACGGCGAAGCCGACGACATGAACAACACCGACCTGGAGCCCCCCGGCCAGATCGGCGCCCAACTGCAAGACGCCCAACGCCTGCAAACCCTCATCCAAGACGCCCAGCGCCTGAGCGGCAAGTCTGGCGACCCCAAACTCGCCACCCTCATCGCGCACCTGGACGGACTGGTCAAAGCAGGCTTCCACCCCGTGGTGTTTTGCCGTTACGTGGCCACGGCCCACTATGTGGCCGAAGAACTGCGCAAACACTTCAAGACCGCCACCGTCTTGTCCGTCACCGGCGAACTCAGCCCCGAAGAACGCCGCGAACGTGTCGATGACATGCAAGACGCCGACAGCCGCATCCTGGTAGCCACCGATTGCTTGTCCGAAGGCATCAACCTCCAGCACCTGTTCACCGCCGTGGTGCACTACGACCTGGCCTGGAACCCCACCCGCCACGAACAGCGCGAGGGCCGCGTGGACCGCTTCGGCCAGCAAGCCCCCGAAGTGCGCTGCACCATGCTCTATGGGCAAGACAACCCAGTCGATGGCTTTGTGCTCAACGTCATCTTGCGCAAAGGCGAGGCCATTCAAAAAGAGTTGGGCGTGCTCGTGCCCATGCCCGAAGACAAAACCCGCATCAACCAAGCCATGGTGAAAGCCGCGCTCATGAAGCGCGACAGCGCCCAAAGTCGCCAAATGGGACTGGGCTTTGAAGAGGCCGAGCACATCCTCGCCCCCTTGCAAGCCAAGTGGACCGACGCGCTCGAAAAAGCCAAAGCCAACCGCACCGTGTTTGCCCAGCGCGCCATTCGCCCCGACGAAGTCATGCCCGAATGGCAAAAACAACAACAAGCCCTGGGCACCCAAGACGACGTGCAGCGCTTTGTACAAAGCGCCTGTGCCCGCCTCAACGCGCCGCTGGAAAAATCCCGCCGCCAAACCTTCAAGCTCCTGCCCACACACCTGCCCGAAGCCCTGCAACAACGCATGGTCGATGAAGGCTTGATTCAAGAGGGCGACAAAACCCTGGCCACCAAAGGCCTCATCCTCGACTTCGCCGAGCTGCACCGCAGCCACCCGCTGGTCACCGTGCTGGCCGACCACCTGATCGAAACCAGCCTGCAAGGCGACACCCGCATCACCGCCCGCTGCGCCGCCACCGAAACAGACGCCGTGCAAATCGTCACCACCGTCTATTTGCTGCGCCTGCGCCACCAGCTCAGCTACGTACGCCGCAAACAGCCCCACCAAATGATGGCCGAAGAAACCGTCGCCGTGGCCGTGCAGGGCCGAACCCAACCCATCTGGCTCAGCGACAACAGCGTGGCCCAACTGCTGCAATGCACCCCCACCAGCAACCTGCCGCGTGACTTGATCACCCGAGAAATCCAGCAATCGCTGGACTTCGCCAAAGCCAACCCAAGCCACCTGGCCCAACTCGCCAAAGACCGCGCCCAAGCCCTGCTCGAAGACCACCGCCGCGTGCGCACCGCCGCCCGCGACGTGGGCCAATACAGCGTCAGCCCTTGCCTGCCGGTGGACGTGATCGGCGTCTATGTTTTGCTGCCCGAATCGCTCTGAGGCCTCTTATGCACCCCAGTGTCGAATCCGAAACCGTTGAATTCAAAACCAGCCTGGCCGAGCTCAAGCAGGGCTTGGTGTCGCTGGCGGCCATGCTCAACAAACACGGGCAAGCCGACCTGTGGTTCGGCATCTCCCCCAGCGCAAAACCGGTGGGCCTCATGGCCAACGAAAAAACCCTGCGCGACGTATCGCAGGCCCTTTCCGCGCACATTGAGCCACGGCTTTACCCTGAAATCACAACGCTGGACGTGGCGGGCAAGACCTGTCTGCGCGTGCAAGCCACAGGCCACCAAAAACCGTATTTCGCCTATGGCCGGGCCTACATCCGCGTGGCCGACGAAGACCGGCAAATGAGCGCCCGCGAGCTGGAAAACCTCATCTTGCAGCGCAACCGCGCCGCCTTGCGCTGGGACAACGAACCCTGCACCACGGCACTGGCCGAACTCAGCGAAAGCAAAATCCGCCGCTTTCTAGACCGTGCTGGCCTGCCCTGGGGCCATGATGGCCACAGCGCCACCAATGCCCTCAGCAAGCTCGGCCTGCTGCAAGACGGACAACTGCTCAACGCCGCCCGCCTGTTCTTTACCGACCAGCCCATCCAGCTGCGCTGCGCCGTGTTTGCCAGCACCACCAGCGCCACCATCCTCGACCGCCACGACTTCGATGGCGACATTCTTGAGCTGATTGAAGAAGCCGAAAAATACATCCTCAAGAACATCCACATCGGCATGCGCCTGGAAGGCCTGCGCCGGGTGGATGTGCCAGAAATCTCCCGTGCCGCCTTGCGCGAAGCCATCATCAACGCCTTTTGCCACCGCGACTGGCGCGACCCCGACTACATCCAGATCGCCGTCTACAAAAACCGGGTCGAAATCCGCAACCCCGGCGGCCTCTTCGATGGCCTGACCATCGAGGAAATGCGCCGAGGCAACGTCTCGCACCGCCGCAACCCACTGATTGCCGACCTGTTCCGGCGCATTGAAATGGTCGAAGCCTGGGGACGCGGCATGCCCCTGATTCTGGAAAACGCCCCCAATGTCGAGTTCCGGGAAATCGCCCGACTGTTTGTCGCCAGCTTTGAACGCCCCAGCGCGACCGTGGAAACCACCCCGGAAAGTCAAGAAGCCACCAAAGAAACCTACGAAACTACCAAAGAAACTACCAAAGAAACCGGTGAAACTACCAAAGAAACTACCGGTGAACGCCCCGTGCGCATGAAAGACAAGTTGATGCTGTTGATTCAACAGCAACCCGAAATCACCGCCGCCGCATTGTCTGCAGCCACCGGCATTGGTGTGGATGGGGTCAACTACCACCTCAACCAGCTCAAGCAGGCAGGCAAGCTCCGCCGCGTTGGCCCCACCAAGGGCGGGCGCTGGGAAGTGATCGACACACCATGAAAAAAATCAGAAAAACCCTGGCCACCTTGAACATGCCCACCCTTCGGCTAGAAGGCGGCCTGTTCTTGCCCGACGTGCTCGAAAAAGCCGCCCAAGGCACCGCCCGCCTGCAAACCGACGCCGACTACAGCATCCCCAAAGGCCTCAAACAAAAAGACGAATACAGCCGAGCCTTTCAAATCGCCTCCGCGCAGTGGAAGCACTTTGAAAAACAAATGGAGCGCACCGACCTGGACCCCGCGCACACCACCGCCAACTTTGCCGTTGAACTGCTGCGCGACGCCCTGGGCTACCCCGCTGTGGGGGCCAGCACCGGCATCACCGTGGGCGACCGGCACTACACCGTCACACACATCGCCAGCAACGGAAAGGGCGCCCAACTGCCCATCGTCATCGCCCCGCACACCCTGGGCCTGGACGATGCCGACCCCCGCTACGGCGTGCGCCATACCGACGGCCACACCCTGGGCGCCCACAGCGGCACCCGCAAAAAGTCCCCCTTTCAGTTGATGCAAGAACTGCTCAACGCCAGCCCTGAGCACCAATGGGGCCTGGTCACCAACGGCAAAACCATCCGCCTGCTGCGCGACGCCGCCACGCTCACCCGCCCCAGCTACCTCGACATCGACCTGGCCGACCTGCTCAGCGGCCAGCGCTACGCCGAATTTGCCTACGCCTGGCGCCTGCTGCACGCCAGCCGAGCCGGCCTGCAAGCCACCACCGACACCACCCAGCCCCCTGTGGCGTGGGAAGCCTGGCGCGAAGCCGGGCAAGAAGAGGGCACCCGCGTGCGCAACGGCCTGCGCCTAGGCGTCACCCAAGCCCTGCTCACCTTGGGCAACGGCTTTTTGCAACACCCCGCCAACGACGTCCTGCGCACCGCCCTGCACAACGGCGAGCTGAAAAAAGAAGACTACTTCGCCCAGCTGCTGCGGCTCATCTACCGTCTCATCTTCGTCTTCAGCATCGAAGAACGCGGCCTGCTCAAAGACGCCAACGGCCAAACCAACACCGCCTACACCCAAGGCTACGCGCTGGCCCGCCTGCGCGACATGGCCCTGCGCCGCCGCGCCCGCAACCGCTTTGACGACCTGTGGCAAAGCCTGCGCATCGTCTTCAAAGGCCTCAACCACGGCGAACCTCGCCTGGGCCTGCCCGCCTTGGGCGGCTTGTTCAACACCAGCCAATGCGCCGCGCTCGACACCGCCGAGCTCACCAACGCACAGCTGCTCACCACCATGCAAAGCATGCGCTGGGCCGCGCAACCCGGCGGCAGCCTCGCCCCCATCGACTACCGCAACATGGGCGTGGAAGAGCTCGGCAGTGTGTACGAAAGCCTGCTCGAACTCGTGCCCGAGGTGGACCTGCCCGCCCGCAGCTTCGGCTTTGTCGGCCTCACCAGCGAAGGCAGCACGGCGGGTAACGAGCGCAAACTCACCGGCAGTTACTACACCCCCGACAGCCTGGTGCAAGAACTCATCCAGTCCGCCCTGGTGCCCGTCATTGAACAGCGCCTAGCCGCCCAGCCCCACAACCCGGTGGACGCGCTGCTCAACATCAAGGTGTGCGACCCCGCCTGCGGCAGCGGCCACTTTTTGCTGGCCGCCGCCCGCAAGCTGGCCGAACGCCTGGCCGCCCTGCGCGCTGACGACGGCGCGGTCACCCCCGCCGCCTACCGCCACGCCTTGCGCGAAGTCATTGCCCGCTGCATCTTTGGCGTGGACCGCAACCCCATGGCCATTGAACTCGCCCGCACCGCGCTGTGGCTCGAAGGCTTTGAAGAGGGCAGGCCGCTCAGCTTTCTCGACCACCACCTGCAAGTGGGCGACGCGCTGCTGGGCTTGACCGACTTGAACGTGCTGGAAAAAGGGATCAGCAAAGACGCTTTCAAACCTCTGGCGGGTGACGACAAAGAGGTGTGTAAAGCCCTTGCGAAAACAAACGCTTTGGCGCTGAAGCAAATTCAGCGCGACCTTGACTCGGGCCAGCTCAATTTGGCGTTTGGTGGCGAGGCTGGCCTGCAAGCACTCAAGTCCATTGAAGCCATGCCCGCAGAAAGTACGGACGAGGTACAAGCCAAAGAAGAGACCTACCGCCAGTTTCTGGCACAAAACGAAGACAGCACAGTGGCCCGCGCGGCCAACTTGTTTGTAGCCGCGTTTCTGACGCCCAAAACGAGTGAAACAGCGGAACAGGTGCCCACCACGGCCACCCTGATTCACGAGCTCAGCCCGCACGACAAGAGTGAGGCACACCAGGCCTTGGTGGCCAACGCCAAGGCGGTGTGTGAGGCTGCCTATGTGTTCCATTGGCCCCTGGCTTTCCCCCAAGTGTTTGCCGTGGGGGGCTTTGACTGCGTGTTGGCCAACCCCCCATGGGAGGTATCACAAATGGGCGAAGAAGAGTTCTTCGCCTCCCGTGCCGCCGAGATTGCAGCCTTGCAGGGTGACAACCGCAAAAAAGCCATCAAGGAACTTGAAAAGTCCAACCCCCAGTTGTGGAGCGAGTATCAGAAAGCCGGGCAGCTCATCGCCGCGACTAACATCTTCTATCGCGAGTCTTCGCGCTACCCCATGACGGCGGTGGGCAAGCTCAACACCTATCCGCTGTTTTCAGAAACCATTTTGCAAACCAAGTCGACTGTAGGGCGGGCGGGCTTTATCGTGCCCTCAGGGATTGCCACCGATGACTCCACCAAACGGTTTTTCCAGTATTTGGTTAGTGGGCATCAATTGGTGTCTTTTTTTGGCTTTGACAACGCAAAGCGCATCTTCCCAGCGGTCCATCCAGATACACCGTTTGCTTTGGTAACGATTGGTGCCACAAACAGTGATGCTTGCATTGCTCACTATTTGCTATCAGTAGATCACCTTACAGATTCTAGACGCCTGTTTACGCTTGCACCGCACGAGTTCCAACTCATCAATCCCAACACGCGCACTTGTCCCTTGTTCCGCAGTGAGCGCGATGCAGAGCTCGCCAAGAAGCTGTACCGCGCAGCGCCAGTGCTCATCAAAGAGGCGGTTTATTCAGAGGAGGGCAGTAAAAGAAAGTTGGTCGAGCCAGAAGTCAACCCCTGGGGCATCCGCTTTTCGCAAGGCCTGTTCAATATGACCAGCGACAGCGGTTTGTTCAAAAACGAACCTGCACCAGACCGCTTCCCCTTGTACGAAGCCAAATTGATTCACCTGTTCGATCACCGCTACGCCACTTTCATACCCACAGCGGGCGTGAAAAATGCAGACTGGCCGTCACGCGACCTTACACTCGACGAAAAGACGACGTTTGATAACCCCGTGAGTCCGCGTTATTGGGTAGACAAGCGTGAAGTCTGGCTACAGGTGGCCAGACTGCCGGAGGGGCTGCTCAAAGCGCTCAAAGACCGGCATGAACCGGGCATCGTGTTGATGATTGCCTGGCTGCTGTTTGGTCAATGGCTCAGCAGACATGCCTGGCAGAGCGTGTATCCGGCGTGGTGGGCTTTTGCCGAGCACCATCCGTTTGCCCACGCCTTATCACCGGTATCCATGGGCTTGTGTGGAGACAATCCCGCCTGCTTGACTCCCCTGAACGACAACTATCTGCCTGGGCAACCCACAGCTGAAGTAGAGGCTGCCAGTGATCGTCAACAGCCCGGATGGTTCTTGGTGGACGATACGTGCCTGAGCGGGATGCTTCAAGCCACGCAGCTCTACGCACCGTTGGTGGGGGATGCGCCAGCCTTAAAAACTGTGGATGAGGCCTTGGCCTTTGCTGAACAGATGCTGGAAGCGTCTTGCCCACAGTGGTTGATGGGGTGGCGGGACATTACCAACGCCACCAACGAGCGCACGGTGATTTCTTCGGTGGTGCCGTTGGTGGGGGTGGGCAATCAAATGCCGCTCGCACTATTTCATGAATCAGTGGATCGACCTGCAATTGCAGCGTTTTATGGCAATTTGTGTTCAGTGGTTTTCGATTTTGTAGCGCGCCACAAAACCGGTGGCACGCACATGAACTACTTCATTTTCAAGCAGCTACCAATCCTGCCCCCCGACCGCTACACAGCAGCCGACCTGGCCTACATCGTCCCCCGCGTGCTGGAGCTGACCTACACCGCCCACGATCTGGCCACCTGGGCCAAAGACCTCGGCCACAACGGCCCGCCATTCCCCTTCAACCCCGAGCGCCGCGCCCAACTGCGCGCCGAACTCGACGCCACCTACGCCCGCCTCTACGGCCTCACCCGCGAAGAGCTGCGCTACATCCTCGACCCCGCCGACACCATGGGCGCCGACTACCCTTCAGAAACCTTCCGCGTCCTCAAAAACAGCGAACTCCGCGAGTTCGGCGAATACCGCACCCAGCGGCTGGTGCTGGCGGCTTGGGATGCTTTGCAAGCGGGAGTTTCCCCCATCTATTCAGGCCAAAGTGTGATAGGTACACCTGCCGAATCTGCGCTGGCGGGTTTGGTGCTCACTGTTATTCGCACCCATCCCGCTGAAGAGGGCTTGAGTGTGGCTGACTTGGAAGAAATAGTTGCATATGCAGATCAACTGGATTTGCCTGTCGCTGAGCGATTGGCTGCACTGGGTCGGATTGTTCAACGCTTGGAACATGCTGGCGTGGTAAGCCGCAAGCGTTCAGGTGCACGCAGTGGTTTTATGGCGAGCCGTGCTGCTGTTCCTTCAGATGTGCATATCCAGCCAAATCATTTTGAGCAGGCGAGCTTGCTTTTACAGCAGTGGGCGAGTCGGCGCGACATCAATTCAAATTTGGCAATGACGGTTGAATCAGAAGTCCCGTTGAAGCAATCGAACGAACGTTAATGTGAGAGGGGTTCCACATGATCAATTGGTTGAATGAAATTTCGGCGGTTCGTCGCATGCCCCGCTTGTGGGTAGAGCAGTTGTGGTTGTTGGAGTCCCGAGAGCCGTTGTGTGTGCGACGGTCGGTGCAGTTTCGACCTGGTGTGAATGTGGTGTGGGCGCGAGAGCCTGAGTCCGATAGCGGAACAGGTTTGGCTCGTGCTGGGCACGGAGTTGGCAAAACATCGCTTTGCTTGTTGCTGCGCTACGTTCTAGGAGACGAAGCGACGGCCATCAGCGTGCTGCGTGATAAAGCGGCGGCTAATTTTCCCAAAGGTGGGGTGGCTGCAAAAATTCACATCGACGAAATGGTGTGGTTTGTGTATAGGCCGTATGGGTTGCACAGTACCTCTGTGGCAAAGCAATGCACGCAATTGGAGGCTTTATGGCATGAAGGGAGTGGCAACGACTTTGCCGCGTATCAAGCCAGTCTTCAACAAAGCTTCATGAGCAAATTGGCTATGCGGACTTTGCCTGGGACAGGGCAGGCATTGGAATGGCGCCATTTGTTGGCGTGGTGCATTCGGGAACAGCGCACACGGTTTGATGGTTTTTTCCATTGGCGAGAAGGGGATGGCTTAGGATTTCGCCGCCCGCGGCAAGACCCACCGTTGTTGGTTAATTCTGTCTTGGCGCTGGTCGATCAGAAAAATTTTGCTTTGATGCAAGATATTGAAAACACTCAAACTAAATTAGAAAGGCTGGAAAAAAGCATACAAGAATTGGAGCAGCAACCAGCTTTTGAGCTTGAACATTTGGATCGGCAACTGCGTAAAAAGGTACATGTAGCTGATGACGTCCCTTTCTACTCATCAGACATGTTTTCTGTTTCTCTTGAATCAAAAATCGCAGAGATTCAAGAAACACTCGAAGAAAAAATAAAGAAAAACAAAGATGCGACATTGGAGGCGGAGGGAAAGTTGGTATTAATGATTGGCGAGCTTGAGCGGTTGAAAAAAGATTGGCTGCACTGCGATCAAGATCGGCTAATAAAGCAAGCGTTGGCTGACAATAATCAGGTTGAATATGAGCGTTTGATGAAGGAGTCAGAGCGATTGCAGCGGCTGGATGGGCTTTGCAAAGATGGCTGGGTCAATTTTTCAGATTGCCAATACATTCAGAAACGAAAAGCTACCCACGATCTTCAGTGGGTCATGGATGTCAATGCGGTTAAGGCTAATAGGCCGATGCGCCAAGCGGAATTAACAATAGCCGCTAATAATGCACAACAAGCCAAGAATACGTTAGGACAGCAAGAAAAACGAGTGAGCGATCAGCAAAAAATCATTCGGCAAATGGGTATACGCATTGCAACCGATCAGCTTGAGTTTGAACAGACCAAACAGGCATGGTCTGATTTAATGAATCGACTGCGTTTGCGCGAGGCTGGAGAAGATTCACCTGCGTTAGTGCAGGCGAAAAAAGATGGTCTGCGTCTGAAGGGTGAGCTAGATCGCAAACGGACGCAGCTGGTGCAACATCAGTTGAGGAAGTCCCAACGCAAAGATGCCATTCAAAAACTCACTTGGCGGCTTGCTGAGCGTTTGTTAGGTGAGCAGGGGTACGGCCGTTTTTCTCCTGACTCCGACATCCAGCCATTTGATTTGTCACAAGGTGGTGAGGCTTACCAAGTTTTGGAAGTGCTGCTGGGTGATGTGACGTGTCTTCTGGATGGAGCGACTTCGATTGAAAGTCAGCATCCCGGCTTTGTTGTTCACGACTGCCCGCGGGAAGCTGATATGAGTTCTATTCTGTACGCCAATTTCTTACAGGCGGTCCAAGAGGCTGAAGTTCAATTAGGCGATGGTGATGATGTCCCATTTCAATACATTGTCACAACAACATCGGCACCACCGCCCGGCCTGTCTCAAGCACCTTGCATGGTCTTGGAGTTGCAGTCCGGCAACGAAGACCGTCTGTTATTCAAGCAGCAATTGAATAGAGGATTGCCATAACTTTTGAATGCTCCATTTGTGGTCTTCATGACATGACACCACTCCAACGCGCCCTCATCGAAAAAGCCGGTCACGACCATGGCTTCGAGCATGTGCTGCCAGACAGCAGCGATGCTGTGCATTTGGGTTCTGCTCGGCATCCGGCCAAGGTGTCGGTTTCGTTGGTGCCGCAGGGTTTTGCGCTGACTTTGTTGCAAGGCCCGCCCACGTTGTGGCCCGAGCTGGCCCGCAGTGTGTTGGATGGGAGCCTCGCGGGTGGCGCTTGGGTGGTGGCCAACGAGGCCGCTTTGGCGCGGTGTTTGCGCCGTGCCGCCGTTTTGGCCCAGGCATTGCCCCATCAGGTGGTGGTGGACTTTGAAGCGCAGGTGTTGCAAACCTTGTCTGCCATGCCCGCCAGCGACTTGCAAAGCACCGAGGTGCAGCGCATGGTGCGCCAGCGGGTGGGGCAAGACCGCTACCGCCAGGCCATGTTGAACTATTGGGGCGGTGCTTGCGCGGTGACGGGGCTGACGCTGCAACCGGTTTTGCGCGCCAGCCACGCCAAGCCGTGGGCCGATTGCGCCACAGACGCCGAGCGGCTGGATGTTTTTAACGGCTTTTTGCTCAGCGCCCATTTGGACGCCTTGTTTGACCAGTTTCTGATTTCGTTCACCGAGGCAGGGCGCATCGTGATCAGCCCCCGTGTCTCGGCCCAAGACCGGCAGGCGCTGGCTTTGTCAGAGCATTTGGCGCTGCGGTGGATTGCTGACGAGCACCAGCGGTATTTGCGGTTTCATCGGCAGCGCTTGGATCTGGGTTAGCAGGGGCTTGATCAGCGTTTCGCTGAATTTCAAAGTTCAACGCTGGGCGCTACCGCCCGTCAACAGTTGGTTCAGCACGCTGGGCAGCAATTCCATAGCGCCTGGGGGTTGGGCATATCGCACGCCGTCTGTGTCGGAAATGCGCGCTACCGCGCCGCCTTGTTGCCACTCGCTGTACAGCCAGTCATCGCCCTCGCGCACCAGCCCTTGCGGAGGGGCTGTTGGCGGTGTGATGGGCGTTGTTTTCAAGGCGTCGGCCATGAAGTCGATCCAGATCGGCAGCGCCAGACCACCGCCCGATGCGCCGCCACCCAGGCTGCGCGGCTTGTCGTAGCCCAGCCATACGGCGGTGGCCAGGCTGGGGTGGTAGCCGGTGAACCAGGCGTCGATGGCGTCGTTGGTGGTGCCGGTTTTGCCGTAAATGTCGGGCCGCTTCAGCAGCGTCTGCGCCCGGGCGGCGGTGCCCACGCGGGTCACGTCGTTGAGCAGGCTGCTCATCACATACGCGTTGCGTTCGGGCACAGCGCGGTTGTCTTCCGTCAGCACGGCGGGTGGCGGGGCTTCAAACAGCACCTTGCCTTGCGCGTCGGTGATCTTTTCAATCACCACCGGCGACACGCGCCAGCCGCCGTTGGCCAGCATGGCGTAGGCGCCGGCCATTTGTAGCGGCGTCACCAGGCCGGTGCCCAGGGCCAGCGTGAGGTTGTCGGGGTGGCGCTGCGCGTCCATGCCAAAGCGGGTGCTCCAGTCGCGTGCGCGCTGGGTGCCCACGTGTTGCAGCACGCGCACGCTGACCAGGTTGCTCGATTGGCTCAGCGCCTGGCGCAGCGTGATGGGGCCGCTGTGCGAGCCGTTGCTGTTGCCGGGGCTCCAGCCGTTGGCGGCGGTGAACGGCAGGTCGTCCACCAGCGTGGCGGGCATCACACGGGCTTCCAGGGCGGCCGAATACAGCAGCGGCTTGAACGCCGAGCCGGGCTGGCGCCAGCTTTGCGTGACGTGGTTGAACGGCTGGCGCGTGAAGTCAAACCCGCCCACCAGCGCGCGCACCCGGCCGGTTTGCGTGTCCAGCGCCACCAACGCGGCTTCGGCTTCGGGCCATTGCGTCATGGCCCAGGTGTCACCGCTTGGGCCGTTGCCGGTGCTGACCACGCGCACCACCGCACCGCGCGCCAGTTTCAGCTCGGGTT
>Ga0209066_10003131_pt1 | contig 19253 bp, 14 predicted proteins | sample All_14_2_FD_187198 | JGI IMG/M metagenome (GOLD analysis project Ga0209066, IMG submission 187198) | Freshwater microbial communities in response to fracking from Pennsylvania, USA - Allegheny Zone_MetaG_DW_15 (SPAdes) (version 2) ... | reverse complement strand
TGATGCTGCACGCCGTGGCGCGCATCAAGCCCTCCGACGCCGAGATCGCCGGCAACCCGCGTTCGCGTTCGGCGGTGCTGCGTGTGGCCGAGCGCACGGACGTGCCCTGGTCATCGCAGCCTGGCGCAGGCGAGTCGGGCAAGGGGCGGGCCAAGTCAGGCGGCAAGGCGGGCGGTAAGGCTGGCTCCAAGGACGTCATCACCAAATCGGGTTCAGTCAAGGGAGGCCGCCGATGATGGCTCGCCTCAACTTCCTGCTGGCCCTGGTTCTGCTGCTGAGCTGCTTGTGGCTGGTGCGCTCCAGCTACGACGCACGCCGCCTGTTCGTCGAGCTGGAGAAGGCCCAGTCCCAGTCCCATGAGTTGCAGATCGACTACGAGCGTTTGCAACTGGACAAGCGCGCCCAGGCCACACCCTTGCGTGTTGAAAGGCTGGCTCGCGAAAAGCTGCGCATGTTCAACAACACGGGGGTCACGCATTACGTGAGCACCTCGGCTTCGGCGGTGCCGCTGGCCGCGTCGGGAGCGCAGCCATGAGCCGCATGGGTGACCTGTTTCGCCGCTTGCGTGGGCAGCCGCGGCGCCAGGGCTCGGGCGCCATGCCCACTGTGCGTTACGCCACCAGCCCCCTGCTGGCCTCGCGCACGCCGCCCTGGCGCGTCAAGTTTCTGATCGGTGCCATCGGCCTGGGCTTTGCCGTGCTGATCGGGCGCGCCGCCTGGATCCAGATCATCCACACCGAGTTCTATCTGCAACAGGGTGCCAGCCGCTACGAGCGCCGCATCGAACTGCAGGCCAGCCGTGGTCGCATCCTGGACCGCAATGGCGAGATGCTGGCGTCGAGCATTCCCTCGCCTTCGCTGTGGGCCATTCCCAAGGACATGAACGCGTCGCGCGAAGAGCTCAAGGCCCTGGCCAAGCTGCTCAACATGCCCTTGAGCGATCTGAACAAGCGCCTGGCCTCCAACCAGAACTTCGTGTGGTTACGCCGCAAGGTGCCTGATGGTACGGCACAGCAGGTAGCCGATCTCAAGATCAAGGGTGTGTACGAGCTGCGCGAGTCCAAGCGCCAGTACCCGGAAGGTGAGGCGGCTGCGCACATCGTGGGCTTCACCAACATCGAGGACGAGGGCCAGGAAGGCATCGAACTGGCCTACCAGAAGCAACTGGCTGGCCGCGATGGCGCGCGCCATGTGATCAAGGACCGGCTGGGTCGCGTGGTGGAGTCGGTGGGCGATCTGGTGCCCGCTGAAGACGGGCAGGCCATTCGCCTGTCCATCGATGCCAAGGTGCAGTTCTATGCCTACCAGCGCATCCGCGATGCGGTGGCCCTGCACAAGGCCAAGGCCGGCAGCGTGGTGGTGCTCGATGCCGTGAGCGGCGAGGTGCTGGCGCTGGCGAACGTGCCAAGCTACACACCGGACGACCGCCGCAACCTGACCGGCGCGCAATTGCGCAACCGCGCGCTCACCGACACCTTCGAGCCTGGTTCGACGATGAAGCCGCTGATCGCAGCGATCGCGCTGGAGACCAAACGTGTCAAGCCGAGCGACATCATCCCGACCGCCCCGGGCCGCCTGACCATCGATGGATCGACCATCTCGGATGCTCACCCCCATGGTGATCTGACCGTCGAAGAAGTCATCCAGAAGTCGAGCAATGTGGGCACCGCCAAGATGGCCTTGACCATGCAGCCGCGCGAGATGTGGGAGATGTTCACCGCCGTGGGCCTGGGTCAGAAGCCGCAGATCGGTTTCCCTGGTGTGGTGACGGGGCGTTTGCGTCCGTACAAGTCGTGGCGCCGCATCGAGCAGGTCACCATGAGCTATGGCTACGGGCTGTCAACCAGCCTGTTCCAACTGGCGCACGCCTACACGATCTTTGCCAGTGATGGCGAGTTGGTGCCCATGTCGCTGCTCAGGCGAGAGGGTGCAGGTGATGATCGCGAGCCACTGCGCAAGGTAGCCGGGCGAGGCGATCAGGATCGCCCCGTGCTGGCCTTCAAGACCGCCTTCCGCCCGGAGGCGGCTTCGTCGTCTGTGAACAGGGCGTTTGACGAGCCTTCACAAGCGGCGCGCGATGAGGAGCCCGTACCCGTGCGGGGAACCCGTGTGATCTCACCGCAAACCGCCCAGGCGGTTCGCCACATGCTCAACATGGCGACAGGCCCAGGTGGCACGGCGCCCAAGGCTCAGACGCAGGGTTACAGCGTGGGCGGCAAGACCGGCACCGCGCACAAGCAAGAGGGCAAGGGCTACGCGGGCAACAAGTACCGGTCGTGGTTTGTGGGCATTGCGCCGATCAGCCACCCGCGCATCGTGGTGGCCGTGATGGTGGATGAGCCCAGCAACGGCGTCTACTACGGTGGCGATGTGGCCGCGCCCGTGTTCAGCCAAGTCGTGCAACAGACCCTCAGCCGCCTGAGCGTGCTGCCTGACATGGAAGTGCAGCCCAAGATCCTGTCGGTGCCCGCCGAGGTGGAGAGCTTCTGACATGAGCCAGACCCCACTCCATTTGCAAAACACGTCCGAGGCCCTGAGCTGGTTGCGTCAGCGTGGCGTGACTGCCTTGACGGTGGACAGCCGCCAGGTGGCTGCACTCGCACAGCCCGGCGCGCACGCGCAGGGCGTGGGTTTCATCGCCTGGCCCGGTGCGGCGCGCGATGGCCGTGCTTTTGTCGCGCAGGCGCTGCAAGACGGGGCTCGCGCCTGCCTGGTCGAGGCTGACGGTGTGCAGACCTTCGGTTTTGCCGATGCCAGTGTGGCCTCATTGCCCGGCCTCAAGGCACGCAGCGCCGAGATCGCGCACGGCTTCTATGGCGAACCCAGTGCCGCACTGCAAGTGGTGGCCGTCACAGGCACCAATGGCAAGACATCGACCTCCTGGTGGACGGCGCAAGCCTTGAGTGCCCTGGGCATGGGCTGCGGCGTCATCGGCACCCTGGGCGTGGGGCAGGTGGGCGCAGGCGACTTCACGCCAACTGGGCTGACCACGCCTGATCCAGTCACCCTGCACGCCACCTTCCGTCGCTTTGTCGACCACGGCCTGAAGGCCGCCGCCATCGAAGCCTCGTCCATCGGTATTGAAGAGTTGCGCTTGCACGCCACGCACATCGCTGTGGCCCAGTTCACCAACTTCACGCAGGACCACCTCGACTACCACGGCAGCATGGACGCCTACTGGGCGGCCAAACTGGCCTTGTTCAACTGGCCGGGTCTGAAGGCTGCCGTGCTGAATCTGGATGACCCGATGGGGCATACCTTGCTGGCCCATGCGCGCACACGGGGGCTGGTGTGCTGGACCTATGGCCTGCACGATGCCGTTCGCCTTCAGGCCATCGACGTCCGCTATCACGCACAGGGCCTGGCCTTCGAGGTCATCGAACGCGACGAGGCACTGAGCCACATCGAAGCCAGTGCGTCGGTGCAGGCTCCGGTGATCGGCACCTTCAATGTGTCCAACCTGCTGGCGGTGATCGGTGCCTTGCGGGCGCTGGGTGTGTCTCTGGTTGATGCGGCGCGCGTGTGCTCGGGCCTGGATGCCGTGCCTGGCCGCATGCAGATCGTGACGGCCTCCGGCGCCACCGCATCGCAGCCCATGGCCGTGGTGGACTACGCTCACACGCCCGATGCCCTGCTAAAAGCCTTGCAGGCCCTGCGCCCTGTTGCGCAAGCACGTGGTGGCCGCCTGTGGTGTGTGTTCGGCTGCGGCGGTGACCGCGACCCGATCAAGCGCCCGCTGATGGGCGCCGTGGCCGAGGGCCATGCCGACCAGGTGGTGCTGACCAGCGACAACCCGCGCAGCGAAGCCCCAGGCTTCATCCTGTCGCAGATCCTGGCTGGTGTGACGGGTCATGACGACGTCGATGTGATCGAGGATCGCCGCGAAGCCATCGCCCACGCCATGCGTGACGCTGGTGCGCAAGACGTGGTGCTGATCGCTGGCAAAGGGCATGAAGCCACGCAGGACGCGGCCGGCGTGAAGACACCTTTTTCCGACATCCATGAAGCGACTGCGGCCTTGCAAAGCCGCCTGGCTTTGGGAGGTCTTGCATGAGCCGTTCCATGATGATGACCCTGGGCCTGGCCCACACGCTGCTACCCGACTCGGTGCTGACCGGCGACCCGGCCACGCCCATTGCCCGCGTGCACACCGATACCCGCACCCTGCAGGCGGGCGACCTCTTTGTGGCCTTGCGGGGCGAGCGCTTTGATGCGCACGACTTCCTGCCACAGGCTGCGCAGTCCGGTGCCGTGGCGGTGCTGGTGCAGCGCGGGCTGGACACCAGCGGTCTGCCTGGGCTGACCGTGCCGGACACGCGCGCGGCCCTGGCCTGGCTGGCCGCGGGTTGGCGCGCGCGCTTTCACATTCCCTTGATCGGTGTCACCGGCAGCAACGGCAAGACCACCGTCACGCAGATGATCGCGTCCATCCTGCGTGCCTGGGTGGCGTCACAGGGGGTGCCCGATGCCTCGCTGGCCACACAGGGCAATTTCAATAACGAGATCGGGGTGCCCTTGACCCTGTTGCGCTTGCGCGAGGGGGCACACCGGTGCGCCGTGGTCGAGCTGGGCATGAACCACCCAGGCGAAATCGCCCAGCTGGCTGCGATCGCGGCGCCCACCGTGGCGCTGGTCAACAACGCCCAGCGCGAGCACCAGGAGTTCATGCACACGGTCGAGGCCGTGGCGCGCGAAAACGGGTCGGTGTTGCAGGCCTTGTCGCGCAGCGGCGTGGCCGTGTACCCGGCCGACGATGACTACGCGGCCATCTGGCGCGAACAGGCCAATGGCTACGCCAAGTTCGACTTCGCCACACAAGGCGCGGCGGCTGTGACTGGCGCATCCACCTGGGTGGCGCAGCCTACGCCGCATTGGGTGATCGAATTGCAAACAGCGCAAGGCCAGGCCAGCGTCAAGCTGCACATGGCCGGTGCCCACAATGTGCGCAATGCGCTGGCGGCCACGGCTGCGGCCTTGGGTGCCGGGGTGCCGCTGGCCGTGATCGCGCAAGGCCTCGAGGCCTTCGAGCCCGTCAAGGGCCGCTCGCAGTTGCGCTGCATCAGCGTCGAAGGGCGCCCCGTCACCCTGGTGGACGACAGCTACAACGCCAACCCCGATTCGGTTCGCGCGGCCATCGACATGCTGGCGGGCCTGCCGGGCCCACGCTGGCTGGTGCTGGGCGACATGGGCGAGGTGGGCACGCAAGGCCCGGCCTTCCATGCCGAAGTGGGCCTGTATGCACGCGAGCGCGGCATCGAACACGTGTGGACGGCAGGCGAGTTGTGCGCCCACGCCGCGCAGGCTTACGGACAGGTCCAAGGGCAGTCCGCCCGTCATTTCAACAGCGCGGCCGACATCGTTGCCGCGCTGCCGACCCTGGCGCAGGCCCCTGCTGCCGCGTCGGTCCTGGTCAAAGGTTCACGATTCATGAAGATGGAACAAGTCGTCGCTGTGCTCACCGGAGGTCACCATGCTGCTTAGTCTGGCCTTGTGGCTGCAAGGGTTGCATCCCGAGTGGGGCTTTCTGCGGGTGTTCCAGTACCTGACCTTCCGCTCGGTGATGGCGGCGATGACGGCTTTGCTCATCGGGCTGTTCCTGGGCCCGCTGGTGATCCGCAAGCTGACCGAACTCAAGATCGGTCAGCCCATCCGGGAATACGGCATGGAAAGCCACCTGACCAAGCGCGGCACGCCGACGATGGGCGGGGCCCTGATCCTGCTGGCCATTGGCTTGTCCACCCTCTTGTGGTTCGACTGGTCCAACCGCTTCGTGTGGATCGTGATGATCGTGACCACGGGCTTTGGCGCCATCGGCTGGGTAGACGACTGGCGCAAGGTCGTGCTCAAGGACCCTGAAGGCATGCCCTCGCGCGAGAAGTACTTCTGGCAGTCTCTGGTGGGCCTGATCGCGGCCATTTACCTGGCCTTCAGCGTGTCAGAGACCAACAACCTGCGCGTGGTCGAGCTGTTCTTCCGCTGGATCGCATCGGGTTTTTCGAACGACCTGCCGCCCAAGGCCGACCTGATCGTGCCCTTCTTCAAAACCATCAGCTACCCGCTGGGCGTGTGGGGCTTCATGGTCCTGACCTACATCGTGATCGTGGGCACCAGCAATGCCGTGAACCTCACCGATGGGCTGGATGGCCTGGCCATCATGCCGGTGGTGATGGTGTCGGCCTCGCTGGGCATCTTCTGCTATGTCACGGGCAACGCCGTGTTCGCCAAGTACCTGCTGCTGCCGCACATTCCGGGCGCGGGTGAACTGCTGGTGTTCTGCGCGGCCCTTTCCGGAGCGGGCCTGGCCTTTCTCTGGTTCAACGCTTACCCCGCCCAGGTCTTCATGGGCGACGTGGGGGCCTTGGCCCTCGGCGGTGCCTTGGGCACCATCGCGGTCATCGTCAGGCAAGAGATCGTGCTTGCACTGATGGGCGGGGTTTTTGTCTTGGAAGCGCTGTCCGTGATGGTGCAGGTCAGCTATTTCAAATACACGAAGAAGAAATATGGCGAGGGCCGCCGCATCTTGTTGATGGCGCCTTTGCACCACCACTTTGAAAAGTCCGGCTGGAAAGAGACGCAAGTCGTGGTGCGCTTCTGGATCATCACCATGCTGCTGTGCCTGCTGGGCCTGTCCACCCTCAAATTGCGCTGATTCGCTGAGCCACACATGCATTACCTTCGTGACATCACCGTGCTGATCCTGGGTCTGGGTGACTCGGGCCTGGCCATGGCGCGCTGGTGCGCCCGGTGTGGCGCAAGCGTGCGTGTGGCCGATACCCGCGCCGCACCGCCGCAATCGGCCACGCTGGTGCAGGATGTGCCGGGCGCGACCCTGCACCACGGCTTGGATGTAGCGCTGCTCGATGGCGTCAAGCTGGTGCTCAAGAGCCCCGGCCTGATGCCCTTCGCACCCGACGTGTCGGCCTTGACGGCGCGTGCCGATGAGCTGGGCATCCCGGTGCGTGGCGAGCTCTCGCTGTTTGCGTCGGCGCTGGCTGATCTGAAGGCCGACATGGGCTATGCGCCCAAGGTGGTGGCGATCACCGGCACCAACGGCAAGACCACCACCACATCCCTGACGGCCAAGCTGATCGAGCGCGCCGGCTTGCGCGTGGGCTTGGCCGGCAACATCGGCCCGACCTTGCTGGACACCTTGCGTGTGGCGCTGGAGCAGGAGCCCACCCCGTTGCTGGCCGATGACACGGGCGCGCAGGTCGATGAGCCGGTGGCCTTGCCAGAGGCTGTGGCACTCGAGACCAGCCTGGCACCATCGCTTGAGATGGTCGATGACGATGCGCCCGATGCGGATGGGGGCACCGAGTCCATCGAAGACGACGACGTGGTGACCGGCGAGGCAGCGACAGCCCCATTGACCGACGACAACGACGCGCCATTGATCGACCTGGTGCCGCCGCCACCTGCCGCGCCCACCTTTGCCGTGCTGCCCGAAGCCTGGGTGCTGGAGTTGTCGAGCTTCCAGCTGGACGGCGTCAGCAACTTCGAGCCCGATGCGGCGGTTGTTTTGAACATCACCCAGGATCACCTGGATTGGCATGGGTCAATGGCTGCTTATGCTGCGGCGAAAGCCCGCATTTTCGGCAAACGCGCCATCATGGTCATCAACCGCGATGACGACACCGTGGTCGCCATGGTGCCGCCACCTGAGGTCATCAAGTCCGGCGTGCGTGGTCGGCCCGCCCGCACCGTGCACCGCCGGGTGGTGTACTTTGGCCTGGACGCACCGCGCCACCCTGGCGACTTCGGCCTCGTCACCGAGAGCGGCATGGCCTGGCTGATGCGCGCGCTCGAAGCCGACCCGACCATCAAGCGCAAGAAGGGCGATGAAGAAGAGCTCATCCTGCAGCGCCTGATGCCGGCTGACGCCTTGCGCATCCGCGGTCGCCACAACGCATCGAATGCGCTGGCCGCGCTGGCCCTGGCCACGGCGATCGGCTGCCCCTTGGCGCCCATGCTGCATGGCCTGCGCGAATACCGCGGCGAGCCGCACCGTGTCGAGCATGTGGCCAATGTGGGCGGTGTGGATGCCATCGACGACAGCAAGGGCACCAATGTGGGCGCCACCGTGGCGGCCCTTCTGGGGCTGGGCGCGGACTTGTCGCCCGGCAAGCTGGTGGTCATCCTGGGTGGTGATGGCAAGGGTCAGGACTTCGCACCGCTGGTGGACCCCGTCGGGCGCCATGCCCGCGCCGTGGCCTTGATTGGCCGCGATGCACCAGCCATCGCCGAAGCGCTGTCTGATGTGCAAACGCCAAGTGGTCAAACCCTGGCCATGGTGCATCACGACAGCCTGGAGGCGGCCACGCGCTGGGCCTTCTCGCAAGCGCAGTCAGGCGATGCGGTGTTGCTGAGCCCGGCATGCGCCAGCCTGGACATGTTCCGCAACTACGCGCACCGCGCCGAGGTCTTCGTTCAGACCGTGCAGACATTGGCTGCAGACAGGGGAGACATCGCATGAGCGACAACACCGTTCGCCGTCCCTGGGCTGCCGCGCTGGTCGAGGCCGTGCGCAACCGACTGGGCATGAGCGCCTCAGGCAGCGCCTTGCCCGTGCGCGATTTCGTCAACATCGGCACCTCGCAGCCCTCACGTGTGATGGGCTTTGACCAGCCCCTGGTGTGGGTGACGTTGTCCCTGTTGATCATGGGCCTGGTGATGGTGTACTCGGCCACCATCGCCTTGCCGGACAGCCCCCGCTTTGCCAACTACACCCCGACCTTCTTCTTCACGCGCCACCTGATCTCCATCGTCATGGCCTTGTCGGTGGCTGCGGTGGTGACCCAGATCCCCATGGCCACCTGGGAGCGCATGGCGCCCTGGCTGTTCGTGGCGGCCCTGGTGCTGTTGATCCTGGTGCTCATTCCGCACGTGGGCAAGGTGGTGTATGGCGCGCGCCGCTGGTTGCCGCTGGGCATCATGAACTTCCAGCCATCCGAGCTGGCCAAGCTGGCCATCGTGCTGTATGCCTCGGACTACATGGTCCGCAAGATGGACGTGAAGGAACACTTCTTCCGCGCCGTGGCGCCGATGGCCGTGGCTGTGGGCGTGGTGGGCCTGCTGCTGCTGGCCGAGCCGGACATGGGCGCCTTCATGGTGATCGCGACCATCGCCATGAGCATCCTCTTCCTGGGTGGCGTCAATGGCCGCATGTTCTTCCTGATTACGGCGGTGCTGATCGGTGCCTTCACCTTGATGGTGTCGTTGAGCCCCTGGCGGCGTGAGCGCATCTTTGCCTACCTCGACCCTTGGTCCGAAAAGAACGCCCTGGGCAAGGCCTATCAGCTGACCCATTCGCTGATCGCCTTTGGCCGTGGCGAAATTTTCGGGGAAGGCCTGGGCTCCAGCCTTGAAAAGCTGCACTACCTGCCCGAAGCCCACACCGACTTCCTGCTGGCCGTGATCGGCGAAGAACTCGGCTTCATCGGCGTGGCCATCGTCATCCTGGCCTTCTTCTGGCTGGTGGTACGCCTGTTCAACATCGGCCGCCAGGCCATCGCGCTGGACCGTGTCTTCTCTGGCCTGGTGGCACAAGGCGTGGCTGTGTGGATGGGCGGCCAGGCTTTCATCAACATGGGCGTGAACCTGGGCGTGCTGCCGACCAAGGGCCTGACCTTGCCTTTGATGAGCTTTGGTGGCTCGGGCGTGATGCTCAATTGCATTGCCTTGGCCATCTGTCTGCGGGTTGATATTGAAAACAGGCAGTTGATGCGCGGAGGCCGCGCATGAACTGCCTGTTTCACCAAAATCGACAGGCCGCCGCGGAGCGGGGGCAGGGCACGCAGTGCCCGTTGATGCGCGGAGGCCGTGCATGAGCCAGCACCTCGTCATCATGGCCGCAGGCACCGGCGGGCACATCATGCCCGGCCTGGCCGTGGCCGATGAAATGAAGCGTCGCGGCTGGACGGTGAGCTGGCTGGGCACCGCCACAGGCATGGAAAACCGCCTGGTGCCCCCCACCGGCATCCCGCTGGACACCATTGCCTTCAACGGCCTGCGCGGCAAGAACCTCAAGGACACGGTCTTTGGTGGCGTGCGCCTGCTCAAGGCCTTCGCCGACTGTTTCGCCATCCTCAAAAGGCGCCAGGCGGACGCGGTGTTGGGCATGGGCGGCTATGTGTGCTTCCCGGGCGGCCTGATGGGTGTGGCGCGTGGCCTGCCTTTGGTCATGGTCAATGCAGACGCGGCCATGCTGCTCAGCAACCGTGCCTTGCTGCCCATCACCGATGTGCTGGCTTGTGGCTTTGATGGCCCGGCCGCCAAAAACAAGGTGGCCCGTGTCACCGGCAACCCGGTGCGTGCCGAGATCGAAGCCATTGCCACTCCCACAGAGCGCTTCACGGACCGCACGGGCCCATTGCGCGTGCTCATCGTGGGTGGCAGCCTGGGCGCCAAGGCGCTCAACGACGTCGTGCCCCAGGCCCTGGCCTTGATCCCTGTTGACAAGCGCCCTCGCATCACGCACCAGACCGGCATGGCCAATTTCGAGGCCGTCAAGGCCGACTACATCAAGGCTGGGCTGAACCCGGCTCAGGATGCCGAAGTGCTGCCCTTCATCAACAACATGGCACAGCGCCTGGCCGACTGCGACGTCATTGTTGGCCGTGCTGGCGCTATCACGGTGAGCGAGTTGTGCGCGGCCGGCGTGCCCAGCATCCTGGTGCCCCTGGTGGTGTCCACCACGGCGCACCAGCGCGACAACGCCATTTACATGGCACAACACGGGGCGGCCATCCACCTGCCCCAGACCGAACTGAGCGCAGCGGCCCTGGCCGAGCGCCTGCAAACCCTGAACCGTGTGGGCTTGAGTGCCATGGCCATCAAGGCCCGTGGTCTGGCCCGCCTGCAATCGGCCGCTGCCGTGGCCGACGCGATCGAGCAAAACGTGAAACCCAAAACAGCCAAGGCGTCCACATGAAGCACGCCGTCAAACAAATCCATTTCGTGGGCATTGGTGGCGCCGGCATGAGCGGCATCGCCGAGATCCTGCACAACCTGGGCTATGCGGTGTCGGGATCGGATCAGTCCGAGAGCGCCACCTCGCGCCGCCTGGCCTCGCTGGGCATCACGGTGCATGTGGGCCACGACGCCGCGCACATCGCTGGCGCCGAAGCCGTGGTCACCTCTACCGCCGTGAAGGGCGACAACCCTGAAGTCATCGCCGCGCGCGCCCGGCGTATCCCGGTGGTGCCCCGCGCCGTGATGCTGGCCGAGTTGATGCGCCTACGCAAAGGCATTGCGATTGCCGGCACGCATGGCAAGACCACGACCACCTCCCTGGTCACCTCCATCCTGGCCGAAGCCGGTGTGGACCCGACCTTCGTGATCGGCGGCAAGCTCAACAGCGCGGGTGCCAACTCGGCGCTGGGCAAGGGCGAGTACATCGTGGTCGAGGCCGACGAGTCGGACGCCTCCTTCCTGAACCTGCTGCCCATCCTGTCGGTCGTCACCAACATCGACGCCGACCACATGGACACCTATGGCCATGACTTCGCCAAGCTGAAGCAGGCTTTTGTCGACTTCCTGCACCGCATGCCTTTTTACGGCTCGGCCATCCTGTGCGCCGATGACCCGGGCGTGCGCTCCATCATCCCCCTGATCTCGCGCCCCGTGATCACCTATGGCTTCGGTGAAGACGCGCAAGTGCGCGCGGTCGATGTCGAGGCCCTGGCTGGTGGCCAGATGCGCTTTGTGGTCCAGCGCCGCAATGGCACGGTCATGCCCGATATGGCCGTGACCCTGAACCTGCCCGGCGTGCACAACGTGCTCAATGCCCTGGCCGCGATTGCCGTGGCAACTGAAATCGAACTGCCCGACGAGCCCATCATCAAAGCCCTGGGCGCCTTCACCGGTGTGGGCCGGCGCTTCCAGCGTTATGGCGAATTCAAGGCGGCTGATGGTGGCCACTTCACCCTGATCGACGACTACGGTCACCACCCTGTCGAGATGGCGGCGGTCATCAGTGCGGCACGTGGTGCCTTCCCTGGGCAGCGTCTGATGCTGGCCTTCCAGCCGCACCGCTTTACCCGCACCCGCGATTGTTTCGAAGACTTCGTCAAGGTGCTGGGCACGGCCGATGCCGTCCTGCTGACCGAGGTTTACGCCGCAGGCGAAGCGCCCATCGTGGCCGCAGATGGCCGCGCGCTCACCCGCGCGGTGCGCGTGGCGGGCAAGGTCGAGCCCATCTTCGTGGACGAGGTGGGTGAGCTGCCTCAGGCCATCGCGCAGAACGCCCGTGCGGGCGACATCGTCATCTGCATGGGTGCCGGCACCATCGGCACGGTGGCGGGCAAGGTCGCTGAATGCTTGGCTCCCCCCCGAAGCGCCTTCGGCGCTCCCCCTCAAGGGGGCGCCGCCAGCGGCCCGGCAGAGCCGGATCCGCAGCGTCTGCTTGGTGATGCGGGTGCGCACCTTGGGAGCAACTGAGATGAGCCATGCATTTGTCAACCCCCCTCGCATCAACCCTGCCGACCTGGGCAAGGTGGCGGTGCTGTTTGGCGGCACCTCTGCCGAACGTGACGTGTCCATCATGTCAGGCTCGGGTGTGCTCAAGGCCTTGCAGTCCCAAGGTGTGAACGCCTTTGCCTTCGACCCGGCGCAGCGTCCCTTGCAAGAACTGCAGAGCGAGGGCGTGGACCGTTGCTTCATCGCCCTGCATGGCCGTGGTGGCGAAGACGGCACGGTGCAAGGTGCGCTCGAATTGATGAAGATCCCGTATACGGGCTCCGGGGTGATGGCATCCAGCATCGCCATGGACAAGATCATGACCAAGCGCATCTGGCGCTTTGAAGGCCTGCCCACGCCGGACTGGCGCATGGTAGCCAGTGCCGAAGACTGTGCGCACGCCCTGACGGCGCTGGGCGCGCCCATGATCGTCAAGCCCGCACGCGAGGGCTCGTCCATCGGCCTGACCAAGGTGACCGACCCGTCGCAGTGCGCAGCGGCCTACGCGGCAGCGGCGCAACATGACCCCGAGGTGCTGTGCGAGCAGTTCATCGAGGGCGAAGAAACCACCTGCCCCGTGCTGATCGTGGATAGTCAGGCGCAAGCCCTGCCGGTGATCCGCATCGTCGCGCCGGGCGGCAACTACGACTACCAGAACAAGTACTTCACCGACGAAGTGAAGTACCTCTGCCCCAGCTTGCTGGATGCGGAAGAAGAGGCCGAAATCCAGCGTCAGGTTGTGCGCGCCTTCAAGACCCTGGGTTGCAGAGGCTGGGCCCGCGCCGACGTGATGATCCGCGCCAGCGACCGCCAGCCTTTCCTGCTGGAGATCAACACCTCGCCCGGCATGACCGGGCACTCTCTGGTGCCCATGTCGGCCAAGGCGGCCGGCTTGAGCTACGAGCAACTCTGCGTGCACCTGCTGCTGTCCAGCAGCCTGGACAGCAGCCTCACCTGATCACAAGGACGCCATCCCGCCATGCAGGCCGCAGCCGCCCTCAACAGCCACAGCGAACCCGGAGTGACGCCGCAAGACGTCCTCTGGATGAACGCTGCCGCCTCCGCGCTGGTCGTGGTGGCGATCGGTCTGTTGCTGGCTTCGGGCCTGGCCAAGCTGTCCCGGCTGCCCTTCTTCAACCTGCAGCGCGTGCAGATCGAAGGAGACCTGCAGCGCAACAACCTGGCCACCGTGCGCGCCAACATCGTGCCGCGCATGCAGGGGGGCTTTTTCAACGTGGACCTGGCCCGAAGCCGCGAGGTGTTCGAGGCCGTGCCCTGGGTGCGCAAGGCAGTGGTGCGCCGCGTGTGGCCCAACGAATTGCGTGTGGTGCTCGAAGAGCATCGCCCTGCGGCCTACTGGCACCACGAAGACCGTGAAGACCAACTGGTCAACAGCTTCGGCGAGGTCTTTGACGCCAACCTGGGTGACGTCGAAGACGAGCAGTTGCCCACCCTTGAAGCGCCCGCCAACCCCAGTGCCGGCGAAGCGAAGGCCATGCTCGACATGCTGCATCGCCTGCAACCTGTGCTGGCCTCGCTGGGCGACATCAACACCTTGAAGCTCACCGAGCGCGGCTCCTGGAGTGTTGAGCTCGACAGTGATGTCACCATCGAGCTGGGCCGGGGCAACCTCGAAGAAGTGCTGGTCCGCGCAGAGCGCTTTGTGAGCACCTTGCCCGAGTTCAAGCGCCAGTACCCCGCGCCGCTCTACCACGCTGACCTGCGCTACCCGGAAGGCTACGCCGTCAAGCTGCGTGGCACCACCACTTACCAGGATGCAGCCAGTAAACCGGCTGTACCCAAGAAACCTGTCGTTGCGCAACCCGTGGCTGCATCCAACAGCAAGCCGGCTGCCAACAAACCTTCGTCATCAACCAGATAAATCCACACACACCATGGCCAAGGAATACAAGGATCTGGTCGTCGGGCTGGACATCGGCACCGCCAAAGTGATGGCGGTCGTGGCCGAGGTCATGCCGGGCGGTGAGCTGCGCATTGCCGGGCTGGGCGTGGCCCCCAGTCATGGCCTCAAGCGCGGCGTGGTCGTCAACATCGACGCCACCGTGCAGTCCATCCAGCAGGCCTTGAAAGAGGCCGAGCTGATGGCCGATTGCAAGATCAGCCGCGTGTGGACCGGCATCACCGGCAGCCACATCAGGGGCCAGAACAGCACCGGCATGGTCATCGTGCGGGACAAGGAAGTGGCGCCCATCGATGTGCAACGTGTGGTGGAAACAGCAAAGGCGATCAACATCCCCAATGACCAGCGCCTATTGCTGGTTGAGCCACAAGAGTTCATCATTGACGGCCATGAAGTCAAAGAACCGATTGGCATGAGCGGAGGCCGTCTGGAGGTCAAGGTCCACATCGTGACCGGAGCCCAGAGTGCCGCTGAAAACATCGTCAAGTGCGTTCGCCGCTGCGGCCTGGAAGCCGAGCAACTGGTCCTCAATCCCAGTGCATCCAGCGCCGCCGTGCTGACCGACGATGAAAAGTCACTGGGCGTGGCCCTGGTGGACATCGGTGCCGGCACCACAGACGTGTCCATCTTCACCGACGGTTCGGTTCGCCACACGGCTGTCATCCCGATTGCCGGTGACCTGATCACCAGCGACATCGCGATGGCCCTGCGCACACCCACCAAGGACGCCGAAGACATCAAGGTGGACCACGGTGTGGCCAAGCAACTGCTGGCCGACCCCAATGAACAGGTCGAGGTGCCGGGTCTGGGTGACCGGGCGCCCCGCATGCTCTCGCGCCAGGCCCTGGCCGGCGTGATCGAGCCGCGTGTGGAAGAGATCTTCTCGCTGGTTCACCAGGTGATCCGCGAGTCCGGTTACGAAGAGTTGTTGTCCTCGGGCATCGTGCTGACAGGCGGCTCGGCTGTCATGCCTGGCATGGTCGAGTTGGCCGAGGACATCTTTTTGAAACCCGTGCGCAAGGGGACGCCCTTGTACTCGGGTGCACTGCACGACATGGTGGCCAGCCCTCGCTCGGCCACCGTCATGGGCTTGCTCGAAGAGGCAAGACTCGCGCGAACGCGCGGGATGAAAGCGGCGCAACAGGCGGGGTCGGTCCAGACCCTGTTCGGTCGTGTACGCGATTGGTTTGTAGGTAATTTCTAAAACCTGCTACTTGGCACACATTCAATTGGCAACTGCTTGATAAGAGAGAGGTACGACATGGCAATCGAGATGATCGAAAACTTCGACATGGGCACACAGATCAAGGTGATCGGTGTGGGTGGTGGCGGTGGCAATGCCGTCGAACACATGATCGCGCAAGGCGTTCAGGGCGTGCAGTTCATCTGCGCCAACACGGACTCGCAGGCCCTGCTGCGCTCCAGCGCCGAGATGCAACTGCAACTCGGTGGCTCGGGCCTGGGTGCCGGTGCCAAACCTGAAGCCGGCAAGGCCGCGGCTGAAGAGGCGGTCGAGCAGATCCGCACGGCGCTCGATGGCGCGCACATGGTGTTCATCACCGCGGGCATGGGCGGCGGTACCGGCACCGGTGCAGCCCCTGTGATCGCCCGTGTCGCCAAAGAGATGGGCATCCTGACCGTGGGCGTGGTCACCAAGCCTTTCGAGTTCGAAGGCAACCGCCGCATGAAGCAGGCTGACGTCGGCCTCAATGAACTCGAAGCCAATGTCGACTCGCTGATCGTGGTGCTCAACGAGAAGCTGCTGGAAGTGCTGGGCGATGACATCACCCAGGAAGAAGCCTTCAGCAAGGCCAACGACGTCCTCAAGAACGCCGTGGGCGGCATCAGCGACATCATCCACATCCCCGGCCTGGTGAACGTTGACTTTGAAGACGTCAAGACCGTGATGAGCGAACCTGGCAAGGCCATGATGGGCACCGCCCAGGCTGGCGGCCCGGACCGCGCCACCAAGGCGGCCGAAGCCGCCGTGGCCTGCCCGCTGCTGGAAGGCATCGACCTGTCTGGCGCGCGTGGTGTACTGGTGCTGATTGCCGCCGGCAAGAGCAGCTTCAAGCTGAGCGAGTCGCGCAATGCCATGAACACCATCCGCCGCTATGCCGCTGAAGATGCGCATGTGATCTACGGCACGGCCTACGACGAAAGCCTGGGCGACCAGCTGCGCGTGACCGTGATCGCCACGGGCCTGAGTGGTTCGAAGCGCGTTCAGGCACCGATGACCGTGGTCCACAGTGCACCGCAAACGCAGGTGTTTGCACGCACGGGCACGGACAACATCCCGGTGCTCACCCAACCCATCGGCCATGCAGGTCATGCACAAGGTCTGGCTGGCCATGGCCATGGCCATGCCAGCACGGGCAACGACTTCAGCGGTTTGAACACGCCCAGCGTGTGGCGCAGTGGCCGCACGCAAGCGGCTGCCAAGGTTGACGCTCTGGCCAGCAATGGCATGGACGAGATCGAGATCCCAGCCTTTCTGCGCAAGCAGGCTGACTAAGCCGGGCTGAAGTCTCTTATCGTTGCCAAGTTGTATCCCCCCGCGCTATGCCAGGCGCGGGGGTTTTTGGCTTTTCTTTGTCAACTGAACGCATTCAAGCGCGCCGAGCCATCTCGCCTTGTTGCCCCATGGGTTCGTAGCCACGCTCGCCCAGTGCATACAGGGCATCCGTTACCTTGGCCGGGTCGAAGCCCTCGCGTTTGAGGTCGACCTTGCGGTGCTTGAACGTGGCGGTGACTTCGTGTTCTTCGCGCACGCGGATGAACAGAGGCACCGCATATTTCGGCAGGGCCTTGTGCAAGGCTGCTGCCAAGGCCACCCCATCGATGTGGCCCTTGGTGTCGTCCCACAAGATGGCGGCCATGCCCGCCCGACCATCGGCGCCGGGCACCTCCACGCCATACACCACGGCCTCTTCGATGCCGTCAATGGCCGCCAGCGCGGCCTCGACCTCGGTGGTGGCCACGTTCTCGCCCTTCCAGCGGAAGGTGTCGCCCACGCGGTCCACAAACTGGATGTGGCCAAAGCCCTGGTCGCGCACCAGGTCGCCGGTGTTGAACCAGGCATCGCCCTGGGTGAAGACGTTGCGGAACACCTTGGCCTGCGTGGCTTTGGCGTCGGTGTAGCCGTCCAGCGGGGCCTTGTCGGTGATCTCGGTCAGCAGCAGGCCACACCCGCCCTTGTCGACACGGCGCATGGTCTGGTCGGCCTGGCGAACGGGCTGCTCGTTCTCGACATCGAATGAGACGATGGCATAGGGCAGGGGGCAATAGCCCGCCGTGCCCTGAAAGTTGAAGGCGTTCACGAAGGCCAGATTGCATTCGCTGGCCGTGTAGAACTCGGCGATGTGGGGGATGTTGAAGCGGGTCTGGAAGGCATTCCAGATGTCAGGCCGCAGGCCGTTGCCGATGATGGTGCGCACCGCGTGGTCCTTGTCGCTGGCCTTCTCGGGCTGGTTCAGCAGATAGCGGCACAGCTCACCGATGTAGCAAAACGAGGTGGCCCCGTTGCTGCGTATCGCGTCCCAGAAACCCGAGGCGCTGAACTTGCGGCCCAGGGCCAGGCAGGCGCCCGCACCGATCACCGAGCTCCAGGCCACGGTCAGGGCGTTGTTGTGGTACATCGGCAGCGGGCAGTACAGCACGTCGTCCGAGCGCAGGCGCAGGCCCAACTGGCCCAGGCCGGCCATGCAGCGGTGCCAGCGGTAATGCGACATCAAAGAGGCCTTGGGCATGCCTGTGGTGCCCGATGTGAAGATGTGAAAGCAGGGCTGACGCAGCTTGATCAGCGCGGTCTGAGGCGGGTTGTCAGTGGACGCGGCGGCCGTGCGTTCGCGCAGCCCATCCAGCCCTTCGGGTGCAGGCGTGTCGCCGTCCCACCACCACCGGGGGCTCAATTCGCCCCGCAGCCCGGGGCTCAGGCTGTGCAGGCCTTCGACGCACTCCTGCCCCACGATCACCAGCTTCGGGCTGGTGATGCGCAGGCTGTGCGCCAGGGTGTCGCCGCGTTGCTGGTTGTTGAGCAAGGTGGCCACGGCACCCAGCTTGACGGTGCCCAGCACACAGGCCAGCATCTCGGCGCGGTTTTCCATGAGGATGCCGACCGAGTCGCCACTCTGGATGCCAGCCTGGTTGAGCGCATGGGCAATGCGGTTGGCCCAGGCATTGAATTCGCGGTAGGTCCAGCGCTGACCTTCGAAGATCAGGGCGGGGCGGTCAGGATGCTGGCGCGCCAGGTCGGCAAAGCGCGCGCCGATGGAGCCCAGGGCATCGGGCTTGAGCGTGGTGAGGTTCCACAGGCCTTTGATGACGTGGGGCAAGGCTGGAGCGGTGCGCAAGACACCACCCAGCCACTGAAAAGGGCTGATCGTTTGACTGGTCATGCCGCAGTCTAGACGCGTGTGTCCGTTTGTGTGGGTCTGTCCACAGGACGTTTCGCGACAGCCAAGGAAGCAATGGCGTCAGATTTCGCCATGCGCCAGCGCGGTTTCACGCGCCTGGGCGATGGCGCGCCCGATGGCCTCGCCCTGCAGCCCGCGCGCCAGCGCTTGGGCCGAGATGGCGGCGGTGTCCACGGCCATGCAGAGGTCCAGGGCGTGTTGCAACCTGCCAGCTTGCGGGTAGGCGGTGTCGTGCAGCCCCAGGCGACCCCGCGCATCGCATTCGCAGGCCAGCAGGATCTCGCGCAGGCGCTGTGGCTTGCGAAAGGCATCACAGCGCGTCAGCAGGCGCAGAACAGACGCAGCGTTGAGTTCGGCGCTGCGGTGGATGTTGCCGTGCTCGCGCGCCACCACGTCGGCCAGTTCGCGGCAGTCCACGGGCACGCGCAGACGCTCGTTGACCTGTTTGAGCAACTGGGCAC
>Ga0209066_10003130_pt1 | contig 19259 bp, 16 predicted proteins | sample All_14_2_FD_187198 | JGI IMG/M metagenome (GOLD analysis project Ga0209066, IMG submission 187198) | Freshwater microbial communities in response to fracking from Pennsylvania, USA - Allegheny Zone_MetaG_DW_15 (SPAdes) (version 2) ... | reverse complement strand
TAGCCTTTAGCCTTTAGCCTTTAGCCTTTAGCCTTTAGCCTTTAGCCTTTAGCCTTTAGCCTTTAGCCTTTAGCCTTTAGCCTTTAGCCTTTAGCCTTTAGCCTTTAGCCTTTAGCCTTTAGCCTTTTCCTTTTCCCCACACATGCAGGTTTTTGCATTCAAAATATGATTAATTTTGTACCACTATCGGAGGATAGTTGCTATCTAAACAACTAATCACTATTCAATAATGACAGAAATTATTTACGCAGGCGAAAACCTTGTTGCAGGCAACCTGGGGAGGTTCTTTATTTACCTGGCTATTATATCCGGCTTATTGTCGCTCTTCTATTATATAAAAATGGTAAGGGCCAGTGAAGCCAATCAACTTAAACCACGTAATATCGGAAGGATCTTCTACCTGATTCAGACAGCTTCGGTGGTAATGATCAGTTTCATACTGATGTACCTTATTGTCGGCCATCATTTTGAATACGCTTATGTATTCAAGCATTCATCAAAGCTGATGCCCGGAAAATATATCATATCAAGTTTCTGGGCAGGACAGGAGGGAAGCTTCCTCTTGTGGGCATTCCTCATCTCTTTGTTCGGTGTTGGTGCTTTATACACATCCAAAAAGCTTGAAGGCGGTGTAATGGCTGTTGTCAGCGCATCTGTTGCCTTCTTGATGACTATGATCCTTGGTGTTAAATTCGCCGGTCTGCAGTTAGGCAGTAATCCTTTCGACCTGCTCCGCCTTGTTGATGTAAATGCCAGCGAGCCTTTCTTCCGCAATCCCAATTACCTCAGCCAGATTACTGACGGAAACGGACTGAACCCGTTGCTTGAAAATCCCTGGATGGTGATTCACCCTCCAATGCTCTTTATGGGTTACGCAGCTGCTCTCTTCCCGTTTGCATTTGCTTTTGCATCACTACTACAGAACGATAAACGCTACTGGATAAAACTAACACTTCCGTGGGTACTTCTTTCTCTCGGTTTATTGGGAATGGGACTTATCCTTGGCGGTGCATGGGCATACCAGTCACTTACCTTTGGCGGCTTCTGGGCATGGGACCCCGTTGAAAATGCATCACTCGTGCCCTGGCTTGTCCTGGTTGCATCATTGCACTACCTGCTGCTTACCTATAAGCGCGACAGGTATTACTGGGGCTCTTATATCTTCACTTTCGCAGGATTTTTAACCGTTGTGTATGCAAGTTACCTCACGAGGTCGGGAGTGCTCGGTGAAACTTCTGTCCACGCATTCGGCGATAACGGTCTTACCGTGCAGCTCATTGGCTTCATGCTTGCCTTTACCATTGCACCTGCCTGGATGCTCATAAAGAGAAGGAAATCACTTCCCACAGCCGACCTGCCTAACCTGCTGAACAGGGAATTTGTAATGCTTTATGGTTCGGTGATCATTATTTTATCAGCCTTCCAGGTTATAAGCACTACTTCTATCCCCGTTTTCAATAAGCTCATCGGTACAAATTACGCACTTGGCTCTGATGTTGTCGGTTACTATAACAGCTGGCAGGCTCCTTTTGCCATAGTGGTTGCCCTGCTGCTTGGCATGGCCCATTATCTCAACTATGAGAACAACGATAAGAAGAAATTCTGGCAATTCATCATGTATCCTGCCGTAATTGCTCTTGCAGCAACTATTGCCGGTTATATCCTTGATGGCGACATGGCCGTTGTGCACGTTGTATACCTGTACTTCACCCTCTTCGCTATTCTTTCTTCACTGGCCTATATATTCAAGTTCATATCATCCCACAGGAATCTTGCCGCCGGCATAACACATCTCGGGTTCAGCGTGTTTTTACTCGGTGTGCTTATAACTTTTTCAAACACAATTACCTTAACCAGCGAATCTTCTGCTCCTACTAGGGGTAACAATGTTATGTTATTCAAGGGACAGGTAAAGAAGGTTGGTAACGAACTGATGGCTTACAGCAACAGCCGCCTTGAAAGGGATGAAATATTCTACCAGATCGACTTCCTGCAGGAGGAAAATGACGGGCAGTACAGCATCAAGTATTCAGTTTATCCTTCAGTGAAATACAACAGTATGATGGGTAATGTGCATAATCCTGATACAAGGAACTTGTTAAGGGGCGATGTGTTTATGTACCTCACTTTTGCAGAAGATCCTTCAAAGATTGCTGCAGGCGGATATGCTGTTACCGAAAACCTTAACCTGGCAGTTAACGACACAGTTATGGCAGGAGGAAAACCTGTGATTATGGATTCAGTAAAAGCTGAAATCATTGATGCTACCGGTTCAAACTACAGGATCACTGCCATGCTGCGCACAACTGATACAGCAAACAACGCTGTAACCCTGCCTCTCATCTTCACCTTAAGAGGCAGCGAGGCTGAAAGCGGCATTGTTTCCATACCCGGTACTGATGTGAGAGTGAGGTTTGAAGGTGTGGCTGATTCAGCCGACGCTATCAACATCTCATTACTTGAAAAGGAACCTGAGTTTATCGTGATGAAAGTGATGTTCTTCCCATGGATATTTGTGCTCTGGGCCGGTACCATCATCATGTTCCTCGGCATCGCCATTGCAGTATATAAACGGGCGGTCAGGGCCAGGGAAGTGTAATAGACTGAAGGTTTCAGGGTTACAGGGTTTCAGGGTTACAGGGTTTCAGAGTTACAGAGTTACAGGGTTACAGGGTTTCAGAGTTACAGGGTTACAGAGTTACAGGGTTACAGGGTTTCAGAGTTACAGGGTTATTAACACTGAAACACTGAAACACTGAAACACTGAAACACTGAAACGATTGAACAGAACCTCAAACCCCGAACCCCGAACCTCAAACATCAAACCTTTTTATAACTACCTTTGTCCTTTCACTACGGACGTATGGCATCAACTTTTGATTTATCCGTTACTATTGCCGGGGCCGGCAACGTTGGCTCTTTCCTGGCTTTGGAACTTTTTAAATCCGGGTGTACCATTAAACAGGTTTACAGCAGGACAGAGAAACATGCGGCTGAACTGGCGGCACAGGTTAACTCTGTTGCCATAACTGACCCGAAAAAGATAGATTTAAAAACCGGCCTTATTATCCTCGCATTGCCCGATAAGGTGATTGTGGATTTTTGCAAAAGGATAGCTGATGTATGTGCAGGTGGGACAGGTGGACAAAACCCGGTGATTGCATCCACAGCAGGTTCTGTGGCGCTGGCAGAGCTGAGCGGCATATATCCTGATGCGGGGGTTCTGTATCCTTTGCAGACTTTCACCAGGTATACCAATCCTGAACCATCGGTTATTCCCTTCTGCATTGAGGGCAGTAACTTCAGGGTGGAGCAGTTGCTCGGGTCAACGGCAAAAAGGATAACAAATGATGTGCGTTTTATTACATCCGGCCAACGGCTTATTATACACCTGGCAGCCGTGTTTGCCTGTAATTTTACAAACCATATGATTGCCCTCTCCGACAGGATTATTGAAAAGGCAAACCTCGACCTTTCAATACTCATGCCGTTAATCAATGAAACATTCAGCAGGCTCCGCGACAATAAACCGTTTGATGTGCAAACCGGCCCTGCTGTGAGGAACGACTTAAACACTATAAGCAAACATACTGACCTGCTTGAGGGAATTGATGAAATTGCACTAAAAGCCTTATATACCATTATAAGTGATAATATTGCCCTCATGCATAATAATAAAGAATAACCGGAATATGTCGAATTACAAGGAAGACCTTAAGAAAATCAAAACACTCATCTTTGACTACGACGGCGTGCTCACTGATGGTGTTGTACTCATCACCAACTCGGGAGAGCAGCTGCGCACCGGACATGTAAAAGACGGGTATGCCCTTCAGCTGGCCGTAAAACAGGGTTTCAGGGTAGTGGTTATATCAGGCGGATTCTCTGAATCTGTGAAGCACCGCTGTGCATCACTCCATCTCACTGATGTATTCCTCGGCATACAGAATAAACTCGAAGCTTTCAACGAATACATCGCAAACCACAGCCTCGATCCCTCTGAGATTCTTTATATGGGTGATGATATCCCTGATTACCAGGTAATGCAGATCATCGGTATGCCGGTGTGCCCTTCCGATGCTGCCCAGGAAATCAAGGCTATATCACGGTATATATCCCACTTTAAAGGCGGCGAAGGCTGCGTAAGGGATATCATTGAGCAGGTGCTCAAAGTGCAGGGTAAATGGATGGATGGTAACGCATGGCACTGGTAAACATGAAAGAAATACTAACACGCGTGCTTTCATTCTTCAGGCTGGTAAGGTGGGCCAACCTGCTCATTATGGTATTTATCCAGTTTGCCCTTTATTATGTGCTGGTCGACAGGTTCTACGGCATGGTGGGCGTAACTCCTGCACTTGGTTACACTTTCCTCTCACTGCTGGTGGTGGTTACAGTACTGGTATCGGCTGCCGGTTATATCATCAACGATTATTTTGATATCAGGGTTGACCGGATTAATAAACCCGGTAAAATGGTAATTGAAAAGCATATTAACTACCGTGCTGCCCTTACCATGGCATGGATACTGAACGCTGTTGCAGTAGTGCTCGGCTTCTACCTTGCAAGGGAATCAGGCTCATGGAGGCTCGGGCTGCTTTTCCCCATGGTAATCATGATGCTCTGGCTTTATTCTATAAATTATAAACGAACTGTCCTGTGGGGCAATATCGCCGTGGCACTCCTGTCGGCAATGGTTGTGCTGTTTGTGTGGCTGTTTGAGTTCTTCATGCTGAGGCAGCAGCCCGCATCTTTTGTTACCATCAGTGCCTATCTCGGTGTTATATCAGCGTATTTTGGCTTCTATGCACTGTTTGCTTTTTTCATTACGCTTATCCGCGAAGTGGTAAAAGATGCTGAAGATATTGAGGGCGACAAAACCTACGGTGTTAATACACTGGCTGTAAGGTATGGTACCGGTATGTCGAAGAAAGTGGCCGCCGGCATTGCTGTTTTTACTGTCCTTGCCATGGTTTATGCGGTGTGGGTGATGTTTAAGATGAACATGGTTATACCCTTTATCTATTATTTCGTGGCAGTAATTATCCCGCTGGTGTATGTAGTCTTCAGGATCAGGTCTGCACAGTCGAAAGCCGACTTTTCAGCCATTAGCAGCATCCTTAAACTTATTATGCTCGCAGGTATTATCGGCCTGCAGCCAATTGCCATGACATTGTCCCTGTAAAAGTTGCAGTAAATAAAAATGATTGATCTTAACAATTCAGGCTTCCACATTATCCTGGCTTCACAGTCACCCAGGCGGCAGTTCCTCCTTAAAGAGGTGGGGCTTAACTTTGAGGTGATTGTTAAGCCTACTGATGAGTATCATCCTCTCCACCTGCAGGGAGAGGAGATAGCCCTGTTTGTCAGCCGGCACAAAGCCATGCAGATTGATTTTTCCGAACTGCCCGCTAATGCGCTTGTTATTACTGCTGACACTACCGTGTGGCTCAACGGGGAGGTGATCAATAAACCGGCTGACTTAAACGACGCTAAAGCTATGCTCAGGAAGCTTTCGGGCAATAAGCACATGGTATCAACAGGAGTATGCTTCCGGACAGCCCGGGAGTTCCACTCGTTTTACGTGAATACCGATGTGTGGTTCAGGGAGCTTGCCGATGAGGAGATTGAATACTATGTTAATGAATATAAACCCCTTGATAAGGCCGGTGCCTATGGCGTGCAGGAATGGATAGGGTATGTGGGCGTGGAAAGGATTGAAGGATCATACTTCAATGTAATGGGACTTCCCGTGCAACGGTTGTATGTTGAGTTAAAGAAATTCATTGAATCACATTCACAGCTATAACAATGGAAAGAAAAAAACTGTCCGACAGGATAATTTCATGGTTTCTGCAGGGTATGCTGTACATAGCCCCTGTTTCGCTTACCATTTATGTGATTTATGTTTCGTTCAGGTTTGTCGACGGAATACTCAGGGATGTAATTACGCGTATTTTCGGATTCAGTATCCCCGGGCTGGGCATGCTGGTTATCCTTATGGCCATAACATTCATTGGGTTTTTCGGCTCTAACCTTGTCTTCGGCAGGTACCTCAAGTTCTTCGACAAGCTTATCAGCCAGGCACCGCTGGTTAAGGTAATATACACTTCCATAAAGGATTTTATCTCTGCGTTCGTCGGCAAGGACCGCCGCTTCACCGAGCCGGTGCTTGTGAAGGTCAACAAGTCGTCGGACCTTGAAAAACTGGGCTTTATCACCCAGAAGGACCTCAGCAACCTCGGAATACCAAAGGGCCGGGTGGCTGTTTACCTGCCCCACTCGTATAATTTCTCAGGCAACCTGTTTATTGTGCCTGTTGAAAATGTTACCCCTATCAATGCCCCTCCGGCAGAAGTAATGAAATTTGTGGTCACCGCCGGCGTTACATCTATTGATAACAAGCTGGTGGTTACTGATATTAACCTGGATAATGAAAAGAGTATAGATGGAAAATAATAAACCGGTTATACTGGTTACTAATGATGATGGCATAAATGCCCCGGGACTCAGGACACTTATCAGTGTAATGAGGGAACTGGGCAACGTACTGGTGGTGGCCCCCGATAAGCCAATGTCGGCCATGGGCCATGCAGTTACTATTACTGCACCTCTGAGATTACACAAGATTAAGGAAGAACCCGGTTACATGGAATATTCCTGCAACGGTACCCCTGTCGACTGTGTGAAGCTCGGTCAGAAAGTGGTGCTTAAGAAAGCCCCCGACCTGCTGGTATCGGGTATCAACCACGGGTCGAATGCTGCCATCAACATCATTTACTCGGGCACTATGGCGGCCGTGCTCGAAGGGTCGATAGAGAATATACCCTCCGTTGGCTTTTCACTGGCCGATTATTCCTACACTGCCAACTTTACCCATACAGAGCCTTTCCTCAGGATGATTGCCAGGAATGTGCTCGACAAAGGGCTCCCCGATTATACCTGCCTTAATGTGAACTTCCCGCCCCTCAACGGAACCCCGCTCAGGGGTGTTAAGGTGGTAAGGCAGGCACATTCTTACTGGGATGAGAAATACGACCACCGGAAGGACCCGCAGGAAAGGGACTACTTCTGGCTCACAGGTAAGTTTACCATGCGCGACAACGGCGAAGATACCGATGAATGGGCACTGCTCAATAATTATGTCTCCATTGTGCCCGTGCACTTCGACCTCACTGACCATAAATCAATACCTTTGCTCAAAGACTGGGAAAACAATGATCTGGAAAAACAATAACTTCTTTATCGGTGCACTTACAGCCCTGGTGCTGATCATCGCGGGCGCACTGCTTCTTATCCTGCTCGTGCCGCCGGTATATTCAGTTTTTAACCTCGGTGTGCCCACCCCCAAAATCCTCGTGCTCGCACTGCTGCCGCCGGTTATCATGATGCGCCTGTATATGCGCAGGTTTAAGTTTGAGAAAGCAGGCGCCGGGTCAATGTTTATTGTCTTCCTCAGTATGCTGGCCTATTTCCTGCTTATTGCAGATAAAATCCAAAACTTCCCGACGTTCTGAATGAAATACTATATCATTGCCGGTGAACCCTCGGGCGACCTACACGGTGCCAACCTTATCAAAGGCCTTAAAGCTGTTGACAGCCAGATCCTTGTAAGGGGATGGGGCGGCGACAGGATGGCCGCCGAAGGTGCTGATATTGTGAAACATTACCGCCACCTTGCCTTTATGGGCTTCGCCGAAGTGGCCGCAAACATCCGTACTATCCTCTCAAACCTCAGTTTCTGCAAAAAGGATATACTTGAGTATAAACCCGATGTGGTAATACTTATTGACTACCCCGGCTTCAACCTGCAGGTGGCAAAGTTCCTGCACAAGAACAATATCAGGGTGGTATACTACATCTCACCCCAGGTGTGGGCATGGAAAAAAAACAGGGTGCATACCATCAGGAAGGTGGTTGATAAACTCATCGTTATACTGCCGTTTGAGAAGGAGTTCTTTAAACAGTTCCAGGTGGATGCCGTTTTTGTCGGCCACCCCCTGCTTGATGAACTCCCCCCGCCTGTCGCCGCAAAGGCATTTGCTCCCGACGAAAGGCCCGTTATTGCCATGCTGCCCGGCAGCCGCAGGCAGGAAATCAAAAGGGTACTGCCCGTGATGCTCTCCGTTATGCAGGATTTTCCTGAAGCTGATTTCTGCATTGCCGGCGTTCCGTCTATTGGCGATGGCTTTTACAGGAAATTTACCGGCGACAGGCATGTAAAGGTGGTGATGAACCAAACCTATCAGCTCCTGGGCAATGCCAGGGCCGCCATGGTAACTTCAGGCACCGCCACACTCGAAACTGCCCTGCTCGGCGTGCCCGAGGTGGTATGCTACAAGGGCGGTGCACTCTCGTATGCCATAGCCCGTAAACTGGTGAAAGTGAAATATATATCGCTCGTAAACCTTATTATGGACAGGCCTGTTGTTAAAGAACTTATTCAAACTGACCTCAACCGCTACAACCTCAGGGGCGAAGTAAGCAACCTGCTGAATAATGCCAAGTACCGCACTGACATGTTCAGCGCTTACAGCGAACTGAGGGAGAAACTGGGCGGCCGCGGTGCATCCGCCAGGGCAGCCCAAACTATTTATAACCTTTTAACCTTACCATCATGAAGTATTTATTTTTCCCGGTAATAGCTTTCTTTACCCTCGTGGTTTCATGTAACCCGCAAAACGCCGGTGATAAAGCCTCCGGCAAAAATGACTCCGCAGCAGCTGACTCAGGTAACCATACCGTTGCCACCATTCCGCAAACCGACCATAATAAGGATACTACCTCAGAGTACGACCATATCCCGCTGGTAAACCAGCCCAATGCCCCCGCACACCCCGGTATTGCAGCTAAAAACAGGAAGGAGGAAATGTTCAAGACCATCCAGTTTAAAGGCAAAGGGGCCGAGGAACGGCAGAAAGGTATTAAAATGGCGTCAGCAGGCGACCTCAAAGGCGCCATTGAAATGTTTACCAAGTCAATCGAAGTCCATGCCAAGAATCCCGATGCTTATTTCTACCGCGGCAAGGCCAAATGGGATATGAAGGATTATACCGGTGCAGAGGCCGATATCTCAAAGGCCATTGAAATCAGGCCCACCCAGGCACCTTACTGGTACTACAGGGGCGTGATGTTAATGGAGATTGGCAAGTATACCGATGCTATCCGCGATTTCGACTCTACCATCCGCAGGGTGCCCGGCTACTACGATGCCCTCAATTATAAAGGCGTTGCACTGGCAAAGCTCGGCAAGCACCGCGAAGCTGTGGCTGAATACGATAAGGTAATTGAAATGCAGCCCGGACTGGCACTGGCCTATTTCAACAAGGGTACATCGCTGGCCGCCCTGAGTGATTTTGAAGGCTCGGAGGAGCAGCTTACCAGTGCCATCACCATCAACCCCGGCTACGAGCAGGCCTATGTTAACCGCGGCAATGCCCGCCTTATGCAGAATAAGCACCAGCAGGCGTGGGACGACTACAGCAGGGCCCTCTCCCTCAACCCCGATAATATGGATGCGCTCTACAACAGTGGCTTCGCCCTGATCCAGCTTAAAATGAACGACCAGGCCTGTGAAAACTGGCGTAAAGCCACATCACTCGGCCATAAGCTTTCAAAAGGGCAGATTGAGAAGTATTGTAAGTAGGCAACTGAGCGTTAAGGAGTGATGACGGGGTGGTCGAAATATCCTTTTATCAGGCTGATTATCCCGTTTATTGCAGGTATATCATTATCTAAATACATCTATACGCCATCCGGAATTTACCTTCTGGCCGCAGCAATTTTATTGGTTGCATCTACTTTCTTTTTACTAGTCCCGTCAAAGTTCATTTCCTATTCAAGTCGTTGGTTGCATGGAATACCTGTCAACTTAACCGGACTTTTACTTGGTTATATACTTGCATCAAACACTCAGTTAATCAACATAAACAAGCACTTCTCTAACCTGCCAAATGCACCTGAAAACTATATCGCGAGAGTAATCGATGAGCCGGTTGAGAAGGAGAAATCTTTTAAAGTACTTCTTAAAGTTGAAGGTGTAAGAATATCGGGTGAAAACTTCGATGCCACAGGTAAGGTGCTTTGCTGGATAAAGAAAGATTCATTATACTGCCCGCTTAATTATGGTGATGTAATAGTGTTTGAAAAAGCACCACAGTCACCCGATCCTCCCGGTAACCCGGGTGAGTTTAATTACAGATCTTATCTTGCTGATAACGGGATCTATCATACACTCTTCCTTGGAAATCCTGAGTATAAACGTATAGGCACCAACCAGGGAAGTGCCCTTCAATCATTTGCATTTTCATGCAGAAAAAAATTGCTAAATCTTTTTCAAGAAAGGGGAATGGCTGATAAGGAGCTGGCAGTTGCTGTTGCATTACTGGTGGGGTATGATCAGTTGCTCGACAATGACCAGCGACTGGAATATTCAAATGCCGGAGTAATCCATGTTCTTTGCGTATCTGGTTTGCATGTTGGTATAATTTACATGCTTGCAGGCGTGATGTTGGGCTTCATCAGCAGATGGAAAAAACTTGCATTTCTCAGACCAGTAATTATTATATTGATCATATGGCTTTATGCTTTGATTACCGGACTATCTCCACCGGTTCTTCGTGCTGCTCTGATGTTTACTTTTATAATGTTGGGTTCATCCTTTCAGAAACAAAACAATAGTTATAATACACTGGCTGCGGTTGCGTTCATCATTTTAGCCATTAATCCAATGGTATTGTTCAACATTGGATTTCAGCTGTCGTTTGCTGCAGTAGCGGGCATAATGTTGTTCCATCCGCTAATGAATAAACTTTGGCAGCCCACTAACCCTTTGTTAAAATATACCTGGGGCATGATCACTGTATCTACTGCTGCCCAGATTGTAACTCTTCCGCTTATCCTGTTTTATTTTCACAAGTTTCCTGCATATTTCCTTATAGCCAACCTTATAGCAGTTCCATTATCAGGTTTTATTATTTATACAGGGTTGGCTTTCCTGCTTACTTTCAGCCTGCCACTATTAGGAAATGCAGTCTACTTTATTCTAGTCTTTCTTATCAGGTCCCTTAATAAGGCAGTAACCTTTATTGATAGACTGCCAGGTGCAGTAATAGATGATGTCTACATGCCTTTTTTTGCTTCAGTTGTACTACTGCTGCTTATAATTTATATTTTTTTGTTCATTCGGTCAGCTCAAAAAGCTTACATACTGGCTGTGTTGATTTGTATTATCATGCTGGCAGGGAATGCGACCATACACCATATCGGATCGCACCACCAAAAGATGATCATTTTCCATAAATCAGCTGGCCACCCGTTGATTAGTTTTATTTCAGGCCATACCCAGTCGATACTTTCTGATTCAACAACCTGCGCGGATAACACAAAAGTTGGTTACCAACTCGACGGCCTTAAAAGTCTTATAGGCATCAGTTCAAGGAACTGGCATCTGCTCAGTAATCCGGTTGAGTTAAACGGAAAATATATATACAGCGTTCCTGAATTTTATTCATTTGAAGGAAAGCGGCTGGTTATAATCTCAGGACCAGGCCGCTTTGCTGATTATAAAACCGAAATAAGGGTTGATTACGTGCTGTTGTGCCGGAATCCGTGGTTGTCAGCAGAACAACTAAAACAATATTTCCCCGGTGCGATAGTGATTGCAGATAATACCTGCAGCAGGAAGATGGTAAGCAAATACAAACAAGAAGCTATAGGATTGGGTTTAAAGTTCCATGACCTGCGGGAGCAGGGAGCGTTGACTATTAGCATTCAGGACTTCGTGCTCAATCCCCTCCGACTAAGTCCTTAAAGTCCTGAGAGTCCCTGGTGTCCCTGTTCACACTGCCGGTAAAGGAAATCTCAAATCCCAAATCCCAAATCCAGAATAACCGGCAAATGATCACTGAATCCACCCTGGTATTTCATACCATTGTAGGTCCTGAAAGGAACTGTGCCTGACCATGTTTCATCAGGTTTGAGCAGGAAAGGGAGATTAAGGATGCGGGCTTCATTGCTGCTGACTTTTACCGGGGCATCATCCTTAAGCAGTGCGCCATTCACAATAAACTGGTCAATAACACCCCATTGTCCCCTGAATTTGTTGGTTCCGGTATCATTCTTTCCCACGAAAGGAAACATCAGGTTGTAGAGCTGGTCAGGATTATCACCAAAAATGTTATTTACTCCCAGCACTTTAGTGATACTTTCGTCTGTTGGTTCATCGTTAAAGTCCCCCATCAGTATTACCTGTGGTTTATATACGTTTTTCAGGACAGAATCTACTACCGGTTTAAGCGACAGGGCTGCTGCTTCACGGCGGTGTTTTGTCAGTTCAATACCTCCTGACCTGGACGGCCAGTGGTTTACGAACAGATGTAAAGTGTCGTTCTCCGTAGGAAGGTTACAGCCTTTAATAATTCCCTTAACGTAGAGGATATCGCGGGTTTTGGCAGCACTGTCGGGCAGGTTTACCCTTATTATGCGGTGGCTGACTTCGCTGAACCTGTCGGCCCGGTAGATCATGGCTACATCAATGCCCCTTTCATCAGGCGATTCCTCATGGATAATGCGGTAACCAAACCGTTCGAGAGGAGTACGTTTAAGCAGTTGGATCAGCACAAAGCGGTTTTCTGTTTCGCTGAAGCACACAATTTCAGGGGGCTGCCATTCACCGGCTGCAATTATAACCTTTGAAATATTCTTCAGCTTCTTATCAAACTTCTGCCAGTTCCATCCCATTGCACCACCTGATACGAACTCATAATCATTCTTCAGTGTATCATGAAACGGGTCGAAAAGATTTTCAACATTATAAAACATAATCCTGAAGGATGGCACGCTTACAGCTTTATCCTGCGCAAAGCACCTGCCGGCGGTATTTAAGGCTAAGAGTATAAAGAGGAACTTAAACTTCACTCTCCCTGCTCCCCATTACAAGCCTGATAACGAAGTTTACTATTTTAAGCAGCGAAACAAGGATGCCGATAATAAAAACGAACGGCAGTACCAGGTCGAGCCAGGCGAGGTTGTTGAAGTGGGCGAAATGGAACGGGTAGAGGTAATACAGCATTACAAACACCACAATGCTGGCAGTTTCCATAGTGATCTTCAGGATATTCATCACAGGCCGCGGCCCGGTAATTATAAGTATAACGCTGCTGACTGCCTGGAAGATACAGTTAAACTGCATTACGGTGAGCACTGCCATATAATCGGGCCCGAGGAAGTTGAGTTCCCAGCCGGGTACCATGCTTAAGATCCAGAAACCGATAATATTGACTATAATATTACCGATTTGTTCGCCCCGGTGGCGCCTTACTGACGGGTAGAGAAAGTTGTTCATACGGCATGCTTTAGTGAGGCAAAATTAATAAGAAAATCTTCATACTTTTGACGGCAGACACATCCTGAACATGGCAAAAAAAGTAAAAATTAATCCTTACAGGCTGGCTTTCCAGCTGCTGGTTGCTGCACTGCTTGTTTACCTGCTGGTAAGGCCTTCGCTCGACAAAACCTACACCGCTGATTTTGAAGCTTATTGTCCGTTTGGCGGCTTGCAGGCATTTTCGTCATTCCTGGTCAACAATTCGCTGGCCTGCTCCATGACAACCACGCAGATTTTTATGGGCTTCGGCCTTATTGCCGCCATTGTCCTCTTCAGCAAGCTGTTCTGCAGCTACGTATGCCCCATAGGCAGTTTTACCGAATGGCTGGCAAGGCAGGGGAGGAGGTTTAAACTCAACTTTAAGGTTACCGGGGTAACCGACAGGCTGCTGAGGGTGGTTAAATATGCACTGTTGTTTGTTACCTTCTATTTTACGGTAACCAGCAGTGAGCTGTTCTGCAAGACCTTCGACCCGTATTATGCCGTGTTTTCGGGCTTCAGCCGCGATGTGGTGGTATCGTATGCAGTGATGGCGCTGCTGCTTGCCATACCCGGCTCGTTCTTCGTAAACCAGTTCTGGTGCCGTTATGCCTGTCCGCTGGGCGCCGTATCAAACATCTTTACCCACAGTTACGTATTTATCGGGCTGATTGGCGTTTATGTGCTTCTTACACAGGTTTTCGGGTTAACCGTAAGCTGGCTCTGGCTGCTGGGTGCACTTACCCTGGCAGGGGTTTTGCTTGAAATATTCAAAGTTAGGATAAAGGGTTTTTCATTCTTCCGCATAAAGCGAAATGCCGATACCTGCACTAACTGCAGGCTGTGTGATAAGGCCTGCCCTATGGTGATTAAGGTATCATCACTTGATAAAGTAAACGATATTGACTGCCATGCCTGCGGCGATTGTGTGGCCAGTTGTCCTGAAAAAGATACCCTTAAACTTACCCGCTATAACTGGATGCCGGCGGCAGTGGTTGTGGTGCTGGTTGGCCTGGGACTCGCTTTCGCGGAAAAGGTGCATATACCAACCATCAGCATGAAATGGGGAAACGAGGTGCAGATGAAGGAAGCGGGGATATACGAGCAGTCGGGATTAACCAGCATCAAGTGCTACGGCAGTTCAATGTCGTTTGCCAACCATATGAAGGAAGTGTCCGGCGTGCTTGGCGTGGAGACATATGTGGGAAGCCACAGCATAAGGGTGTGGTACGATAAGGGCCTGCTTGACAGCGAAAAGGTGAGGCAGTCGATCTTTACCCCCGTGAAGAGCCTTTATACAGCCCCGGGAAATGAAGAAAGCATGATAGCGGTGTGTGAAGCGGCCATCGACAACTTCTTCGACCCCAACGATGCAAACCTGTTAAGCTTAAGGTTTAACCAGTACAAAGGTTTTTACGCCATCCAGACACAGTTTGGCGAGCCGGTTCATGCAGTAATCTATTACAACCCGCAGCTTCTTGATGTTGACAAAATAAAGGAGCTTATTGAGGCAAAGAGAGTGGAATGGACGGTTGACGGCGAAGAATTTGCCGCCAAAACAGCATTTAAGATTGCAAGCATTGAAGAAAAAGGGAAACTGCCGTTAAAAGATTACTTATCAGAGCTGTACGCCCCTGTATCGTTAACCTTCAACGACTATGCAGCCTATACCCCCGAAGAGCTGTCGGCAGAAACCTTTGAATTCCCCGCTGCCGCAGATCCGGATTTAACTGATATGCCATGGTACCTGCTGAGCCACCTGAGCAACAACAGGGCCATAGTAAAATTTGAAACAGTAGCGACAGACAGCGGCTTCAAACTTCAGCTGGAAACCATAAAAACCAAAATCACCCGCCCTGAGATTCTAAACCTGTTAAACGCCGACAGCCTGAAAGTGCATTTGAGCGACGGAACTACGCAGACGATTAAGAATCCTTACAGGTTTTAAAGGCAAAAGGCAAAAGAAAGAAGGCAAAAGGCAAAAGAAAAAAGGCAAAAGAAAAAAGGGAGTTTGCTGAACTGAGAACTGATAACTGAGAACAAAAAATCTTTTGTTTCCTTTTAGGGTAAAATGCACAATTATTGTCTATATATTAAGTAATAGATAATAATATGGCCAAACTTTACGCTATTGTCCTAATTCTCTGCACTTTTTGGTTTAATGTGATGTCGCAGGACACACTGAACCTGGTGCGGCCTGCTGATTTGCAGGCAGATTTTGAAAACGATGTTGTGCTGTTAACATGGTCGGCACCGGTTGATACATCGGCAACTCCCGATACTATCCCGCCCGGACTTATCGGTTATAACGTTTACTCAGGCTCAGGACTTATAGGGTTTACTGCACATCCCGTAGTTACGTATACCGACAATAACCCTGATCCTGATGTGGCATTCTACAGGGTTACCGCCATGTACGACCTGTCGTTCTACGGTTATCCGGGCGATACCGCAGAATCTGCACCTTCAGATGTGGCATACGCTATAACAGGGTACAGCTATTACCTCCCGTTCAGTGAATATTTTACCACCGGAATATTTGAAACAAACCAGTGGGTGCCCGAAACGGCTAACTGGCGTATTGCCGGACAATTAGGCAATCCTGCACCTTGTGCTGAATTTTTTACCTCACCCCCCATGACCGCTTATTCATCTTCCCTCGCCAGCACATGGCTTAGTGGTGATTACATTGATGGCACTGTATATGTCAGCTTCAGTATGAAGAGGCAAATTGTTAACCCAACCCTCACTGAACATCTGTACCTTGATATTTTTAACGGATTTGAGTGGACTGAAGTTGCCGGTTTTGTGAATGATGCAAATACAGACTGGGTTGACCATAAAATTGACCTGCCATCCTGGGCTATTGAAGCACCTTTTAAAATAAGGTTCAGGGCTGAGGGCGAGAATACCATGAATATTGTGAACTGGCAAATAGACAATATCATTGTTTACCGGGAGTGTCCTGCTCCTTATGATCTGGTGTTATCGATACCTAATCCTATGCTGAGTTGTCGAGTACTTCTTGAATGGGAGGATCCACAATTACCTTATCCGAACTCGGGATGGCTGCGATGGGATGATGGTGAGAATTCCGATGCTTTAGGATTAACCGATGGAGGTTCTTTCCTTGTGGCAACCAGATTTACACAAGCACACCTGATTCCATATATTGATACGTACCTTACCACCATTAAGATATTTCCTTATGCAGCAGGTGGTGAAATAGTTTTAAAAGTGTGGACCGGTAATAATGCATCGCAACTTGTAAGAAGCCAGGTAATTCAAAACTATACTGCCGGCCAATGGAATGAGTTTATTCTAAACCAGCCATTCCTGATAACAGGACTGGAAGAACTGTGGTTTGGTTACGAAATTACCCATAGTGCCGGTACTTATGTTGCAGGAGTAGACGCGGGTCCTGCGAATGAAGGGTATGGTGACCTTATTTCTCTGGATGGCGCTGTTTGGGAATCTATGTCAGCTGCATATAGTCTTGACTTCAACTGGAACCTTGCCGGATATTTAACTAATACTCCTTCAGCAGGTAACGTTAAAACCAGCAGGTCGTTAACCAACTACAACATCTACAGGCAGGATACTTTATATGCCACAACCACTGATAGGTTCTTTTGGGACGATATTACAAATTTCCCATATCACGTCGTTTCTTATAAAGTTTCAGCCGCTTACAGCGATTGTGAGTCGGCATATTCAAATATAGTTTATAATATATGGTGCTGGGAATCTGTTAACGACCAGGATGTAGCCTCCATCAGCATCTATCCAAACCCGGCTTCCGACTATATAACTGTTTCCATCACCGGCGATATCGGGCAATTGTTTATCACCAACATCACCGGAAGGAAGATCCGTGAGTACACTGTTCCAAAAAACAGTTCAACCTTTGGCGCTGATATAAGCGGATTGCCGAAGGGAATCTATTTAGTGAACTTTGTAACAGCTAATGGAGAAAGCGGGGGAGGGAAAGTAGTAGTGAGTAGTGAGTAGTGAGTAGTGATTAGTGGGACTGGTGGGACATGTGGGACTGGTGGATTTAGGACGGATTCCGGAATAAATTTGTTAACTGACAACTAAAAAATGAAGAAATTATACATTATTCTACTGATATTATGTGCTTTAAGTGCTTCCGGATATTCGCAGGGTGATACTTTGGTGCTGCCGTTTAATGAAGATTTCAGTACCGGTACGTTTGTTACCAACCAGTGGGAACCTGAATCCGTTAACTGGCTTGTTGACGGGCAGCTTGGTAATTATCCGCCTTGTGCACGGTTTATTTATTCGCCATTGGTTGAAAATTACTCATCATCACTTACCAGCACCTGGATTGATGCCGGTGGTATTACCGAAGGCGACATTTATATAGAATTCAGCCTGATGAAGGATGTCACCATCCACTCGATGACTGAAAACTTTTTCGTGGAAGTTAATTATGGCGCGGAATGGCAACCTGTGGCCGGCTATACCAATGATGTATCAACCTACTGGCAACATAAGAAGAAAGTTATCCACGGAGCGGCAGGTAATGTCTTTAAAATAAGGTTCAGAGCCGAAGGTGAGAACAGTACCAGGATTGTGAGCTGGTCTGTTGACAACATCCGGATATACCGTGCCTGCAATGAGCCACTTAACCTTTTCGCCGGAAGGTTTTCACAGCAATTGTGCGACCTCAGGCTTGAATGGGAGGCACCTGCTGCACAGGCCCCTGTATCTGGAATTCTCGACTGGTGTTATCCCTATAATGCTGACTCCGTAGGGCTTACCCAGGGCGGAACTTTCGACCTGGCAGTAAGGTTTACACCGGTGCAACTGGCAGAGTATTCTGGCACAAGCCTTACCAAGATCATGCTGTTTGCATGCCAGCCGGGAGGTGAAATTGTGCTGAAAGTATGGACAGGCACTGACGCCGATACACTGGTCAGGAATCAGCTTGTTGCATCCTATATATCCCATGCATGGAACGAGTATACACTTGATGAACCTCTGCCACTGGATGTCACCCGTGAGTTGTGGATTGGTTATCAGGTTACCCATGCTGAAGGTGTAAAGATAGCAGGTACTGATGATGCATTTGAAGTTGACGGATACGGCAATCTTGTCTGCCTTAACGGAACCGACTGGGAAACCCTGTCGCACTACGAAGTACCGTCTAACTGGAACCTGCAGGGATTTGTAACCAACCAGTCGGGCACTGTGAAACTCAGCAGAACCATGCCTGTGGGTTACAATGTTTACCGCGAAAATACCTTCATTGGTTATACCACCCAAACAGAATTCCCCGATAATACGGAACCATTTGATTATGAAATTGAGTATAACGTAACAGCCGTCTACAACACCTGCGAATCAGCTTATTCAAACACAGCTAAAGCCAATAACTGTCATGCCGTTTCAGTCGCCGGTCATGAACTTGCGGGCATCAGCGTCTTTCCAAACCCGGCTTCCGACTATATAACCGTATCCATCGCCGGTGAAATCAGTCAGTTGTTTATCACCGACATCACCGGAAGGAAGATCCGTGAGTACACCGTTCCCCAGGGCAGTTCAACCTTTGGCGCTGATATAAGCGGTTTGCCGAAAGGAATCTATTTAGTAAACTTTGTAACAGCAATTGGAGAAAGCGGGGGAGGGAAAGTAGTGGTGAGTAGTGAGTAGTGAGTAGTGAGTTTTTTAAGGCAAAAGGCAAAAGAAAGAAGAAAAAAGTAGATAGTATTAAGTAGTGAGTAGCGAGTAGTGAGTAGTGAGTAGTCAATGCCTAAATAACGTTGACTGATTTTTTACTAAAATTATTACTTTTCTTTTTCATTAATGATGATGCTGTTAAAACTGGGAGATAACTCGCAGAGTTATCCTCAGTTTTAACAGCTTTAAA
>Ga0209066_10003129_pt1 | contig 19266 bp, 19 predicted proteins | sample All_14_2_FD_187198 | JGI IMG/M metagenome (GOLD analysis project Ga0209066, IMG submission 187198) | Freshwater microbial communities in response to fracking from Pennsylvania, USA - Allegheny Zone_MetaG_DW_15 (SPAdes) (version 2) ... | reverse complement strand
CCCCGCCTGAAGCGGGGCATGACGTTCAGCATCATCCGCCTGTCGTCCCGTCATTGTGAGCGACGCAATCCAGACTTGCGGCTTGACTCAGTTCACCGCCGGGGCAGGCGCTTCGTCTTCCTTGCGCAGCGAGGCAACAAACCGGTCAAGCGTATTGACCGAGGCAATCTTCGACGCCATCTCGCGAAAGGCTGTCCCCTGCTTCACGATGGGATCGGTCACGACATCAAAGGCGCTGGCATCCGCGCTCTGACGCATTGCGTCACCAAACTTGGTGCGCAGGCGCGACAAGCCGGCTTCATCGCCCGCGAGCGAAAAGGCAATCGCCCCGCGCATCACGTCAAAGCGTGTGGCGTCATCAAGCGGGCCTTCCTTCTTCCAGCTGTCGCCAAGCAGTGCCTCGATCATGGTGCCGCAATCGCTCCAGCGCTGCCCATCCCACAAAATATCGGCCCGCAGCTCATCCGCCACACGGCCCTCAACGCTTGAGAGCAGATCAAGGGCAAAATCCGTCTGCTTCATTTCGGCAAGCGCCCGCACTTCGATCAGGCGACGGCGCATCGCCAGATCATCCGGCAGACCTTCTTGTCTGGTGTCGCGCAGCGTGCCAAGCGCCTTTTCAGCCTGACGATCAAGCAGATAGATCGAGGCGAGACGCGCCGCCACCTGCGCCTTGGCCACCGAGCCGTGAATGCGATTATCGATCTGATACTTCAAAAGCGCCTCGGCCTGCGGCAACAAATCGACCGCCACGAGTTGCTCGGCAAGATGGCGGATCATCTCGTCGCCCTTGGCGCCAATCGGCGTCAGGTCCTGCAGGTCGTAAAAGAAAGCCAGCGCCTGCACCGCAGGCATCTTCTCGGCCTTGCCGCTGATGAAGAAATCGGCAAACAGATCCGACATGCGGCCATACATCAGGCGCGTCTCGTCATTTGACGGGAAGTTCTTCGAGGCCGTGCGCATGACCTTCAGCGCACCAACAATATCCTGCTGCTTGAGCTTCAATTCGGCGAGCTTGCGCAGCACCGTCAATTCAAAATCATCGCCCCGCCAGCGCAGATCCAGCCGTTCCAGCTCCTTGGCATAATCGGCTTCCTTCATCCGTCCCGACTTGTGGGCCAGCATCGCCTTGCCAAGCATCGCGCGCGCCGCCACTGGCGGATAGCCTTCGGCAATCGCCACATCATAGAGGTGGTCGGCATCGGCAGGCCGCGCCATCGCCTCGCTCAATTGCGCCCGCACAAGCTGAAGCTCAGCCTTGGTCCGGCGGTCGCCCGCGCCTTGCGGCACACGGCTCATGAAGGATTGCGCCAGCGCGGGCTCATTGCGCGCCACAGCCGCCATCGCCGCCTTGGCGCGGATCATCGCCTGAATATCAGGCTCAATCGTTGTCAGCACCGGCATGGCGAGTGCAAAATCTTCCTTCGCATCACCAAAATCATATAGCCCGACCCGCGCCACCCCGCGCCAGGCAGAGGCATAACCATCATGCATCAGCTCGCTGACGGACAGGTCCTTGATGGCTTCCGGAAAGCGTTGTGCCAGAACAGCGGCAACGCCCCGCATCGAGCGGAATTGCGGCTCATATTCGAGTCCCGGCTCCGCCTCCCGCGCCTGGTTCAACACCGTCAGTGCTTCCGGCCCCATCCGATAGGCAAGCAGGAACCTGGCATAGTCGAGACGCATCCGGCCCACCGTCTCCATGGTCGCGGCCGCAATGCGTGACATGTGATATTTGCGGCCCTCGGTAAAGCCTTTGACTGGCGTCTGCTTCCAGCCCGCAAAATCGATATAGGCGGGCGAGGATGAAGCCGCGATATTGCCGCCCGGCACCGTGTTCGTGCCCGGCATGTCGCCCGAGAGCGTCAAGCCAATGGCCCGCGACACCAGCACCGCATCGGGCGCCGCGCTGACATTCACATCATCGGCAATGGGCTGAATGGCAAGCCCCTGCATGGTCTGCAAGGCCTGAAACTCGACAAAGCCCCGCTGGGTCTGGAGCGCTTGAACCGGCCCGCGCGATGTCGCCACCAGCAACCTGTCGCGTACCACGGGATCGAGTATCGCGAGCACCTTGCGCGCCCCGCGCATGTCAAACGAAACCAGTCCCTCGCCTGTCTCGCGCCAGCTGCGCGTCAACGTGATGGGTCGCCCCGGATTGGTAAGCTGCGCGCCAGCCGAAACACGCCATTGCGTGCCCTCTTCGCTCACACTGACCAGCGCCTTGTTCGGCAGCTTGACCACCATGGCAACGCCGCCATCAAGCGCCATCACCTTGGCATCCCCAAACTGACGCTTGAAATCAATCGCCAGGGCCGTGGTGTCGAGCGGCATCGTCTCGTCAAACACCATCCACAAGGCATCGCCGCGCACAAACACGGCAGCACCAACAGGCGTTTCCCAGTCAAAAACAATGTCGGCGTGATCGTCAGCAATATCGCTCGTCACCGCCACGCGATCTTTGGTCTTTTTGGGCAGCAGCGGTTCTGCGAGCTTTGCGTCCTCAGCCGCAGCCGGTTTCCCGGCATGAACAGTCTCGCCGCTCGCATGATCCTCATGCGTGTCCGCGTGGTCAGTCTTCCTGTCGGTTTTCGGCGCTGGCAAATCCTGCGGCGGCGCCTGATTTTCAGCCACGGGGGCGGCGGGCGAAGACGGTTTCAAATCCAGCACAATGCCGAGATCCTCACGGAAATCGACAACACTCACCCCTTCTTTCAGTTTCAGGATCACAGCCAATCGGCCATCCTGCGAAACCGATTTGATGGTTGTCAGATAAGGCGGTGCATCAACGCGTATGGGGGCCAGATCGATCTGGGCATCGCGATCAAAGGAAATGGTCGCCTGCCCGTCCTTCTGCACCAGGGCGTATAGCACCGGCTGGTTCCAGTCGAAGACAAGTCGAGTAAACCCGTCATGCTGGCCAACGCGAACCTTGATTTTGGGTGTCTCCGCGACTGGCGCGACAACCCCGTTCTCTTGCGCCCTTGATGCTTCAAGGGCTGCGGCCTTTTTCAGTTCTTCGGCAGCCGCCATGCGCGCCAGCACATCGGCAGGCAGTGCCGGGGCCACGCCCGTCCAGCCATCCGGCAGAAGATCGAGATAGAGTTTTCCTTCTGCCACCTGCGCATGGGTCGTGAAATCTGCTTTCAGCGCCAGACGCAGCGCCTTGTGGTCATCATCCTGCCGGGCCAATGCCACATAGCGCGGCATCATGCGCATGAAATTGTCGAGATCGACATCGAAAGGGGCATCGAAATGCAAAACCAGAACGCCCGCCACAAGATCGGCCTTATAGCCCGGCATGGCGCCCGGCCATGCAAAGACGAGACGGCCATAGCCATCCTGCTCGGAAAGATCTGTCTGGATTTTTGTTGCCGCCTGCGCCGGATGCGGCACGGCAAAAATCAGCGCAAGCATCAGCGCGAGCGCAAGCCCGGCCTTCATGCCCCTGACTGATTTACCCATACCCATCTCGCCCATGCGCCGTCTTAAAGGGGTTTTGCGAATCAATTTGCCAGCCCCTGTCACACAATGACGCGATTTGCGCCGCGTGCGCAGTTCTAAACGCCCGCACCCACAGCATAAATGCCGTGGGTTAAGTGCCGCTTAAGCCTGCAAAAGAGTTGCCGACGGGCCGGTCAGCCGGGATTGCCCGGATTGGCGCTCGGGCTTGCAGCCGGGGCGGCCTCTGTGCTCGCCTGCGCGGCCAGAGGCGGCACGCTGGCGGCATTTGTCAATGCCGCCTGTGGCACGCGCTGCACCGGCCCCATCGGGCTGCCGGTCGCCAGCTCGACCGTCAATTCCTGCGCCGCCACAGGGTCCATCTCCGCCAGCACGGCCGAGATCTTGCGCGGCTCCATGCGTTTGGCCACATCAATCAGCACGCCCATATCAAGACGCTCGAAAATCCGCGCCGCGTCCTTGGGCTTCATCGCTTCATACATTTTGACGACCGAGACAAGACGCGCCTCGTTCTTCTCGTCGGTCTGGCCAATATCGACATTGACTTTCTTTTCGAGGGATTTCAGTTCATCAATCCGGTCCTGAACGCGCTTTTCAGCCGCAGCCAGCAATTGCTCGCGCATATCCAGTTCGCGGGCGCGCTTCTCCAGATCGTCACGGCGCTTCGACAGACTTTCCAGCACGGCAATTTCCGAAGGGCTCATCACCGGCTTGGCTTCTTCTGGTGCCTTGGGCGCTGGCGCCCCTGCATTTGCCGCTGTTGGCGATGTCGATGCGCCGTCCGCCCCATGCGCATCGGTTGTGTCTTTTACGGGTTCGCTCGACGCTTCGGTGGCCTCCGCCATGGCCGGCCCGACCGCCAGCAAATCGCTGCCGAGATGCATCACCTTCAGCGCCAGAAGGGCACCGGCGCAAATCATCAACGTGGGCAGCAGGCGAAGCTGGGCGGGCATGTCAGGTCCTATCGAACGCGCTTGAGGGCATCAAGCAATTGATGAGCCTCACGCAAGGGACGACCCGGCGCGGCCGGGGCCGAGCGTGGCCCCGCTGCTGGCTGAGCCTGAACCGGGGATGCCGGCGAGACATTGCGGCGCCCCTCATAATTTGCCAGACGATCAGCAATGCCGTTGCCCGCTTCAACCATCAGCCCGAGTTCATCGGCCAACGCCCTGGCGCGCGCCACGCGCTCCCCCAGTTCGCGGCCCGTTGTTTCATTGGCATTGGACAACTGGCTGATGGCCGTTGCCGCCCGATCCGTCGCCGTGTTGAGATCGCGCACCAATATGCGCAGCCCATCCTGCCCGGCGCGCATCGCCCGCAGCCGGCGATCAATCACCGCGCAATAGCCGATCGTCGCGAGCAGCAACACGCAGACAATGGCTTCCAGCAGCAAATCAAATGGCAGTTCAGGCACCATGGTCACTTGCTCCCATCCGTTGACTTGTCACTGGCAAATGTAACGCCTGCCGTGTGACCTTTGGTAAATCCCTGCTCCACACGAACCGCAACATTATTGCCAACACGGCCCATGCGGCCCTTGCCGAGCGCCACGCCGGCACAGCGCATGTCGATCATGCCGTCAGGCGTGTTGTTGAGCATCAGCGTCTGACCAACCTTGAATTCCATGACCTCGCGCAGCTTCATGCGCTGTTCGTCGATCACGGCTTCGAGCGGCACTTTTGTTGCCCAAAGCTCTGTCGCGAGATGGCTTTCCCAGATCGAGTCCCGGCCAAATTTTTCGCCCATGAACATTTGCAGCAGCAATTCGCGGATCGGTTCAAGCGTGGCATAGGGCAAAAGCATTTCAATGCGGCCGCCCCGGTCCTCCATATCGACGCGCAGCTTGACAAGGATCGCCGCATTGGCCGGACGTGCAATCGCGGCAAAGCGCGGATTGGTTTCCATGCGATCAAGTTCAAGTGTGACGGGCGACAAGGGTTCAAACGCCGCCTGAACATCCTGCAACACGACTTCGATCATGCGCTGCACGAGATTGAGCTCGATCGTCGTATAGGGACGGCCTTCAATGCGCATCGCCGCCGTGCCACGACGGCCACCGAGCAGCACATCCACAATCGAATAGATGAGATTGCTGTCCACCGTGAACATGCCGAAATTGTCCCACTGTTTGGCGCGGAACACGGCAAGAATGGCAGGCAGCGGAATGGAATTGAGATAATCGCCAAAGCGGATCGACGACACATTGTCGAGCGAGACTTCGACATTGTCGCCGGTGAAATTGCGCAGCGACACCGTCATCAGACGCACCAGCCTGTCGAAAACGATTTCCAGCATTGGCAGGCGTTCATAGGAAACCAGCGCCGAATTGATGATCGCGCCGATGCCGGTTCGATCGGCCCCTGCCTCGCCTTCAAGCTCAAAACCGAGCAGGCTGTCGATCTCGTCCTGATTGAGCACCCGCTCTGGCGCCGCGGCTTCAGGCGCGGCCGATCCCGTCGGCTCGGCATCAAATGAGGCTGCGAGACTGTCGAGATCGGGTTCTTTGGTCATCGTATCGGTCATGGCCTGGCCTGACTTTTCCTGAATCGCTTACTGAACGATGATTTCCTTGAACAGGACATCGCTGACAATGGTCGGATCGAGCACCAGATTGATGCGCCGCAAGAGTTCTTCCTTCAGGCGCAACATGCCGTCCGATCCTTGCAGGTCTTCGGGACGCAATTCGCGCAGGAATGTCTGGAAACTGTCGAGAACACGCGGCATCTGCGCATCCAGCGTTTTGGCAATTTCGGGATTGGCGATTTGCAGCGTCACACGCATCTTCAGATAATGCTGTGGCGGCGGACCGCTGAGATTGACCAGAAAATCGGGCAGATCATAAAAGACCGGCGCGGCAGCCACTTCCGGCGCCGCCGCTTCCTCATGCGACGACCCGCCGAGAATGCCTGAGAAGAAGAGACCCACCCCTGCACCGATCAACAGCAGCAGCGGCAGCGCGACATAAAGCACGAGCACCTTGCCCGAGAGTTTCTTCTTAGGCGGCGCGCCTGCGCCTGCCTCATCTGTCATATCAGCTTCGAGTGCCGCCATTTTTGCCCGCCATGCCCGATCAAGGGTCGCAGAATCCGGATGTCCATCCGGTCAGGTCCGGGAAATCACCCGAACATGAGACCAATGCTCACCTACTTTGGTTAACGAAGCGTTGTGATTGGGGGGCAAAGCGGCAAATCTTGCCGGGCAAGCGTTGCATCCTGGCGCGGCCCAACCCGTCAAGAAATACATAACATATTGATATTGCTTAAGTTTTCCTTTGGCACGGCCCCTGCACTGTTTGCTGCGAGACAACCGGTCCTCAGGACCAGGACCTGAATTGCAAGGCACGCAGTAACGCCATGGAAAACTCACTTCTCATCGGACTGTCCCGCCAGATGGTCATGCAGCGCGAAATGGCGACCATCGCCAACAACATCGCGAACATGAACACGCCGAGCTACAAGTCCGAAAAAATGCTCTTCGAAGAGTATGTGATGAAGAACGCAACCGAGCAGAGCCCGGACAAGACTTTGTCTTTTGTTCAGGACTTCGGCCTCAACCGCGACATGTCGGACGGTGCCTTGCAGACGACGGGCAATCCGCTCGATGTCGCCATTACCGGCGATGGCTTCTTCAAGATTCAAAGCGCCAACGGCGCCACGCTCTATACACGCAATGGCCATTTCCAGCTCGACGACCAGGGCCAGCTCATCACTTCCAATGGCGACCCGGTGCTCAGCGATGCTGGCAGCCCGATCCGCTTTGCCACCGACGAAAAAGACATCAACATCGCCCGCGACGGCTCGATCACGACAAGCGTCGGTGAGCGCGGCAAGATCGCCATGGTCGCCTTCGCCAATCCGCAGAACATGAAATACGAGGGCAACACCCTCCTCTCCACACCGGAAGCCGAAGTGCCGACCACGGGCACACGCCTCATTCAGGGCGCGCTTGAAGGCTCCAACGTCAAACCGATCGCCGAAATGACCAACATGATCGAAGTCCAGCGCTCCTATGAAAGCGCCAGCAAACTGATTGAAACCGCCGACGATATGCGCAACCGCGCTATCAGCACGCTCGGTCAGGCGGCGTAACGCCAGATCGCAAAGAGTTCTGAAGAGAGAAGGATTCAAACATGCAGTCGCTCAGCATCGCCGCCACAGGCATGATGGCCCAGCAGCTCAATGTCGAGGTGATATCCAACAATATCGCCAATATGAGCACGACGGGTTACAAGGCCCAGCGCGCCGAGTTTCAGGATTTGCTCTACCAGAACATGCGTCGCGTCGGCACCAATTCATCGGACTCCGGCACAATCGTCCCGGCAGGCATCCAGATCGGTCTCGGCGTCAAGACAGGTTCGGTCTATCGCATCATGACCCAGGGCGGCATGCAGGTGACGGACAGCAAGCTCGATGTCGCCATTCAGGGCGCAGGCTATTTCCGCATTCAGATGCCAAGCGGCGAGGATGCCTACAGCCGCGCCGGTTCCTTCCAGCTCAGCCCCGATGGCCAGATCGTCACCTCGGATGGCTACACCGTTGCCCCCGGCATCACCATCCCCACTGACGCAACCGATGTGACAATCAGCAATGATGGTCAGGTGCAGGTCAAACTCGCCGGTCAGACAGCGACGCAGGTTGTCGGCCAGCTCGAACTCGCCACCTTCCAGAACGATGTCGGTCTCGATCCGCAGGGCAACAACCTGTTCATGGAAACGCCTGCCAGCGGTCCCCCCATCACAGGCACACCCGGCTCCTCGGGCTTTGGCACGGTGCTTCAGGGTTTCCTTGAAACATCAAATGTGGACTCGGTTTCTGAAATCACTTCGCTCATCACCGCCCAGCGCGCTTACGAGATGAACGCCAAGATCATCACCGCCGCTGACGAAATGATGTCCGCCACCAACAATATCAAATAACGGATGATGACGATGTTGCGCGCCCTGTTTGTCCCTGTTGCTTTTGTCGCGCTGGCCGGTCAGGCCATGGCTGCGGAATTGCGCCCCGCCATCACCGTCACGGGGGCTTATGTCACGCTCGGCGATCTTTTCGACGATGCAGGCGACGCCGCCACGGTCATTGTTGCCGATGCGCCCGTTCCCGGCCTCACCGGCGAGGTGTCCGTCTCGCGCATCTCGCTTGCCGCCCGTCGCAGCGGCGTCGAATGGCGCAACGCCAGCGGCCTTAGCCATGTCGTTGTCGCCCGCAACGGGTTGAGCGTGCCGGACGCCGATGTCGCCACAGCCATTTCCACCGCCATCACCCAGCGCAACCCGACGCTCATCGGCAACAATACGTTGCAGGTCGATTTCACCAATGGCGCGGCGGGCCTTCAGGTTGCCGACAATGCACCCCAGACCGTCGCCGTCGAGCAGATCGCCTTCAATCCCCGCACCGCGCAGTTCGAGGCGCTGATCCGCGCCCCCGCCAACGACATGCTGACGCCGCTGCGTCGCCTGTCGGGTCGCGTCTATCCCGTCGTCGACGTGCCGGTCTTGACCCATGACATGCAGCCCGGCGATCTCGTCAAGGCGCAAGACATTGACTGGATCAAGATGCCCACCTCGCGCGTCAGCCAGAACATCATCACCTCGCAGGACCATCTGCTCGGCATGTCGCCGCGCCGCCCCGTGCGTCAGGGCGAAGCACTGCGCCTGAGCGACCTTTCCGCCCCCGTGGTTGTCGAAAAAGGTGGCCTCGTGGATGTCCTTTATTCAACAGGCAGTCTCAGCCTCTCGGCGCGTGGTCGTGCCCTTCAGGCCGGCGCCATCGGCGATGTCATCACCGTTCTCAACACCACCTCCAATCGCACCATTCAGGGCGTTGTTGAAGCCCCCAATGTCGTGCGCATAGACGGCGCAGGTTCCGCGCGCGCCGCCGCCCTGCCCGCCTCGGCAACCAAGTCGTAACAGTGCCCTCGAGATGAAAGCCGTCACCATGCATAAGTCACTCATCACACGTTTTGCCGGTCTCGCCCTCATGGCGGGTCTGCTCGCAGGTTGCTCATCGGCTGTCGATCGCATCTCCAATATTGGTGAGCCGCCTGCCATGGGCGTGATCAATAATCCGGTCGGACAAGCCGGCTATCAGCCCGTTTCCATGCCCATGCCCGCGCCCGAACAGGTTGTCTATCAGCCCAATTCGCTCTGGCGGTCTGGCGCGCGCGCCTTCTTCCGCGATCAGCGCGCCGCGCGCGTTGGCGACATCATGACCGTCATCATCAACATTGCCGACAGCGCCAAGGTGGACAACACCACCAAGCGTTCACGCGCCAATTCCGAAGGCGCAGGCCTTGATAATTTCTTCGGTTTTGAATCAAGTCTCGCCAAGGTCCTGCCCGACGCGGTTGATCCCGGCAATCTCGTGAAAGCCGACAGCACCACGTCAAATGCCGGCACAGGCTCGGTTGACCGTCAGGAAAAAGTGGAACTGACTGTTGCCGCTGTGGTGACGCAGGTCCTGCCCAATGGCAATCTCGTCATCGACGGCCATCAGGAAGTCCGCGTCAACAATGAACTGCGCGAACTCAATGTCGATGGCATTGTGCGCCCGGAAGATATTTCCAACACCAACACGATCCAGCACACCCAGATTGCCGAAGCGCGTATCTCTTATGGCGGTCGCGGCCAGATCACCGATGTGCAGCAACCCCGCTACGGCCAGCAGCTCTTTGATGTGTTGATGCCCTTCTAAGACCAGCGACCAGCCCCAAAACAGAACGCGGCCTTCAAAGGGCCGCGTTTTTCGTTTGCCGATCCCGCAACCATCAATCGTCGCGGTAAACCTTTTCGCGCCGCTCATGGCGCTCCTGGGCCTCAATCGACAGCGTGGCGATGGGACGCGCGTCCAGCCGCTTCAGACTGATCGGCTCACCCGTCTCTTCGCAATAGCCGTAATTGCCCTCGTCGAGACGGCGCAATGCCGCATCGATCTTGTTGATGAGCTTGCGCTGACGGTCGCGCGTGCGCAATTCCAGCGATCGCTCCGTTTCGTCAGACGCGCGATCGGCAAGATCGGGATGCTGGATCGTTTCTTCCTGCAAGTGCTGCAGGGTTTCGCGGTTTTCCGCCAGGATATCTTCCTTCCACTGCTCGAGCTTGCGGCGAAAATATTCCTGCTGCCGTTTGTTCATAAACGGCTCGTCTTCACTGGGGACATATCCCTTAGGCAACCTGACAGCCATGCGTCTGACGTTCTCCCTGTAACAGCCCCCGGAATCCGGGCCGGAGTATAGGGAGAGGGTTCACGATTCTCAACACTGACAATTGTGCCAAGTCAGTGATATTTCTGTGAAATTGCGCCTGAAAAAGCGGCAGAAGGGCTGACCCTAGCCTTTTGGATAGGTCTCGAACTTGGCCAGCTCGACCATGGCCCGCAGCTCGATCTGATCGAGGATTTCGGTAAGGGCCGGATCAAGCGCCTGGCTGCGCTGGCTATCGACCAGCCCAAGCAGTCTGGAAAGCTGACGCTGCGGCATCTGCCCGCTCAGCAATGAGAGCTTCATATCGTCGAGAACATTGAGCATTTCCTCGCCACGCTCAATGGCCTTGCGCGGCGCATGAAGTGCGTCATCCACGCCATCTGCGCCCTGCAATGCCAGAAACGCGTCGACAACGCCAATCGACGTCGCGCCGGTCAGGCCCGCCGCCGCGCGCACATTATCAAGCCCCGAGAGGGAAAAACCGCCCGACGAACCGTGCGCCGCACCGACGCCCTTTTTGGCGCTGGTCTGGGACGTGGCTCTGGCCGTTCCGATTTTCATGTTGCCCCCATCATGGCTCAATGCCCTGGCTTGGCGGTCATTCTGCGCCTGCAGGCTTAATGCCGCGTTAAGCCTGTTTGCCCGCGGCATCTTTTGCCGGGCGGGCGGCAGGAGCTGCCTCGCAAATCCGGTCAATGGCCGCCAGAGAGAATAAATATCCAATGAATACAACAGCCTGATCCCATCTTTGCTCTGGCATGGCTTTCGCTAGACAGGACACGAGTTCACAGCTGCTGAAACGGTCAAATGATGCCCCGGGCGATGTCACTGATGTTCAAAAAAGCCTTCCCTGTCCTTCTCGCGCTCTCCCTGGGCGTGAATCTGATGCCTGTCCGCGTCGAAGCGGCCTCGCGCATCAAGGATATTGTCGATGTCGAGGGCATCCGCGAAAACATGCTGGTGGGCTATGGCCTTGTTGTGGGCCTCAACGGCACAGGCGACACGCTTCGCAACACCCCTTTCACACAGCAGAGCCTTGTCGGCATGTTGGAACGCCTCGGCGTCAACACACGCGGCACAACGCTCAAGACGGCCAATGTCGCCGCCGTCATGGTCACCGCCAGCCTGCCGCCCTTCGCCGCTCAGGGCACGCGCATCGACGTCACTGTCAGCGCGCTCGGCGATGCCACCAATCTGCAAGGCGGGGTTTTGCTCGTCACCCCGCTCATGGGCGCCGATGGTCAGGTCTATGCCGTGTCGCAAGGCCCCGTTGCCACGGGTGGCTTCTCCGCCAAGGGCGAAGCTGCCTCGGTCGTGCGCGGCGTCCCTACCAATGCCCGCATCGCCAATGGCGCGATTGTCGAGCGCGAAATCGAGTTTGATCTCGCTGATCTCCAGAGCCTGCGCCTGTCGCTTCGCAACCCTGACCTGACAACGGCCCAGCGCGTCGCCAGCGCCATCAACACCTATCTCGGCCACACCGCGGCCATCGCCGACAATCCTGCAACCATTGAATTGTCCGTGCCGTCCAGTCGCAAAGGCGATGTCGTCAATATGCTCACGCAGATCGAACAGATCCGCGTCGAGCCCGATCTTCCGGCTCGCGTCATCATTGATGAAGCCTCAGGCGTCATCGTCATGGGCCAGGATGTGCGTGTCAGCAAGGTCGCCATCGCCCAGGGCAATCTGACCATCTCCGTCAACGAAACCCCGCAGGTGAGCCAGCCCTCGCCCTTCTCCAACACCGGCCAGACCGCCGTGGTGCCACGCACCACCGTCACGGTGGACGAGGAGAAGAAGGGTCAGCAGCTCGCCTTCGTCGATGGTTCCATCAGCCTGCGTGAACTGGTCGATGGCTTGAATGCGCTCGGCGTCTCGCCCCGCGACATGATCACCATTCTTCAGGCGATCAAGTCGGCAGGCGCCCTGCAGGCCGAAATCGAGGTCATGTGATGCAGGCAGCCACTTCATATAATGTCGCCAATCCGGCCTGGCTCCACACCGGCTCGCTGCCACAGGCCCAGAGCGGCAAAAAAGACGTGAAAGCCTGGGCCGCGGCTCAGGACTTTGAAGCCCAGTTCATCTCCACCATGACCCAGTCGATGTTTGCCGGCCTCAAGACCGACGGCCCCTTTGGCGGCGGTCAGGGCGAAGAAATGTTCCGCTCGCTGCTTGTCGATCAATACGGCACGCAGATCGCCAGGAGCGGCGGCATCGGCATTGCCGACACCATCTATTCCGAAATCCTCAAACTTCAGGAAGCGGCCAAATGACCGATCAGCGCATTTCCATCGACCAATTGTCGCCCCATGATCTTGTCGAGCGTCTCATGGCACTCATCACCGACCTCACCGCTGTCGTGACGCGCGAAACGCTTTGCCTGCGCGCCAATCGACCGCTCCAGATCATCGACATGCAGGACGAAAAGCAGCGTCTGGCCAATGACTATGCGCTCGACATTCAGGTCATTCACGCCCGCAAGGATCTGCTGGACCGCGCCTCGTCCGAACGCATCAGCAAGCTCAAAGGCGCCATGTTCCGTCTGGAAGAAGCCTTGAAAGAGAATGCCGATGCCATCACGGCCGCCAAATCCGTTTCCGAACGCCTCATTCGCGCGGTCGCGGCGGCTTGCAGCCAGCGACAGGCGCCAACGCTGGGCTATGGCCCCAATGCCACGACGCCGGTTCAGCGCACCCCGGTCGCCATCGCGCTTGACGCCCGTTTCTGATCACCAAATTAACCTCATGCTAACCATGTCCCCTGCCTCATGGGACATGGGCAAATGCGTCGCTGACGCGTTCAGGTGAGGCGGTCGCAACGGCGACCAAAGGGCAATCCGGCATGGCAAAATACAGCAGCAAGTGGAACGAAAGCCTCGCCCTCGACAGGAAAGTCGAACAGGGTCTCCGTTTGCAGGAGGCCGGACGCCTTGCCGAAGCTGAGAACCGCTATCGCAAGGTGCTGCGGACAGATCCCGCGCATACGGATGCCTTGCTCAAGATCCACGATCTGCTGATCAGCTCAGGCCGACTTCCCGAAGCCATTGCAGCGCTCGAGGCCGCTGCCGCCACCCATGACGGCAATGCCGCGCATTATTTCACGCTTGCCCGCCTCTTTGCCGACATCAATCAGAGCCAGCGCGCCGAAGCCCTCTATGAAGAGACCCTCCGTCTGTCGCCGCATATGGAGTCGGCGCTCGTCAATCTCGGCAATCTTCTGGCCAGGCGCGGCGAACGCCAGCGTGCCGCCGACCTGATTTCCCGCGCCATCGAAGTCAATCCCATGAGCGGGTTGGCCTATAACAGTCTGGGCCGCGTGCTCGCCGAAAGCGGCATGTTTGACGAGGCCCAGGCCTGTTATCTCCACACCATTGGCCTCAATCCGTCAGCGCCGGAAACCTATATCAATCTAGGCTCGCTCTATCTGGTCACCTGCCAGCCGCAAAAGGCACTGAAAGCGCTTGAGACGGCGATCAATCTCATTCCCGCAGAAATGACCCGGTTGCGCGATGCTGCCTGCTGGAATCTGGCGCTCTCGCTTCTGGCCTCGGGCTATCTCGAACAGGGCTGGGACATGTATGGCTTCGGCTTTGCCAGTGGCGAGCGCCGCCCCTATCGCCCCTTTCCGGATCTGATCTGGGAAGGCGAAGACCTTGCCGGCAAGACCATCATGGTCTGGCGCGAACAGGGCCTGGGCGATGATTATCGCTTTTCCACCTGCTATCACGACCTGATCGGCATGGCCGGTCACGTCATCATCGAAACCGATCCGCGCCTGGTGCCGCTCTATCAGCGCACCTGGCCCACAGCCACAGTGCGCCCCGCGCAGGCCACCTCAACGGGCCTCGATAATTATGGCAACGTCGATTTCGACCTCACCGCACCATCAGGCATTGTTGCCTCCCGGCTAAGGCGCACCTTGAGCGCCTTCCCGGCCAATCCGCCGCGCCTCGTCGCCTGCCCTGACCTGCGCGCCGCCGCGCGTCGCTGGCTCGACAGCCTCGGCCCCAAACCCAAAATCGGCTTTGCCTGGCGCTCCGGCATCAAGGATCCCGTCCGCGAAATCTGGACCACGACAATCGCAGACTGGCTCCCGCTCCTGCATGATGACGCCTTTGACATCGTCAACCTGCAATATGCCGAACCCCGCGCCGAACTCGATGCGGCGGCGCGCGATCTGGGTGTCATCATTCATGAAATGCCGGGGCTTGATACCCATGCCGATCTTGAAGGTGTGGCGGCCTTGACAAGCGAACTGGATTTCATCATCGCCCCCTGGAATGCCGCCTCTGAACTTGCCGGCGCGCTTGGTGCCAAAGGCATCCTCTATGCCCCGGCCTTCCAGCCCAACATGCTGGGTGCCACAAACTTCCCCTGGTACCCCTCACTTGATGTCATCCCCGTCCAGCCCGGCTTTGATCGCATTGATCTTTGCGCCCGCATTTGCCGCGCGACCCATGCGGCTCTGGCCTGACGCCAAAGTCGGTCGGCCCCTGCGATAGATGCATTTATTGCCTTTCCCCGGCAGTTATTGCCGGGCAAAAGCCCCCCGATGCCTCACGCAAAAGCATCATGTCATTGTAATAATTGTGTTTTCCAGGTTGGCCCGGCGCTTGCGAAGGCAATGGCAAGCGTAACCGCAGGCGAAAACCTCAGGTGAGGGAACCTGCACCCCGCCCGAAGACATGATCCGGGACTAAGGCTCGGCAGCCCCATGGATCATCAATTTTCGGGAGTTTTGGTTGTTTACCGGGAATTAATCATTAATGCCGAGTATCGCCACTGTGTCCCGATGGCACAAAGGCGCAGCACCCTTGGAGGGGTAGTACGATGGCTGATGTAGTTCTTCCCAGTGGCATTCGTTCCAATCTGCTCAGCATGCAGAACACGGCACGCATGCTCGACGAAACAAACCTGCGCCTCTCGACGGGCCTCAAGGTCAACAGCGCCATCGACAGCCCAACCGCCTTCTTCACGGCGCAGGGCCTCAACAACCGCGCCTCCGACCTCAACAATCTTCTCGACTCCATGGGTCAGGGCGTCCAGACGCTCAAGGCCGCCGACGAAGGCATCAAGTCGATCCTGAGCCTTGTTGACACCATGAAGGCGACAGCCAATCAGGCGCTTGAAACCAAGCTCAAAGACACAACCCTCACTGGCAATGCCTCGACAGCCCTTGACAGTGCCGGCACCAACACGCTTTCAAGCCTCAACCTGACCGCCGGTACGAAAATCGTCGTTGGTGTGGGCGAAGCTGCCCAGACCTTCACGGTCGGCACCCCTGCCACCGGCACCACGGTCACTTCCGTTCAGGATCTGGTCGATGCCATCAATGCCGAATCCGCAGCCAGCGGCCAGTTCGAAAATGAAGGCGTCGTCGCCTCCATCGTTGATGGCCAGCTCCGGCTCGTCGCGTCCAGCGGCCACGACATCGCAATTTCGGCCAATGATGGTGGCGCACCTGCCGCTCCCGTGTCGGTCGCCTCGCTCGTCGGCACGCATACATCGGCAAATGATGGTGTGAACCGCGACAAATACGAGTCAGACTTCAACAATCTGCGCGATCAGATCGAACAGCTTGCCAAGGATTCAAGCTACAAGGGCGTCAACCTGCTCACAGGCGACAAGCTCAGCATCTATTTCAACAGCGAGCAGACCAGCAAGCTCGACATTCAGGGCGCTGAGCTGACGCCGGAAGGCGAACTCGGCATTGGTACCGTCGGCAATGCGCCTGGCGATCATGGCTTCCTTGTCGATAGCGACATCAATGCCGTCATTGACACGCTGAACTCGGCAACCGGTGTCCTGCGTCAACAGGCTTCCACCTTCGGCGCCAATCTCGGCGTGGTCCAGATCCGTCAGGATTTCACCAGGAACCTCATCAATACGCTCGAAACCGGTGCATCAAACCTCACCGTGGCCGACACGAACGAAGAAGGTGCCAAACTTTTGACGCTTCAGACACGTCAGTCACTCGGCACCACCGCCCTCTCGCTCGCCAACCAGTCGCAGCAGAGCGTTCTCAAACTCTTCGGCTGAGCCTTGCATATCCCGTAAAAACGGGGTGAACGGAATATGAAGAGGCGAAGGTTTTTCTTCGCCTCTTCTTTTTCGTTTCGCAAACGCCGCGCAATAAGAATAAAAACCCCATCTTTTTTTCTGGAATTTACGCCGTCTTAAGAAGCGCCCCCCTATGGTTCACCCACGGCTCAGGACGAGCCATGAAATTTGCTCCTAGAAAGGAACAGTACTATGGGTGGCATTACTCTTTCGAGCGCCGTTCGCTCCAACCTTCTCTCGCTCCAGAACACAGCGTCGCTTTTGTCGACCACACAGAACCGCCTTGCAACGGGTCTGAAAGTTTCGAGCGCTCTCGACAATCCCCAGTCTTACTTCACAGCCCAGGGCCTCAACAACCGCGCGTCCGACTTGAGCACACTGCTCGACTCGGCAAGCCTCGGCGTTCAGACGCTGAAGGCCGCTGACGAAGGCATCAAGTCGATCCAGAAGCTCGTTGACCAGGCCAAATCGGTCGCCAACCAGGCTCTCCAGGCCAAGGCAACCGACACGACGCTCGACGCCGCGATCACGGGCACCAACCTCTCGGGTGCGTCTGCTGGCGCTCGCACGTTCACAATCGTTGCTGGTGGCACAACGTCCAGCGTCGTTCTCACAGCTCAGAACTACACGGCCGCTGAACTTGCTTCGGCGATCAAGTCGGGCATCGGTACATCGGTCACAGGTCTGACGGTTTCGGTCAGCGGCGCCAAGGTGTCGCTCGCTCTCGACACTGGCGAAGACCTCACCATCGGTGGTACGTTGTCCAGCGCGTTTGGCACAACCTCCTCGACCAATGGCGAAACGGAAACGGAAGCTCGTGCAACCTTCCAGACGGACTTCAACGATCTGCGCAACCAGATCGACCAGTTGGCGGGCGACGCCTCGTTTAACGGCGTCAACCTGCTCAAGGGCGACGCGCTGACGGTGAAGTTCAACGAAGACGGTTCCTCCAAGCTCGACATCACCGGCAAGAATTTCACCGCAGGCGGCAGCGAACTGGATATCTCCGAAGCTGCCTTCACCAATGACGCCAGCGTCAACACCTCGATCGACGAACTGACAGCCGCCACGACAGCCCTGCGCAAGCAGGCGTCAACCTTCGGTGCGAACCTTTCGGTTGTGCAGAACCGTCAGGACTTCACCAAGGCGCTGATCAACGTGCTCCAGACCGGTGCCGGTAACCTCACGCTGGCTGACTCGAACGAAGAATCCGCCAACCTGCTGGCTCTTCAGACCCGTCAGTCGATCAGCACACAGACGCTCTCGCTGGCCAACCAGGCTGAACAGAACGTCCTCTCGCTGATCCGCTGATCGCGGTTTCAACCGACGCAGAAACAGAACTGACTGGAGGCGGGGACGCAATTCCCCGCCTTTTTTCACGCGCCCCCAGCGCCAACCGCGCCAACCGCGCCAAATAGGTCTAAAATGCAAGCTGATAGTGATTCCTTTCACTTGCATAGAAGGCTGGCTGGTCATGGCGTTGAAAGTCGAATTGAAGCCCGGCGAACGATTCATTCTGGGCGACAGTGTCATCACCAATGACGACCAGCGCACGCGCCTGTTCATCGAGGGCTCCTCGCCCATCCTGCGTGAAAAGGACATCCTGCGCATCGAGGATGCCGACACGCCCTGCAAGAAAATCTATCTGCTGGTGCAGATGATGTATCTGGCCACCGATCCCAGCCGACACCACGCCACATATTTCGAGTTCATGAAAGACGTGCTCAAGGCCGCGCCCAGCACGGCCCCCTATCTGGACGCCATCAACAGTAAAATTTTAACCGGCGAAATGTATAAAGCTCTGAAGGATGCTCGCAAGTTGATCGAGCACGAAGCGGAGCTGATCGGTAATGTCAAAGGCGCATGAGGCTTACACAAACTCTTCCCGCATGGTCATTGCCGACCCGCGCGAGTTTGAGGCGACCCTGTTACTGAAGGCTGCAACGAAACTTCAGCAACTGCGCGACCAGGGCGACAATGTCCGCGTCAGGGATAGCGAACCTGTCCTCGTTTATAATCGCAAGATCTGGACGGTCTTTGCGGCCTCCGCTGCCGAGGACGAACATCCCCTCCCCAAGCCGATCAAACAGAATATCGCGACCCTCGCCGTCTTCATCTTCAAGCAGACCGCGACCTACCAGTCGACCGGCGAAGCCCGCCTCCTCGATACGCTGATCACCATCAATCGCGAAATCGCGGCTGGCCTCTTCCAGAAGGCCGCCTGAAAATATTCCCATCCTGTCGTCCCGACCTGTTCCGGGGCCAACTCATTGTCATGCCCGGACTTGATCCGGACATCCAGGGACGAGCGCATTGTGGGTATCGTTCTGGATTGCCGGGTCAAGCCCGGCAATGACCTGGTTGATTGTCAGCCTGACCGGCAAACGCGAAATGCCCCGCTTCCGCCGGGGCCCTGTCTTCCCATCCTGTCATCCCGGGATTTATTCCCGGGATCCAGGCAGACCCTCAGTCGGCCCAATGCCCGAGGGGTCCCGGCAACAAGTGCCGGGACGACAGCGGAATGATCCTGCACGTCATGCCCCGCTTC
>Ga0209066_10003127_pt1 | contig 19270 bp, 22 predicted proteins | sample All_14_2_FD_187198 | JGI IMG/M metagenome (GOLD analysis project Ga0209066, IMG submission 187198) | Freshwater microbial communities in response to fracking from Pennsylvania, USA - Allegheny Zone_MetaG_DW_15 (SPAdes) (version 2) ... | reverse complement strand
GGGGGCGCGGACTTTGGGGGGCGGCTTCGGCTGCGGCGTGGGCTGGGCACGGGCAGGTGCTGGCGGCGACGGTGAGTTGGGTGGTGTCACCACCATGGTGAGAATGCTTGTTTTGGGAGCGGGCGCGCCCTCGCGCAAGGTCTGCCTGGAGGCGGACACGAGCAGCCCCGCTGCGGCGAGGTGCAACGCAACCGATACCAGGATGGCCCAACGCTGCTGGCGATCAATCATGGTTGCGAGTGTGCCCCGGCGGCGGGGATGCTCTGCCACACTGGCACCCACCGCCTCCACAAAAGCGCCATGAACAAGCCCGTCCCTTCCGCACCCCGTCTGCCCACCGCCATCTGGGTGCTGGGCTTCGTGAGCCTGCTGATGGACATTTCGTCCGAGATGGTGCACAGCCTGCTGCCGCTGTTCATGGTGGGCACACTGGGCGCGAGCGCCCTGGTGGTCGGTCTGATCGAGGGGCTGGCCGAGGCGACGGCACTGATCGTCAAGGTGTTCTCGGGTGTGTTGAGCGACTGGTGGGGGAAACGCAAGTGGCTGGCGGTGTTCGGCTACGCCCTGGGCGCGCTGACCAAGCCGCTGTTTGCGCTGGCGCCGGGCATCGGCACCGTGCTGACGGCGCGCCTGCTCGACCGCGTGGGCAAGGGCGTGCGCGGTGCGCCGCGCGACGCGCTGGTGGCCGACATCGCGCCACCCGACATGCGCGGCGCGGCCTTCGGTCTGCGGCAGTCGCTCGACACGGTGGGCGCCTTCCTCGGCCCGCTGCTGGCGGTGGGCCTGATGCTGCTCTGGGCCAACGACTTCCGCGCGGTGTTCTGGGTGGCGGTGGTGCCGGGGGTGCTGGCGGTGGCGCTGCTGATGCTGGGCGTGCGCGAGCCCGACCGGCCGGCTGGCCAGCGGCGCAGCAACCCGATCCGGCGCGAAAACCTGCGCCGCCTGGGCAGCGCCTACTGGTGGGTGGTGGGCCTGGGCGCGGTGTTCACGCTGGCGCGCTTCAGCGAAGCCTTTCTGGTGTTGCGCGCCGCGCAGAGCGGTGTGCCGGTGGCGCTGGTCCCGCTGGTGATGGTGGCGATGAACCTCGTTTACGCGGCGTCGGCCTACCCCTTTGGCCGCCTGTCCGACCGCATGGACCACCGGACGCTGCTCGCACTGGGCCTGGCGGTGCTGATCGCGGCCGACCTGGTGCTGGCGGTCCATGCGCACTGGGCCACGGTGCTGGCCGGTGTGGCGTTGTGGGGCCTGCACATGGGCATGACGCAGGGCCTGCTGGCGACCATGGTGGCCGACACGGCGCCGGCCGACCTGCGCGGCACGGCCTTCGGCTTCTTCAACCTGGTCAGCGGTGTGGCGCTGCTGCTGTCCAGCGCCATCGCCGGCCTGCTGTGGGACCAGCTGGGTGCCGCGTTCACCTTCTACGCTGGGGCCGCGTTCAGCGGCCTGGCCTTGCTGGGGCTGGCCCTGCGGCGGCGCTGAGCGGCCCGCTCATCCGGTTTTGCATTCATGCGTAGAACAAGGCGGGAGACGCAGACAGTGCTGCAACACGGCCAGGCGAACCAACGCAGTTATACGTTTGAAGGCGAAACCGTATCAGTGCCGGTGCCCGTGGTGTGCGTCGGGCACGTGGGGGTGGCTGTGGTGCAGCGGGATGTGGTGGTGCGGGTGGCTGTGCGGGCCGGCGGGCATGGGGTTGTGGCTGTGCAGGTGGTGGCCATCGTCGTGGGTGTGCGCGTGTTCGTGGTCCATGGCGTCGTGGTCGTGTTCATGCCCGTGGTCTTCGGCCAGGTGGATCAACACCCCGGCCACCATGAGCACGCCGCCCGCCAGCAGCAACCCGCTGGCCGAACGCTCCCCCAATGCGAACGCGCCCAGCGCGCCGATGAAGGGCGCGAACGCGAACACCGAGCCGGTGCGCGCGGCGCCAAAGTGGCGCTGGGCGAGCAAATAGAAGCGCAGGCTCAGGCCGTAGCCGGTGGCGCCCACCGCGAGCAGCGCCGCTGCCGCCGGCAGCGCGGGCAGCGGCTCGCCCCAGGCGAATGCGATGGCGCTGGTGACGCTGGCGCCCAGCGCGGCCTTGGCCAGCACCACCTGCCCCGGGTCGCGCTCGGCCACACCGCGCGAGAGGGTGTTGTCCACCCCCCAGGCGACGGTGGCCACGGCCACGGCGAGCAGGCCGAGCAACTGCACCTGGCCGGTGAGGCCCTGGTCCAGCACCAGCAGCGCGCCGCCGGCCAACAGCAGCGCCACGGCGGTCTTGACGCGGCCGTCCAGCACCTCGCCGTACCAGCGCCAGGCCAGCACCGCCGTGAACACGGCTTCGAGCGTGAGCAGCAGCGAGGCGCTGGCACCGCTGGTGCGCTGCAGGCCCCAGGCCAGCGCCACCGGGCCGATCACCGCGCCCGCCGCCACCATGGCCAGCAGGCGCGGCGCATCGCTGCGGCGCAGCGGCGCTTCAGCCCCCGCGCCGCGGCGCTGGAACAGGGCCACCAGCGCCGCGCCGGCGTAGAGCAGCGCGGCGGTGCTGAACGGGCCGAGACCTTGCCCGAAGCGCTGGACGAGCGGCGTGCTCAGGCCAAACAGCGCCGCGGCCAGCAGGGCCAGCGCGCCGCCGCGCAGGGCGGGGGACACGGTGTTCATCACAGCCCGGTGTGGTTGGCGGCGATGAAGTTGCCGGGCTGCGAGAAGAAGATGTAGAGCGTCTGCTTGGTGGTGTCGGCCACAGCGGGGTTCTTGAACGACACCTTCCACTCCTTGCCCTTCTGGCCGTCCACCAGCTCGGCCTTGTCTTGCTTGACGGCTTGCCAGGATGCGTCGAGCTTGCCGGCCTTGACCAGCGAGGCTTTGCGCTGCGCGGCGCAGTCGCTGACGACGGCTTCGCTGGCGGGTTTGTTGCCATGGAAGTGGCAGCTGCTGCCTTCGGCGGCCATGGCGGCGGGGGTGGCGATGAGGGTGGAGACCAGGGCGGCGGCGATGACGAGAGATTTCATGGGGAGTCCTTTCGGGGCTTGGAAAAAGTGGGAATGAGAGGAGGCGAGATCAAAGACCGTCACGGCTGGTGTCTTCGGTGTTTTCAACATCGAGGTCCTCGTGCGCGTGGCGGTGTTCGGCGGCGGGAAAACGGAAGCTGTCCGGGTTGGCGTCGTGCTGGTAGCCGTGCAGCTGCATGAACAGCAGGTAGACACCGGCGTAGAGCAACCCCAGGTTGGCCATGTAGGCAAAGCGCTTGAACGACGGACGGTGCCGCCACAGGGCCAGCAGACCAACCATCACCACCAGCGCGGCAATCTGGCCCAGCTCGACGCCGACGTTGAAGCTGAGGATGCGCCCCAGCATCTGCAGGGCGTCGTCGCCCAGCGGCAGTTGCTGCAGCCGGGTGGACAGGCCGAAACCGTGCAGCAGGCCGAAGCCGAACACCATCCACAGCAGGTTGGGCGAGGCCATCTGGAAGTGCTTCTGGAAGCCGCCGTTGTTGTCGAAGGCCTTGTACATCACGCTGATGGCGATGATGGCGTCGATGAGGTAGTAGTTCCAGGTGATCTGAAGCATGGTGGCAAAGACCAGCGTGATGCTGTGCCCCAGGGTGAACACGGTGACGAACTTGACCACGTCCTTGAACGAGGCCAGGAAGAACACCACACCGAAGAGGAACAGCAGGTGGTCGTAGCCGGTGAGCATGTGGCTGGCGCCCAGGCCCACGTACCGGGCATAACCGCCGTCGAGCATGCTCTGTCTGTCGGCGTCGGAAATGCCGTGGGCCAGCACGGCCAGCGGCGCGAGGGCGAGCGACAGCCAGACGGCCGCGCTGCGCAAGCGAGAAAAGTTCATGGAAATCCTGAGTGTCTGATGAAGATGCCGGCCACGGGGCCTGCGGCACGGACCAAGCCACGCGGACAGCGCCGCGGGCGGGGGCGCCACGCGGGCGCCCGGGAAACATCAGACGAGGGACCTGGGAGGCCGGAGCAGGCCGTCGGGATCGGCCGAGGGCGGCTGGACCGAGGTCCAAGCCCGGGGAGCGCAGCACGGCAGGGTCGGCGCAGGCTGGGCCGCGGCCGCGGGCAGGCCCTGGAACTGCACGCCTTCGCTGGCGTGCGAGTGATGAGGGCCGTGGTTGCCGTCGTCCTGGGTGTCGTCCAGCAGCAGCGCGGCATCCACATCGTGGCCCGACGCCTCGTGCTGGTGGTGGCCGTGATCGATCGCGTGGGCCACCTCGTGCGCCAGCCGCTCGGCCTGCCCGGTGCGCTGAGCAGGCAGCACCCACGCCACGGACTGCAGCAGCAGGCCGAACAGCAGGAACCAGGTGGTAAGGGCGGATTTCACAGCGGCTGATTTTATCGGCGCATGCCCCAAACGGGGACCCCATGCGGCGGGCAGAGATTCAGCGGGTCGGGCCGTCTCATTGCGCAGCGGGCGCGTGGGCTCTTGAATATAAGTAATTACTCAATTACATTAATTCCCCATGCCCCCCAAGCAACCCACCCACACCCGCCAGGCCGAACTGGTGGCCGCGGCGCTGGCGCTGGCCGCCGTGCGCAGCCCGGCCGAGGTGACCACCGCCGCGCTGGCGCAGACGGTGGGCATCACGCAGGGCGCGGTGTTCCGCCATTTCGAGAGCAAGGAAGCGATCTGGCTGGCCGTGATCGACTTCGCGCACCAGGACCTGCTGGCCCGCCTGCACGCGGCCGCCGCCGCGCAGGTGCAGCCGCTGGCGGCGCTGCGCGCGGTGTTCATGGCGCATGTGGATTTCGTGGTCGAGCAGCCGGGCGTGCCGCGGGTGATTTTTCAGGAGCTGCAGCACCCCGAGGACACGCCGCTCAAGGCGCGCGTGCGTCGGCTGATGCAGGCCTACCGCACGCTGCTCACCGGCCTGCTGCAGCGGGCGCAGGCCGCGCAGCTGCTGGCGACGGGCACCGACCTGCAGGCGGCGGCGGTGCTGTTCATCGGCTCGGTGCAGGGGCTGGTGATGCAGTCGCTGCTGAGCGGCCAGGTGGGCGCGATGCGCTCACTGGCACCGGCCGTTTTTGACCTTTTCCAACAAGCCATTGCCGCGCCGCCCACCCGGGCCCGGCGCACCCAGGAGACCACCCCATGAAGATGAACCCCCAACTCTCGCGCCGGCTGCTGCTGGGCGGCCTGGCCGTGGCGCTGCTCGCGGCGCTGGCCTGGGTGGCGCTGCGGACCGGGCCGCTGGCGCCCACCAAGGTGCAGGTGACCGAGGTGAAAAAAGGCAGCGTGAGCCCGGCCATCTTCGGCATTGGCCAGGTGGAGGCACAGCGCAGCTGGATGGTCGGGCCGACGGTGGCCGGGCGCGTGCTGGGCGTGCAGGTGGACGTGGGCCAGACGGTGCAGCCGGGCCAGCCACTGGCCGAGATGGACCCGGTGGACCTGGACCAGCGGCTGGCGGCGCTGGACGCCTCGCTCGCCCGCGCGCAGAGCGCGCAGCAGGCGTCGGGCGCGCAGGTGGTCGATGCGCAGGCACGGCGCGCGCTGGCGGCGGCGAACCTGAAGCGCAATGAAGACCTGGCGCGGCAGAACTTCATCAGCGCCGGGGCGCTGGAAGCGCGCTCGCAGGAGGTGGCCTCGGCCAACGCAGGCGTGGCGGCGGCGCAGGCCAACCTGGGCGGCACGGCGCAGGACATCACCCGCCTGCGCGCCGAACGCGCGGCGCTGGCGCAGCAGCGCGGCAACCTCAAGCTGGTGGCGCCCGCCGCGGCGGTGGTGACCGCACGCGACGCCGAAGCCGGCACCACGGTGGTGGCGGGCCAGGCGGTGCTGCGGCTGATGGACCCGGCCAGCCTGTGGGTGAAGCTGCGCGTGGACCAGGGCCGGTCCGCCGGGCTGGCGCCGGGGCTGGCGGCGCGCATCACGCTGCGCTCGCGCCCGGGCGAAGCGCTGGCCGGCAAGGTGGCTCGCGTGGAGCCGCTGGCCGACAGCGTGACCGAAGAACGGCTGGCGATGGTGGCGTTTGACGCGCTGCCCGCGGGCGTGTCGGTGGGCGAGATGGCCGAGGTGACGCTGCAGCTGCAGGCCACGGCCGAGAGCCTGCTGCTGCCCAACGCGGCGGTGGTGCAGCACGAGGGCAAGACCGGTGTGTGGCGTCTCAAGGACGGCGGGCTGGCGTTTGTGCCGGTGACGCTGGGCGTGCAGGGGCTGGACGGCACGGTGCAGGTGATCACCGGTCTGGATGAAGGCGACACGGTGGTGCTGTACAGCCAGACCGCGCTGAAAGCCAACGCACGCATCGCGGTGGTGGAGCAGTTGCTGCCCGCGGGAGCCAAAAAGTGATCAGCCTGGCGGGTCGCGACATCCTGCACGGCTGGAGCAAGTACGTGCTGACCGGGCTGGGCCTGGGGCTGCTGATCGGCGTGACGCTGACCATGGCGGGCGTGTACCGCGGCATGGTGGACGACGCGCACGCGCTGCTGACGAACAGCCGCGCCGACCTGTGGGTGGTGCAGAAAGACACGCAGGGACCCTACGCCGAGTCGTCGAGCATCAAGGACGACGTGGTGCGCAGCGTGCGCGGCATGCCGGGTGTGGCCGCGGCGGCCAACGTGGCCTACCTGACCATGCAGGTGCAGAAAGACGGGCAGGACCAGCGGGTGATGGTGGTGGGCATGGAGCCGGGCATGCCCGGCGCGCCGGGCTACCTGGTGGCGGGCCGCCACATCACGCGCAACCACTACGAGGCAGTGGCCGATGTGAAGACCGGCTTTGCGCTGGGCGACACGGTGCGCATCCGCCGCCACGACTACGCGGTGGTCGGGCTGACGCGGCGCATGGTGTCGTCGGGCGGCGACCCGATGCTGTTCGTGCCGATGAAGGACGCGCAGGAAACACAGTTCCTGAAAGACAACGACGCCATCGTCAACGACCGCGCGCGCACCGCCGCCAACCCGGCCTTCAACCGCCCGGGCAGCCCCGGCCTGCTGGACGCGGTGCAGGCCCTGCAGACCAGCAGCCGCAATGTGAACGCGGTGCTGGTGCAGATCGCGCCCGGGTTCAGCCCCGAGCAGGTGGCCGAGCCGATACGGCGCTGGAAGCACCTGAGCGTGTACACGCGCGACGGCATGGAAGACATCCTGGTGGTGAAGCTGATCGCCAACTCGGCGAAGCAGATCGGCATGTTCCTCGTGATCCTGGCCATCGTGAGCGCGGCCATCGTGGCCTTCATCATCTACACCATGACCATGGGCAAACTGCGCGAGATCGCGGTCTTGAAGCTCATCGGCACGCGCGACCGCACCATCGCCGGCATGATCCTGCAGCAGGCGCTGGGCCTGGGCCTGATCGGTTTTGCGGTGGGCAAGGTGGCGGCCACGGTGTGGGGACCTGCGTTCCCGAAATACGTGCTGCTGCTGCCGGGCGACGCGGTCACCGGCCTGATCGTCACCTTGATCATCTGCGCGCTGGCCAGCACACTGGCGATCCGCGTGGCGCTCAAGGTGGACCCCGGCGCAGCGATCGGATGAACAACATGAACCACCCCACACCAGGCGGCATCCTGATCGAAGGCCTGCGCAAGGTCTATGGCCACGGCGACACGGCCGTGGAGGCGCTGAAACACGTGAACATGCAGGTGGCACCCGGCGAGGTGGTGGGCCTGGTCGGGCCCTCGGGTTCGGGCAAGAGCACGCTGCTCAAATGCCTGGGCGCGATCATAGAGCCCACCAGCGGCAAGATGACCCTGGGCAATGAAGTGATCTACGACAACGGCTGGAAAGTGAATGACCTGCGCGCGCTGCGGCGCGACCGCATCGGCTTCGTGTTCCAGGCGCCGTACCTGATCCCGTTCCTGGACGTGACCGACAACGTGGCGCTGCTGCCGATGCTGGCGGGCCTGCCCAATGCGAAGGCACGGGAACGCGCGCTGGAGCTGCTGACGGCGCTGGACGTGCAGCACCGCGCCAGGGCCGAGCCCTCGCAGCTCTCGGGCGGGGAGCAGCAGCGCGTGTCGATTGCCCGCGCGCTGGCGAACAAGCCGCCGGTGATTCTGGCCGACGAGCCCACCGCGCCGCTGGACAGCGAGCGCGCGCTGGCGGTGATGCGCATCCTGAACCAGATGGCGCGCCAAGCCCACACGGCGATCATCGTGGTGACGCACGACGAGAAGATCATCCCGACCTTCAAGCGGATCTACCACATCCGCGACGGGCAGACGGTGGAAGAAGCCGGCGAAGGCCGCGCGCTGGAAGAAGAAGACGCGCGCGCCTGACCGGTGTGCAGGGAGCACCGATGAGCGACCCGGCCGGGCGCTACCATCGCAGCATGCAATTCTTTGATTCCAGAACCACGCGCGCTGCCCTGCCCTTTGACCGCCTGATCGCCACGCTGCGCGAGCGCTTCGCGGGCGGCAGCGAAGTGCCGCCCCGCCATGTGCACGAAATCACCAGCCCGGCCGGCGAAGGCGCGGGCGACCTCGCCAGCCGGCGCATGACCTCGCTGATCATGCCGGCCTGGCTGCCTGGCAAGTACTACGGCGTGAAGATCGTCAACATCGCGCCCGGCAACGCCAAACGCGGCCTGCCCGGCCTGCACAGCAGCTACCTGCTGTTCGACGCGCGCACCGGCGTGCCGCTGGCGCAGGTGGACGGCGACGAGATCACGCAACGCCGCACGGCGGCGGCTTCGGCGCTGGCGGCGTCCTACCTGGCGCGCGCCGACGCCAAGCACCTGCTGGTGGTGGGCGCGGGCCGCGTGGCGCAGCTGCTGCCCGCCGCCTTCCGCGCGGTGCGCCCGATCGAACGCGTGACGGTGTGGGCGCGTCGCCCCGCCGAGGCGCAGGCCATGGCCGCGCGGGTGCGTGAGGCGGGTCTGCCGGCTTTTGCCAGCACCGACCTGGCCGCCGCCTGCGGCGAGGCAGACATCGTGAGCTGCGCGACACTGTCCACCGAGCCACTGGTGCGCGGCGCCTGGCTCGCACCCGGTTCGCACCTGGATCTGATCGGCGGTTTCACGCCCGCCATGCGCGAGGCCGACGACGCCTGCTTCGAGGACGCCCGCGTGTTCGTTGACACCGACGAGGCGCTGCAGAAAAGCGGTGACCTGCTGGTGCCGATGCAGCACGGCGTGCTGCGCGCCGACGATGTGCGCGGCACGCTGACCACGCTGTCCAAGGGCGTGGCCACCGGCCGCAAGACCGAGCAGGAGCGCACGGTGTTCAAGTCGGTCGGCACGGCGCTGGAAGACCTGGCCGCGGCGGTGCTGGTCTACGAATCGGCGCAGGGCTGAACCTCAGTCGCCGCTGTCCAGCGGCGCCAGCGGCACTTTCGACGCCGCCAGCATGCGGCCGGCCTGCGCCTGCAAGGCCTCGATCACCTCGTCGAGTTGCTGGCGCTGCAGCGCCGACAGGCTGGACACCAGTTCGCGGTTGATCGCCATCACGCGCGGCAGGATCTGCCCGTAAACACGCCGGCCTTCGTCGGTCAGGAACACATGCACCTCGCGCCGGTCCGACGGACGCGGCTGGCGCGTGATCAGTTTCTTGGCCGCCAGCGAGGTGAGCGCGCGCGAGGTGCGGGCGCGGTCCAGCATGGCGTGCTCGGCCAGCACGGAAGACAACACGCCTTCGTGCTCGTTCAGCACCGACAGCACGCGCCACTCGCGCCGCGTGATGCCGAAAGTGCTCTCGCACAGCTGCACCACCAACGGGCCAGCGGTGCTCTGGATGCGGTGGAGCCGGTACAGCAGCAGATCGCCCTGCCGCTGCGGATCGCTGACCCGGTCGGAAAGATGCATGGTCACAGTCTCAGGGAAAACACCGGGAATGATTGATTTCTGCAATTGATTGTGAATGCCTAGCATCTCGCCTTGCAGCGGGGAAACACCCGTTTGACGCACATCAATCAGGAGACAAGCATGCAACGACGCAAGTTCACCGCCAGCGCACTGGCCCTCGCCGCCACGGCCGCCGTGGCCCTCCCCGCCCTCGCGCAGACCCCGGCGCCGCCGTTGAAGATCGTGGTCGGCTTCCCGCCCGGCGGCTCGGCGGACCTGCTGGCGCGGCTGCTGGCCGAGGGGCTGAAGAACGACTTCTCCTCGGTGATCGTGGAGAACAAACCCGGCGCGGGCGGGCGCATCGCGCTCGGCCACGTCAAGCGCGCGCCGGCCGACGGCCAGACCGTGGTGCTGCTGCCCAGCGGGCCGATGGTGCTGTTCCCGCACGTCTACAAAAAGCTGGACTACGACGCGGTGACGGACTTCACGCCGATCTCGCTGCTGGCACATTTCCAGTTCAGCGTGGTGGCCGGTCCGTCGGCGGGCGTGAAGAACGTGGCCGAGATGCTGGCCAAGGCCAAGGCGGCGCCGGGCAAAAGCACCTACGGCACACCCGGCCAGGGCACGCTGCCGCACTTCATGGGTGTGATGTTCGGCCAGAAGGCGGGCGCCGAACTCACGCACGTGCCGTTCCAGGGCGGTGGCCCGGCCAACACGGCGCTGCTGGGTGGCCACATCGACTACAAGTTCGACGTGGTGACCGAGACCGCCGAGCTGCACCGCGCGGGCAAGGTGCGCATCATCGCCGTGACCGGCGCCCAACGCGACCCGCAGGTGCCCGAGGTGCCCACGCTCAAGGAACAGGGCGTGGACATGGAAGCCACCGCCTGGTTCGCCATGTACGGACCGGCCGGGCTGAAACCCGAGGTGCGCGACATGCTGAGCGCCGCCGTGGCCAAAGCCGTGCGCACGCCCGCGCTGAAAACCCGGCTGCTGGAACAGGGCTACGAACCGGTGGGCTCCACGCCCGCCGAGCTGGCCGCTGCCCAGAAAACCGACCTGCAACGCTGGGCCGGCCCGATCAAGGCCACCGGCATCCAACTGGACTGACCATTCCGATGAAGACTTCGAACCCCGCACGCCGCACCACCCTCGCAGCCCTGGCCCTGAGCGCCGCTCTGGGCGCGGTCCTGGGCACCGCGCAGGCGCAGGACGCCTACCCCACCAAGCCGGTGAAGTTCATCAACAACTTCCCGCCCGGTGGTCCGTCCGACATCCTGGCGCGCTCGGTGGCGGCCACGCTGCAGGAAACGCTAAAGCAGCCCTTCGTGGTGGAGAACAAGGCCGGCGCGGCCGGCAACATCGGCGCCGACCAGGTGGCCAAGAGCCCGGCCGACGGCTACACGGTGCTGTTCGGCATCGACACCACCTTCACCATCAATCCGCACCTGTACCCGGCCATGCCGTTCAAGCCCGCCGACCTCAAGCCGGTGGTGATCATGGCGTCGTCGGGCCTGCTGCTGGGCGTGAACCCGGGCACCGGCATCAAGAGCTTTGGCGACCTGCTGAGCCAGGGGCGCGCCAGGAGCCTGAACTTCAGCTCGGCCGGCAACGGCAGCCCGGGCCACCTGGCCGCCGCGATGCTGGGCAACAGCACGCCGGTCAAGACCACGCACATCCCCTACCGCGGCAACACGCCCGCCGTGACGGCCGTGCTGAGCGGCGAGGTGGACGGCGGCATCCTGGCCACGCCGGGCATGCTGCCGCACGTGCAGAGCGGCAAGATCACAGCGCTGGCCGTCACGAGTGCGCGGCGCTCGCGGCTGGCGCCGCAGCTGCCCACTGTGGCCGAGCTGGGTCTCAAGAGCCTGGAGCAGGAAGTGCTGTACCTGGTGATGGTGCCGGCGGCCACGCCCGACGCGGTGGTGCAGGTGCTGCAGCGCGGCATCATTGACGCGTTCAAGCGGCCCGACATGCAGGCGCGACTCAACGCCCTGGATCTGTTCCCCGAAGGCCTGACCGGCACCGCCGCTGCCCAGCGCCTGGCCAGCCTGTCGGCGCGCTACGGCCAGGTGGTGCGCGCCACGGGCATCACCTCGAATTGACGCCCCCATGAGTCGCCCCAACATCATCTACATCGTCAGCGACGACCTGGGCTACGCCGACCTCGGCTGCTACGGCGGCCGCGAAGGGCCCGATGGTCCGGTGTCGCCGAACATCGACGCGCTCGCTGCTGGTGGCCTGAAGCTCACCGAGGGTTACGCCAACTCGCCGGTGTGTTCGCCCACGCGCTTCGCCATGATCACCATGCGCTACCAGTACCGCCTGCGCGGCGCGCTGGAAGAGCCCATCAACAGCCGCAGCAAGGGCAGCGCGACGCTGGGCCTGCCGCCCGAGATGCCCACCCTGCCCTCACTGCTGAAAGACGCGGGCTACCGCACCGCGCTGATCGGCAAGTGGCACCTGGGCTACCCGCCGCATTTCGGCCCGCTGCGCTCGGGCTATGAAGAGTTCTTCGGCATCATGGCCGGCGGCGTGGACTACTTCACCCACTGCTCGTCCAGCGGTGACCACGACCTGTACATCAATGACGACACCCACAAGGAAGTGGGTTACCTGACCGATGTGTTCTCGAACAAGGCGGTCGAGCATGTGAGGGCGCGTGCGGCCGAGGCGCGCGACGGCACGCCTTTCTTCCTGAGCCTGCACTACACCGCGCCGCACTGGCCCTGGGAGACGCGCGACGACGCGCACGTGGCACCCGAGGTGGCGGCCAACCTGTTCCACCTGGACGGCGGCAACGTGAACGCCTACCGCCGCATGATCCACCACATGGACGAAGGCATCGGCTGGATCACGGCCGCGCTGCGCGAAGAAGGCCTGCTGGAGAACACGCTGATCGTCTTCACCAGCGACAACGGCGGCGAGCGCTTTTCCGACAACTGGCCGCTGGTGGGCGGCAAGATGGACCTGACCGAGGGTGGCATCCGCGTGCCCTGGGTTGCGCACTGGCCCGCGACCATCCCTGCCGGCAGCGTGAGCGAACAGCACGCCATGACCATGGACTGGTCCGCCACCCTGCTCGCGCTCGGTGGCGGCCAGCCGCACCCCGATTACCCGCTCGACGGCGTGTCGCTCGAAGCCCTGCTGCGCGATCCGGCGCAGCGTTTCGAGCGGCCCATGCACTGGCGCATGAACCACCGCGGCCAGCGCGCGCTGCGCGAGGGCGACTGGAAGTACCTGATGGTGGACGGCCACGAGTACCTGTTCAACATCCCGGCCGACGCGCGCGAACGCGCCAACCTGGCGAAGCGCGAGCCCGGGCGGCTGGCGCGCCTGCGCGAACAGTGGCTGGCCTGGGACGCGACCATGCCACCGATCCCGGCGGACGCGACGGTGAGCCTGGGCTACGGCGCGAAAGACATGCCCCAGCGCTGAGGCGCCTGCACGCAGGCTGCGTGATGACCTCGCCCGGTGGTGCCACGGGGAAAACCACATTACCCATATGGGCTACCCGTCATCACCCTTCGCGGTGATAGACGGGCCGTGCGTCCTCTTGAAGAATCAAGCTCCATGCGGTGCCCAAAGGCCGTCAAAAACACTGGAGACAATGATGGAATTCAACAAGGAATTTGACGCCTCGGGCCTGGCCTGCCCGATGCCGATCGTCAAGACCAAGAAGGCATTGGCGGACATGGTCAGCGGACAGATCCTGCGCGTGGTGGCGACCGACCCCGGCTCGGTGTGCGACATGGCCGCGTTCGCCGAGCAGACGGGCAATGCCTTGCTCGAACAGAGCAGCGAAAACAGCAAGTTCGTGTTCTACCTCAAGAAGGCCTGAACCCCCTCGCGCCTTTTCCCCACGCCGGAGACACGCAACGTGGCAAGCAAAAAAATGGCGTTGATCGCCACCAAGGGCACGCTGGACATGGCCTACCCGCCGTTCATCCTGGCGTCCACCGCAGCCTCGCTGGGCTGGGATGTCCAGATCTTCTTCACCTTCTACGGCCTGCAGCTGCTGCGCAAGAGCCTCGACGGCGTGCAGATCAGCCCGCTGGCGAACCCCGCCATGCCGATGCCCATACCCATGCCGGTGATGGTGCAGATGCTGCCGGGCATGGAAGCGATGGCCACGATGATGATGAAGAAGAAGATGAAGTCCAAGGGCGTGGCCTCGCTGCAGGAACTGCGCGATGTCTGCCTGGAGCTGGAGGTCAAGTTCGTTGCCTGCCAGATGACGGTGGACCTGTTCGAGTTCGAGACCAGCGAGTTCATCAAGGACGTCGAATACGGCGGCGCCGCGACCTTCATGAAGTTCGCCGGTGAATCGGATGTCTGCCTGTTCATCTGACACCCCGCCCGGCGGGTAGCCACCGGCAGCGGACGCCCTCGCGCGGGCCGGCCGCAGAGAACCAGGCCACCAGCCTGGACCGCATCAACAAGACAGAGGCCTGCGATGAAGCATTTCATTCTGTGGTGCGTTGTGCTGTGCTCGTCACAAGCCTGTCTGGCGCTGGAACCGTATGTGCAGGGCGACAAGGTGCCCGGCCCGGACCTGTCGGCGCAGCTCGATCAGGTGGACAGGAAGCTGCAGGCCGCGGGCTTCACGGTGGTGGGTCGCCACACCCCGCCCGGTCTGCCGGGCCACGCCAGCCTGGTGGTCACCGACCCCGACATGCTCGCCGCCGTGCGCAGCCTTGGCGGTCCGGCCATCGTGGCCGCAGCCATCCGCGTGGGCCTGCAGAGCGACGGCACGCTGAGCTACATGAACCCCGAATACTGGTACCGCGCCTACCTGCGCGGCCAGTATCCGGCCGCGCAGGCCGCAGCGCAATCGGTGCAACTGCGGTTGGCCAGGACCCTGGGTGCGGGGCCCGGTTTCGGCGGCAACGTGCCCGATGGCGATCTGGCGAACTACCGCTACATGTTCGGCATGGAGCGTTTTGATTCCGCCAACAGCCTGCTCGCCACGCACGCCAGTTTCGAAGAAGCGCTCAAGGCGGTGCAGGACAACCTGTCCCAAGGGGTGGGCGCCACCCGGCGGGTGTACGAGGTGGTGATGCCGGGCAACAAGACCGCGGTGTTCGGCGTCGCGATGAACGACCCGGGCGACGGCGAGGGCTGGTGGGTCAACAAGATCGGCGCGGGCCACATGGCGGGCCTGCCCTACGAGGTGTTCATCGTGGACAACAAGGTCTATGCGCTGTACGCCCGCTACCGCATTGCACTGGCGTGGCCGGCACTGGGCATGGGCCAGTTCATGCGCATCGTCAACGCGCCCGAAGCCATTCGCAGCACGCTCACCCGCGTCGCGGGGGGCACTGCCCACTGATCGGTCTTTCACAGAAATGGAGTCCAACACATGAGCGAAGGAATGAACCCGTCGATGCTGGTGGTCTGGGGCGGTTTTGTCCTGGCCTTCATTTTTGGCGTGGTCGCCAACAAGACCAATTTCTGCACCATGGGCGCGATCTCGGACGTGGTCAACATGGAGCACTGGGGGCGCATGCGCATGTGGCTGCTGACCATCGCCGTGGCGATGATCGGGGCCAACCTGCTTTACTACTTCGGCCTGATCGACCTCTCGAAATCGGTCTACCAGCGGCCCGTGCTGCCCTGGCTGTCCTTGCTGCTGGGCGGCGCCCTGTTCGGCGTGGGCATGACGATCGCCGCGGGCTGCACCAACAAGAACCTGGTGCGTGTGGGTGGTGGCAGTCTGCGGTCTGTGGTGGTGCTGACGGTGCTGGCGATCTCGGCCTACATGACGCTCAAGGGCCTGTTTGGCCAGTGGCGCACCAGCTTCCTCGACCCGGTCGCGGTGGACCTGTCGCAATGGGGGTTCAGCGCCCAGGGCCTGCCGCAGGTGCTGGCCAAACTGACCGGTCTGCCGGACAAGACGGCGCTGCTGGTCACGCTGAGCGTGGTGGGTCTGGGCCTGCTGGTGTTCGTGTTCAAGGACAAGCGCTTCCGCAGCAACCCGTCGCACGTGTTCGGCGCGGTGGTGCTGGGCCTGCTGGTCGTGGCGGCCTGGTACCTGACCGGCCATCTCGGCCACGGCGAAGACCCCGAAACCATGGAGACGGTGTACTTCGCCACCAACACGCGCACGCTGGAGTCCATGAGCTTCGTCGCCCCGGTGGCCTACAACCTGGAAATGCTGATGCTGTGGACCGACAAGTCGCTGCGCATGACCTTCGGCATTGCCTCGGCCATCGGTGTGGTGCTCGGGTCGTTCGCCTACGCCATCAGCACGCGGCAGTTTCGCTGGGAAGGTTTTGCCTCGATGGAAGACCTGCGCACCCAGCTCATCGGCGCGGTGCTGATGGGCTTTGGTGGTGTCACAGCGATGGGCTGCACGATCGGGCAGGGCCTGTCGGGTATCTCCACACTGGCCATCGGGTCCTTCCTGGCGCTGACGGGCATTGTGGGCGGGGCCGTGGCCACGATGAAGTGGCAGCAGCGCTGAATCCAGCGTGCCCCCGAGCGTCCCGCGCCTCTTGAGTCAGGCGCGGACCGGGGCTCCGCCGCTGCGCGGGTCGCTGCCCCCCGAGGGGGCTGACCTTGCTCGGGGCGGCCCTTCGCTGCGGTCGTTCATCCCCACGCTCCGCCGCTTCACGCGTCTGGCGCCGAGGCGCGCCGCCGCGGTTGCGTGGCCAGGATCTGCGCGACGATGTGCTCCCAGGGGAGTTGCACCAGACTGCCATGCTCCACCTGGGCCTGCACAACCAGGCGGTGCACATCGGGCTGCGGGGCGTCCAGCACCTGCTGCAGGCCCCGCAGGCCCCCGCAGTGCAGGCGCATGACGGTGCCGTGGGTGAGTGGGGCGCCCGGTGGCAGCTTCAGCGGAAAGGTGGCCCGCTCCACAAACAGGCGCTCCAGCGTTTCACAGTTCAGGTGGGCCGGGGCCTGGCCGCAAGCCAGCACCTCGCGCTCGGCCACCGAGTGCCGCACCGCCAGCTCGCACACGGCCTGACGCGCCAGCAACGCCGCCTTGAACACGCAGGGCAGGCGGTTGACCTCGGCCTGGGTGCGGCGGTAGGCGGCCTCGTCGACCATGACCGGCCCCGCGTGGTTATTCTTCGCCCGGGTGCCCGGGTTCGCGCACCTGGCACAGCAGCTCTTCGGCCTGCCACTCGTTCTCGGCAAAGATCACCTTCACCTTGTCGGGGGTGTCTGGCGGCAGCGCGGCACGCAGCGTCTTGGCCTGGCCGGAGGCTGCGGCGAAGGCGCCGTGTTCTTCCAGTTTGTCGAGCTGGCCGAAAGGTTTGACGCGGTAGATGTAGTACGGCACGGGGGTTCCTCAGACGTAGCGTTTGCTGGCGCGGCGCCGACCGGGCAGCGCCTTCTGGATGATCACACCGCGCACCGCCGACAGATCCGGCAACGGCCGGTCGGCGAAGGCCGGATTCAGCGCGTGCAGCGTCCAGCCGTTCGCCTGCTGGCAGAGCTGGCGGAAGATCCACTCGCCGTCATGCTGGGCCAGCACGAAACTGCCGTCGCGCAGCAGGCCCTCGGGCTCGATGAGGATGATTTCGCCCTCCAGGAATTCGGGCTCCATGCTGGTGCCGAGCACGCGCAGGGCAAAGGCCTCACTACCGCTGCAGGCGGACTCCGCGTGCAAGGACTCGCTCACTGGACTACCCTCCGTGCTGCGCACTGCGGGGCTGAGCGCCTTCGGAACGGCCGGGCGGCGCTCATGCCATCTCCCCCACCGGCTCGGCCAGCATCAGGGTGAGGATCTGCGCCGCCGGCACGCCGGCGGCACGCAGTTCGGCATCGAGCGCCTCCACGAAGGCCGCCGGTCCGGCGAGGTAGAAGTCGCAGTCGATTTCGAACAGGTCGGCACGCATGGCGCGGGCCAGCTGCAGCGCGCCAAAGGTCACGTCTGGCTCGGCCAGCAGCTCGTATTCGAACGGGTCCAGGGCCTCCGACCAGGCGCGGCACTGGTTGGCCAGGAAGTGCCCGTCCGGCCGCGTGGCGAGCCAGAACAGCGAGAGCGAAGGCGCGTTGTCGAGCGCCAGGGCGTGTTCGATCAGGCTCTTGACCGGCGCAAAGCCGGTGTCGCAGGCGGCGAAGACCAGCGGCCGGGCGCTGTCGGCCAGCACGAAGTCCCCCACCGGCCCCCACACCGTGACGCTGTCGCCGGGCTGGATGCCGTCGGAAAACAGCTGGCGCGCAAACGGGTCCCGTGCATGGCGCTCGATGAAGAAGTGCAGGTTGCGGTCGTCGCACGGGCAGCTGGCAATCGGGTACAGGGCGTGCACGTCGCTGCCGTCCGTGCGGTTCAGGCCCAGCGTCACCGACTGACCCGCCAGGAAGCGCAGGCGGTGGCTGCGTGGCGTCTGCAGGTGCAGCAGCCGAGTGCCCGGCGCCAGCGGCGTGACGGCGCGCACGGTGGTCACGATCTGCTGCTGCGGGATGTCCTGCGGACCGCTGGCCTCCAGCAGTTCCAGCGTCAGTTCGCTGCTGGCCGCGGTGTGCGCACACGCCAGCGTGTAGCCCTGCGCGCGCTCGGCCTCGGACAGCGGATAGTCGCAAGGCTGGGTGCGCGCCACCTCACCCGAGATCACGCGCACCTTGCACATGCCGCAGGTGCCGTTGCCGCAGCCGTAGTTGAGCTTGAGGCCGGCGAGCAGGCCGGCCTGCAACAGGGTGGCGTGCCCCTCGACACAGAACTGGTGTCCGCTGGGGCGCACCGTCACCTGGGCTGTCATGACTTTGAGCATGTCGTCCATCACCGTGAGCAGGTCGGCCTGTTCGGTCGCGAGCGCCTGCGCCAGACCCTGGTCGACAAAATCCTGCAGTTCCGACAGCGCCAGCGGCGTGGCGCCGTCGTCCTTCAGGGCATGGATGCGCGCCTGCAGCGCAATCACCAGCGCGTGGTAGCGCTGCAGCCAGCGCCGCACGTCGGCCAGCTCCTGCGTCTGGTGGAAGAGCCGCTGCGCCAGCACCTCCTGGCTGGGCAGCAGCCGCTCGCGCAGGCGCTTGCCGAAGGCCTCGTCGCGGATGTGGGCCACCCGCTCCAGCAGGCCGGATTCTTCGAGCTGCACGCCGGGGTACAGCCGCAGCAGCTCGTCGGTGGACACCAGGCCCTCGGTCAGCACCATCGCGCCCGAGCGCACCTGCTGCTGCAGCGTGCCCCGCGACACGCCCACGAGCTGGGCGGCGCGCCAGATGGTCAGCCAGTGGCTCACACCAGTAGCTCCGGTTGGTCCACCCGAGGCACAGGGCGATGGGGCACTGGTGGCGCACCAACACGGTCGAGGAAACGCGCCCGGTACAGCAGGCGCGGGCACTGCGGGTCGTCGGTGAAGGCGCTGCGCTCGTGCGGCACGTTGTTGCAGACCAGGCCCATGCCGGGCAGCAGCCGCAGGCGAAAGATCCAGGGCGCGTCGCTGGACAGCCACTGCTCCAGGAAGGCGACCGCCGCGCGCGTGTCGGGTTCGTCCTTCCAGGCGATGCTGCGCGTGCGCGCGGTGTAGCGCATGTGCAGCGCGTGGCCTCCGCCAAGGCCCGGCAACACGCTGAAAACCGGGCCGCACTGCGCGGGGCG
>Ga0209066_10003126_pt1 | contig 19275 bp, 11 predicted proteins | sample All_14_2_FD_187198 | JGI IMG/M metagenome (GOLD analysis project Ga0209066, IMG submission 187198) | Freshwater microbial communities in response to fracking from Pennsylvania, USA - Allegheny Zone_MetaG_DW_15 (SPAdes) (version 2) ... | reverse complement strand
GAGTAAAATGGGAAATAAAATTTTTGTATCGTACAAGTATTTGGATTCAAAGGTTAAAGATATCCCCCACAAGAAGGATGAGGGTATTACGACCGCTCGACATTATGTTGATGAAATTCAAAAGCTAATAAATTCTAGCGATCATATTTTCAAAGGAGAGGATGATGGCGAAGATATGGGAACTCTGGCGGACTCAACTATTGGTTCAAAATTGGGAGACAAAATTTTTGATAGCTCTGTTACGATTGTTCTTGTTTCTAAAGGAATGAAAGAATCTTGTGAAGAAAAAGATCAGTGGATACCATGGGAAATATCTTATTCACTTAGTCAGCAATCACGATATGGAGGAACAAGTAAAACGAATGCCGTACTTGCAGTTGTAATTCCGGATGAGTTTGGTGATTATTCATATTTTATGATGCGTAATCCAGGATGTAATAGTATAACCTATAACACTGGAAGCCTTTTTCAAATTCTTAGAGAAAATATGTTCAATTTAAAAACGAAGGAACACAACATTCGCGAATGCAATGGATCTAAGATTTATGAAGGAGAACATTCGTATATATTGTCTGTTGAATGGCATGATTTTCAATCTAATTTCAATCATTACATTAATCGAGCAATTGAAATAAGAAAAAGAATTAATGAATACGTTATTGTGAAAAAAATCAATTAAAATGGCAAGACGAGTATTTTTTAGTTTTAACTATGACGATGTAGCTGACTTCAAGGTTAATGTCGTAAGAAATAGTCGTGCTCTTAAAAACCCAAATTATAAATCGACATTCATTGATAAATCTCTTTGGGAGGAAGCACGAAAAAAAAATCCTACTGCTTTAAAAAGGCTTATGGATAGTAGTTTAAACGGAACAAGTGTCACAGTCATTTTAATAGGTGGTAATACAGCAAATCGTAGATGGGTTAATTACGAAATTGTTAAAAGTTTTGTTGAAGGGAAAGGTATAATGTCAATTCATCTCAATAGAATTCGTTCACGATTAACGAGTAAAATTTCAATGAAAGGACCTAATCCATTATCTAGAATAAAACTGAGGGTCGATGAGAATTGTTCCAAAGTGCATTTTTTTGAATTGGTAAATGGTAAATGGATATCATTTGTTGACATTCCATATGTAAACAATAGAAAATCAAATTCTTTTTGGTTTAGTGATGGTGGTATTTGGTATGAATCACATGGAGGAAAAGAGTTTAAGTTTTCGGATTTATTTCCATTCGAATTTTGTTGGATAAACGACGATGGATACAATAACCTTCCACATTGGATTGAAAAATCAGCAAAACAAATAGGTCGATAATAATTGCATTATTAAACTATTATTTAATCTCATTTCCGTTTATCCTTACAGGATTCCGGAAATGAGATTAAATTAAACATACTTCTCAACCTCGACCGCACTCGGTTCCCATAGATTTTTTCCAGTTCATCAGCATTGAGATTTGTCGTTGCATGTGTAATGATTCCATAATTGACATGCATGTCGTAGCGTTGAAGTAGAATTTCGCCAACGGTATTACATTCATTTCCGAAATGTTTAACATTTTGCTCCACGCCGAGATCATCCAAACAAATCGTTTTTTGCCTTCGTCCGTAATTGTGAATGACTTCATATCCGTCCTTGTGAAATTCACTTGCAATTTCCCTGGTGCTTTTGACCGGGTACTTTTGAAATCGATACATAAATTCCGGTAGAAGTGTCATGAGGGAGGTTTTACCACAACCAACTGGACCGGTCAACAAAATTCCTTTTTTGAGATCCAATCCATGATGTTCACATTGTTCCTCAGACGAAATAGCATAGGAAATTAATTTGTGTAGAATATCTCGATCGTCAGGATTCAACGAAAAATCAGAACCGTATTTTTTACGGCCAAGATAGTTGAGGTATCGAATACACATATTGAAATTAAATAGTCGGTAATTGTTTTCGATGGTGTAGCATTTTTCTAACATTTCTTTAGACTTTAAGACATTAGGATTAACGTTGTTGCTGCTTCGCGGTTTAGGACGTTAAGACTTGTTTGAATTTCGAGTTTGTCGAATTTTTAATTTTTTGCGAATCCACAGAATAAATAGAGTTATGATGGTCATTACTTGTTTTTTTAGAGAGGTACTGAATAATCTTTGTTTTGATTAACATTGAGGTTTCCTGCAGTTTTCGCTGGACCTGATGAGGTAGTTTTGTAATCGTGAGAGCGCTTGATCCAATTGCGAGCTGCAGCTTGCCAATTTTTCATTTTCGCTTTTCCACCAACTAACCATCCGTTGGATTCGAAATGATTAAAAAACGTTTCAGCCTCAACATCATTTTTAAAAAAATCTTTCACCTCCTCAATACTTGGAGAATAAAAAGAAGTATTCTTTTTATTGTTTAAACTGTTTGTATTGTTTATACTGTTTATAGAAGGTACCAGAGCTTGTCCCACTACTAGTTCAGTACTTGGTTCACTACTTGTCCCACTAGTTGTCCTAGTACTTGTCCCGAAAATGGTCATGTCAATCAAACTGCCCCTTAACGGATTGTGAGAAGGATGATAAACCAGAAATCCTTTGGTGTGTAAATCTGTCAAGCACTTGTGATACGTAGTCTTAGAACCGATTTTCGATACCTTCATGACATCCGATCGGCTGATGGACATCGGATTATTGAAACGATTCATATTCCATTGGTAAAACAACGCCAGATACAAACTGACGTGTGAAGGATTAAACTCATCATCTTTTGACAATCGATCAATGGCAGCCGTTAGTTGGCTGATGTAGTTCATGACAGACCATTGTTGATTGTGTTCTTCTGAAGAATTCTCAGAATTTCGTCATTGTCGTAATAGATTACTCCACCCATTTTCGAGTAGGGAATAGTTCCATTAATCCGTAGATTCTGTAAAGTGCCTGGTGAAATACTAAGCATTTTTCTAACCTCTTTTGATTTCAGCCATTTTTTGTTTTGTGCCGATTGAGAATTTGGGAATAGTGATTTTAATTCCTGCAGTAATTCTTTTTTAAAATCCTGCAGATCTTCAATTGTTAAAACTGTTGTTGCCATAACTTGCTTCTTTTTAATGTTCGTTTGGCAAAATTGAGGTGTTTTGAAATGATTCTTTCCCAAGGTGTACCCAAGTTGGTAAAGATTTTCATTCATTTTTTGATTGTAAAAATTGAAATAGCCAATTGACGGGGATTTTCAGAAGGTGGTAGGATTCAAAAACTATGAAAAAGGCAAAAAAATACCCCATATGGAAAATTGCATATGGGGTTTATATTAAAAATGCTTTCATGAGACTTTAGAAAGTTAAAAGTTTTGGAAATAAGGAGTTTAAGACTGAATAGTTGAAGTCAATACACTTTTTTCTGAAACATTTTCCCAAGGTGTACCCAAGTTGGGAAAAATTATTCGAAATTATCATCAAAATCACGTTCCAGGTTATCTAACATTTGACGAATAAACTTGAAACGTTCACCCTTTCGTTCCTTGATTTCATTACGCTTACCGTACACATCCTTGATCTCAATATTGAATATCGGTGCTAGCTGTGCACATAACGTTTTTATGTCAATTTCACCCTTGTTGACAGAAGCTAAAGCATGCAGTCCGGAAATCAATTCTACGAAATCAACTTTCTTAAATGACCACGAAAAAGTTGAATTATTGGAATCAATAGGTACTTTTTTCTCATTTTGTTCGAAGTGTTCAATCAAAAATTGATACGCCAAAAGATAAGCAGCCAAAACATCATAACCGGTGGAGAGTTTGTGGTTATAGAAAAGGGAAGAGCAATCTAATTTAATACTGCTTGAACGAAGAAAGTAACGTTCGTCATCGTGGGTAGAAGAACTATTGTAGTAGCGTGTGAATTCTGGATAATCCAAATAATGTTCCTGGATAAAATTCAATTTCTTTTCAACTAATCCCCTGAATTTCTTTTTGTTGCATGAAAGTCGAAACAATTCAAGTTTCCTGAGTTTGGTATAAAAAATATGCATTGCGAAAACGTGAGGTTTGACATGTCGAAAGAAGAATATTTCGTCTTTCGATGAAACAAATCCTTCGAGTGCAACATCGGCTTCGATGTCTTCCATAGCAGTTTTCACTTGACTCAATGCGTATTCGATCTGGTACAACGCATCAGGCCCAAAAAGATTCAGCCCAGACAATTTTTGTCTGAGCTGATCAAGGGTTTTAGTTGATTTTGTCATATGAGTTAAAATTTTATTTCAACTTCATACGAGGGTATGTGTTATTAACTACCAGTTTCTTCCAGTCTTTCGGTAGCCAAAAAGGATTTAAGTTTCTGCATATCAGCGCTGACCTTGTTATCAAGCACCTGTGCATAAATTTGAGTTGTGGCTAATTTTGTATGTCCGAGCATTTTTGAAACAGTTTCGATTGGAACTCCATTGGAAAGAGTTACTGTCGTCGCAAAAGTATGTCTGGCCATGTGCATGGTTAGGTTTTTAGTAATCCCACACAAATCTGCAACTTCCTTCAAATAGGCATTCATTTTCTGATTCGATTTTACAGGAAGTAATTTGTCAGCATTGATACATCCTTTATGATCAGCATACTTTTGAATAATTTCCATCGCCTTGGGTAACATCGGAACATTGGAAGTAACACCGGTCTTTTTACGTTCCGTAAAAATCCAGTAATCACCATCAATTCCACGTCCAAGGTCTTTGCGCGTAAGTTTTTCCACGTCAACAAATGCATAACCCGAATAACAACAAAACAGGAAAATATCCTTTACCTCATCTAAACGAGGAATGCCGATATCCTTTCTCCACATGGTACTTAATTCTTCTTCTGTCAATACTTCGCGATTCACTCGTGTGTACTGACACTTGTAATTGACAAAAGGATTACGAGTGATCCACTCATTGTTCAACGCAAGAATGATGATTTTCTTCAAACAACGGATATAACGCAAAGCTGTATTGTGTTTTACTTTATCCTCCGTTTTCATAAAGTATTCAAAATCTGTAATGAACTTGAAGTTCAATTCGTCCAAGAATAAATCTTCACGATAATAGGTCTTTTTTACAAAGCGTTCTATTTTGCTAAGTACAGTTTCAAACTTCTTGTAGGTGCCGAGCTCCACATCGATACCGATTAAGGGCTTCATTCGCACATTATGGTAATTGAATGTTTCGATTAGGGTGTACTTCTTTTCCGTAAGACCAAGGAAACTGTTTTTGATGGAATGGGCATCAATGTGAACATCATTCATTAACATTTGGTTGTAATGCTGATGAATCTTTTTGCTAAAAAGATCAATTGTATTGTTGATTAATCTTGTTTCTTCACTATTGCCTTTGGCTCTTCCTGCAGCACCTGACCATTTGGATGGATCGATGTTTCGCTTTAGCGAAATCTCTGCTCGTTTACCATTTACGGCAATTCTGCAATAGAGTGGTGCTTTTGCATTTTTTGTTTTCCCGGGCTTAATAATGTAGCTCAGGTGATAGCTTTGAACTGTTTTCATATCATTTGCTTTAAATTATAGTCCAAAATCACCATGATTTTGGAGCAAACGAACTCAAAAAGAAGCAAATAATATTATTCAGTATTTATTTGGTTATCAAAACGTTACAAGCGTTCCGGTGACCTATTTGCAAATATACACAAGGTCACCGTATAGGTCACCAGAATTTTGATATTTTTTACATTAAAATGATTGTGTAAAAATCAAAAACCGCCTAAAATCAAGGATTTAGGCGGTTTTGATGTTATTTGGTTTCCCAAAAAGTGGAGTCGGAGGGGTTCGAACCCTCGTCCAAACGACGAATCTTCAAGCTTTCTACATGCTTATTTCCTGATTGGTTTTCGACCTTGGCACGGACGGGAACACCCAAGACCAAAGCTTATATACTGGTGTCTTATAAAAGCTTAGTACAATCACTTTTACCAGCCCAAAAGTTTGAACTCCCGAAAACCACACCTAATGGGCAGAGGCATGGAGGGAGTACTTGTCCTACCTACTATACTTCGGAGGGATTAAGCCAATTTACATTCAGTAAATTAAGCAGCAAGTGCGTATGACGTGTTGTCAATTATTGTTCGCAGCAAGATATTTAAGAGCTTCACTACAACGCTCTGCATGCTGACACTTGACTATTGCTATCGCTGTCAAATCCAATGTCGACCCCAAAGAACTAGTACAAAGATACGAAAATAAGAAGGGGATGTCAAGTTGGATTGCTAAGTTTCTATAAACATTTCGATATCTTGAGATTTTGAATTGAATTTAGAAAGATAGAGTTGTTAACACATTATTTCTTTATTAACAATCTAATTCAATTTATGTATCGTTCTTAAAATATGTTAATTTTGGTGCGATCAATGTGAAAATAGCTGAACTACTAAACCTGACTTATTGCATAAGCTTGATTTTTTAAAATCGTCTTAATCAATATTCTTCATGTTGTAAAACACTGTTTCCACGGAACTCTTAACACTCTATTTATGAAGTTAGTAAAACTGGCATTTATTGTTCTTGGGACAATATTCTTTTTAAATTTTCAAGTATCTGCACAATGTGCTAGCATCTATGTTAGTCCAACGGGAACTGCGCTAGGCGATGGTACTGAAGGAAATCCAATGGATCTTCAAACAGCAGTTACTCAGGCTTGTGTTTTAAATAGAAAGCATGTTCGTTTAATTGCAGGTACGTATAATCTTACAGCTAAGATTGTCCTTGGCTGTAATGATTTAATTATCGACGGTGATTGGGAAGTTATTTCAGGTGTTGGTCGAAAAAACAGCAGTTTGGTAACGACTGTTAATGTTAACTCTGCTTTACAAACTGCTGCATATGACGGCGCAGCAGGAACAACTGTTGGTTTCTATATCGGTATTGAGGCAATCAACCGATTAAATTTTAGAATTGAAGACATCGCATTCAACGTAAAAAATGGCGGCGCTTCTGGTTCTGCTGCTGGAACAACTGGAAATCGCGGAAATAGTGTTTATGGGTTTTATTTTAGAAATTCAACGGGATGGGTACTTGAACGTTGTGTAATGAACACAGGTTCAGGTACAAATGGTGCGGTTGGGACGAATGGTCTTGCGGGTAATCCGGGAGCTGTTGGTCAAAATGGTTCGACTGGGGATTGTGACGATGATTGTATGATAAATTTCGGCGGATCCGGTGGTGCTGGTGGTGGTGGAACTGCTGGAGCAGCTACGAATAATGATGGTTCTTGTACAAACCCTGGTCAAATTGGTGGAGCAGGGTCTAATTCATTCGTTTTTAGAAACGGTGGGGGTGGTGGCGCAGGAGGAAGTGCTGGTGCTGAAAATAATTCAGGTGGTTCAGGAAATAGTGGTGGATTAGGTGGTGGTGGTGCCGCTGCTGGTTCAACGAATGGTGCAGGTGGTGGTGGTTATGGAAGTAACGGAGGAGGAAATTGTGCAGTTGGAGATGGTCGGGCTGGCTCGAATGGAACAAATGGTGCGAACGGAACAAATGGTGCATCTTTAGCTATTTCATCGAATTACAATATTTATTGGGAGCCAAGTGCTCAAAGTGCGACTGGTACAGATGGTGCTGGCGGCGGCGGTGGTCGAGGTGGCGGCGGTGGTGGCGGTCAAAGTTGTTTCTTTTGTATTGATGGAACTGGATCTGGCGGCGGTGGCGGCGGTGGCGGCGGCCAAGGTGGAACCGCTGGAACAGGTGGTTGGGGAGGAGGTGGAACCTTCGCTCTTTACTTGTTTAATTCTACTGGTACTCGTAATAATGTTACTTTAACTTCTGGTGCAGCTGCATCTGGAGGAACGGGTGGTGCCTCTGGAGCTGGTGGAGCTTCTGGTTCAGGTGGACTTGGTGGTGGAGGAAACAACACTAATCAAACTGGAGGATGTACTTTGACTGGAGGACGTGTCTGTGGAAATTCAGAAGTTGGAGCTGGTGGAAGAGGTGGAAACGGTGGAGCTGGTGGAGCTGGTGGAGCGGGTGGAAATGGTGCTGCAGGTGTAAGTAATGTATTACAGTTAGTAAGTGGTGCTTCAAGTACAAATAATGTTGTAGCTGGAATAACTCAAATAATAACAAATCAGCCTCAAGCTGGCTGTAGCAATTCAGAAATTCTGATTACTAAAGATGGAGGGACATGGGGAATAACAGGTTCAGGTTCTTATATTCAAGATTTAAGTGCTTTAACGAGTTCATACTCAAATACATCCGCTTCAGCTTTGATTTCTTATTCTACTACAGGGGCTCAAAGTGTTAATATCAATGGAACTCCTTATGATGGTTTTATTATAATAAATACAAACCGTGCATTGCCAACCTTTGATGCCTCAATGTCAAATACAATTTGTGAAGGAAATTCTTTTTTAATGAATACACCGACGACAGGTGCTCAGTACGAATGGCTAATCTTCCCAGCTGCTGGAAATACTTCAACTCCCGTTGCGATTTTTACTACATCTGTTGCTAGTTGGCCGACTCCAGTTACTGGATCAACTGTTAATTATACGGTTCGCTTAAGAATTCGTGACAATTGCTGTGGATGGTCCGCTCCAGTTTATTACAACTTCTCAGTTGTAGCTGGTATTAATGGTCCAGTTGCAACTGGTGCAACGATTTGTGAAAATAATTCAGCTTCTGTTACAGCTACTGGTACTGGTGTCGGAAATATTATTTGGTATAGTGATGCTCTCGGACAAATTGTATTACAAAGTACTGCTGGTGTAAATTCAACATATGTTACACCTGTGCTTACTCAAAATACAGTTTTCTACGTTGGTGAAGGCATAGGTTCTTGTCCTGGTTCTTTGACCGCAGTGCAAGTGACCGTTAATGCTCAACCTGCTGTTCCTTCTGCGACAGCTACAGATGTTTGTCAAGGTGAAGAGGTGATTTTATCTGCTTCGGGTGCAGGTGGAACCTATTCATGGTTCAATGTTGCAACGGGTGGTGTTGCACTTGGAACTGGAACAACGTACAATGCTGGTGCTCTTGCTGCGGGAACTTATACGTTTTATGTGTCTGAAAGTAATGGAACCTGTTCTTCTGATCGAGTTGCTGTAAGTGTAACAGTTAATGCCTTGCCAATTGCACCAACAGCGGCAGCTGTAGCTACATGTGCGAATAGCACAGCGACAATTAGTGCTGTTGGAACCGAAACAATTAATTGGTACAGCGATGTCGCTTTAACGAATTTGATGGGAACGGGCTCAGTTTTGACTACGCCAAATCTTACTAGTAATACGACTTATTATTTAACTCAAACAAATGGAAATGGATGTGAAAGTGTTTCATCTTCCGTTCTTGTTACAGTGAATCCAAACGTGGTTCCAACGATGGCTATTGCAGCTTCTGCGAATACTATCTGTGCGGGAACTGCAGTGAACTTTACATCAACAAATGCAAATCCTGGTGCAACGCCAGTTTACGAATGGTATGTGAACGGAGTTGCTCAATCGAATAATAGTGCAACGTTTAGTTCTTCAACACTTGCAAACGGTGATGTTGTTTCAGCAATGATGACTTCAAACGCAGCTTGTGCTTCACCAATCAGTGCAACATCAAACAGTGTTGTGATGACGGTGAATCCAGTTGTAACACCAACAATTACCGCTTCAGCAAGTAATACAACAATTTGTTCAGGAGAAACGGTAACATTTACCGCAGCTGGAACGAATGGTGGTGCTAGTCCAGTTTATCAGTGGATGCTGAACGGAGCACCAGTTGGATCAAACAGTTCTGTGTATACGAACTCTACACTTGCTTCTGGAGATCAAATCAATGTGTCATTGACATCAAGTGACGTATGTGCAACAACAGCGACAGTTACATCGGGAACGATTATCATGATTGTCAATCCAAACGTGGTTCCAACGATGGCTATTGCTGCTTCTGCGAATACGATTTGTGCAGGAACAGTAGTGAACTTTACATCAACAAATGCAAATCCAGGTACAACACCAGTTTACGAATGGTATGTAAACGGAGTTGCTCAATCGAATAACAGTGCAACGTTTAGTTCATCTGCTTTAGCAAATGGTGATGTTGTATCAGCAATGTTGACTTCAAATGCCGCTTGTGCTTCACCAATCAGTGCAACATCAAACAGTGTTGTGATGACAGTGAATCCAGTTGTTACACCAACAATCACAGCATCAGCTAGTAATACGACAATTTGTTCAGGAGAAACTGTAACCTTTACCGCAGCTGGAACGAATGGTGGTGCTAGTCCAGTTTATCAGTGGATGCTGAACGGAGCACCAGTTGGATCAAACAGTTCTGTTTACACGAATTCTTCACTTGTATCTGGAGATCAAATCAATGTGTCATTGACCTCAAGTGATGCTTGTGCAACAACAGCGACAGTTACATCGGCAACGATTATTATGATTGTCAATCCAAACGTAGTTCCAACAATGGCTATCGCAGCTTCTGCGAATACGATCTGTGCAGGAACAGCAGTAAACTTTACATCAACAAATGCAAATCCTGGTGCAACGCCAGTATACGAATGGTACGTGAACGGTGTAGCTCAATCGAATAATAGTGCAACGTTTAGTTCGACTGCACTTGCAAATGGCGATGTTGTCTCAGCAATGATGACTTCGAATGTCGCTTGTGCTTCACCAATCAGTGCAACATCAAACAGTGTTGTGATGACGGTGAATCCAGTTGTTACACCAACAATCACTGCTTCAGCAACTAATACAACAATTTGTTCAGGAGAAACGGTAACATTTACCGCAGCTGGAACGAATGGTGGTGCTAGTCCAGTTTATCAGTGGATGTTGAACGGAGCGCCAGTTGGATCAAACAGTTCTGTTTACACGAATTCTTCACTTGTATCAGGAGATCAAATAAATGTGTCATTGACATCAAGTGATGTATGTGCAACAACAGCGACAGTTACATCGGCAACGATTATTATGACAGCGAATACTGCTGTAGTTCCTTTTGCCTTCATTTCAGCACCGCAAACAACGATTTGTCCTGGAGATGCTGTAACAGTGACATCAACTATCAACAATGGAGGTGTAAGCCCTGGATATGATTGGTATTTAAATGGAATATCTACAGGTGTTACGACATCTACTTACAATTCTAATGCATTGAATGATGGTGATGTTTTGACATTAGTTCTTACATCCAGTTCGGCTTGTGCGAATCCTGGAACGGTAACTTCAAATTCAATCAACTTTAATTATAATTCTAGTATTCCAGCAACTGTTTCTATTACATCCTTGAGTAGTGCTTTATGTGAGGGTGAAACGATCACTTTCCTTGCTTCACCGAATAATGCGCTTTCAAATCTTAGCTACAGCTGGGAATTAAATGGATCCGTTGTCGGAACTAATAATCCAATTTACACAGGTAATGCAATGTCTGCAGGTGATTTGATAGTTGTTGAATTAACGTATGATGACGTTTGTGGAAACTCAAACACAGTTGTTTCGAATCAATTGACAATATTAGCTAATCCGATTGTTGATGCAGGGGTAGATGTTTCAATTATAACAGGAGAATCAGTTCAATTATCTGGTGCTAGTTCGATTGTTGGAATATACGATTGGACACCTTCAATAAGTTTAGATGACCCAACTATTCTTAATCCGATTGCCAGTCCAGTAGTGACTACTGAATATGTTTTAACAGCAACTACACCACAAGGATGTAAATCAAGTGATGCAGTGCTTATTTCAATTTCAGATCAATCTTTCGTTATTGACAACAGCTTCACACCAAATGATGATGGAATCAATGATACCTGGGTCATTCACAATCTAGATCTTTATCCTGAATTAAGGATGAATATTTATAATCGATGGGGTAATTTGTTATACGAACAAGTCAATACATATACTCCATGGGATGCTCTATTCAATGGTGAGCAGTTACCTTCTGAAACATATTTCTATGTGCTTGATTTAGGTAATGGTCAGGAAGTGATTAAAGGAACAGTTACAATTGTAAGATAAGAAAAGTATGAAAAAGATATTAGCAACAGTAATTGGCTTGGTCGCATTCGGCGTGAGTGGGCAGCAATTGTCTTTGAACTCACAATATATGTTCAATGAAGCAGCTTTGAATCCGGCAGCAGCTGGCTCGAAAGATTATGTACCTATTCATTTTAATTTCCGCCGTCAGTGGTCTGGATTTGATGGAGCTCCAGTTTCTCAGATTCTTACTACCCATGCTGATATGGGTAAGAATCTTGGATTCGGAGGTAATTTGTTCAATGATGTAACAGGACCAAGCAGAACAACTGGGATGAATTTGATGCTTTCTTATCGCTTAAGACTTTCACAAAATAATTTGCATGGATTAAGAATGGGATTGGGTGTGACATTAGGTCAACATTTAGTTGACATCACTCAATTAACGACTGATATAGATAATGATCCTGCAATTGTGAAATCATACAACAATCAGTTTGTTCCAGATGTTGACTTAGGCGTTTATTACACTTATGGTAAGAAGGCATTTGCTGGATTGAGTGTGAAAAATGGAATGCAGATGAAGCGCGACTTGTTTAATTATAGTACGACGATTGAAAATATGATGGTTCGCCATTATTACCTAATGGGTGGATATAATTTTGATCTTTCTTCTGATTTTCAATTAAGAACATCTACCGTTTTGCGTATGATTGAATCACGTCCTTTTCAGGTTGATTTGAATGTAATCGGTCAGTACAAAGAAATGCTTTGGTTGGGAGCTGGATATCGATTGAATGATGCTATTTCTGTTATGGCAGGAGGACAAATTGGAATGGTGAAACTTGGATATTCTTATGATTTCACCACTTCTGACTTAAGAAATTACAGTTCAGGTTCTCATGAGATATTTCTTGAATTGCAAATCAGGACTAAAAAACAGGAAAAGATTAGCAAGACTCCATATGTGAAGAGAAATAGAATTTACGCACCATCTTCGAATTAAGAAATGCTGAGGAAGAATCTATTTGTATTGAATTTACTCTTATCGTCGCTCTGTTTTGGTCAATCACTGCAGCAGGCGGATGAATTGTTTGAAAATTTTGAATTTTCAGCAGCGGCTAAATTGTATGTTTCCAGCAATGCTCAATCACGCTTAAATGATAATCAATACGATCGTTTAGCTTATTGCTATTTCATCGATAACGATGCAGATAATGGATTGAAATTGGTTGATTCTTTATTGAAACAAGGTGCACCGAATATAGAATTGTGGCATTACAAGGCACATTTTGAAAGGGAATTGGCTCAATACGAAAATGCAATTAGTTCGGCTGAAAAATATTTGGGACTTGGTGGTGAAAACCTTCCTTTAAAATTCCGTGAAAGCTGTTATATCCATTTAAATACTCCTGAAATTGTTGAAGGAGAAATTGCTCCTTTTTCAGGGAATGATAGTAAAATCAACTCGATTAATTTTATTGGCGAAGTGCCAGTTTATCTGTATGAAATTGGAATAGACAGTCTTGGAAATAAAATTGGTTTTGCTGCTAACAAAGGAATAGCAGCAGAGGGACTTCTATTAAAACCTTTCATTGAACGAAATGGTAAAATGGAAGAATGGGTGTGTATTGATATACCTGGGAAAGAACTTTCTATCAATTCAATTCAATTCGACAAATCAGCAGGTAAGGTTTATTTTACAGCGGCTATGCCTTCAACCGTTGATCCTTTGCTCTTAGTTTCTCATATTTATGAAGGTCAAGTAAGTGAAATAGGAAATACGATTACTACATACGCTCCTTGGAAGTTTTCAGGATATGAAGATTCATCATCATGTGCGCACTTAACGCTTTCAGCTGATGGAAATACGATGGTTTTCTCAAAACTTATCGAGGGCAGACAAGATGGTGATTTGTATTATTCGAAGAAAACAAATGGTGAATGGTCGAGTCCTAAACAGATTCCGGGAGTAAATACGATATCTCAAGAGGTTTTCCCTGTTATTTCGGGTGATTCAATGCTGTTTTTCAGTTCTGACGGTCATATAGGTTATGGTGGTTTGGATATTTTCAGCATTCCATTTACGTCCGATTGGTCACATGATACTTTAACACGTTTGCCTTTACCAATCAATAGTACTTCCGACGATTTCAATTTTTATCCTTCTAAGAAAGAAGTTGATGCGTTCCTTGTTTCTAATCGAAAATTGACGCAAGGTGAAGATGACGTTTGGACCTTTAAAAAACCAGTTATTATTCCTGAACCTATTGTTGAGGTTGTTGAACCTAAAAAGTCAGAATTTGACATAAATGCCTTTTTAAAGGAATGTAATTCGAAACGAATTTATTTTTCATTCAACCAAGGTATAACCGATGAAAAATTCGATTTTGTGGAGAAACTAAACGAATTAGAAGAGGAAGGGTATAAATTCAATATCATTGTTAGTGGATATGCAGATGCTCGAGGAACTGCACCAGCGAATTATAATGTTGGAATGCGACGTTCAGAAGCTGTTAAAATGAATCTTGTTTCTCGTGGAATAAAGGAAGAGTCGATGAAATGTGTTTCATTGGGATCTACCAAGATTGAAAATAGATGTAAAAATTCAAAGATTCAATGTTCTGAGGAAGAACATAAAGTGAATCGTTATGTGCAATTGACGATTTCATTGGTTGAATAAGCATCTCTCAATTTCGTGAGACTTTAAAAATTAGAACAAATATCAGTCTTGCTTGTTTTTTATTGCTTAAACTACTCAAGAAACAGTATGAGATTTTCTATCATTTTATTCTTCATCTTTTTGATACCACATCTGCATTCCCAAACACCTGATCAAATTGTTCAGCAACAGTTAGAAGCATATAACCTTCGCGACATTGACGAGTTTATGGCCGTTTTTCATCCTGATGTTGAATTGTGGACACTCGGTGCGGAAACGCCAAACGCTGTTGGTTGGGAAAAGGTAAAAGAACTATATGCTGATTTGTTTGTTTTGTCCCCCGAATTGCATTCAACCGTTTTAACTCGATCGGTAATTGGGAATAAAGTCATCGATTATGAAAAAATTTCAGGAAGAAAGGAAGCGAAGGAAGATGTGTTTTTAGTTATGATTTATGAGATAAAAGATAACTTGATTTGGAAAGCGTGGGCGGTTAGAGAATAAAAACAAGCCGCCAAAAACTGACGACTTGCTTCTTTTTAAATCAACATCATCTCAATAAACTTACATGTCCAACATAGACACCAGTTTTATTGCTGTATTCAGCTTTAACGATGATTTTCCATGTGTAAACTCCATCTTGAGCATAATCACCTCCAACTCCATATCTGCCATCCCAGCCTCCTGTTATGTCGTGAGACTCAAAAACGATTTGTCCCCAACGATTGAAAATATATAGGGTATAATCTCTTGGATCAAAACCATCCATAAAAACAGGATTGAAAATGTTATTGAAATTGTCTCCATCAGGCGTAAATGCATTTGGAACATAGAAAAGGACTTCTTCTTTAATTTCAATCATTCGAACGGTTGAATCTTTACAACCGAATCCTGAGATAGCAGTTAATTGAACCATATAGGTCCCAATATCTACCGAAGGGAATTCATGATAAGGTGAAATTTCTGTTGATAAAGGAGTTCCATCATTAAAATCCCAAATATATGAAACGGCTCCAGAGGATGTATTCATAAAGATAGAAGAAGGATCAATAACTGAAAAGTCGTCATTTGTCATGTAGAAATTCGCCGTAGGTAAATCATGAACAATTACTTTCGCTACTGCAGAACCTGAGCAACCAAAAATTGTTGTACCAGTCACAAAATAATCACCTGAATTTGTAGGATAGAAGGGAACGTTATCAATAACTCCATTCGTCCAAACATAGGCGTCAGCTCCTGATCCTTTCAATGTAACTGTTTCACCACGACAAATTTCGGCATCATGAGTTGTAACATTTGGGTTAGGATGCACTGTAACTGTCAAACTATCGATTGAACTACATCCTGTAGCAAATGAACCAATCAAGGTATATGTTTGAACGCCAAGTGCAGGGATGAAAGGTACACCATTTACAACACCATTGTTCCAAGCATAGGCAGTTGCTCCAATTCCGTTTAAAGTTACAGATCCACCTTCACAAAGTACTTTGTTTGCACCTGCTTCTACAACTGGATTTGGGTTAATGGTCACTTGAACATTGTCATCATTTTCACAGCCATTTACATCGGTTCCCGTAACTGAGTAAATGTGAATACCAACTGTTGGACTAAAAGGTACACCATCAACAACTCCATTGTTCCATGAATAATCAAGAGCACCACTTGCAGATAGTGTTACGGTCTCACCATCGCATTCAATTTGGTCAATACCAGCGTTCACTGCAGGAAGTGGATTTACCGTTGCCGAAACTTGATCCGTATCTTCACAACCGTTGATATTCGTACCTGTCATAGTGTATATTAGCGTTCCTACCGCTGGTGTGAAAGCAATCCCATTAGAAACTCCATTGTCCCATGAATAGTTCAAAGCACCAGAACCACTTAATGTAACTTGTTCACCATCGCAGACAATTTGATCTAAACCTGCATCAACAACTGGTAAGGCATGAACTATGACTTGTACAACATCAGTGTCTTCACAACCATTTGCATCTGTTCCTGTTACAGAATAATCGATGGTTCCAACAGCTGGTGTAAATGCTAGTCCATCAGTGATGCCGTTATCCCAAGTATAGTCTGCAGCACCTGAACCAGATAGTGTTACTTGTTCACCTGAACAAATCGCTTGATCAAGACCCGCATTTACAATTGGCAGCGCATAAACTGTTACTTCCACTTGGTCTGTTGCTTCACATCCATCAATACTTGTTCCCGTAATAGTATAAATTGTGGTTCCAACAGGAGCATTGAATGCTACTCCGTTTGTTACACCGTTGTTCCATGAGTAAGTAGTTGCATTGGCTCCATTTAGTGTAACTTGAATACCTTCACAGACAGCTTGATCTATACCAGCGTTCACTGCAGGAAGTGGATTTACAGTTACCGAAACTTGATCTGTATCTTCACAACCGTAGATATTTGTGCCAGTCACAGTGTATATTTGCGTTCCGACAGCTGGTGTGAAGGCAATACCATTTGAAACACCGTTGTCCCATGAATAATTCAAAGCGCCTGAACCACTTAAGGTTACTTGTTCACCATCGCAGACAATTATATCTAAACCTGCATCAACAACCGGTAAAGCATGAACTATGACTTGAACAATATCAGTTTTTTCACAGCCATTCACATCTGTTCCTGTCACTGTATAATCTAAAGTTCCAACAGCTGGAGTAAATGCTAAGCCATCCGTGATGCCATTGTCCCAAGTATAATCTGCTGCACCTGCACCTGATAGCGTTACTTGTTCACCAGCACAAATTGCTTGATCAAGTCCTGCATTCACGCTTGGTAAAGCATAAACAGTTACTTCCACTTGATCAGTTGCTTCGCATCCATCGATACTTGTACCTGTAACTGTATAGATTGTTATTCCAACAGGAGCATTAAATGCAATACCGTTTGTTACTCCATTGTCCCATGAGTATGTATTTGCGCCAGCTCCAATTAGTGTCACTTGAACACCGTCACAAACTGCTTGATCTAAACCAGCTGCTACAATCGGTGATGCAATTATTGTTAAAGGGAGTGTAAAGGTATCTATGCAGCCTTCACTGGAAACAATTGTTAAACTTGGATTATACGCACCACTTGCTGCATAATCATGTTCTGCTAATAAATAAGTACCAACTGTATTTGGAACAGCAACGATAGCACCTGTTGAAGCGGGTGTTACAATTCCATTACCAAAATCCCACTGATAAGAGGTGATTGTTGCAGGAGCTGCAATGTTTGAATTATCAGTAAACAAAACTGGTTCACCTATACATACAGATGGACTATCCAATGTGAAAGAGGCAATAGGTTCTTGCAACATTGTCACAATAACATCTAACATGATAGAACATGCAGCACCTTGCAAAGGAGTGAGTAAACAGGTATAATTTCCACCAGCATTCACAGTAATACTTTGAGTAGTTTCACCTGTACTCCATAAATAGCTTCCGATACCATCAGGAGCAGTCAAAATACTAGTTTCACCTGGACAAATTTCATACTCAGTTGCCGTGATATCTTGTAAACCACAGCTTGCATCTAAGTATGCATAACCATAATGTCCACCTAGAGAACAGTCACCCGTTGTGAATTCAATCGTTACATTCTGACCAATGAAAGCAGATAAATTGGTGAACACCATAGTCCAATCTTTGTACAAAACAGTTCCAATTGATTGGTAGTCTGTTGCATTTAGAGGATCAGCGTAAACGGAATATTCACCGCAGTCGATGTTTCCTCCAAATTCGTCAAAAACACGAACAGTGAAATAAGGACGCTCTTCTGCAGTATGTCCATCTGGATTTTGAAATACAACCGCATAACTATAAGTAAAGAAATAGTTGGTCGCATCCACTAAGAAGGATTGTGACATTCGTGCAGCACCAGCTCCATTCACAGCCCCATTTCCTAAGCGAACAGAAAATGCCCCACCTGGATTAACTCTAGAAATACCAACGATTGGATCAACTCCTCCACCAAAAATTTGGTGATTTGGTCCGGGCCCAGCTGGAACACCGTTTACATAACTATAGACAACACTTCCATCTGCTTCGCCAACACTTAAGGTCCAACCATTTAAATCACCATCTTCAAAGTCCATGTTCACACAAGGTCCATCCCACATTTTAGTTGGGAAATTCTCTGATGGATTTTTAGGAAGTTGATCTGCTTTGTTTTTTAACGCTACAAGAAACGATTGAATTCGAATTTCAATTTCTTGTTCAGACAATTGAGCACCAGATTCTAATTCTTCATGCATAGATGACTGAAAAGTTGAATATTCAAGATCAACTAATGTTTGAACAGATGATTCTTCAGCATACCTTTTTTTGATTTTCAGGGTTTCAACAACTTGGTTGATTGACAAGTTGGAGAATGTAGATTCAAATTGTTCGTGTGCATCTTGCGCCAACACTAATTGAACTAAAAAGATGAACACCAACGCGAGCTTTGTAGATGTAGTTTTCATAACACTGCGTTTTAGGGTTCTACTTAAATGACGCACCTTTTAGTTGAAAGTAGAGGCTATTTGAATAAAATAGGTCTATGGATTAGCAAATCAATGCTTTGATTATATATTATGCATGCATTATATTTTAAATATGTATGCATAATATAATTAAAATGTAATAGATGTTGATTCAGAAGTAGTTTTGCGGGTTTTATTGGTCGATTAGGAACCAGAATTTATCT
>Ga0209066_10003125_pt1 | contig 19279 bp, 9 predicted proteins | sample All_14_2_FD_187198 | JGI IMG/M metagenome (GOLD analysis project Ga0209066, IMG submission 187198) | Freshwater microbial communities in response to fracking from Pennsylvania, USA - Allegheny Zone_MetaG_DW_15 (SPAdes) (version 2) ... | reverse complement strand
TGGTGGAGCAGATGCCGGACGGCATGATCGTGTTCGACACCCAAGGGCGGCTGGTCGACATCAATGCGGCGGCAGGCCGGATACTCGAAAACGCCGGTGCGATAAAAGATGCGGAAGCCCTTTTGCGATCGAACGCCGCGTTCACGCCGTTGTACCTGGCCGAGCACGCCGCGCGCGCCGAGCTGAGCGTCGGCGAGTCCCGCGTGGTCGACGCCCGCATGGTCCCGCTGTACGGGCGGCGGGGCCGCCTCGAAGGAAGGCTCTTCCTCTTGCGAGACATCACCGAGCGCGTCACCGCCGAGCGCGAGCGCGAACGCATGATCACCGAACTCACGCAGGCTCTGGCCCAGATCAAAACCCTGCGCGACCTTCTGCCGATCTGCTGCGCCTGCAAAAAAATCCGCAACGACAAAGGCTACTGGCAACAGCTCGAGTCCTATATATCAGAAAACGCCGGCGTCGCCTTCAGCCACGGCCTCTGCCCCGAATGCGCGGGCTCCCTGTATCCCGATCTGATTCCGGCAAGTGGCGTGCCGCATGAACCGCCTAGTGCAAAGTGATCAGCGTTCCGCGGTTGATCAGCAGCACGCGGCCCGCGGCGTTGTCGTAACACACCGCCCGCCGGGTGCCAAGGTTCGTCGCAATGAAGCGTCCCGTCAGGCCGCCCGGCGCGCAGGTCGCGATCACATACGGCTCGCTGCTTCTGAGCAGTTCCGCATCCTGTATCTGCAGCGTCAGGCCCGAAAGCTCCAGCGCGCCCTGAACCTGCAGGCAATCACTGGTGCCGGCTGCGGCCACGTCGATCAGCAAGACGCCGCTCAGCGAGGCCGAAGCGGGCAGCGTCAGCGTGCCGATCACGTTCGTTCCGCCGGGCGCGATCGTCCCGTCGATGACGGCGGAGCCGTTCGTGATCGACCCGCCGCCGCTCAGCCCCGTGAGCGTCAGCAGCGTGCCGTTGAGGTCCAGTGTGGCTCCGGACGCGATCTCCAACTCGGTCGGCGACGGCAACGTGCTGGGAAGGAAGTCGGCCGCCCACTCGAGCCGCACGTCGTCGATGGCGGTGGCCCTGTCGGCGCCGTCTGGCGAAGATCCCACAAAGCTGATCTCGCGGTTGCCCGCAGTGAGCGCGAGGTTGGTGGCGTAATTGAAGAACACGCCGCCGGTGGTGAAGAGGTTGGTCTCCCACGTGACCACGGTTGTGTTGTCGATCTTGAGCTCCACGCGGTCGGCACCGTTCCCCGGCCGGTTGGCCGCAGAGAAGGACAGGCGGAAAACGCCCGTGTACGGAATCGCGACCGTCTGTTTGATGAAGGAGGTCCTTTGCAGGAAACACGCTTGCGTTCCCTCGGGCACGTTGCGTGTCCAAGGGTATCCTTGCGGGTAGTCGTCCCGGGCGATGCCGGCCCCTGAGGCGCTCATCGTCCAGCCGCCGGACACGCCGTCGCCCGTCAGATAGCTCCAGCCGGCATCACCCATGGCCGGTTGCTCGAAGCCGGCGTTGGCGAGAGCGGCGAGCGGCGCGAGCAGCCGGACGGTCCCCGCTTGAATCACGGTCTTGTTGCTGTAGGTGTTCACGCCCGAGAGCGTCAGCGTACCGTTGCCGGTCTTGATGAACGAGACCGCGCCCTTGACCGTTCCCGTAAAGCTGGTGCTGGCGTCGTTGCCGCCGACGGTCAGGAGCACGTTGGTCGACGTCGTGTTCACAATCTGCCCGCCCCCGTTCAGCTCTGCCACGGTCTGGCAGGCTCCGTTCAGGTCAAGCGTGGCGCCGGCCGCGACCGTCAGGCGGGTAGTCGTTGGCAGCGCCCCCCGCTGCAGGGGGACGCCCATCCCGATGAGCTGCACATTGTCGATGGCGGTGGCCCTGTCGGCGCCGTCTGGCGTCAAACCCACGAAGCTGATCTCGTGTGGGCCGGCCGTGAAGCTCAGGTTGGTCGTGTAAGTCGAGAATAGGCCGCTGTTGTTGAACGCGTTCGTCTCCCAGGCCGCCACGGCGGTCCCGTCGATCTTGAACTCCACCCTGTCTGCGCCAAGGTAATTGGGGCGGGCGGCTGCGCTGAACGCGAGCTGATAGGTGCCGGCTCTGGGAATGTCGACCGTCTGCTTGATGTAGCTGCTCATCTGCAGGAACCCGATCTGCACGCCTTCGGGAGCGGTCGTCACCCACGGGGAACCGCTGCGTGCGATGCCCGCGCGCGCGTTGTTGCTCATTGTCCAGCCGCCGTAGAGGCCGTCGGAATCGAGATAGCTATAACCTCCCACGCCCAGCGCGGGCATCTCAAATCCCGAGTTGACCACAAGCGAAAGCGGCAGCACCTTCAGCGTGCCGGCCGCAATGAGGGTGTTCCCCGCATAGAAGCAGGGACTGGCGAGCGTCAGCGTGTTCGCACCCGTCTTGGTCAAACCGCCCAAGGAGTTCCCTTCGCGCAGGAGCGGCAGGCGCAGCACGGCGCTTCCGTATGTCGTGTCGAGGATGGCTCCGCCGTCCTTCACAAACAGTGACAGCGACCCCGAATTGACGTTGGCCCACGTGCTGGTCGGCTGTGTCAGATCTTGCGCGCTCACGCCCAAGGTCCCTCCGTCGAACCGCAGGGTGCCCGCCGCGTTCACGCTCGTGACCCGGCTGGCATACAGGACGCCCCCTGTCTGCAGGTTCATCGTGACGGTGCCGGCCTCGAACCGGACGTTGCGCCAATTGGCCGAGTGGCTGCCGCTGAGGGTGACGGCCGTGTTCGTGCCTTTCCAGCCGAGGACATGGTCGAGCGTCACATACGACGTGCCGCCGGAAAGATTCAGCGTCGCGTTCTGAACCAGGATGTTTCGATCCGACCGCAACGTACCGGCCGTCTGCTCAATGACGGCATTCGTGAAAACCATCTCCCGCTTCGGATAGGCGGTGCCGCCGTTGAGCTGCAGCTTTCCGTCGTTGACACGCAGGGCGCCGCCGCCGAGTGAACCGCTCCCCGCGAGCCTGAGCGTGCCGGCATTGACCACCGTGTCGCCGGAATACGTGTTGAGGCTGCCGAGCGTCAGGAGTCCGGTTCCCGACTTGATCAGCGAGCTGGAGAAGCTGCCGTTGGTGATCGCCGAAAGGACCGTCACGCCGTTCGTTCCCGCCACCCCGATGGAAAGGCCGTCGCCCGCGCTCCGGAGCGTGCCGTTGTTGCTGCCGGAGCCGAGCGTCAGCCCACCCGCATCGGGCTGCGTGAAGAGGCCGTTGACCGCGAGCGTTTGGCCGGCCGGGTCCAGCGTGACGACGCCGCCCGTCGCGCTGTGGGTCAGCGTGTCGATGACCGTGACCGCCGCGCCGAGCGCGACTGTCTGCGGCGTGCCTTCGCCCTCGATGATGCGGACGTTGGCAGCGGCGTTGCTGACAATCAGCTGAGGCGTCGAAGCTAGGCGGGCCACGTTCGTGAAAACGGACGGCGTGCCGATCACATCCAGCTCCTTGTAGCCGGCACCGCCGCTTTCCTGGGCGGCGGAGAAGGTGAAGCGGACGGCCTCCACATGCGCAATGCTGAGGCCGGTGATGCCGACGTGCGCCTGGCTGACCGTGCCCGTGTAATCGACCGCGATCGCGTCGGTAAACTGGCTGCCTCCCGCCTTGCGGAAACTGACCGTGTAGCGCTGGTCGTCCCGGGTGTTGTCGTCCCAGCCGCTGTAGGAGTGGACCTCAGAAATCAGATACCCGGCGGGCGCGGAAGCCGTGTCGAGCATATAGGTGATCGACCCGTTCGTGATACAGCAGGTGCCCTCGGCTTTGCCCGCCGAGCCGAAAGCCCCGTCCGCGAGTGCGGCGGCAGACGCGTTGGTGAAGCCGTTCTCGGTGAAAAACAGAAGGTTGCTCGCGGTTGCGCTGAGCGACGTCTGCAGCACGTCGCCGGACGCGACCACATAAGCCTCGCTGCCGCTGGCGCCGGTGACCGTGTAGCTGTTGGAGGAGGCCGCGCCGAACACGTCGAGCTCTTTATAGCCGACGCCCCCATTCTCCTGGCTCAGAAATACGAAACGGATCGCCTCCACCCCAGCAACGTTGACGTCGGTGATGTTGACGCGCGTCTGACTGACCGTTCCCGTGTAAGAGACCGTAATGGCGTTACCGAAGGTGGAGGATCCCACCATGCGGAAAGAGACCTCATACCTCTGGTTGTCGCGCCCGGAGTCTTGCCAACCGCTGTAGGTGCTGATCGAGGTGATGTCATAGCCCGACGGATGGAGGGACGTGTTGAGCGTATAGATGACCGAACCGCCGGCCAGCGCGTACGAGTCCATGCGACGGTCAGCGCTGCTGATCACAGCGGAGCCGTCCGTCAGCGTCTCAAGCGTGCCGTTCAAGAAGCTGCCTTCACCATATAGAGCCAGGGTCGATTCAACAAAGCGGAGCTCGGTTTGCAGGAGATCCGCAGACGACACCGTATAAGCGGTGCTGCTGCTCGAACCGGTAACTGTGGCGGCTGCCCGGGCCTCACCGAGAATCAGTCCGCTGCCCGCCGCGACGACCGCCAATCCCTTGCCGACCAACATCCATCTGCTCATGCGGATACTCCCCTGTTCAGAAACCGCCCGAAGGACGGAGCTCTGCCGTATCATACCGGATTGTGTGCCTAGTCTCTCACGCCCGCCGTCATGTTCAACGATGACTGTAAAAAATACCGCTTGTACTCCTTATTGTCAATTCAGGCAACGCGAGGCGGCAATTCCCTTCATCCTCGCCCCCGCGCTCGACACGCTCCCACGCTTGACTTGTCCGCGCCTGTTTGTCACGCTTTGCACCATGAAAACGGCTTTGATCACCCGCAGGACTTTTCTTGGAACATCCCTCGCGGCAGGCGCGGCGCTGGCCGTGAACGCACGCGCGGCGGACTTGACTAACCCGCTCCGTCTCGGCGCGCCGGCTTTCGCGAAAACCGACGACCCCGGCGAACTCGCCCGCTGGCACCGCGCCCAGGGCTACCGCGCCGCGTATTGCCCGAAGGTCGACCTCCAAGACAGCGGCCGCATCAAGGCCGTCGAGAAGGCCTTCGCGGAGGCTGACGTCGTGATCGCCGAGGTCGGCCGCTGGTGCAACCTGACCGACCCCGACCCGGAGAAGCGCAAGAAGAACCTCGCGACGGTGACCGAGGGACTGGCGCTCGCCGACGCCGTCGGCGCGCGCTGTTGCGTCGACATCGCCGGCTCGTTCAACCCAGACGTCTGGTACGGGCCGCACCCCGACAACTTCACGCCGCGCTTCTTCGACGCCGCCGTCGAGAACGCGCGCGCCATCATCGACGCGGTCAAGCCGCGGCGCGCCAAGTTCTGCTACGAGATGATGGGCTGGACCATGCCCGACACCGCCGAGCGCTACCTCGCCCTGATCAAGGCGGTCGACCGCCCCGGCTTCGGCGTGCACCTCGACCCGTGCAACCTGATCAACTCGCCCGACACCTTCTACCGCAACACCGACGTGCTGAACGCGTGCTTCGACACGCTCGCGCCGTGGATCGCAAGCTGCCATGCGAAGGACTTGGCGTGGGAGGTCGAGATGAACGTCCACTTCCGCGAGGTGCGGCCGGGCACGGGCAAGCTCGATTACGCCACCTTCCTCAAACGGCTCGCGGCGATGCCCGAACCGCCCCCGCTGATGATCGAGCACCTCAAGGGGCCGGAAGAGTATGCGGCGGCGGCGAAATTCATCGTCGAAACGGGACACTCCCTCGGGCTCACGTTCTAACCGTCCGGGGTGGCACCGTAAGGCGACTCTCCCCGCGGCCGCATGACGTGTCGCTTACGTGTCATTTCCAGAGCGCGTTCAACCCCATCGCCTGAACCGTGGAGACCTGCGCTACGGGATCTGGTCAGGCGGCACGGGAATACTGTCCCGCTCCCCTTGGCGCGGACTGGAGTGACTGCGCACAACGTTCCCTTGTTTGTTTGAGAAATTACAAATGTAAAATCTCGAACGTTTTCCCTGACAGGATGTGATACGGTTGTTAAATAAATGGCCAAAGGCAAGGAGACGGTATGAGAAAGAGTCAAGCAAGACGTGTGGTTTTTGTCGGTTTAATCCTCTTTTGCGGCATCCTTCATGCGGCCGAGTACGTCTGGATGGCGGAGCCTGCCAGCGGCGAGTGGTCGACCAACGCGCCGAACTGGGACGCGGGCGCGCCGTGGCCAGAAACGGCGGGACATGCGGCGGTCTTCGGCGCCTCGACGCATCAGACGGTCACCGTAAGCGAGGCGCTGGACGTGGGCGCGCTGCGGTTCCAGGCGGACGGCTACCGGATCGGCGGGGCGGCGCTGAACTTTTCGGGCGCGGCGCCCTTTATCGCGGTAGAGTCCGCGTCGGTGACCTCGCTGCTCGAGTCGGCCGTCCTGAACGACAGCCTGCTGTCCAAAACCGGGCCGGGGCTGCTGCGTCTGGGGGCCGCGCCGTACGACGGCGGCACCAACGTGCGCGACGTGGCGGTGACGGAAGGCGAGCTGAGCGTCGAGGCGGGCCGCACCCTCTGCTCAACTGGAAGCTGGAGCTTGGCGGCGGGCGCGGCGTACCGGCAGAGCGGCGGCACCAACCTGCTGCTGAGCGGCGGCAACGTTTTTGTGATCGGCTCCGGCGGCGGGGCGGCGCAGACCGCGCGAGTCGAGATCACCGGCGGCTCCCTGCTTGCGCCGGCGACCGCAGCCACCGCAGGCTTGAACGCCTGGTTCCTTTTGGGCAAAGATCGGGACGTCTGGTTCCGGATGGCAGATACGGCGAGCGCGAAGGCGATCGTGATCGAGATGAACACGGACCGCGCAGAGGGCAAGAGCGCGACTCTCCAGCTCGACGGCGGACGTCTGATTGTGAACCGGATAACCGGCTCGGGCGGCGTGAGCGGCACGGTCTCCCGCATCTTGCTCAACGGCGGAGAAATCTATGCGGGCGGCAGCAGCAGCGCGTTCCTCGGCAGCATGACCGAGGCGCTGATCCAGGCCGGGGGGATGATCATGAACGTGCCGGGCAGCGCGACCTACTCTTGGACCAAGCAGACGCTCGCCCACGATCCCGCGCTCGGCGAGACCCCAGACGGCGGCCTGGTCAAGCGGGGCACCGCCAACCTGCATCTGCAAACCAACAACACCTATACGGGCACGACCCGGGTCGAGCAGGGGTTCCTCCACGTGGAGGCCAACGGCGCGCTGGGATCCGGACCGGCGGAAGTGGGGATGACCGCTTCAGAAGCGGCTTTGGTCGGCGGCGCAGGGAGTTTCACGGTCACGAATGCCGTCACCTTCGGCCTGCAAGGTTCGGTGTGTGCCGTCACGAACGGAATGCTCACGCTGACGGACATCGCGTTCGCTCCCGGTTACGAGCAGATCAAAGTGGGGGGCGGAAAGACGGACGGGACCGTCCGTCTGACGCTTGATCCGGCTTCCACCGCCCGCGTCTTCAACGTTTTCGTGTATGACCGGAACGACCTCGTTCTGGACGGGGGCACCGTAATCCGGCAGGTCGACCCTTGGCCGGGAGGAACGACGCGTGTGGATGTACGAGCCGGCTCGCGGCTCAACGTGCGCGATGCGGATATCCAGATGCCGGACATCTCCTACCTGCATCTGTCGGGCGGCGAATATTGGCAGCAAGGCGGGCAAGCCCTGTTCCCTTACGTTTATGCCAACACCAACTGGCCGAACTCTGCCCAGCCCGAACTGCCGGCCCGGCTTGTGCTGGACAACGGCACGCTCACGTTCACCGCAACCAACATGTTCTACACAAACAACCGCCGCGGCACGGAGACGATCATCAACGGCGGCACGTTAAAGGCCAAAGTCCTCAATCTGTCCAAGAGCGTCCAGCAGGCGACGGTGGCGCATGTTGTCGAGCTGAACGGCGGCGTGATGGAGGTCGAGGGAATCAGCTACGCCGGCGGTGCGGGCGCGGTTGAACCCGCGACGGTCCGCTTGAACGGCGGTACGCTGAAGGTGGCGGCGACCAGCGCGTTGACCAACGACTTCATCAACGGCAACGGAGCCGGCATGCTCTCGGCGTATCTCGGCCCCCGCGGTCTCGTCTGCGACACCGCCGGGAAAGAGACGGCCATCCGTCAGCCGTTCCTGCCTGATCCCGGATTGGGGGCGGCCCCCGACGGCGGACTCCGCAAGTTGGGCGCGGGATGCCTGACGCTGGTTCCCCGTTTCGTCTCGACGGGCCCGGTCACGGTCGAGGAGGGCACGCTCCGCTTGGCGGACGCCTGGCTCTCGGGGGAGACTGTCGAAGTGCAGGCAGGCGGCGCGCTGGAGCTGTACAGCGGCGGCATCTCCAATGCCACGGTCACGGTGGCGTCGGGCGGCACGCTGCGCCTGGCCCAGGCTGCAGCGTCGGCGGTTATTCCGAACGGGAGTTTCGAGACTTACGCGGCCGGAACATTTACAAGTACTGTGAAACACAAATACCTCCCGTCGGGAACGGGGTGGACGTATTCTTCCGGCAGTACCGCCGGCATCCAGACGAACGGCAGCGGTTTCAGCAGCGATATCGCATATTACACGACCAACGGCGGGGTCACGGCAATGGTGAAAGAGGGAAGCCTCCAGACCGGGTTCACGGTGGAGCGTGACGGCAGCTACCTGCTGTCTTTCGTGCAGGCCACGCGCAACGGTTATTCCAGTTGGGTACGTAATGTCGACGTGCGGATTGACGGCATCACGATCTATACGGTCCGTCATAACGGCGTGCTGCACGGATTCCTGCCGGTCGAAATTCCGGTGTTGTTGAAAGCGGGCGAACATACGATTTCATTCGTGGGATTGTATTCCTCGGTCGAGAATAGTAACGCGGCTGTCCTGATCGACGCGGTGACCCTGACGGGGTGTCCGCCGGCCCGTTTCGATGCCCAAGCGACGGGCGGCGATTTCCGGCTGGTCGAGGATGAGACTCCCTACGATATCCCGAACTGGAGTTTCGAAGCGTATGCCACCAATACGTTCGCCGGTGTAACGCACAGGTATGAGCCGACAGGAACGAGCTGGACGTTCGACCCTACTTGCGGTGTCCAAACCAATGGCAGCCTGTTCTCCGAGTTTCCGGAGAACCATACGACGAACGGCGGCGTCACGGCGTTCGTGAAAGAGGGGACGATCCAGGCCGAGTTCACGGTGCCGCGCGACAGCACCTACCTGCTGACGTTCGAACAGGCCACGCGAACCGGATGGTCCAGCTGGGCCCGCAATGTGGAGGTGCGGATTGACGGGGTTACGGTCTATACGGTCCAGCACAACGGCCAGTTCCACGGTTTCCTGCCGGTCGAGGTCCCGGTGCAGCTGACGACCGGCACGCATACGTTGTCGTTCGTGGGCCTGTATTCCGCGTATGATAACGCGAATGCCGCCGTCCTGATCGACGCGGTCAGGCTGAAGAGAAATAATGTCGTCAGGCCGAAGCTCCCCTCATCGCTCTATCTCTCGTCCGGGTCCACGGTCATTCTGGATAACACGACGTCCCTTTACATGGAATACATCTATGTGGACGGCGTCCGGCTGCACGGCGCGCTGCGGGCGGGCCAGTCGGGCGGCGCCACCGTGTTGGGCGCCGGCAGAGTGAAGACGGCGAGCGGAGCGACCGTCATTCAACTCCATTGACGTGGGCCGGCACGATGCGGTTCAACCCAGAGGAATCACACCCGACGGGGAACAACGTGCCGAAAAGCGAGGGGCATGAAAACATCAAAGGGCATGCGTATCTGCTGGTGGATGGCGGCGGTCAGCCTGGGCTGCGGCTTCATGGGCTGCTCGACCGCGACACAGGATGCAGCCTGGCAAGAGAAACGGCGCGCGGCGCTGAACCGGCCGCGCGAAGTCATTTACAACAATGACGGGAACGAGCCGGTGCTGTGGCCCGCCCATGAGCCCTTCTCGATCGACACGTTCCTGAAGATGCGCACCTCCCCGGTGGCGGGCAGTCAGGTGGACACGGTCTTCTATTGTCCGATCAGCTCGGGCTTCGGTTTCCTGACCGCAAACATCCCGGCAGCGGACCTCAAGCTGCGCCCGGTCGGAGGCGTGGCGCATTTGGCCGCCTATACGAATGTGCTGCAACAGTTTATTGATCGCGGCACGGATCCGGTCCGCGAGGTCGGCCTCTGGTGCAAGACGAACAACATCGAGTTCTTTGTCTCGCTGCGGGTGAACGACACGCACGACAGCGGGGCCGACCAGACGCGGCTCGGGCCGCCGTATGATTTGTCCAACTGGGCTTTCTCGCCCTTTAAGGCCCAGCATCCCGAGATGCTGATGGGATCGTACACGAACCGGCCCCCGCACTGCACCTGGAGTGCGGTGGACTTCACGCACGAGGAGGTCCGCGAACGGTTCTTCCGGATCTGCCGGGACCTCTGCACGCACTATGATCTCGACGGGCTGGATCTGGATTTCTTCCGCCACCTGCAGCTTTTCAGGAGCGTGGCCTGGGGCGGAACCGCCAGCGACGCCGAGCGGGACCTGTTGACAGCGGTGATGCGCCGGATCCGCGCCGCAGCGGAGCAGGAGGGGAAACGCCGCGGGCGTCCCATCCTGATCTCCATCCGTGTGCCGGACTCCGTGCCGTATTGCCGCGACGTCGGGATTGATTTGGAAGCCTGGCTGGGCGAAGGGCTGGTGGACATGGTGGCCGGCACCGGCTACTGGCAGTTTAACCCCTGGCCGTACATGGTGGAGCTGTGCCGCCGGCACCGGGTTAAATTCTATGCGTCGCTGGACGAGAGCCGGCTTCCGGAAAATGCGGATACCCCCAAGCGGCTCAGCCGCAACAGCGTCGCGACCTACCGCGGGCAGGCCATGGCCGCCCGGCAGGCGGGTGCGGACGGCGTGATGTATTTCAATATTTTCAATCCGGCGAAAGTGAAGAGTCTCATGTGGGGAAATCCCGCGCGCATGAGACTTCACGACAAGTGTTATCACGTCACATACCGCGGCAATCATAAACACGCCCGCCGCTATTGTAAAACGGCGGACCGTTATTTCAGCATGGCAGAGCTTTCCGTGAATACGCCGTCGAAAATCGCGCCGGGGAAAAGTTGCTCGTTCCCGGTGTGGATCGGGGACAATCTGCCCGAGCGGATGAAAGAAAACAGGCCTCCGGTTTGCGAACTGGTGATCGATGCCACCGTGCCGGAAGGCGCGGTGCTGACGGTCTCCGTCAACGGACAGACCGCCGTTGCCGGGAAGGTCGAGAAGAACGCCCGGTCCTATGCCCTTAAACCTGAGCTGCTCGCGTGCGGTAAGAACCTGCTCACCTTCACTGTTGGTGGGGTCACGAACGCGAACCCCGTCGTTGTACGCGATGCGGCCATCTTGATAACGGATTTTAAGAATAAATGAGTGACGCGAGAGAAGAAAGGGTGTTCGTCGAAACCTCCGCCTTTGCGCACAAAGGTGGTTGGTCGCTGGACACGCAATTCGCTGAGAGCGTGGGGAAACCCTACCTCTTGGCGCATGGGCTCGGCATACCGGTACTGGACGCGCACACGGAGGTCGGGTTGCCTGGCGAAGGCCCGTGGCGCGTGTGGGTGTACACGCGCAACTGGGTTCCCGATGTCGCGGAACCGCCCGGCCGGTTTCAGGTGCTGATCGACGGCCGGCCGCTGGCGACGGTCTTTGGGACTGCGCCGGACGAGTGGGGTTGGGCCGACGGCGGCATGATTGAAGTGGCCCGCCCGCACGTCCATGTTGCCTTGCGCGACTTGACCGGGTTCGACGGGCGCTGCGCCGCGCTCGCGTTCACGCGGGACGGGGCAGGGACGCCTCCCCGAGACGTCCGCAAAGAGGAGCAGGGCTTGCCGCCGTCCCCCTATCACTTCGACCTCGTGGTGGTTGGCGGCGGCATCGCCGGCACCTGCGCCGCGCTGGCGGCCGCACGGCAGGGACTCGCGGTGGCGCTGCTTCACGACCGCCCGGTGCTGGGCGGCAATGCGAGTCAGGAGATCCGCGTGTGGTGCGGCGGCGAGGCTCGGCACCCGCTGGTGCGCGAAGTGCGCAACCGCTTCATGAACCGCGAGCCCGGCGCGGCCCATTCGGACCGCTGCCGGCTGCGGCTGGTGCAGGACGAACCCACGCTCGCGCTGTTCACCGGGTGGCGCGCGTGCGGCGTGGCGATGTCCGGCGACGGCCGGACGATCGCCGCCGTCGAGGCGCGGCAGGCCGAGACGCAAGAGTCGGGACGTTTTCACGCGCCGCTGTTCGTGGACGCGACGGGCGACGGCTGGCTCGGCTATTGGGCGGGCGCGGACTACCGGATGGGGCGCGAGGCCGCGTCCGAGCACGGCGAGAGCATGGCACCGCCAGAGGCGGACAGCCTGACGCTGGGGTGCAGCCTGATGTGGACTTCGATGGACGCGAACGCGGACATGCCGTTCGGGCCGCTGCCGTGGGCGGAGCCGGCCGCGCAGGGCGTGGCGGCGACCCAGGGCGAATGGAATTGGGAGTACGGGCTTGACCGCGATACGGTCAGCGACTCCGAGGCGATCCGCGACCATCTGCTGCGCGTGATCTACGGCAGTTTCAGCCTGGCAAAACGCGAGGGGAAGAATGCCCGCAAGGTGCTGGATTTTGTGCCGTTCAATCTGGGCAAGCGCGAGTCGCGCCGGCTGCTGGGCGATGTGATCTTGACTGAAAACGATGTGCGCGAGAAGACGCCTTTCCCGGATGCCGTGGCGACGGGAACGTGGTCGATCGACCTTCACGAAAAAACCGGGGATGCCGATTTCTTGACGCGGTGTCAGCAACCGCTTTTCGGCCGGTACTATATTCCGTTCCGCTCGCTCTATTCGCGCAACGTGGAAAACCTCATGATGGCCGGCCGGTGCTTCAGCGCCACGCATGTCGGGCTGGGCAGCCCGCGCGTCATGAACACCACCGGGCAGATGGGCGTGGCCGCGGGCTGCGCGGCGGCGGTGTGCCGGCGGAACGCGCTCTTGCCGCGCGGCCTCGCGCAAAGCGCCGGACGGGTGAAGGAACTTCAGGCGCTGATCGGCGGCGCGTTCCCTGGACACCCCGACCCGCTGTGCGCGGCGTGGCAGGTGATCGACGAGACGGACGCGGAACAGGTGACGGTCTCGGGCGACTGGAACCCGGGGCTGCATGAAAACGGCGATCACTACGGGAGCGGATTCCTCTACGCGGAGAAAGGCGATGCCCGGACGTGGGTGGCTTACGCGCTGCCGGTCCGTGCGGCGGGGCGTTACCGGCTCCGCATGATCTGGAACACTTATTGGAACGGGCGTGCCGCAGCGGTGCCGGTGGTGATCTCCCACGCGGAGGGAACGGCGCGCGTCACGGTCGATATGAATCAAGGCTCGGGCGTGTGGCACGCGCTGGGCGACTATCCTTTAAAGCCGGGGGTTGCCGCCGAAGTACGGATCGAGACGGAAGGCACGCAGGGCATTGTGGTCGCGGACGCGGTCGCGTTCGAGAAGGTGGGTGACGCTTGAGCGGGCGAAGCGCATGGGCCTACGCGTGGCTTGCCGTGGCCGGAGTCCTTTCGGCGTCCGAGCCGCCGGTCATCACGATCACCGTTGACCGTCCGGACGCGGTGTACGCCTGCGGCGAAGAGGCGCGGCTGGCGATCGCGGTCAAGGACAGCCGGGGCGGTTTGCTGACCACGGGGCAGGTTGTCGTGACGCTCGACAATTTCGGGACAAACCGGATTTTTGCGGCGACGCACGATCTGGCAAAGCCTCAGCCTTTCCTCTGGAGCGGCACTCTGCGGGAGCCGGGATTCTTGAGGTGCGGCGCCAGCCTGCGCGGCGGCGGCGCAAAGCCTGCCGTGTTCGGGATCGGCTTCAGCCCGTCCGCGATCCGCTTGGGCTCGGGCGGCCCGCCTGCGGACTTCGACGCGTTCTGGCGGGGCGAGATCGAGCGGCTGGACCGCGAGGTGCCGCTGGATCCGCGCATGGAGCGGCTGGACGTGCCCGAACCTTCAGGTGCCGAGGCGTTCCGGGTGAGTTTCGCCACCTTCAACGGAAAGCGGGTTTATGGCTTCCTGACCCTCCCCAAAGACACGGCGAAGGGGCCTTTTCCTGTCAGGATTACGGTGCCGTGGGCGGGGCCGGGAGCCTATGGGCCGGAGATGAAGGCAGAAGACACGAACGTGATCACCCTGACCCTGAACGTGCACGATTACGAGCCCGGCCCCGATGCGGCGTCCAACCGCAAGAAGTACGACGCGCAGAGCCGGCGGTATGCGGAAGAGGTCAAAGGCATCCGCTTGAAAAGTTCGTACGAGAACCACCGGTACGCGGGTTACACCGACAGGACCGAGTACTTCTACCATGACGCGCTGCTGGGCATGCGGCGGGGAATCCTGTGGCTGCTGCGCCGGCCGGAGGCGGATCAGAGGCGGGTGGGATACTGCGGCCGGAGCCAGGGCGGCGGGATCGGGCTGATGCTTGTTGCGCTGACGCCGGGCGTGACGCGCGCGCTGCTCTGCCAGCCCGCTCTGGTGGATCTGCAGGCTTACAAACAGGGACGGCGCGCCGGCTGGCCGTGCCTGATCGAGCGTGCGCGGCCTGCCGACAGGGCGCGGGTGGAAAAGACCGCCGCTTATTATGATGCGGGACACTTCGCCTCCCGCCTGATGACGTGTGAGGTCCGCGTGATCATCGGGTTTGCGGACGACACCTGCCCGCCGCCCTGCGTGTACGCGGCGTACAACGCCATCCAGGCACCCAAGTCGATCCTTCATGACGTGGGCGTGCCGCACAGCGATCCTCCGAGTTTTCAACAGAATCAGGCATGGGTGCTCGAGGCCCCCGTTCCGGTTCAGGAACCACAAAAGAAAGCATTCAAATGAGCGAGAAGAAAGCGTTCCCGGCGCGGGTGCCGGAGGGAAATGAATTTCACGGTATGGGCGGAGCGTATGTCGCGCTGATGACCCCGTTCACGAAACGGGACACGGTCAACACGGCGATGATCGAGAGGCTGGTCGAGTATTTCATCAGCCGGGGTATCCGCGGGCTGTATGTGACGGGCGGAACGGGCGAGGGCCTGCTGCAGAGCAAGGCCGAACGCAAGCGCGTGGTGGAGGCCGCGGTCCAGGCGAACGCGGGACGCGCCAAGGTCATCGCGCACATCGGCTGCCTCAACACGGATGACTCGGTCGAGCTGGCGCGGCACGCCGAGCAAACGGGGGCGGACTGGATCTCCTCCGTCGCGCCCGTTTATTTCGGTCAGACCTATGCGGCGGCGCACCGGCACTACACGAAGATCGCGTCCGCCACCGGGCTGCCGTTCCTGATTTACTCCTCGGCCGGCAAAGAGCTCGACCCCGACCGCGACGCGCGTTTCTTCGACATCCCGAACGTGAAGGGCATGAAGTACACGGGGAATGATTTCTATGCGCTGCAGCGGCTGATCTGGCGGCTGGGCCACCCGGCAATCTTTTTCTCCGGCATGGACCAGCTGTTTGTCCCGGCTTTCGCCTCCGGATGTTTGGCGGGCTGCATCGGCACCACGCAGAACATCGTTCCACGGCACTTCTCCCGCATGTACGAGGCGATGACGCGCAACGATTTCGCGACCGCCTCGCGGCTGCAGGCCGAGGCCAACCGCGTGGTGCAGCTCATGGTGGAAAACGAAAACTGGTCCTACCGCAAGGCCATGGTCCGCTTCCTCGGGCTGGACGTCGGCGCGGCGCGTCCTCCCTATGAGCCGCTGACGGAGGAGGTCTATGCGGCCTTTGCCGAGCGCATCCGCAAACAGGGCATCGTGCGCGAGAATGATGCGGTCAAGGCTCTGAAACGCTGAACCCGCGAAGGAAAAAGGGGAAGATGAAAAAAGAGTGTTTGTGTCTGCTGAGCCTGGTGTTGGCTGCGCTCGGGTGTGCGGCGCAGGGCGTGCCCTCCTACAAAAGAACCGTTGTGCTGGCTGATGTGGCCGGTGCGGCTGAAAAGCCCTATCTCGCCTTTCCCGCGCTGCTCGACCTCGGCGATGACGTGCTGGTCTCGTATAAGCGCGGACGGTCGCATGCGGGCGACACCAATGCGGTGTTGGAGATGGTGCGCGTGGACGGCGAGACGGGAACGGTCAAGGAGCAGAAAACCATCGCGCGCATCAGCGGCAAGATCATGCAGATGGGCGAATGGGTGCGCTTCGCAAACGGTGACCTTGCGAACTACATCGACGCGCAGCAGAAAGGCGGACCGCAGCGGATCGGGCTGGTCGGGGTCCGTTCCTCCGATGGCGGCAAGACCTTCGGTCCCGTCGAGCGGGTGGGCGCGGTGGACGGCGTGGAATACGGTTACGCGTTCGAGGCGATCACCGAGGGCAAGGCCACCTGGATGCTGGTCATGACGTTCGCCTACCTGAAGGGCGGCGTGTACGAAGCCGCCCGGCCCGGCGACAAGAAATTCCCGAACCATGCGGGTTCCGTAGATGTGATCCGCTCCGACGACAATGGGACGAGCTGGCGCTTTGTGCGCAGCATCACGCGCGAACTGGGAGGCGCGCCGATCAACGAGAGTTCGTTCGCGCGGTGCGGCGACGGCTTTATGGTGGCGGCCCGCGGATACGACAACCGGCAGTGGCTGATGCGGACTGACGGCGAGTTCCGCCTCGTTAACAAACTGAATATCACGGGGGGGGAGAACTCCTCCATCACCTCGCATGTGGGACGGCCGCGCGTGTTCACGCGCGACGGCAACTGGTATTTGCTGGGCCGCAATTTCATAGCTCCGAAGACGCCGATGAGGCTGAGCCTGATCCGGTTCGACCCGACCACGCTGAAGGTCATCCGCCAGGTCGTGCTGGACAACGACGAAGGGAAGAAAGTTTCGGACGGGTATTACGCGATGTCCTATTGGCGTGAACGCGCGGGCAAGACCTTGTTCAACGTCGTCACCTACAAGCGGGCCGAGGGGCCGGCGCAGATCATCCGACTGGAATTTGATTGGCAGGAGGTGCGGTGAACGTGTCCGCAAAAACAGTCGTCTGTTTGATCGCAGGAGCGCTGGGATGGAGTTGCGCCGCCGAGGCTTCCGTAAGAATCGAATGGCAAGCGCCGCGCGTTCAGGAAGCCCCCTCTGCCGCCGCGCTGCTTCCGGCCCGCGTCTCGTCGACGTTGCCGGTCCCGTTCCGGCATCCGGTCGCGTGCCATCAGAACACGGACAAGATCAAGCGCGCGCAGTTCGTCTTTGAGTCCGGGGGTGACGGAACCGCCGGCGCGGCTGTCGGCTATGCCGCGGAACTGGGAGCAGGCGGCACGTTGGGCGCATGGACCCCACTGCCGCCGCCGGTCTCCAAAGAGGACGGCCGCACCTATCGCATCGTGGGCGAGTCGGTCATCCCGATGGGTGACCAGCATCTTTTGCTGACGGCGCGGGCCGCGGATGCGGGAGATGGGGATGCGCTCAAGATCCTGGCCTATCATACGGTCACGGCGAAGTGGTTTGTGCTGGGGGACGCGCCAAAACTGACGAGGGGCGCGCCGGTTCTGATCCGTGACGGCGCGACGGGGTTTTTGTTGGCCGCGAAAACGGAGGCGGGCGTAGCCGATGTTCACCGCGCGGAGCTGGTCAGAAAAGAGCGCTTCCCGCTGCTGAACTACGGGGTGGTCGCGCTCTACTTCGCCTGCATGATCGGCGCGGCGCTGATCATGCTGTTCAGGAACCGGAAGCAGACCGCCAACGAATACTTCAAAGGTGACGGGAAACTGCCGTGGTGGGCGGTCGGCATCAGCATTTACGCGGCGATGTTCAGCGCGATCTCCATGATCGCGGGACCGGGAGTCAGTTATCTGCTGAACTGGTCGTACTTCACCATCATCCTCAGCAAGATCTTGATTGTGCCCATCATCGCCTGCTTCTACCTGCCTTTCTTCCGGCGGCTTAATGTGACGAGCGCGTACGAATACCTGGAGGCTCGGTTCAATCTGGGCTGCCGCGTGTTCGCCAGCGCGGCTTTTGCCGGCTTTATGATTTTCAGGTCTGCGCTGGTCGTCTATCTGCCTGCGCTGGCGGTGTCTGCGATCGCCGATATTCCGCTCGACCTGACGATCATCGGGCTGATGGCGGTGTCGGCGGTCTACTGCGTGGCGGGCGGGATCAAGGGGATTGTCTGGGGCGATTTTTATCAGGGACTCATCCTGATCATTAGTATTGCCCTGACCGTGGTGCTCCTGATCAGCGGGACGGACGACGGGTGGTCGGGCTTCCTGTCGATCGCGCGGGCGAACAGCAAGTTCGACTGTTTCAATTTCACCTGGGATTTAACGCTGCCGGTTTTCTGGGTCATGCTGGTCGGCGGCTTTGTCTCCAATCTGAACAGCTACACCAGCGACCAGTGCGTGCTACAGCGTTTCATGACGACCAAGGATGAGAAGTCGGCGGTCAGGAGCATTCTGTTCTGCATGGTCGTCACGTTCATCTCAGGGCCGCTGCTTTACGCGATCGGCACGGGTCTGTTCACCTACTTCAGCAGCCATCCCGCGCGGCTGGATGTCACGCTGGCCAAGAACGACGCGATCTTTCCCGTGTTCATCGCCACCGGGCTGCCGCCGGGCGTCGGCGGGCTGATGCTCGCGTCGATCTTCGCTGCGACGCTGACCACCCTGGCCGCCAATCTCAACGCGACGGCGACCGCGCTGACCTCCGATTTCTATCTGCGCTTCAAGCGGGCGAAGGGGAGCGACGCGCAGGCGGTCTCCTGCGGCAAGGGGCTGACGCTGGCGTGCGGGCTCATCGCCTGCGTGCTGGCGTTGCTGTTTGCGCATGTCGAGATTGCGTCGATGCAGGAGACTTTTTATAAGTTTCTGGGTGTGCTGACCTCGGGGATCACGGGGCTTTTCCTGCTCGGCATGTTCGCGCCGCGCGTGGGCGGGAAGGCGGCCATCACCGGGCTGGCCGTCAACTACGTGGTATGTTTCGCGCTGGTGAGCGTTCCCTTGCCGTGGAAGCCGCACTTGATGCTGTACGGCGTGGCGGGGCTCATCTCCTGCTTGGTGACAGCCCCGCTGGTGAGCCTGATCGCGCCGAACAAAAAGCCGACCGCGGGTTTGGTGTGGGGAGGGTTCTCATGAGGAAGGCAAGCACATGACCATGCGGTATGCCGGGCTGCTGAGGGCGGTGAGCGCTCTCGCGTGGCTGGTTTTAACGCCGGAACTCTTGGCGCAGGCGATAAGAATCGACGTCTTCACGCTGCAGCCGTCCAATGGGCAGAGCCGCGAGATGAATCGCGGCGACGACTTTGACGTGGGCGTGCGGGTCACGAACCGCGATGCCGGCCGGATCACGTACGTCGTGCGCACGGTCGACCCCGTCGCCCGCGAAGACGC